>WNFI01679088.1_pt1 | contig 11141 bp, 9 predicted proteins | sample 5400471 | NCBI WGS metagenome assembly WNFI01 (sample SAMN13153348, study PRJNA577476) | soil metagenome | isolation source: 100 cm saprolite on Douglas fir-dominated hillslope | place: USA:California | collected 2013-09-17 | reverse complement strand
GCTCCGCCTCTGGGCCTCCGCCGTCGCCGCCGCCGCGGCCGCGCTGGGAGCGGGCCGACTCTACATGCGCCTCGCCGCGGGCGAGCGCCTGCTCCTCCATCCCATCTCCGCGGCGGTGGTGATCGTCGGCGTGTACGGGGTCGTCTACTTCCTGGCCGCGCTGCTGGCCGGGGTCCCCGAAGCGAAGCGGACGATCGGACGGCTCCTGTAGAATCGATCGACGTGCATTTTCCGGAGCGGAGCGTTTCCTCTTCGACGAGCCGGGGTTCATCCCCGGCGAGTTCGCTTGACGAACGCTAGCGCGCAGCGAGGACGCATTTCATGACGCGCCGCCGCATCGCCTGGGGCTTCGCGGCGGCCTTGCTGCTGCGCTCTCCCGACGCCGCCCCTGCCGAGTGCGGCCCCACTGCGTACGACTGCGCGCTCTTCCACGTCGGACGGCACGAGTTCGCGGCCGCCATCCAGGATCTCGATCGGCAGCTCGCCGCCACTCCACGGGACCTCAAAGCCCTGAACCTGTACGGCATCGCGCTCACCGGCGCGGGCCGGCGCGACGCGGCCAATGCGCGCTTCCGGGAAGCGCTGACCCTCGATCCCGCCTTCTCCCCGGCCCTCAAGAACCTGGCCGTGAACGAATACGACTCCGGCCGCTACGCGGAGGCGCGCGCTCTCTTCGAACAGGCGCTGAAGGTGGTGCCCGCGGACGAGAACGCGCATCTCTACCTCGCGGAGATCCACTTCCGGGCGAAGCGGCTTCGCGAAGCGCTCACGCACTACGAGAAGAGCGGCACGCGCTTCGCGCAGGACCCCGCGTGGACGGTTCACTACGGCCGCGCGTTGCTCGACGCCGGTCGCACGAAGGACGCGGTCGCGGTGCTCGACCGCATTCCTCCCGAGGACGCGGCCGGCCTGTTCGACGCGGGGGTGGTCCTCGGCCAGGCGGGCGCGCAGGCGGAGGCAGCGCGATTCTTCAGGGCCGCGCGCAAGGCCGACAACGATCCGTACGCGGCCGGGTACAACGAGCAGGAGCTGATCACGGAGGGCAAGGCGCCGGCCGAGCTGTACAACCTGGCCGCGCGCGCCCTCGTGGGCGCGGGCCGCATCGACGAGGCCTACGACGCGCTGCGCCAGGCCACGCGACTGGAGCCGAAGGCGCCGGAGAACTACGTCGACCTCGCCACCATCTGCGTCGAGCACGACAACTTCGACCTCGGGCTCGAGATCGTGGACATCGGCCTGCGCGAGCGGCCGGATTCCTGGGTCCTCTATCTCCAGCGCGGCGTGCTCCTGGCGATGAAGGGCCTCATGAGCGACGCGGAGAAGGAGTTCGAGAACGCGCGCCGCCTCGCCCCCGAGCAGCCGGTCCCCTACGCGGCGCTGGGCATGGTCTGGATCCAGGGCGGCCAGACGGAGAAGGCGGTCGAGGTGCTGCGGGCCGAGCTGCCCCGCCGCAAGGATCACGTGGTCCCGTACATCTTCGCGGTCGCCCTGCTGCGCTCGGGCGTGGAGGCGGCATCGCCCGCGGCCGTGGAAGCCGTCCGTGCCCTGCGCGCCTCGATCCGCGCCAACCCTTCCTTCGCGCCCGCGCACGCGGAGCTCGGGCGCCTTCTCCTGAAACGGGGCGACGTGGACGCCGCCATCGTGGAGCTCGAGAAGGCCTCGACGCTGGATCCGGCCAGCACTCCCGCGCTGTACGCGCTCTCCCAGGCCTACCGCAAGAAGGGTGACACCGCGCGGGCGCAAGCCCTGCTGTCGCGGGTCAGCACGCTCAACGCCAAGGAGCGCGGCGACGACCCGGACGGCGAGCTCCGGCGCGCGGTGGTGCGGATCGTGAGGGAAGGCACGGCGCCGCCGCGCAAGCCGGCCGCGGAGCAGTAGTGGTCGCCCTTCTTCTCTGCCTCGCCCTCGCCCCCCCGCCCGTCCCGACGCACCGCGATCGCGGCATCGCCCTCTTGCAGAAGGGCGACGTAGCGGCGGCGCTGACCGAGCTGTGGGCCGCGGTCGCGGCCGATCCCGCCGATGCCGTCGCGCAGGACTCCCTGGGCGTGGCGCTCGGCGAATCGGGCCAGGTGGCCACCGCCGAGGCCGCCTTCCGCGAAGCGGTGCGGCTCGATCCGCGGCGTGGCGAGGCCTACTTCCACCTCGGCGTGATCCTGGATCGCCTCGGGCGCGGCCAGGAGTCCGTGGCCGCCTACGAGGCCGCCTTGCGGTGCGATCCCGACTCCGTGGACGCGCGCTACGGCTTGAGCGTCGTCTCGGCGAAGCTGGGGGACCGGGACGGGACGATCCGGCTCTTGCGCGAGGTCACCGCGCGCGCGCTCAGCCGTCCCGATGCGCGCTACGACCTCGGGGTCCATCTCTGGAACCGCTACCGCGCGGGGCGGGGCCTGCGCCAGCCCGCCGACCTGGAGGACGCGGAGCGCGAGCTGCGGAAGGCGGTCGATCTGGATCCGGCGCGGCCCCGGTCGCACCTGGCCCTCGGGCAGCTCCTGGCGGAGCGGCAGCGCCTGGACGAAGCCGTCGCGGAGCTGCACCAAGCCGCGGCCCTGGCCGGCCACGACCCGGCCTACGCCTACGACCTCGGCCTCGCCCTCCGACTGCAGGGCGACCTCGACGGTGCGGAGACGCAGCTCCGGGTCGCCATCGCCGGCGATCCCAAGCACGCCGACGCGCGGCGCGCCCTGGGCCTCATCCTGCGCGAAAAAGGCGACCTGGCGGGAGCGGCGGCGGAGCTGCGCGCGTCCGTGGCCGAGCGGCCGCGCGATGCCCAGGCCCACAACGTGCTCGGGAGCGTGCTCTTCAAGCTCGACGACACCAGCGGGGCCATCGCGGAGTTCCGGCTGGCCACCGGGCTCGAACCGCGCCTCACCGAGGCGTACGGCAACCTGGCCCAGGCGCTGGCGAAGGCGGGACGCGGCGAGGAGGCGCGCGCGGCGCTGGCCGACGCCCAGGAGCTCAAGCGACAGGAGACGGCGCGGTCACGGGCGATGCTCCTGGTCGCGATGGCATCCAAGCAGCTCGACAAGGGCGAGGCGGGCGCGGCCGTCGCCAGCCTGCGCGAGGCCGTCTCCGCCTCCCCGGACTTCGCGGAGGCGCAGTACCAGCTCGGGCTGGCCCTGCGGCCGGCGCCCCACGCTTCCGCGGAGGCGGCGGGGCCCGCGGAGGACGCGCTGCTGGCCGCGGTGAAGCTGGATCCGAACCACGCGGCCGCCCGCTACGAGTGGGCGCGGCTTCTGGCCGCGCGTGGCGACGTGGTGGGGGCGGTGGACCAGCTCCGCCGCGCGGCCGAGCTCCAGCCGAGCCTGACCGCCGCGCATCGCGAGCTCGCGCGCATCGCCGCTGCTTCGCATGACTGGGCCACGGCGGTGGCCGAGCGGCAGGCGGCGTTGGCCTGGGAGCCGGGCGATGCGCGGACGCGCTACGACCTCGCGGTGGCGCTCAACGCGTCGGGCGACGTCGCGGGGGCGGCGCGCGAGCTGGCCCACGCGCGGAGGCTGGACGCCACCCTGCCCGCCGCGGTGCGCTGAGCGTTCAGCGCCGCGCGGCCACGATCCTTATCCGGTGGTCCGTGAACTCGTGGTGCATGCCGGGCGCTTCGTACTTGGGCATATGGCAGGTCACGCAGTTCTCCCGCGCCACCGGGCACGCGCGTCCGGGGTGATCCTTGGCCGGGGTCGCCGCGATCGCGGGTGAAGCCGCCGCCTGCACGTGGCAGCTCAGACACCGCGAGTCGTAGGCCGCGGCTTCGCGGACCAGGGGCACGTGCGGATCGTGGCAGGCCACGCAGGTGATCCGCGCATCGCCCGTGCTCCAGCACTTGCTCGACTGCAGGCGGGTGGGCTGCGAGCGCAGGGCGGCAATGCCCTCCTCGCCCGCGAGCTTCACGTCCCAGAACGTCGCGTGGCAGGCTCCGCAGAAATCGACGGAGGCGGCCGGATCCAATTTGGCCGGGTTGAGGATCGCGTCCAGCGCGGGCCCGAGCTTCTTCTGCTCCAGGGCCTCGACGTGCTTGCGGCCGGGCCCGTGGCAGGCTTCGCAGGTGATTCCGGGGATGAGCCCCCTCGGGTCGAACACCCCGGCCACGGTCGAAGCCGTGTTGTGACAGGCGAAGCAGCGGCGCGCCTCCGCGTCGGGAATCGGCCGCGCCATCGCTTCGGCCAGGTTCTTCGGTGCCTTGATCGCGCGCGCGGGCGTGAAGTCGCCGCCGTGCCCGGAGAAGTAGCTGAGTCGCGCCTCCTGGAAGACGCCGCCCCGCTCGAAGAGGTACGTCTGGCCCACCTTGCCCGCACCGAAGGCCCAGACCAGCGGAGCGGACGACGACGACCCGTCGGGCGCGGTCACGGAGTAGAGGCTGTGGCCGCTGCTGGTCTGGATCTCGTAGGTGTGGGTCTCGGAACGGAAGCGCAGCGCGGGATTGTCGCGCAGCGTGGGCGCCTCCGCCGCGGGCATGGCCGTGTGCGCCATGGACGTGCCGAGTTGCGACTGCGCGTGCGACGCGTGGCAACGCGCGCAGGCGGCGGGACCGAGAAAGTCCGGGCGCGGCGCCGTGGCCTGGGTCGGCCAGAAGCCCGGGCCCTGCACGCGGTCCGCGGTCGCCATCTGCGCCCAGGCCGCGGCGGACGCGGCGAGGACGGCCCCGCTCGCCACCAGCACGGCCCGGACGGTCATGGGCGCGGTGCCGCCGGACGTCCGAGGGCGGGAGCGGGCGTGCCGCTTCCCTGTTCCAAGACGACGATCCGGTTGGCGGAGCCGCCCGGAAACACCTCACGATCGCCGCCCGGCCACGCCACCTCGATGCGGTCGTAGCGCGCGTCGTCGGCGAGTCCGAAGTGCAGGCGGGGGTCGTTCTGGGAGACGTAGCTCGAGCCCGTCTGGGCTTCGCCGGAGACGCGCCGCCCGCCGACCGACACCACCACCCGCGCGCCCACCGCGTCGCGGTTGCACTTCACGCCGCGCAGCCGCACGAGCAGCCAGTTCTTGCGCGGGCCGAAGTTCTTGAGCAGGCTCGGCGGCGCGCCCAGGTTGCTGACCACGACCTCGAGGGAGCCGTCGTTGTCGAGGTCGGCGGCGGCCGATCCGCGCGAGGACCGCGCCTCACCGATGCCGGGCCCGGCCGCGGCCGACATGTCCTTGAACTTCCCGCCGCCCACGTTCCAGTAGAAGAGCCGCGGCTGGTGGTACTGCAGTCCGGGCGTCTTCTCGACTTCAGGATAGACGTGGCCGTTGATCATCAGCAGGTCCTTGCGGCCGTCGTGGTCCACGTCGAGGAGGTGCACGCCCCAGCCCACGTCGTCCATGTACCCGCCCAGGCCGGACTCGAACACACGGTCCTCGAAGGTGCCGTCGCCGTTGTTGTGGTACACGTTCGGCACGTCGTCGCTGAAGTTCGTCTTCACGATGTCCACATGCCCGTCTTCGTCGTAATCGGCGACGGCCACCCCCATCCCGCCCTGCTCCTGGCCGTCCTGGTTCAGCGCGACTCCGGCCAGGAGGCCGATCTCCTCGAAGGTGCCGTCGCGCTTGTTGTGGTACAGCAGGCTCGGTGTGGAGTCGCAGGCGACGTACACGTCGGGGTAGCCGTCCTCGTCGAAGTCGGAGGCGACGGCGGTGAAGCCGTAGCACGACTTGGCGGCGGCGATCCCGCTGGGCACGGACACGTTCGTGAAGCGGCCGCCGCCTTCGTTGTGGAAGAGCTGGTTGCGCGAGAAGGGCAGGCCGCGCGGGCCGCACATCACGGGAATGCCCTTCCACAGGCAATAGCCGCCCGAGCCCGGCTCCGGCACCTTGGTGCGATCGAACTCGAGGTAGCTGGTGACGATGAGGTCGAGCCGGCCGTCGAGGTCGTAATCGAACCAGGAGCAGCCGGTGTCCCAGCGCGGATCGGCGGCGCGCAGGCCCGCCGCGTCCGTGGCGTCGACGAACCGGCCGTTGCCCTCGTTGCGATACAGCACGCTCCGGCCGTAATAGGCGACGAAGAGGTCGGCGTCGCCGTCGTTGTCGTAGTCGGCGGAGCAGACGCCCTGGCCCCATCCCGTGCGCGCGAGGCCCGCCGCTTCCGTGACGTCCTGGAATTTCAAGTGGCCGAGGTTGCGATACAGGTGCCCGGTCGCGCGCGCGCCCGCCCCGTCACCGTCGAGCGTGGTCCCGTTGGCGAGGAACAGGTCCATCCATCCGTCGCCGTCGAAGTCGAGGACGGCGACGCCGCTGCCCGTGGTCTCCAGGATGTACTTCTTCGCGCCTTCGCCGCCGGAGACGTTCGGCGCGGTGAGGCCGGCCTCCGCCGCGACGTCGCGAAAGTCGACGGTGATGGGGGGAAGGCGGGTCTCGATCGGCCTGATGCGACGGGCCGGACGACGGGATCCCATGCCCTGATAGGCCTCGAGGGCGGCGCCGCCTCCGAGCAGGAGGGCAAGGCCGAGCGCGACGCGCGGTGACGGCGACCCGGACATGGCGCGCGCCCTCTCCCCTGGGGACGCTACGCCGGGCGCAGGTCCGTCCGGGTCAGCGGGAGCGTGCGGACGCGCTTGCCCGTGGCCGCGAAGATGGCGTTGCACAGCGCCGGGATCGCCGGCGGCAGCCCGGGCTCGCCGAGGCCGGTGGGGGAGTGGTCGGTGTCCTTGAAATGGACCTCCACCGGGAAGGACTCGGGCATGCGCAGCAGCGGGTAGTCGTTGAAGTTGCCCTGCTTCGCGTGCCCGCCTTCGATCGTGATCTCCTGGTGCAGGGCCTCGCTCACGCCGTCGAGGACCGAGCCCTGGATCTGGTTGATGGCGCCGCTGGGATTGATGATGGGGCGGCCCACGTCGCCTGCCACCCAGAACTTGCCCACCTTCACCTTGCCCGCGGTGTCGACGCTGACCTCCGCCACCTCGGCGAAGTAGCCGGCGTGGCTGTAGTGGAAGGCGATGCCGAGGCCGGTCCCCTTGGGCACCTTGCGGCCCCAGCCCGACTTCTCGGCCACCAGCTCCACGACCCCGCGCATGCGGCCGGCGTCGTAGGGCGCCTTGCCGTCCGGGTTGGTGACGATGCGCGGCTCGCCGAGGAGGTCGAGACGAAGCTGCACCGGGGCCTTGCCCGCCGCCACCGCGATCTCGTCGAGGAAGGACTGGAAGACGAACGCGAGACCGTTGCTGCCCGGTGCGCGCAAGGGACCGGTGGGAATCCCGAACGGCATGATGTTCGTCTCCAGCCGCACGTTCGGGATGAAGCGCGCAGGGAACTCGGTGTCGTTGAGGCCGGCGCCACTGGCGAACGTCTCGCCGTCGCCGAACGTCACGAACCGGTTCTTCCAGGCCACGATCTTGCCCGAGCCGTCCACCGCCGCTTTCAGGAAGTGGAAGCCGGCCGGCCGGTAGAAGTCGTGGTGCATGTCGTCTTCGCGCGTCCACACCAGCTTCACCGGCACCCCGCCCGCCTGCTTCGAGATGGCGGCCGCCTCCGCCATGAAGTCGTTGCGGAGGCGGCGCCCGAAGCCGCCGCCGATGCGCGTCATGTGGATGGTGATTGCGTCTTCCGGGATCTGCAGCGTGGCCGCCACGAGCTTGCGCCCGGGCTGGGGGAGCTGGGTCGGGGCCCAGAACTCCACCTTGCCGTCCTTGTAGTGCGCGGTGCAGTTCTGCGGCTCCAGCGGGGCGTGGGCCAGGAAGGGATACGAGTAGGCCGCTTCCACCACCTTCGCTCCGCCCGTCACCGCGGCGTCGAAGTCGCCGTCGTTGCGCAGGGTCTTGGTCGGCGGCTGGGAGACGAGCTCGGCCGCGCGCTTCGCGAAGCCCTCGCTGCTCTGCTGCGCCGTCGGATGGTCCGCCCACTTCACGACCAGCTTCTTGCGCGCGGACTGCGCGTTCCACCAGGTGTCGGCCACGATGGCCACGCCGGGGAGCAGGCCGTCGAGCTTCTCGCCGCCCTCCACCACGAACGCGTGCTTCACGCCGGGCAGGGCCTTGACCTGGTCCAGGTTAGCGCTTGCGACCTTGGCCGCGAACACCGGCGACTTCTCGTAGACCGCGTGCAGCATCCCCGGCACCTTGACGTCGATGCCGAAGAGCGGCTTGCCGGTCACGATCTTCGGGTTGTCGACGCCCGGGATGGCCTGGCCGATGACCTTGTAGTCCTTCGGATCCTTCAGGGGGACGGTCGCAAGCTCCGGCGGCGTGAGCGTCGAGGCTTTCGTGACCAGCTCCGTGTAGCGCAGCGTGCGTCCCGTCGGCTTGTGGCGCACGGTCGCGCTCACCGCCTCGCACTCCGCTTCGGGCACGCCCCACGTCTCCGCCGCGGCCTTGACCAGCAGCACGCGCCCGGCCGCGCCCACGCGGCGCAGGTTGTCCCAGTTCGTCGGAGTGCCCGTGCTGCCGCCGGCGTACTGCGGGCCGTACTTCGCTTCCTCGCTGTCCGCCTGCTCGATCTTGACGTCCTTCCAGTCGACGCCGAGCTCCTCCGCGATGACCTGTTGCAGGGACGTCTTGATGCCCTGGCCGACCTCGGGGTTCTTGGAGACGATGACGATGCCGCCCTCCGGCGAGATCTTGATGAAGGGGTTCGGCGCGAAGACGCCGTCGGCCTGGGCGACGGCCGGCCCTTCGAGCTCGTACGCGAGGAGCAACCCACCGCCCGCGACGAGGGACACCTTCAGGAACGAGCGGCGATCGACAAGCAGGGTGTCCATGGCGCCTCCTTACTCGTCCGACCGCGTGGAGCGGACAGGCGGCTCGCCCGCGGCCTGATGGATGGCCGCCCGGATCCTCACGTAGGTCGCGCAGCGGCAGATATTGCCCGCCATCGCGCGGTCGATGTCGGGGTCGGTGGGGTGCGGCGTCGTCTTCAAGAGCGCCGCCGCCGACATGATCTGGCCCGCCTGGCAGTAGCCGCACTGCGGCACGTCCATCTCCGCCCACGCCTTCTGCAGCGGATGCGAGCCGTCCGCCGAGAGCCCCTCGATCGTCGTCACCGTCTTGCCGGCGACGGTCGAGATGGGGAGGATGCACGAGCGCACGGCCGCACCGTTGAGATGCGCCGTTGACGGTCAGCATGTAGGGCATCGGCGGCCTCTTGCTTATTAGAAGATGGAGATCGAACGCCCCAATCGAGCCTATATCATAGATTTCGCAGCCAGCAATGCTTGGCCCGCGATAGACTCCGCCGGGGGCACAGGAGGACATGCAATGACGAGAGCCATGACCGCGACCGTGAGCCTGACGCTGCTGACCGCGGCCGCCGCGATCGCCCACCCGCACTTCAACAAGACGGTCACCGCCAAGCTGCCGTCGGGCGTGGACGCGACCATCACCTACAACACGACGCCCGCGAACGAGATTCGGGCCACCGAGGCCGCGGTCGGGACGTTCGTGACCCCGCGGCGTCCGACGTTGAAGCTCTCCGGCGACATCAAGGCCGGCGCCGTGACCGTGCCCGCGGGCGAGTACACGATCGGCGTCATCAAGAACTCGGAGAACGACTGGACGATGGCGCTCTATCCGGGCGCGCCGCCCCGGCCCCCCGAGGTGACCGACGTGGCCAAGACGATCAAGCTCGAATCCGCGTTCTTCACCGATCACGGCACGGCCGAGCACATGCTCATCGACATCTCGCCCGGCGCCGGGAAGTTCGCGGGCCGCGCGGTCCTGACCCTGCACTTCGGCCATCTGTTCCTGGCGGGGGCGTTGTCTTAGAAAAAGAGCGCCCAGGAATCATTAACGGAACAACCCGGGTCCCCCTACGTAGACCCGCCCAAGGCAGGGGCCTGTCCGGGGGTGGGTCTCCGGCACGATTCAATGGGGTGAACGCATGAACAGAGTTTCCGCTCTCTGTCTGCTCGCGGCCGTCGCCGTAGGACCGGCCGCCGCCGGTGCCAGTCCCGCCGCCGCGGAAACGCGCGCCGGGCGCCACTTCGAGTGGACGACGAAGTCGCCCGAAGCCAAGCGGCTCCTGGGCGAGCTGCAGTCCCGCATCGAGAGCTTCCAGTTCGGCCCGAGCAATGTCGACCTGGCCAAGAAGCTGGTGGCCGCGGATCCAAGCTTCGCGATCGGACAGTACTACCTCTCGGCCGTCCTCCCCGACCCCGCGGAAGCGGAGAAGCAGTACGAGAAGTCGCGCGAGCTGGCCAAGACCGCTTCCGAAGGCGAGCGCCGATTCATCGAGGCGATGGCGCCCGCGCGCCTCAACCAGGGCGTGGACTTCGCCAAGGCGATCCCGCCCCTGGAGGCGCTCGGCCAGGACTACCCGGGCGAGCGGCTGATCTACGTGATCCTCGGCCAGCTCGAGAACGGCGACGGCCGTGGCGACAAGGCGCTGGTGGCGTTCCAGAGGGCGCGCGAGCTCGGGCCGAGTCCCCGCGTCAATGCCTTCATCGCCAACGACGACCTGCTCAAGGGGCAATACGGCAAGGCCCGCGCCAGCCTGGAAGCGGTCGAGAAGAGCCTCCCCAAGGGCTCGGTGCCCTTCGCGGTGCGCTTCGGCATCACGTTCAGCCACATCTACGAGGGCAACACCGACGCCGCCCTCAAGTCGCTAGAGACCTACCTCGCCGAGTACAAGGCCAACGGGCTCGATCAGCAGTTCCCGGAAGTCTTCGTCTGGAACGCGATGGCGCGCATCAACCTGGAGTCCGGACGGCTGGAAGAGGCCCTGAAGGACTACGAGAAGGGCTACCAGAGCGTGCCCGGCAGCAGCATTCCCGAGGACCAGAAGCAGACCTGGCTGGGCCGGCTCCACCACGGCAAGGCGCGCACGCTCGCGCGCATGGGCAAGCATGAGGAGGCCTGGGCCGAGGTCGAGACGGTGCGGAAGATGATCATCCAGGGCGGCGACGCGGGACGGCAGTACTGGCCCGCGTATCACTACGTCGCGGGCTACGCCAAGCTCGAGGCGGGCGATTACGCGGCGGCGCTGGAGCACCTGCTGCAGGCGGACCCGAAGAACCCCTTCGACCTCGTCCTGCTGGCCCGAGCCTACGAGAAGGTCGGCCGGACGAAGGAAGCCAAGGAGACCTACCAGAAGGTGCTCGACTCGCAGTGGGCAGGCATCGAGCGGCCGCTGGCGTTCCCCGAAGCCAAGCGGAAGGTGTCGGCGTTGTAGGCTGTTGGCGGGCTTTGGCTTTGATCTTTATCTCAGGGGGGGAACTCTCTCATCATCCGCGATGGGAGAGA
>WNFI01579636.1_pt1 | contig 11141 bp, 16 predicted proteins | sample 5400471 | NCBI WGS metagenome assembly WNFI01 (sample SAMN13153348, study PRJNA577476) | soil metagenome | isolation source: 100 cm saprolite on Douglas fir-dominated hillslope | place: USA:California | collected 2013-09-17 | reverse complement strand
TGGTGACCGTCAGCGCGTCGACTCGATGCCGGAACATCACGGTGACCCGGCCACGCGCGGCTGCCTCACGGACGCGCCGCTCGAAGGGCGCCACGACGCCGGGGCCCGTGCCCCAGGTCACATGGAAGCGCGGCACGGAATTCCCCGGACCGCCCGGCAGGGAGCCACCTCGCTCCGCCCAGCCGACGATCGGAAAGAAGCGGATGCCCTGCGCGCGCAGCCACGATCGTTTCTCGCCGGCGGCGAAGGCGATGTAGGCTTCGGCCCATCTCCTGGGCCACCGGTCTTCCGGCCGATCGAATCCGGCCGTCACCATCCAGTCCTTCAGCGCCCGCTCGTGCGAGTCGCGAACCCCGAGCCGGCGCTGCTCCGGCGAGTTGACCAGGAAGAGTCCGCCAAACGACCAGAAGGCCTGCCCGCCCAGCCAGGGTCCGGGCTCCTGTTCCAGCAGGATCACTCGGCGGCCGGCATCGGCGAGCTCGGCGGTGGCAACCAGTCCGGCGAGGCCGCCACCGACGACGATGACGTCCGCACCATCACTCATTCAGATCAGCAAGCTTAAGCCGATCGGTGGCGCTACTATAGGTCCACCGTCGGACGGATTAAGCGGAATAGGAGGAGGGTTTGTGCCGACATTCATGGACGTACACGAGGGGATGCACGTCACGCCGCAGCAGCTCGCCGAAGCCCATAAGAAAGATCTCGAAGCCCAAAAAGGAACCGGGGTTGAGTACACGCGCTACTGGCTAGACTCGAAGGCCGGCAAGGTGTTTTGCCTGGCCAAGGGTCCGAACAAGGAGGCCGTCGCTGCCGTCCACACGAAGGCCGGCCATCCCGCCAATGAGCTCTACGAGGTCAGCGAGGGCCAGTAGACCGCAGTCGTGACGCGATGCTGCTGGCGTTCAGCCGCCGAAGGCTTTGCCCAGGCGACGGCGCACCTGACGCCAGGAGAACGCACCTCTGACTCGGTCCAGGCCACTCCGTGACGGCGGCGTCGGCTCCGGCTTGTAGCTGGCGCCGAACTCGCTCGCGTACGCCACCAGGTCGCGGAGCTCGAGCAGCGGGATTGCGTACTCCCTCGTGACCTCACGGAGCAGGAGGGCCGTCCGTTGCTGCACGGCCGGACTTTCGGGCCGGCAGAGGGCCAGAGGCCGGGCATGTTGCGCGCGTATGCCCTCGGGATGGATCACGATCCTCCCCCAACACAGTACGGCACCCCCGAACATGTACGGTTCTTCGCGCAACGCCCGGGTCATTGGCGCGATGTCGTGGTAGGCATAGATCCGCAACCGGCGACTGGAGACGGCCGCGCGTCCAGGCATCGTCGGGGTCAACCCGCCAGAAGCGGTAACCCACAGCGGGAATCATGCCGGAGTTGGAGCCGGAACCTCTTCTTCCCGCTCGGTCCGCTGCGGCTCACTCTCCGGCGCAAGCAGCGGCTCCGATATCGGTTCCGGTATTTCGATGACCCTGACAGGCTTGCTCGTGAATCCCATGATCGAGCCCTCGTTTTCACAGTAGCAAAGAACGCGGTCCCTGCGGCGATTTCCAATTGCCTTTGGTTCGCCGTTCTTGAGGCGATTTGCGATTGCCTATACTTCCCCGTACGTGGCGGCATCCCTTAAAAGGCTCTTATCGGTCCTGCCGCTGATCGCGATATTTTTGCTGGCGCCGGCAGCCTGTTCTAGCTCATCGTCGTCACCAGCGCCCCAGAAGTCCGCGCAGGAGGGCGAGGAGCTTCCGCCGCCCTCCCCCGTCCCTTCAACAACGCCGGCACCGCCGCCGACAGCGGCGCCGGGCGTCATGCCCGGCAACCTTCTGATCGCCGACCGCGCGAACAACCGCGTGATCGAGGTGACGCCCGACCGCAAGATCGTCTGGGAATTTCCGCGACCCGGCGACTTGCAGCCCGGTCAGCGATTTCGCTGGCCGGACGACGCATTCTACGCACCCGACGGGAAATCGATCGTGATCAACGAGGAGGAGGCGCACGCGGTCGTACTGGTCGACTACGCCAGCCACCGGATCGTGTGGCAGTACGGCGTGTCCGAGCGCTCCGGATCGGCCAAGGGCTATCTGAACGGTCCGGACGACGCCTACATGTGGCCCGACGGCAGCGTCGGGGTGGCCGACATTCGCAACTGCCGCGTGATCCTCATCGATCACGGCACGAAAACCATCACGACGCAGCTTGGTCGGACCGGCTATTGCGCCCACAATCCGCCAAAGAGCTTTGGCTTGCCGAATGGCGACACGCCCCTTGCCAATGGGCACGTCCTGATCACCGAGATCCTGGGCGCCTGGGTAAGCGAGGTCGGCTGGGACGGCACCCTCTACTGGACGACCCGGGCGCCGGGCATCAAGTATCCCTCCGACGCGCAGATGCTCCCGGAGGGGAACATCCTGCTGGTCGACTACGCGCGCCCCGGACAGATCCTGATCATGACGCCGCAAGGGCAGCCCGTCTGGCGGTATGCGCCCCGGTCCGTCGCGGGAATGCTGGACCACCCCTCGCTCGCGATCGAACTCGGCAACGGGCTGATCGCACTGAACGACGACTTCCGCAACCGGGTGATCGTCATCGATCCAAGGACTAATCAGATCGTCTGGCAGTACGGGGTCAACGATCGCCGCGGACGGACGGATGGTTTGCTGTTCATCCCCGACGGAATCGACTTCAAGCCGCCAAGCTGGGGCACGACCGAATAGCAACGACGTAACCGTTCGCCAGCGCGAGCCGGAACTAGAGTCCGCGCGTGAGCCGCCAGCCGGCATCGGGGCCGTTGATCGCGCCAGCCATGACCAGTGGAACCTCGGCCTGGCGCAAGCCGGCGACGAGAAACAACGTGCCGACCCGCGTTCCGGCCGGTAGTCTGGCCGGCAGGTCGTCGAGCTTCAGCTGCCGCGAGACCGACATCCCATCGAGCATCACCCATGTGACCGACTGGCTCGCCACGATCGTTCCGGCCTCGTCCCATGGCGTCCGATAGCGGGCAATGACGTCGTCGCGGCGGACCACCGAATGCGCGTGCAGGTCCGGGACCAGTCCCTGCAACAGCCCGCTGGTCGCCTTGAACGCGCCCGCGAGCGCGTTGGGCTGTCCCATCACCGCGCCGTACACCCGCACCGAAAGGCCGTCGACCGTCAGGTCGGCCGCCATCACGAAGCATCCGCCGGCCTGGTCGGTGTGCCCGGTCTTGATCCCCACCACGCCCCCCTGGCCGAGGAGGGTGTCGAGATTGTGGACAACGCCCGCGACCGGCAGAGTGGCCTGCGACTGGGCGACGATCTGCGCGAGAACCGGCTGTAGCATCGCGGTCTGGCCAAGCTTGATCAGGTCCGTCGGGATGCTGACGCTCAACGGTGAGAAGCCGCTGACATCCGCGTAATGGGTGGCGCTCATGCCAAGCGCCGCCGCTCGCATGTTCATCCGGTCGACGAAGGCGGGCACGCCGCCGAGGTCCCAGCTTGCCAGCATCTGCGCGAAGTTACTGGCCGACGGCAGGAGCAGCCCCTGCAGTAACTGGTACTCACTGAGTTGCTCCCCCGCCACCACGGGAAGGACGGACTCACCCTGGTTTCGGTCGGCGTAAAACGCGTTGACATCGACGAGCAGTGCCGCTGCGCCCTGCGCCGGCCACGGCAAAGCGGGCGCGGTTCCAAGCCGCTCCAGCGCCGGGACGACGGAGGTCGCGGCGGTCACCGGTAGCGGGCGGAAGTACTGGAACGCCGCGGCCGCCAGCACCAGCGCGAGCAAGTACGGAAGTGGACGGCGAACGAGTGAATTGTGCGCTAGCGCCAGGCGATCGGCGGTCCGAGCGCCGGCTCGGCCAGCTTGAGGATCTCACCGCTGTTGGGGAAACGACGCAGCTTCACCTTGCTGAAGATCAGCCGGTCGTCCAGCGTCACCTCGAAGCGTCCCTTGCTCCCCGTGCGCAGCGAGACATCGATCATGATGGGCGCCCAGGCCCCAAGGATCTCAGCCGCCAGACCGACGGCATGCTCCAGGTAGTTTCAGGGAACGCAGTATTCGATCGTGACGCGGTGCTTGGGATCAATCACGACCCAAGCGTATCAGCGATTCCGGCCGATGCGTCCCAGATGCGTGTCCTGGAAACCGGTCGGTAGCTTGAGCCCATAACCGAGGACCCGATCCACGCCGATATGACCGAACCAGATCAGCGCGGTCGACCCCGCTGCGCTCGCGCCGGCCAGGAGGGCGATGATGCCGAGGAGCCCCGGCAGCAACCAGGTGTGGCCGAGATTGTAGACGGCCGCCCCCGCGCGCGGGCCGCGCAGGTAACCAAGTATGAAGAGGTCCGGGGCAAGGATGAGCAGGGCGTACAGCAGCCAGGCACCCGAATATTTCCCGAACAGCAGCAGCGAAAGCGCGAGCAACATTCCACCTTCGAGCCGCTGCAGCGCGAGTGGGTCGAGCAGGAACGCGAGCGGACCGCGGCGAGCATCCGGGTCCGTCACGCGCGCAGCTTAACTCGAAGCGGCCTTCGTGCGGATGGCGGCCGGCGGTCCGGCCAGCGCGTGGACCAGACGGTCGATCGACCCGCCGATGCCATAGGTCTCACTCAGTCTTGCGAGCGCTTGCGGATCGCTGGGTGTCGCCGGCCGCGTCCCTTTCGGTTTTGGCACGGGCGCGATGCTGACGGGAACGCCGACCCGACGCGCCCGCTGGATGTACGCATTGGCCGCCCCCTACGCCAGGCACGCCCGGAAGCCCGTCTGATGGGTCGCCGCGCAGCACCGCGTAGTCGCCGTACGAACGACCCGGGATGCCATATCGGCGCTCGACCTCAGCCTCATCGACCAGCAGGTTGCCGATTCCACGCTGCGTATAGAGCACGCACACGTCGGGATCGCGCACCAGCGAAAAGAGATCCCGGTCGCCGGTGACGATCTCGACCTTCCCGCTGATCTTCGGCAGCAGCGAGGCGATAACGTCTTCGGCCTCGAAGCCCTCCGCCCCCAGCACCTCGACGCCGATCGCGTGCAGCACGGCGTGGATGATCGGCTCCTGGGGCTCGAGCTCCGGTGGCATGGCGCCGCGCTCGAGGCGCGCCGTCTTGTAACTCGCGATCACGTCGACACGAAACGCCGGCCGCCAATCTTCATCGGTCGCGACCACGAGCGCTTTTGGCTTGCGGTCGGCGACGAGCCGGGCCAGCATGTCGAGGAATCCCCGCACCGCGTTCACCGGCTGGCCATCCGGTGCCTTGAAGGCGCTCACGGGAATGCCGTAGAAGGCGCGGAACATCAGGCTCGAGCCGTCGAGCAGGAGCCAGTCGGCTGCCACCGTGTCGCCCTCAGGTCCTGGACGCGACGGCCGCCGGCGGCCTGACAACCGCCTCGAGCTGGGCGCCAAGAGAAAGGATGCTGTACTCGTCGCGCGGCCGGCCGACGAGCTGGATGCCGATTGGAAGCCCGGCCTTCGAGGTGGCCAACGGAAGGCTGATCGCCGGCTGGCCGGTGCAGTTGAAAGGATGGGTAAAGCTCAGCCAGTCGAGGAACTCGCTGGATGCGGTGTTAACGTCCTGGCCCAGCGCACCCAGCTTAGGCGCGGGATACGTCAGGGTTGGCGTGAGCAACACGTCGATCTGGTCCCAGGTTGCGATCAGCCGCCGCGCTCTGGCCGAGGTCCGGTTTCACCCGGCTGACGCGATGCCCCAGGCGGGCCAGCTCCGCCGCCACCGACTCGACGGCGGCCGCAACCTCGGGGTCAACGGCAGCCGGCGCATCGATGGTCCACCCGATACGCAGCGTCGCCGGCTTGCGCTGCGCGGCGGACAGGAATGGTTCCGGAATCTCGGCCCAGTACGGATCGCCAGGCAGGTGGCCGCTCATCGCATCGAGGCCGAGGGCCGCATCCGCGACGCTCCGGCCGATGACGCCGCTGGTAGCGAGCCCCGCCCAATCTTCCCCGAGCAGCGGCCCGCTCGAGATGCGCCCGCGCGACGGCTTCAGCCCAACCACCCCGCAACACGAAGCGGGGATGCGGATCGAACCGCCGCCATCGCCGCCGTGGCCCAGCGCGCACAAGCCCGCCGCCACCGCCGCAGCCGCGCCACCACTCGATCCGCCGGCCGTCCGCGTCTTGTCGACGGGGTTGCGGGCCGGCGGGAACATCGGGCCTTCGGTGACGGGCCGGGTCCCGAACTCCGGCGCGTTCGTCTTACCGAGGATGACGGCACCCTCGTCCTTCAGCCGGCCGATGGCAAAGCCATCGACCTGGGCGATCGACTTCTCGAATACGCGCGAGCCGAGGCTGTTGCGATACCCGGCCAGCGCTGATGTCTCCTTGATCGAGACCGGCACTCCATCCAGTAAGCCAAGCGGTTCCCCCCGCGCCACGCGCTTTTCCGCCGCGGCGGCCTGGCTTTCGGCCAGCTCGCGCGTCAGGAGAACGTACGCATTGAGGTCCGGGTCGATCCGCCCAATGCGCTCGTAGTAGAGCGCGACCAGTTCGCTTGGCTTGACCTGCCTGGCAGCAACGGCGCGTGCCTGCTCGAGTGCGCTTTTGAATGCCCAGGCGTCATCGATCACCCGCTAACTGTATCGACACGCGGGAATCCCGCGACCCTGATCGACACGCGGGAATCCCGCGACCCTGATCGACACGCGGGAATTCCGCGAGCTGCTAGTGCCACTCCCAGGACGAAAGGATCGCCTCGAAATCGGTCTCGCGAAGCTCGCCGAACTCAGTCGGGTCCGACGACAAATCGATGAAGTAGGTCTTGGTGCCGTAATCGACGAACAGTAGCTGTCCCGCGTACTTCGATCCCTGGTAATCGACGATCAGAGCCGGCGCACCGGCCACCGTGGTCCGCTTGACTGGGCCAAGGTTGCCGGCAATGGGAAATTTGCCGCTCCGGATGAATGGCTCCCAGGCCGCTTCGAGACTCGAGAGCGAGGCGAATTGACCGGAGTCCGCCACGATAAAGTGGGACTCCACGCCGTTGGTCTTTTTGACCCTGGCGATCGCCAGGACCGGCTTGACGCCGCTGACCGTGGGGGCGCCACCCTTGGCCCAACCTTTCGGGAGCTTGACGGAAATGACGCCATCCGATGAGGTCACCGGCCCAAGAGCCCCCGTCGCCAACAGGCCGATGATGACGAGGCCGATCACGACGATAACGGCCAGGGCACCACCACCGATCAAGAGCCAGGACAATCCGCTCATGCCTGAGCTGGGTCGGGCCGGACCCCCGCCCTCCCCTCCCCCCGAGGGGGAGGGAAATGGCCCAGGTGACGGAATCGCTGGGGTCGGTGTTGGCGCCGGGGCCGTCGGCGAGTCGGTCCCGAAGACTTGACTGCCGGCGTTGGCCGCCGTCAGCGCGAGGTGGCAATTCGGGCAGGCGGTCTCCCCTTTCGAATACCACGTCCAGCAATTGCGGCAGACTGCCCGGCTCACGGATGGCCCTTACGGGACGCAACGCTGCGCGCGCCGGAATCCCGGCGGTGATGGCGAGAAAACAGCCCGCCCAGAAACCTGGCGGGCTGTGGATGAAGGGGGGTAGGTTTAGCGCGACTCGAGCGCGACTTCGGCTTCGATCTCTTTCTCGGCCTCGGCCGGCGTCGGCGCGGGGACCGCCTCAACGCCGATCTCGAGCTTGACCTCGTCACCAAGGATGAAGCCGCCGGCTTCCAGTGCCTGGTTCCACGTCAAGTTGTAGTCCTTACGGTTCAGTGTGGTCGAAGCGTCGAAGCTCACCCGACGATTGCCCCACGGATCCTTGCCCTCGCCGTTAAAGCTGGCATCGAGCGCAACTTCCTTGGTGTTGCCATGGATGGTCAGGTCACCGATCACCTTGAAGTTCGAGGGATCCTTGCCCTCGACCCGCTTGCTCTTGAAGATGATGGTGCGATAATTTGCGACGTCAAAATGACCGTCGGCGCTGCGCAGGTGGTTGTCGCGCGTCTCCACTCCAGTGGATCGTAAACGTAACGCTGCTGTGATAGACGTCAATTGCCCACTTCATGTAACTCGGTCCTCCCGGTCTCTCAGATTTGTTGCGTATACAACAGTCCCAAGTGCAAACAATTTGATGGGAGAATCTATTCCGAACGGCTATGGAGCTCAAAGCCGCCGAAATGCGAGCCTGGACAGCCTTCCTCGATGCCCAGGCATCCCTGCTGCGCCAGCTGGAGGCAGAGCTCATGGAAAAAGAGGACATGACCCTGGCCGAATTCGACGTCCTCATTCAGCTCCGGATGGCCCCCGATCGACGCCTGCGGATGACGGAGCTGTCCGATAAGGTCCGCCTCAGTCACAGCGGTGTGACCCGCCTGGTCGACCGAATGGTCCAGGCCGGCCTCGTCAAGCGGGAACGCTGCGCCTCCGACCGGCGGGGCACCTTCGCGACCTTGACACCGGTCGGCAGGGCTCGGCTGCGGCATGCCCAGCCGGTCCACCTCCGCGGGATCCGGGAACATTTTGGCAAGCGCCTATCCCCGGCCCAGCTTGCCGCCGTGGCCGAGGCCCTCGAGCCGCTGGCACGCGACAAGCCGCCCGCTCCGAGCGGGGCCGACTGACTGATGTCGCAAAAGTGGCGCACGATGTTAGGTGTCTCCCTGGGGGCTTTTTGCCCGCCGATTGCCATCAGCACCATTTCCATCGGGCTCCCCGTGATCGCGTCGGCGCTCCATCAGCCGATCACGTCGGCGGAATGGGTGATCGTCACCTACGTGCTCGTGATCACCTCGCTACTGATGACGTTCGGGCGTTTGGGTGACCTGATCTCGACCAAGCGCCTTTATGTCCTGGGCTTCGTCATTTTTACGCTGGGCGCTCTCGGCGGGGAAAAATGACTGCGCAGTCGGTCGAGGGGAGGGTGACGCGCACGACCGTCGCGAGCAGCTGGTCGTGGATGCGCCTCGACCTGCTGCTTCGGCTCGTCCCCCTTACCCTTGTCCCACTCGTCTTCAGCTGGCTGTCGGGGACGCCACTGCGCAATCTCGGGCTGGTGATCACCGATCCCCTTCGCGACCTTCTCGTGGCGATCCCAGTCGGCGTGGCGGCGTTTGCGATCGCCGCGGCCTTTTCCGCCTATCTTTCGCGCCGCAGCGGCCGCTGGTTCGTTCCGACCGAACCCGACCTGCTTTTGCAAAGCGCCTATTACCTGGCGCTCAACGCCCCCATCGAGGAATGGTTCTTCCGCGGATTCCTGCAGGGGAGCCTGGCTCGGTGGTGGAACGCGCCCTTGCTCGCGGTGCTCGCGGCCACCGCGGTCTTCGGCGCCTACCACTTCCTCGATCGCTGGGGTTGGCGCCCGGTGGCCGGGGCCACGGCGGCAGGTCTGACGCTGGGCCTGGTTTATCTCTGGCAGCCGTCGCCGCCATCATTGCTCGCCCCGGTGCTGGTCCACGCCGCCATCACCTGCGGATTCCTCAGCCTCGGCCCCTACCTCGTGTATCGCTGGTCCCTTCTCGATCGCTGAGCTGTCTAGCCTTCTTCGGGCTGGCCCAACCACTCCCGTTGCTTGTAGCCCCAGTGGTGGCGCGCGTAGATCCGGCGAAGCGTGCCGGACCGGCTGCGCGTGACCAGCGATTCCGTCTCCGCCCAGTTCATGTGGTACTTGACGCCCTGGAGCATCTCGCCATCGGTTACGCCGGTGGCGGCGAAGAAGACGTCGTCGCTGCGGACGAGGTCGTCGATGCCAAGCACGCGGTCGAATTTGGCGCCGGCGGCTTCGGCCTTCTCTTTCTCTTCAGGATTGCGGGCGTAGAGCTTGCACTGGATCTCGCCGCCGAGGCATTTCAGTGCGGCGGCGGCGAGCACCGCCTCGGGCGATCCGCCGATCCCCATCAACAGGTCGAGACCGGTGCCATCGATGGCGGTCATGACGGCGCCGGCCACGTCACCGTCGCTGATCATTTTGATGCGGGCGCCGGTCTCGCGGACTTCCTTGATCAGCGCTTCGTGGCGCGGCCGGTCGAGGATGACCACTGTGAGATTGCTGACTCGCATCCTCTTCGCTCGGGCGACGCGCTGCAGATTGACCGCCACGGGGTCATCGATGTTCAGCGATCCGGCGGCATCGGCGCCGGTCGCGATCTTGTGCATGTAGTGGACGTGCTTGGCGTCGTAGAGCGAACCGCGCCCGGCCGCCATGGCCACCACGGAGATCGCGTTCGGCAGTCCTTTCGAGAGCAGCGTCGTGCCGTCGATCGGGTCGACCGCCACATCGACTTGCGGAGGCTCGCCGGTGCCAATCCGCTCGCCGATGTAGAGCATCGGCGCTTCATCCTTCTCGCCCTCGCCGATGACGACCCCCCCGTCCATCGGGATCATGCCGAGCGCCCGCCGCATGGCATCGACCGCGGCGCCGTCGGCGGTGTTCTTGTCCCCGCGACCCATCCAGCGGGCGCTGGCCAGGGCCCCGGCCTCGGTCACCCGGACCATTTCGAGGGCCAGGTTGCGACTGATCTCGGCTGATACGCCGGCCTCCCGCAGCGGGCGAGCCATCAGGGCGTCGTCAAGGTCCTCAATGGCCCTTCCCCAATCGCCGCCCGGTTGCTACGCTTGCGATGTTCCGGCATGGCATCCGCGCACCTACTTTAGCTGGGCGGGCCGCCCGAGGGAAGAATTTGGGAACCACAAGCCCGCCGCCGGTGACGGTTCCCGCGTGGACCCAGCGTGGATCGATCCGCGGCGCCCGCGCTGTGCTGCAAACCTTCCTCATCTTTCCGCTGATGGGCGCTTTCTCGCCGCTCACTGTCATCGACCAGTACCGGGTGAAGTCCCTCAAAGGTGGCGCCGTCTTCGTCTCCAACCACAGCAGCGCACTGGATGCGGTCGTGATGCTGCAGGCGCTCCCCAACCGTTTCCGCTTCCGGGCGTTCGTGGTAGCGGCCGCCGACTCGATCTTCAAGCGCAAGTGGGAGGCGGCCCTGACGCAGCTGTTGATCAACACGTTTCCGATTCCGCGAGCCGGTGGCGCCCGGCCCGCGTTGGATCGATTGAAGGAACATCTCGCCCATCGCTGGTCGGTCGTCATCTTTCCAGAGGGCACGTTATCCCGGACCGGCAACATCGGGACCTTCAAAAAAGGCGCCGCCATCCTGGCCATCGACGCCGGGGTGCCGATCGTGCCGGCCTACATCGACGGCCTCTACGAGGTCTTCCCCCG
>WNFI01161385.1_pt1 | contig 11141 bp, 11 predicted proteins | sample 5400471 | NCBI WGS metagenome assembly WNFI01 (sample SAMN13153348, study PRJNA577476) | soil metagenome | isolation source: 100 cm saprolite on Douglas fir-dominated hillslope | place: USA:California | collected 2013-09-17 | reverse complement strand
TACACGCTGTGGGTGCTGCTGCCGGAAGAGTCTGGTGTGGAGTATGACCGGATGGCGCAGGGTGGCGGGCAGATGAATTCGGCGGCGGTTTCGTCGTAAGGGTTGTTCCTCACATAGGAAAAAACCGGCGATATAAACTCTCCTCTACACTGAAAAACCAAAGGGCCGGCCCAGAAGGCCGCCCTACACGGAAAATCGAGAGGCTGGAGCCAACGGCACGGGTTGACAGCTTGGGATAGTCGGCCTACGCTCGCGCGGCTTGGAGATTGACGCAAAGGACAGTCGAGCGGAGGCGATTCCATGAACAAGGTGAGAACAGACTGGCGCGGGGAACCGGTGCGCTTGGCGCGAGTTCGCGCGGCATTTACTCGCGCTGCTTTTGCCTGGATGGCGTTGTGCGCCGCGATAGTCTTGCCTGCGGCAGCGGCAACGGAAAGCTACGAAGTCACGGTGGAGCGCAACGTGGCGGCCAAGATGCGCGATGGGGTGACGCTGCGCGCGGATATTTACCGGCCAAAGGGGGAGGGAAAATATCCCGTGCTGCTGGTGCGCACGCCGTATGACAAGACGAACGAGACAAATTTTGGATTGAAGGCGGCGGCGAGAGGGTATGTCGTGATTGCTCAGGACGTGCGGGGGCGATTCACTTCGGAGGGCGAGTGGTACGTGTTTAAGAACGAATCGCAGGACGGGTACGACACAGTGGAGTGGGCAGCGGCGCTTCCCTATTCGAACGGAAAAGTGGGGATGTTTGGCGGGTCCTACGTGGGGGCGACGCAATTCCTGGCGGCGATTGCGCATCCGCCGCACCTGGCGGGAATTTGTCCGACAGTGACGGCGTCGAATTATCACGATGGGTGGACGTATCAGGGCGGGGCCTTCGAGCAGTGGTTCAACGAATCGTGGGCATCGGGATTGGCAGAAAACACCATGCGCCGGCGAGCAGAACAAAAATACGATGCGCTAGGCGGGACCAAAGTGCTGCCGCTGATTTCGTACCCGGTGCTGGAACCGCCTTCGGGTGAAGGGATCGCGCCGTATTTCAAGGACTGGCTGGCGCATCCGAATTTCGATGAGTACTGGAAGCAGATTTCCATCGAGGACCACTACGCACGGATCCAGGTGCCAGTGCTTAACATTGCGGCATGGTACGACATCTTCCTCGGCGGTTCGCTGAAGAACTACGTGCGGCTGAAAACCGAGGGCGGAACGGAGGCGGCGCGCAAAGGGCAGCGGCTGGTGGTCACAGTGGGAGGGCACGCCGGACAATCGAGCACTGGAAAAGTGGGCGTGGTGGAGTTTGGCAGCAAATTGCCGCTGGATATGGATGAGTTAACGCTGCGCTGGTACGACTGGCTGCTGAAGGGGGAAGCCAACGGAGTCGAGAAAGAAAAGCCGGTGAAGATTTTCGTGATGGGGAAGAACGAATGGCGCGAGGAAGACGACTGGCCCCTCCCGCGTGCGAAAAACACGAAGTATTACCTGCATTCGGCAGGAGCGGCGAACGGAATTGCAGGCAACGGCGCGCTGAGTACGGTAGCGCCGATAGAGGAGAAGGCCGACCAGTACGTTTACGATCCAAGTGATGCAGTGCCGACGATTGGCGGGCCGCTGTGCTGCGGGGCGTTGCCGACAGGGATCGGTCCCGAAGATCAGAGGCCGCCGGAGGCACGCACCGATGTGCTGGTGTACACCACGACGGCGTTTGCGAAAGACACTGAGGTAACCGGTCCGGTTTCACTGGACTTGTACGTGAGCAGCTCGGCGGCGGATACGGACTTCACGGGTATGCTCGTGGACGTGTGGCCGAACGGGTTTGCGCAGAACTTGACGAGCGGAATCCTGCGGCTGCGTTACCGGAATTCGCAGGAGAAGCCGGAGTTGGCGAATCCGGGAGAGATGTATCACATCAGCGTGGACCTTTGGGCAACGAGCAATGTGTTTCTGGCAGGGCACAAATTGCGGCTGGAAGTCTCCAGCAGCAATTTCCCTCGGTTCGATAGGAACCTGAACACGGGCGAGGAGCAGGCACGCGCGACGCGGATGGTCAAAGCCACCAACGTGATTTATCACGATAAAGCACATCCTTCGGCCCTGGTGGTCCCACTGGTGCCATGATTGATAGAGGGAACAGCATCGATTTCGTTTGTGGAAACGGGCTTCGCCTTGACATGAGTGTTGACTCGGCCTACACTACGGAGTTTTTAGATGGTCCCGGTAAGCACACTGAGGGGCGGGACGTTGATCGACGACAGGGGTTAGGCCCAGACAAGGTTAAGACAGGCATGGACAAGAAAAGGCTCGATTACTACAAGAAAAAATTGCTGGCGCGGCGGGACGAATTGACGAAGACCATCGCGCGCACACAAGAGGAGGGACGTACGGCGGACGAAGATCCGACGGTGGACCTGGCGGACAAGGCGGCGAACTCCTATACGAAGGAGTTTCTCTTTGGGATGACCAATACGGACCGCACGATCCTGAATATGATTGATGCGGCGCTGAAGCGCATCCAGACAGACGACTATGGAGTGTGCGCGAATTGCCAGGAGGAACTGCAGCAGAAGCGGCTGGAAGCAGTGCCGTGGGCGAAGCATTGCATCGCTTGCCAGGAAAAGATGGAGCAGGGATTGCTGCAATGAGGGGCGAGAAAAGACTGAAATCGCGGATCTGAAGACCCGCCACTACGAAGCCATTTTAGAAGACTAAGTTACTGTCACGTACATTCCCTCTTTAATTAAAACGTAAAAAAGAGTAGATTGCTGCTGTCTTGGGAGGCGGAAGCTCATCCAGCGGCATGGCGGCAGCTCGGCGCGGAGGTGTGCGCGGCTGGTTTAGGCACGGCCGAGGCTGGCTTGGGGAGATCGGTGATGCGCTCGTCAGCGTGTTTTTCCCTTCCGGATGCCGCATCTGCGACAGACTGCTGACCAGCGCCAGCCGGGTTCCTCTATGCGAAGAATGCCTTTCATCGTTTGGACGTGTGCTCGGCATATTATGCGAGGTTTGTGGGCGGCCGCTGCCTGGATTGAATCGGAAACCGGAGCAGCCGCTGCTCTGCCCCGCTTGCCAGGACAAGACTTATGCTTTTGCGAGAGCGCGCAGCTTTGCGTTTTATGAAAACGCGGTCGTGCGGGCGATCCTGCTGCTGAAATTCGAGCAGATCGAGCCTCTGGGGGCGTGGTTTGCAGAGCGGCTGGCGGAACTGGTGAGGGCTGAAAGCGACGCGCTGGCGGCGGATGTGGTGGTGCCCGTACCGCTGCATCGGGAGCGAGAACGTGAACGAGGATACAATCAGGCAGCTCTGCTCTCCAAGCCTCTGGCGAAGAACCTGCGATTGCCGCATAAAGCAGTACTCCTGGTGCGCACGCGGGCACGGCCGGACAAGCAAGTGCTGAGTTTGCAGGAGCGCTGGGAGTCTGTGCGTGGCGCTTTTGCTACACGTCCAGGCAGCCAAGTTGACAACCTACGCGTCTTACTGGTAGATGATGTATTGACAACTGGAGCGACGCTGGATGCCTGTGCACGAGCGCTGCGCGACGCGGGAGCCAAGTCGGTAATTGGGCTGACCGTGGCGCGGGCCATCAGAAATCCCCTGTCAAGCACCAGAGAGTGGTAAAATGAACTGAAGAAGGCGCAATGGGCGCAAACCGGCACATGTCGGTGGATTCCCGGGGGCGCTATACCCCCGAAGCAATGGGCGAGGCCATGCCCGGTTCCGAGGGCCCCGCGCCGATCAACGTAACGGCCGTGCGGCGCGCGATGGTTTTGATGCTGAAGGGCGTGGCACAGGCCGAAGAGATGCACAATACGGAAGTGCATTCCGCGGCCCATGCCCATAAAGTTCCATCCGTGATCCGGCTGCTGGCCTACCGGCATATTCCGCAGCAGAGCCGTGCGCTTTCCCGGAAGAATATCTTGCTGCGAGACCGCAACACCTGCCAGTTCTGCGTACGGGTACTTCCAAGCTCGGAATTGACGCTGGACCACGTTGTGCCGCGGTCGCGAGGTGGACGATCCACCTGGGAAAACTTGGTGGCTTGCTGCTACCGCTGCAACAACAACAAGGGCGACCGGACCCCGGAAGAAGCCGGACTGAAGCTGGCGCGAAAACCTCGGCCGTTTACTCTGCATACCTCCCGGCAGCTGATGCGGCTGATTGGACACCGCGACGAACGGTGGCGTAAGTATTTGTTTTATTGAGATTTACGCTGCTAAATCGGTTTTTTCGAAAAAAGTTTGCGCCCAGGGAAACCTTTTTGGCTGGCGACCATCTAATATACTAATACCACTTCGAGGACACACCCCGGGAGGCGGTTAAGGCAAATGCCTTAACCGCTTCTCTCCTTTTAGAGCAGTTTTTTTAAAGTTTATGAATTTAGATGGTTTCTTTGGGGCCAGATTCCGGAAAACTCTGTAGCGCAGCCTCTTCGCTCGGGAATTCCGGGAAAACCTGATAAAGCTGGGTAATCTTCAGAATTTCTTCCACTTTTGGCGACAAGCCAACCACTTTCATTTGGCCGCTCGCTTTCACCACCGAGACATAAACTCTTGCGAGCTCGCCGATCCCTGAACTGTCCAAGTATTGCAGCGCGCTTAAATTCAGGACGATGTTTTTTTGGCCCCGCTTCAGCAGCCGCAAAATGGATTCGCGCAACGCGCCGATCTCGAAGGAAGTCAGACGGCCCGACACATCAAGAAGAGAAATCGGGCCGGCTTGACGAATGGTGACGGAAAAATTTGCAGGTTGCACGGTTCGTACCCGATCTGCCGGGGCAATCATTCTACCTGTGCGAAAGCAGACTTGTGCAGAAAAATTTCGGGGCAACAAAAAATAGATGTGGATCGCGCAGTAGTCACAGCTGCCGAGGGATCTACACTTCGCAGCTACTGGCGAATGACCACGCGCAGGCCCCGGCGCCAGCTTTCCACAATCCCCACGCGCACGATCTCAACTTCTGGAGAGAGACAGTCTAAGAGCTGGTCCGTTGTCGGATGGAATCGCAGCGCCGGCGCAACGAGATAAACAAGTGGTGAAACTTGTTGCAAGGTGATCCCTGGGAAATAGCCATAGCGAGCGATCTCTCCGCTTTGTAACTGCCGACGAACGCGCAGCCAGTAATCCGCAGCTTGAAGCGGCAAGTGTATGTGCTCGCTGGCTTTCAGTTCAATGATCGCCAGCTGTCCCAATCGCGTTACGGTGAGCAGGTCGAGGATGCCGTGTTCGCCTCCCGCATTGGCAAAAACCTGAGCGTAGACGAATCGCTGGTCGAGCATGGCATCGATACGCGTGACGTTCTCCCGAACGATGGATTCCAGCCAGCGCTCGGGCTGGGCGCGGAAAAGCGAATGCCGCGCGTCGCTGGCCAGCGGGTGACGGTGCATTTCCAGATCCTGCAGAAGATGCTTCAGAGCAGGACGAGAAGCAGAAGTGAGTTCCTCGCGGGCATCGTTGATTCCAAAATAGACGCGGCCATCATCCCAGCGGGCGAAGGGAAGACCGCGAAAACGCAGCCACACCTCGCGGGATTGTGCGGCGGGATGCAGAGTCACGGCTTGGCGCCCCAGCGAGACGATGGGATCCAGCGATGGCCGCGCCCGGTTGAGAAGAGCTTCTCTTTCGCGATGCGGGACGAGCCAGGTGTCCAGGTTGCCCGCGCGCCGGGGATCGATCTTTTCGAGAATGTCGAGGGCCGGGTCGTGCTCGTAGAGTTCGAAAGTGAGTTGCGGATCGAGGGCGGCAAGACGGTGTGCGACGGTGCTGCAAGTGTCCTTGGGAAGAATCAACCGAACGCCAATTGTCGTTCGACGCGCGCTCAAGCGGCGCGCTTGCTGCAACCAGAGTAGCGCGAAGGTCAAACTATTGTCAGTCACCTCCGATGACTCACCTCGGGGCACGGCCAGCACGGCGATATCCGCAGAGCCGCGGCAGAGAATTCCCCGGGCGTAATTACCCGAGAGGGAGTGCTCGAGATCGGGAGAGACCGTGAGCGATTCGAGCTTTTCATCGGGAAACTGTTCGGCAAGAAGGTGCGTGAGGCGGTCGCGGAATTCTTCGCGCGAGAGTTCGCGGGCCCCACGCTCAAATTCCCTGCGAATGAACTCGAGCCGGTCCGGTTTGGCGCGGCCGAAGCGCTCCACGGCCAGCGCCAGCCGCTGTTCGGAATGATCGGTAATCGCAAGGACGCGGCGCGTAAGATTAAACTGTTCCGACCAGAGATGCAGCAGCGGTTTTTCACCGTCGCCGCGCACTTCCCAGGACATCCCCGAAAAAGGCGCAACGGTGCCGCCGTTCTCGCGAACTTCAACAACCCCGGAGGCGGTGAACTCCTGGAGGCTGGCTTGCAACTCAGCCGCGAATTCCACGGCAAGATTATAAATGAGATACGTAGTTGCAGGAATATGTTTTCTACTTTTATAGCAGGGGAGTAATTCTTGCAGACTTAACGGCCCACGACCAGCCGCTGGACCAGCGGCTCCGGAAGGTAGGCGGCGCGCATGCGCCCCTGGACCACGGAAATATCATACGGCACGCGCCAAAACTCGATAATCTGGTGCTCCAGATCAGCAATCGCAAAAGCAGCGCGCGGATCGCCGTCACGCGGCTGTCCGATCGAACCGGGATTCAGCAGGTAGCGGCGCGGAAGTTCGGTGTGCAGCGCGGCAAACGATTCGCCTGTGCGAGGGCGAATCTGCAAGACCTCCAACTGTGAGTCCTGATAGGAAAAACCTCCCTGATGATGGGTGTGTCCAAAAAACGTGACGGCGGCAGTGGAGTCCAGAAGTCCGTCGAGTGCTTGCGCGGGAGTGAACACGTATTCATCTTCATCCTGAAACGCGCCGTGCACAAGCACGATGCCATCCGTCGCAAGCGGTCCTTGAGGCAACGCCGATAACCACGCGAGGTGCTCGGGCTTGAGCTGCGCACGCGTCCAGTCCACGGCGGATTTCGCAACAGGATTAAAGTCCTCTGTGGGCATTAACCCAGTAACCGCTTTGTCGTGATTTCCGCGAATCGTCTGCGTGCCCAGTTCGCGCAAGCGGGCCGTGACTTCATTGGGATCGGGGCCGTAGCCGACGACGTCGCCAAGGCAGACGGAAATATCCCAGCGTCCCTTAGCCGCGTCAAGGACGGCATTGAGTGCGGTGGCGTTTGAGTGCAAATCGCTAAGAACCAAGATCCGCATTCTTAATATCCGAAAAGTGACACCGAGTATAAATGAACATTCGCGCCGATGCACGGCGCCGCCCGTAAAGCCCGGCCAATCGTACCGATGCAACGAAAAGCAATCGGTCTGAAACAAAACTTTATCTGTTTATGCAGCATTAAGATGGGACAAATGCCCCTTTGAGCAGGTCTGCAAACGAGGGAGTGATTAATCATGGTTGTTCCGTGCGAGCACAAAATTTTCTGACAAGGTAACGAAACATTCCTGTCCATTGATTCGTCTATACGGATGCAGCCGCTCGCAGACTTGTTCTTGGCGAGATTCAGAAAAAACCCCGCGGTGGCAGCCGCGGGGTTGTGACACGCAGTCTTTCCGGCCGTTAGTCCAGGAAGAATAGGTGTCTTCACGGGCGAGCGTACTCGTCCGCCACATGCGTGTCAACTCCCTCTGGCCAATAACAGCTGGTAGTGCGGCTGACTCGATCCCGCTTGAAAGGAACTTGACACGCATGAAATCAAATTCATTTGTCCGCAGCATGGCTTTGCTGGCCGGCCTCGCATTGGCAGTACCGGCATTTGCGAAGCCCTTTACCAAAACCATCAGCATTGCGCAGACCGCGAAGCTCGGCAAGTCCGAGCTGAAAGCCGGCGAATACCGTTTGGAGATCGAAGGAAACAAAGCCACCGTGCAGAGAGGCAGGCAGGTCGTTGCCGAATCGGAAGGTCGGTGGGAAGACCGCGGCACCAAATCTGCCTATGACTCCGTGTTACTCGATGAAAATGGGCAGGTAAAGGAAGTCCGTTTTGCCGGCCAGCTCCGTGTTTTCGTCTTTAGCGAATAAGTAAGGAGATTTCGTGACTCCTTTCCAATGGACGAGAGAGGCTGCCAGCCGCGGCCGGCGGCCTCTCTGCTTGTCATTCTCGCTGTGCAACTAATGCTGACAATCCGTTCCTCCAGGCATACGCAGATCATCTCGAACGGTCAAGCGCCCCTTCCCAAGCGCTAACGAATAAGCATGCAATCTCCATAACTGTAGAACCGGTAGCCGGCTTTAACCGCGTGTTCGTAAGCCGCTAGGACGTTTTCACGGCCGGCGAAAGCGCACACTAGCGCAAGCAGCGTGGAACGCGGTAAATGAAAATTTGTTAGTAGTCCTTCCACGACACGAAACTGAAATCCCGGCACGATAAACAAGCGTGCTTCCGCTTTGCCGGAAAGCACCAGGTTCGCTGAACCTGATTCGGCAGCGCGCAGAGCGGCATCTTCCAGGGCACGTACCACGGTCGTACCAATGGCCAGAATAGGGCGCCCGGCTTTGCGCGCCGCCCGTAAGCGCTCGGTGGTTCCTTCGGGAATCTCGTAGCCCTCGGGATGCATCGCATGACCTTCCAACGTTTCACTATGGATCGGCTGAAACGTGCCCAGGTTCATCCGCTCGCTCGATGTACGGCGGAAGAGGAACATGTCCGAGGCGCTCGAAGTGCTGGCTGACGCTGCTTTGGTCATGAGAAATGAATCGCAGCGTCCGAAGGCCAAGTTGTCCGCGTGACAGAACCTTCGCTTCTAGTTCACCCGCGCCGAATAGAACCCGTTCCCCTACCTGCATCTTGCGGCCGGGCCGAACCAGCACCTCCCAAGTCTCGGAATCGAGTTCGCGGGTGAGGAAGATTTCGACTTTTCCTGTTAGATGCTCCGATTTTGTGGCGCGCGACGGTGGCTGCGAATGGACGCCGGCACGTTTTCCGAACAAGCGAGCTGGGATCACCCGCGTATTATTGAGCACGAGAAGTTCGTCGCCTCGCAGCAAACCAGGGAAATCCGTGAACGAGCGATCCTCGAAAACTCCAGACGTACGATTCAGGAATAGGAGCCGCGAAGCCTCGCGACGGTCTAAGGGACGCTGCGCGATTTGCTCTCGGGACAGGTGGTAATCAAGTTCGTCCAAACGCATGGGAAGCGGCAGTCTAACAGCAAAGCGCTAAGCTGAGGAACAAACGAATTTGATGGAAGTGATGCAGTTGTGCAAAGGACGCATTCACCGAGGTGTGCTTGTCCCGCCCACACGAAATATGGCGTAACTTGCTGAAATATAATATCTTATGTATTCCGTATGGTTCCTAGAATTTGTACTTGACATGTATACACTCATATTTTATTATGCATGTATAATCACTTTAGGAGGTGCTTAAAACATGAGAACTCTTACTCGATGGGAGCCCTTCCGCGGGGCCACTTCCCTACAAGATCAGGTCAATCGGCTCTTCAGCGATGTCTTCGAGCGCAAAGGCGAGGAATCCAGCCTCACTGCCTGGGCGCCTTCGGTTGACATCTATGAAACCGAACATGAACTGGTCGTCAAGGCCGACCTGCCGGAAGTCGATCCCAAGGATCTGGACATCCGCGTGGAGAACAACATTCTGACAATTCGTGGTGAACGCAAGTTCGAGAAGAAGGTCAACGAAGAGAACTACCTGCGTGTGGAGCGCGCGTACGGCTTCTTCGCCCGCAGCTTCACGCTGGCGAACACCGTGAATTCGGAAGCGATCAAGGCCGATTACCGGAATGGCGTGCTGACGCTCAGCATCCCGAAGCGTGAGGAAGCCATGCCGAAGCAGATCAAGGTCAACGTCGGCACTCCGGCGGCGGCCGCGGCTGCTGCCGGCAGGTAATCTCTGGCCGAACACCTCAGCGAAGCAGTAAATTAGGGGCTGGCCAGGGTGCCAGCCCCTTTTTCTAGGTAGTGGCAGAAAACGAGGTCGATATGTTGCGATTTGAAAAAATGACCGTCAAGGCCCAGGAAGCCTTGCAGAGCGCGCAAGACGTCGCCGCACGCCACGAAAATCAGCAGATCGAGCCCATGCATTTGCTGTCAGCATTGGTGGCGCAAGCCGACGGCGTTGTGCCGCCACTTCTGGCGCGCTTGGGAGTCCGCGGCGAAGCGCTGGCCCAAGAAATTGACCGAGAGATTGCGCGGTTGCCTAAAGTTCAAGGCTTTGCAACTATTGAAACGGCTGGGCGCTTCCCACGAATCCATTCTTCAAGCTTTGACAGGTGTGCGCGGAACGCAGCGCGTGACGTCGCAGAATCCCGAGTCAACTTACGCGTCGCTGGAGAAATATGCCCGCGACCTGACGGAACTGGCCCGCAAATCAAAGCTCGACCCGGTCATCGGGCGTGACGAAGAGATTCGCCGCGTGATGCAAATCCTGGCGCGGCGCACGAAAAACAATCCGGTGCTGATTGGCGAGCCCGGGGTCGGGAAAACCGCAATTGTAGAAGGCTTGGCGCAACGCATCGTTTCCGGCGACGTGCCGGACGTATTGAAAACCAAGCGGCTCGTGGCTTTGGACCTGGCCGCGCTGGTGGCTGGCGCGAAATTCCGCGGCGAATTTGAAGACCGGCTGAAAGCAGTACTAAAAGAAATCACCGAGGCCGAGGGGCAGATCATTCTGTTTATCGACGAACTGCACACTCTGGTTGGGGCAGGCGCCGCGGAAGGCGCGATGGACGCATCCAACATGCTCAAGCCGGCGCTGGCGCGCGGCGAGCTACGCGCCATTGGCGCCACGACGCTCAACGAATACAAGAAGTACATCGAGAAAGATCCAGCGCTGGAACGCCGGTTCCAGCCTGTGCTGGTTAGCGAGCCGACCGTCGAAGACACAATCGCTATCCTGCGTGGATTGAAGGAACGCTATGAAGTGCACCACGGTGTGCGCATCAAGGATGCGGCGATTCTCGCGGCAGCCACGCTTTCCAATCGTTATATTTCAGACCGCTTCCTGCCGGACAAGGCCATCGACTTGATCGATGAGTCCGCAGCCAGCCTGCGGATGCAAATCGATTCCCTGCCGGTGGAGATTGACGAGATCGAGCGGCGTATCATGCAGCTTGAAATTGAACGCCAGGCGCTGTTGAAAGAAAGCGATGCGCACTCGAAAGAGCGGCGCAAGCAGATCGAAAAGGAATTGGCGG
>WNFI01668806.1_pt1 | contig 11142 bp, 13 predicted proteins | sample 5400471 | NCBI WGS metagenome assembly WNFI01 (sample SAMN13153348, study PRJNA577476) | soil metagenome | isolation source: 100 cm saprolite on Douglas fir-dominated hillslope | place: USA:California | collected 2013-09-17 | reverse complement strand
TCGTCTCGGTCTCTCTCGGCCAGCCCGCGGTCTTCCTCTTTGGCGGTCTCACTCGCCGCGACCGGCCCCGCCGCATTCCATTGGCGAGCGGCGATGTCGTCGTCTGGGGCGGACCGGCGCGCCTGGCCTTTCACGGCGTCGAGGCACCGGCCGAGGGCGCGCACCCGCTGACCGGCGCCTGCCGGATCAACCTCACCTTCCGCAAGGCGCATTGAGGCGAGACTAGCGCGGCACCCGGGCCTTCACGGCGTTGGCGCGCGCGGCGAAGGCGATCCGGCCGTCAGCACCCTTCTGCAGGCTTTGCCGCAGGTTCGACTTCAGCCGGTCGAGATCAGCCGGAGACAAGGCACGCACCTTCTGCACGATCGGCGTGGCCAGCGCCATGTTGGAGTCCCAGAAGTCGTCGAAGTCGCGGTAGGCGACCTCGATCTCGATCTCGCGCGTCTCGACCGCCTCGAGTCCGGCTTCGGTCCATAGCCGCCGCAGCTCGGCCTTCTGCGAGACTTCCGCGCCCGGCGATCGCGGCGCATCGCCGGTGATGGCGAGCAGACCCGCGCGCAGCGGCTCGAGCCGAAAGCACCCGCCCATGATGTCCCACATATAGGTTGCGACGAGTCCCCCCGGCTTCACCACCCGCACCATCTCGCCAACCGCCTTCGCAGGGTTCGTCACGAAGGTGATGACCAGCGCCATGACGGCGACGTCGACGCTGGCATCGGCAAAGGGCAGCGCTTCGGCGCCGCCGACCCGGAACTCCGCCCGCGTCAATGGCGCGCGGCCACGCGCATAGGCGATCTGAGCCTCCGAGGGGTCGATGCCCTGCACCCCGGCCGGCGCCGCCCCGGCGACCATGACTTCGGTGAACGCGCCATTGCCGCAGCCGACATCGAGCCAGCTAAGGCCCGTGGGGACCTCCAGCCAGTCGATGAAGACGGCGCCGACAAGCCGACTCCAGCGACCCATCAACCGCTCATAGGCGGCTCCGTCGTCGAAGAACGCCCGGTCGTCCGCCGCCATCAGAAGCTCGCCCAGGCGGGCTTGCGCGGGCGGAGCTGGGCCGCGCCGGCGGCAAGCGTCTTGCCCTCGGCTTGCGCCTTCTCGAAGGCTTCGAGGCGGATCATGGCGAGTGCGGTGCCGCCGAGACCGGAGCGCATCTCGCCTGCCTCCTGGCCGTCGAGCGTGACCGGCGTGCCCGGCTCCGGCAGCGGGCCTTCGACCTCGACCGGCATCAGCCGCTTGCGCACGAGACCGCGATACTTGGTGCGTGCGGTCAGCTCCTGGCCCATGTAGCAGCCCTTCTGCCAATCGACGCCGTGCAGCTCGTCGAAGCCGTTCTCCAGCAGAATGGCCCGATCGACCACGAGGTCGCGGCTGCCATCGGGCACGCCTTCGGCGATGCGCACGAACGCCACCGCGGCGCCGGGCTCCTGGCCGAGGCCGAAAGGCGGCGCGGCGCCGTCGCCCCAGGCGACGAAGACCTGCCACTCGGCGCTCGCTTCGGCCAAGGTCACCTTGGAGCGGAGCTTGTAGAGGGTGAGGCGCCGCTTCAAGTCGGCGGCCCGTGCGGCCTCGCAATCGAGGAGGAAGGCGCCCTCGCGCTCGATCAGAAAGAAGTCGTGCAGGAACCGGCCCTGCGGGGTGAGAAACGCGGAATAGACGGCGCGGTCGCCGGCGACCTTGCTCACATCGTTCGACACCAGGCCCTGCAGGAACGGCACGCGGTCCTCGCCGGCGATGTGGAGCACGCCCCTGCCGTCGAGCAGCGCAAACGACGCCTCAGCCATGATTGCCCTCCATTGCCGACCGCCCCATCGCCTACCAAACCAGGGTCCGAGCGACTATGAGTTGGTCAAGTCGCCGCCGCATTGCAAGACGTTTGGAAATCCCGGCTCATAACCCTATAACTCGAAGGGTGTCGGTTCGCATCCGTTCCTCTCGCTGCCGATGAACCTGCTGTTCGTCACCTCGACTCGTCTCGGCGATGCGGTGTTGTCGACGGGCCTTTTGGCCTACCTGGTCGAGATCTATCCCGAAGCCCGCATCACCGTGGCCTGCGGCCCCCTGGTGGCGCCCCTGTTTCGCACGGTGCCGGGTCTGGAGCGCGTCATCGTGCTCGAGAAGATCCGCCTCTCCGGCCATTGGCTCGGACTCTGGCTCAAGACCGTAGGACGACGCTGGCGATTGGTGGTCGATCTGCGCGGTTCGGCCTTGAGCTACCTCCTGGTTGCGAGCGAGCGCCGCGTGAAGTGGAAATCGAGGGGGCACCGGGAGCATCAGCTCATCGAGCTGGCCCGGCTCTTCGGTCTTGCCGACCGGCCGCCGGCGCCGCGGCTATGGTTCAGCCAAGAGCAAGAGGCGCTGGCTGCGAGGCTGGTCCCGGCCGGCGGCCCAGTCCTGGCCTTGTCTCCGGTCGCCAATTGGCGGGCGAAGACGTGGCGCGCGGAGCGCTTTGCCGCGCTGGCCCGAGCCTTGACCCGAGCCGGCGGCATTCTTCCTGGCGCCCGCGTCATGGTGCTGGCCGCGAAAGAAGACCGCGCGGACGCGGCGCCGGTTCTGTCCGCCGTGCCGCCAGCGCAACTCATCGATCTCGTCGGCCGCACCGACATCCTGACCGCGGGCGCGGCGATCAAGCGGGCCCAGCTCTTCATCGGCAACGATTCCGGGCTCATGCACATGGCGGCTGCGGTGGGCGTGCCGACCGTCGGCCTCTTTGGTCCGAGCCGGTTCGAGCATTTCCACCCCTGGGGCCCGATCGCTGATGGCCTCCATCGTCATGACCGATGACGGCGTGCGCTTCGACGCCGGCAGCCTGGCGATCGGCCCATTGGGCGGCGCCGAGACGGCGTTCTCATCGCTGGCGCTGGCGCTCGCCGGCTGCGGCCACCGCGTGACCGTGCGCAACAACGCCAGCCACGCCTCCTCCTTCGGCGGCTTGGATTGGGCGCCGCTCGGCGCGGGCGTCCCCGATGACGCCGATCTCTACATCGCCAATCGCAGCCACAAGCTGATCCAGCTGGTGCCGCGCGCGCGCAGGCGCGTGTTCTGGATCCACAACCCCGCCCGCTACCTGATGAAGCGGCGCTATCTCTGGCCGCTGTTTCGCTTGAAGCCGACCATCGTCTTTTCCGGGCCCTATCACGCCTCCACATACCCGTCCTGGGCGCCTTCGGGCCCGCGGGTGATCATTCCCTACGGCGTGAGCGAGGTGTTCCGGCAGGTGGAGCCCGCCGACGCGCCGCCGCCGCCGCGGGCCCTCTTCGTCTCCAATCCGCTGCGCGGCCTCGACTGGCTCTTGCATCTCTGGGCCAAGCGCATCCACCCGCAGATGCCGGTGGCCGAGCTGCACGTGTTCTCCGGCCCATCGACCTACGGCTCCTACGGCCGGTCGAAGGCCTTGCAGATGGAGCCGATCCTGGAATACGCCAGGCAGCTTGCGAATTGGGGCGTGGTGCTGCGCGCGCCGGTCTCGAAGACGGTGCTGGCCGACGAGATGCGAAGCGCACGCGTGCTGCTCTACCGCGGCGATCCGGGCGAGACCTTCTGCCTTGCCGTCGCCGAGGCGCAGGCCGCCGGCGTGCCCGCGGTCGTCGGCCGCCTGGGCTCGGTGCCGGAGCGGGTCGTCGACGGCAGCACCGGCTTCATCGCCGAGCGCGAGGCGAGCTTCGCCGAGGCCGCGGTGGCGCTGCTGCAGGATGACGAGCTGTGGCGCCGCCAGCATGCCGCGTCCTTGCTGAGCCAGCGGCATTGGGGCTGGGCCGAGGCGACCGCGGCCTTCGAGGCGCTGCTGCCGTAAGGCCTGCCGCACCAACCCCGAAGCGGAGTGTTCCGCAAGCGAAGGGCCGGCTGCTATGCTGCATTCGGAAAGGCTTGGGCGGCATCACTGCCGCCGCAATCGGAGGAGCTCCCATGGCAGCCGTCACGTCCGCCACCATCAAGATGCCGAACGATCTCGAGCCGCATTGGATGCCGTTCACGGCCAATCGGCAGTTCAAGGCGAACCCGCGCATGCTGGTGGCGGCCGAGGGCATGCACTACACCACGGCAGACGGACGGCGCATCATCGACGGCACCGCGGGGTTGTGGTGCGTCAATGCCGGCCATCGCCGGAAGCCGATCATCGAGGCGGTGTCGAAGCAGGTCGAGGCGATGGACTACGCGCCCGCCTTCCAGATGGGCCATCCGCTCACCTTCGAGCTGGCGGCGCGGTTGACCCATATGCTGCCCGGCTTCGATCACGTGTTCTTCACCAATTCCGGCTCGGAGTCGGTCGATACCGCGCTCAAGATCGCGATCGCCTATCACCGCGCCAAGGGCGAGGGCACCCGCGTGCGGCTGATCGGCCGCGAGCGCGGCTACCACGGCGTCGGCTTCGGCGGCATTTCGGTGGGCGGCATCGGCGTCAACCGACGCACCTTCGGTCCGCTGCTCACCGGCGTCGATCACTTGCCGCACACCCACAATCTCGAGAAGAACGCCTTTTCCCGCGGCCAGCCCGCCTGGGGCGCGCATCTCGCCGACGAGCTCGAGCGGATCGTGGCATTGCATGACGCCTCCACCATCGCCGCCGTCATCGTCGAACCGGTCGCCTGCTCGACCGGCGTCCTGGTGCCGCCCCAGGGCTATTTGGAGAAGCTGCGGCAGATCGCCGACAAGCATGGCATCCTCCTCATCTTCGATGAGGTGATCACCGGCTTCGGGCGCCTCGGCCAGAGCTTCGCCACCGAATACTTCAAGGTGAAGCCCGACCTCATCACCACCGCCAAGGGCCTGACTAACGGCACCATTCCCATGGGGGCCGTGTTCGCGCGCAAGGGCATCTACGATGCCTTCATGAACGCGCCCGACAACACGGTCGAGCTGTTCCACGGCTATACCTATTCCGGCCACCCCGTCGCTGCCGCCGCGGCGTTGGCGACCCTCGACATCTACCGGGACGAGGGCTTGTTCGAGCGCGCGAACGGGCTCCTCGGCTACTGGGAGGATGCGCTGCATTCGCTGAAGGGGGTCGGCCCGGTGATCGATCTCCGCAATCTCGGCATCATCGCCGGCATCGAGCTCGAGCCCAGGCCCGGCAAGCCCAGCCAGCGCACCTTCGATGCCTTCCTCAAATGCTACGAGAAGGGCGTGCTCACCCGCACCACCGGCGACATCATGGCCTTGTCGCCGCCGCTCATCGTCGAGAAGAAGCATATCGACGAGATCTTCGGCACGATCACCAGCGTGCTGAAGACCTTGAACTAAGACAGGCGCCAGCCGTCCCTTGTCGAAGCCGGCCCCCTTATCGAAGCAGGCCGGGTCCTCGGTCGCGCTCCGAGCGTTTCGGATCGCGGACTACGAGACCGTGATCGCGTTCTGGCAGGCGGTTGGACTCAAACCCAGCCGCTCCGACACCAAGGCCGGCATGATCCGCAAGCTGGAACGCGACCCCGAGCTGTTTTTGCTGGCGCTCTCGGAGCGCGAGATCGTCGGCACCGTCATGGGCAGCTATGACGGCAGGCGGGGATGGATGGGCCGGCTTGCGGTTGCGCCCAGCCAGCGCGGCCTCGGCCTGGCGCGCCTGTTGGTCGACGAGCTCGAGCGCCGCCTGCGCGCGATCGGCAGCGACAAGGTCAATCTCCTGATGACCACAGGGCGTGGATTCGGCTTTGGCGCGGCTATTGCGAGGCTCTCGGGGGCGCCGTCGCAGATGCGGTCACCGAGGGCGTGTGGCGCCGCATCTTGTCAGCCGATCAGCCGACCTGGTGCCTTCTTGCTTGCCCGGAAGGGGGCGAGCCCGTCGGGTTCGGCACCTATGTTCTCCACCCTCATACCTGGAGCCTCCGTCCGGTTTGCTATCTCGAGGATCTCTTCGTCCAGCCGGAAGCCCGGAGACAAGGCGCCGCCAAGGCGATCATCGATGAGCTCGCCTCGCTTGGTCGACGTCATGACTGGCGGCGGATCTATTGGCACGCGCGCGAGGACAATCCCGCGCGCGCGCTCTACGATCGGCTCGCGCAAAAGACCCGCCATGTCCGCTACGAGATCGATCTTTGACTCGAACCAGCATTCCGCTCGCCTATTTCCGCTCATCGTCATGGAGACGGCCTCGCCTGGCGGACCCTTGGTGCGCGCCCACCCCAACCCTCCCCCGACAAGTCGGGGGAGGGAGAAGGTAAGGAAGGCTTCGTACTCCCTCCCTCGCCCTAGCGGGGCAGGGTTGGGGTGGGGGCACACGCGAGTGCGCCGGCTGCGACGACGTGGCGCAGCGTGCCGAGGCTCGCACGGTTGACGGCATACTTGCGAGCGATTAGCAATCTCATGCTACGACCGAAGGCGCAACCAGGGCCATGTTCGCGTCCGCATTGATCGTCTGCCGCGAGGTGATGGAGGCGGCACTGGTGGTGGGCATCGTCATGGCTTCCACCCGGGGCTTGGCGATGCGCGGCCGCTATGTCGCCGCCGGGCTTGTGGGCGGTCTCGGCGTCGCCATCGTCATCGCCCTCTTCGCCGCCCGGCTCTCCACCGCCTTTGCCGGCATGGGCCAGGAGCTGTTCAACGCGGCGATCCTGTTCGCCGCGGTCGCCATGCTGGGGTGGCACAATATCTGGATGGGCCGTCACGGCCGCGAGATCGCGCAGCGGCTGTCGCTGCTGGGGCGCGATGTCGCCGCCGGCAGGCGCTCCTTGACTGCGCTTGCGATCATCGTCGGGCTCGCCGTCGCGCGGGAGGGCTCCGAGGTGGTGCTGTTCCTCTTCGGCGTCGCCGCCAGCGAGGGCGGACAGGCGCTGCCGATCGCGCTTGGCAGCGCCATCGGCGTCGTCGCCGGGGCGGCGATCGGCGGCGCAGTGTTCTTCGGTCTCACCCGCGTGCCGCAGCGGCTCTTCTTCCGCGTCACCACCTGGCTGATCGCCTTCCTCGCCGCCGGCATGGCGGCGCAGGGCGCACACTTCCTGGTCGAGGCCGACATGCTGCCGACCCTGGGCGATGTCGTGTGGGACACCTCGCCCTTGTTGTCGGATGACAGCCTGTTCGGCCGGTTCCTGCATGGGCTGGTTGGCTACACGGCGCAGCCTTCGGGGATCCAGCTGCTGTTCTACGCGGCGACCTTGGCGGTTCTCGCCTGGTTCACGCGCCAGGCGGCGGCGAAGCCGGTCAGTACCGGAAAGGCCTGACCGCACCCTCACGCACCGTGGCGACGTGGCTGACCAAGCCGGCCTCGCCCTGCCAGAGATGAAAGCCCACTTGCGGCGGTGCTGCTTCCCAGCCATGGGCGCCATGTCCGTTCAAGGTCAGCGCCACCTCGGGCGCGGTTGCCGGCGTGGACAGCGCGATGGTGCCGTACCAGCGCATCTGTGTGGCGCGGTGCAGGTGGCCGCAGACCACCCGCTCCACCTGCGCATGCCGCGCCACCACCTCGCCCATCCGATTGCCGCCGAAGCACCAGAGCTCGTCCATCTCCTTGATGCCGGTCATGAACGGCGGATGGTGCATGAAGATGAGCGTTGGTCGCCGGGGTTGCTCGGAGAGGCGTTCGTCCAGCCATTGGATCCGCTCGGCGCACATGAGGCCGCTCGGCTTGCCGGCGTCAAGCGTGTCGAGGCCGATGAGCCGCAACGGCAGATGCTCGACCGTGTAATGGAGGAACCCGTCCCGCGGCAGGTAGGCGTGGTCGGCAAAGGCCTCCCTCAGACCGGCGCGGCTGTCGTGATTGCCGGGGATGAGATAGAGGGGCTGGGTCAGACCGTCGAGGATGCGTCGAAGGTTCCGGTATTCCTCGGGCTTTCCATAGTCGACGAGATCGCCGGTCGCGAGCACCACATCCGGGCGCGGGCGAAAGGCATTGAGGAAGGCGACCGCGCTCTCCAGCCGTGCCGCGGTATCGATCTCGCCCGAATAGGCGAGATCGCCGCTGCGGCGGATGTGCAAATCGGTGATCTGGGCTATCAGCATGGGGACTACGGGCGGGTGCCAAGCGCGACGGCGACACCTGGCAGCGTGCACGATTTCGCAGTATACTATTCATCCCACTAGGAAAACCGCCCAGAAGGGGCAACACCCNNCATCAAGTCAGACCGATCGCATGGTGGGCTTCTACGGCCCGCCGCCCCCGCTCGGCGTCATGGCGCCTGCCGCTTCACCCATGGCGATGCCGCAAGGCGACCGCCCGGCGCCGGTGCCCGAGGCGCTGCCGCGCACGCCAGTGGACGCCCAGCCGCTGTCGCGCGCGGCCCCGCCCTCTAAACCGGCGCCGGTGCCGCCGCCATCCTCGTGAGACGAGCGGCCTGAGGCCGGCCGTCCGCATCGTCCGCCCGCTTCTCGGTGCAGGCGTCGCGGTTCTGGCTCTCTGCGCGGGCCCGCTCCTGGCATTGTCGGGGGCAGAGGCGCAGACCAGCGCGGATGGCTATGCGGGAGCGTTGCGCTTCTACCGGGCGGCGGCAGAGCGAGGCGATCCCCAGGCGCAGTTCCTGTTCGGCATTCAGCTCGAATCCGGCGTGCTCGGCCCGGTCGACGTCGGCCAAGCCGTCGTCTGGTTTCGACGGTCCGCCGAGGGCGGGCTCGCCGTCGCCCAGTTCAAGCTAGGCACCGCCTATCAGCAAGGCCGCGGCATCGCGCTCGATCCCGTCGAGGCGCGCCGCTGGTATCGGCGCGCGGCCGACCAGGACCTGGCGGAGGCGCAATACAATTTGGCCTATCTCCTGGAAACCGGAGTCGGCGGCCCGCGCGAGACCAAGGAAGCCGTGCGTCTCTACGAGGCGGCGGCCAAGGCCGGGCTGCCCGAAGCGCAATTCAATCTGGCGGCGCTGTCGCTTACCGGTGACGGCGCCCCGCGCGATCCGGTCGAGGCCTATAAGTGGTTGGCGCTCGCGGCCAGGAGCGGCTTCGCCGCGGCCGATGAGCTGATGGCCCAGCTTGCCGGCGAGCTCAGCGCCGATCAGATCGCGGAGGCCGGCCGCCGCGCCGATGGCTGGATGGCGCACCATCCGATGTTGCGCCGATGAGCGTATCCGCCCCAGCCGGGCCCGGAGCCATCTTCCCCGAAGGGCAATCCGGTCCAAGCGTCGGCGGGCGCCGCCGCGCGGTCCTGCTCGACCGTGACGGCGTCTTGAACCTGGATGCGGGCTACACCCACAGGCCGGAGGACTTTCGCTTCGTCCCCGGCGCGCCCGAGGCGGTCGCTTGGCTGAACCACGCCGGCTGGCTCGCGATCGTCGTCACCAACCAGTCGGGCATCGGCCGCGGCTATTACAGCGAAGCGGAGTTCCACGAATTCACCCGCTGGATCGAGGCCGCGTTGGCCGGTCACGGCGCCAGGCTGGATGCCACCTATTACTGTCCGCACCACCCGAGCGAGGCCAAGGGCGCCTATTGCATCCGCTGCGGCTGCCGCAAGCCGGCGCCGGGCATGCTGCGGGCCGCACTCGCCGACTTCGGCCTCGACGCACGCGACTGCGTCATGGTCGGCGACAGGCCGAGCGATCTCGAGGCGGCGGCGGCGTGCGGCATCAGCGGGCTCGGCTTTTCCGGCGGCAATCTCGAGCGCTTCCTTCGTGCCGGGATCGCCAAGCTCGAGGGCGGTCTCGGCAAAGCGTCGGATTTTTTACGGTAAGGCGTCCTTTCCATGGCGTTCCGGCAACACCCGCCGACATAGGCGCCGTTCACTGAATGGCCTCCTTGATCCGAGACGCGGCCACGAGCGATACCACTCGCGAACAGGGTATCGGTGCGCCGGCAAGGCCAGCCCATGAGGCGATTCGGCTAATCCCGGCGGTACTGTCGAGACTCCATCAAGGGCCTAGAACCCAGGGAGTCTCTGGCAAAGTGGGGGGCGGATTGAACCACTCCATATTGCTGAGCTACACTTTGACTACACAAGCTGTGGTAGGGGGTCCCATGGACTGGAGTGAGGAGCGGGTCGCGGAGCTTAAGCGGCTTTGGGCTACCGGTCTGAGCGCCCGGCAGATCGCCGAGCAGCTCGGGGGGGTCACGCGGAACGCCGTGATCGGCAAGGCCCATCGCCTTGGCCTGTCGCAGCCGAGCCCGATTGCGCGCTCGCCTATCGCACAAAGGACGAGGCCGCCGCCTGAGGTTCGCTCTGGCCCTGGACAGGACAGGGAGGGGACAAGCGTTTCCCTCCCGAAGCCTCAGGTCATGGATTCCGCCGCTGCCATCAACGCGGCCAGGCGTTCGCCTTCGCAGGCGAGGTAGACCACTTCCTTCTCGCCGGGGATGAAGGCCTGCTTTCCGACTTCGCGGAAGCCGATCCTGGTGTGGAACTTGAGCGACTCCGGATTGGGAGGCTCGAGGTTGACCTCGCATCCGATCCGGACGAGATGCCTCGGGGCCAGCCCCGCCGCGGTTGCATAGAGCCGCCGACCGATGCCGGAGCCGCGCAGGCCTGGCTCGACCACGATGCGGTCGACGTAGAGGTAGTCCTGCGCCCGCTCGCAGAACCACAGGAAATTCGGGCTGTCGTAGTCGGCCGCAGGCGTCATGGCGAGCAGGAAGCCGGTCAGATGCTCCTCGCGGAAGGCGGCGAGGAAGATGTTCTCCTTGGCCCGCGGCCCCTGGAGCGGATCGCGCGTGAGCGAGCTCACATGCGGCAAGGCGGCCTCGTTCAGAGCGCGGATTTGGGCGAGGTCCTCAGGCCGCGCGAGTCGGATGCGAGCACGGTCGGTCATCTCAGGCGAGCTCCACCGGGTCGAGCGGCGCCTTCGGCCGGCGCATGCGCTTGAAGGGGAATTGCAGATAGTTGGTCGACAACGTGCCCGGTGCGCCGACATAGATGATCTCTTTGGCGATCGGCGCGAAGCGCGCATGGAAGTGCTGGGTCGACTTGACCACCAGGATGTTCTTCGCCTTGGGATCGATGCCGAGCTCGGTAAAGCAGTGCTCGCTGAAGGTCTGCTGGCGGATGGAGTTGAGCACGATGTCGATGCCGGCGGCGCTTATGGCGGCGGCATCGCCCAAGGGCGCATAGCCGCCGAGCGCCCATTGCTTGGCATCGCGGCTGAGCTTGGTCACCGTCGCCTCGAGGTCGACTGGCAAGCCGGAGAACGGCCCGGACTTGCCGCCGATGCGGACCGCGAAGGTGCTGCCGACGCCGGCATCGAAGCAGAGCTTGACCGCGACGGGATCCCAGATCATGGCGAGGGCCGCATTGGT
>WNFI01311633.1_pt1 | contig 11142 bp, 9 predicted proteins | sample 5400471 | NCBI WGS metagenome assembly WNFI01 (sample SAMN13153348, study PRJNA577476) | soil metagenome | isolation source: 100 cm saprolite on Douglas fir-dominated hillslope | place: USA:California | collected 2013-09-17 | reverse complement strand
ATCTTAGCACAATTCCGGAGCAGTTGTGGTCGTTATCCTGGAGACGCCCAATTGACTGAGTTGATCCATGATCTCATGCTCTCTAGTCCTGAATTTCGCGCCTGGTGGCCTGATCATGAAGTACGTAGTGGACAAGAAGGGCGGAAAACGCTCAACCATCCACAGGTGGGGTATCTCCTGTTTGAACGTCTCACCTTTCAGGTCTTTGATACGCCAGATCTCAAAGTCACCGTGTATACACCGTTGGAGGAAGCAGACACGCCTCGCAAACTGGAGCAGCTGCTAGAGCAGTGGTATCAACACGAAGGGCAGGGGCCTCATCCTCCTAAAGCGGTCCACCATCTTCCACAGACCCAGCGATCAGGACAAGACTCCGTTGGATTATGGTTGAGAGCATGCTGTAAAAGAGTGGAAGGGGAATGGGTAGCCAACAGCACCATCATGACCTCCTATGCAAATTGGTGCGAGGCACACGGATACGAACCGAAGAAGGCGAAAGGCGTCTCGCAATCTCTTGCAGCTCACGGTTTCGAGATTGGTGTCAACAAAAGAGTCGTCGACGAACATCGCCAGCGAAAAATGGCACGTGGTGTAAGAGGATTGGTCATTCTCTAACGTTTCTTGATGATGTATGCGGATCATTTCTCTAACCGCATACACCTTTGGGTTTTCTTTGTATGCAGATTTGTTACATTACCTTTATGCCATCTGACATGTCAGCACTCTCCGTTCGACCACGCATAATGGTTTTTGATCTCATGGCACACTTTTCGGAGGATTGCTCGCAACGTAAGGGTCGCGCAAAATAGCCGGTTGTACAAGATGCCGAGCGAGATACCTTTCTCATGCCCTTCTAAAGATATCGCTCCAGCTGCACACGGTGGTGCCGCAAGGATACAATCTCGCGTTGATAGTAGTTGACGTGCCCTTCATCTATCATTTTCCGGTAAACGGGATCATGGGCACGTTCAAGGAGCAGAGTACACAACGCCTCAAGACGGCGCTCCACAGTATCCAGAATCTCTTCATATGGGGGTGTCAGCCCATACGCCTGACAGAACAACCGAAGACGCCGCGCCTGGATCATTGGGGCCGTTAGTCCGAGCACCTGCATATCCTGTGTATATGAGAGCGGGATGAAGCGATAGACAGCGTAAGCAATATCCCAGACTCTCGGTCCAGGCCCTGCCATGTCCCAATCGATGAGAGCTTGAGGTTTTCCGACTCGGTACACCATATTATATGGCGCAAAATCGTTGTGACAAATGACTTCGTGTTTATGGAGATCTGGATACTCAGATTGCCAGGCGGCACCATTAGATGCAATATATCCAGTTGTCGCATCATGGTAGCGGCGGAGAAAGAGTGCAACTTCTCTCACGTTCTCATCTGACCACATATAACTCTGGAGAGGATAGTTGCCGACCTCGCCTTCGATGAAAGAAAGAATCTCGCGTCCCTGCTGATCAAAACCGAGAAACCGTGGCGCGCCCTCGAAGCCGCGTACTTCAAGGTATTGCAGCAGGCCATGCACGGCCGCACTCCACGGCCCGCTTGCACGCTGGACCGTCTTGCCTATTCGGACAACTCCTGTGATATTGCCTCCACTCAGCGGGATTTCCTTCTCCATTATGCTCAACTCTTTCTTACCTTATGAAGAATTTCGCATCCTCTTATTCTTGCTCCCTCACTCCCACCGACTGTGGCAAACTCTGCTTGTGGCGAACGCTTTTCTGCATATGCGCGGCCTGCTTCTCTTCGCGGCGCCATTTCCAGGCATAGGTAAAGAGTTCGCGGAAGGCGCGCAGGATGACGACTGGCTTCGCGCCTGTCGCTTTGCCGCCCTGGCGCGGCAGGTGGTGGACGCCGAGCTGGGTGTAGGTATAGCCTGCTCGACTGAGTTTATAGAGGATTTCGGTATTGATCATCGCCCCGCGCGTCTCCAGGTGATGTTCGCGAAAGAATTTCCCATTGTAGAGCTTAAAGGCGCAATCCACATCGCGCACGCGCACGCCAAAAAACTGGCGCACCAGCATTTTCCAGCCCCAGGCGTTGGCCTTGCGCATCCACGTATCCTGGCGCTTGATACGGTACCCCAGCACCGCGTCGTACTCTTCCATCAACGGGAAAAAACGCTGCAGGTCGCGGATATCGAACTGGCCGTCCGAATCCATAAAAAAGACCAGATCTTTGCAACTGGCCTCGAAACCGCTAACCAGGGCCGCGCCATAACCTTGATTGACCGTGTGATGAATGACCCTCAAATGAGCGTTCGCTACCGCGATCTCGTCAAGAATGGCTCCGGTGCGGTCGTGGCTGCCGTCATTAACCACAATCACTTCAAAATCTGCCATCCAGCTAGCAAGCGTCTGGAGCACGTCGTTCACCGTACCGGCGATCGCTGCCTCTTCATTATGCGCCGGCAAAATTGCGGATAAGCTTGCGCGAGCGTTCTTCTCTTTCAATGTGGGATATTCCTAACGCTGTTTTCAACCAGAACATGTTCTGTTGAGGAAAATTTCTTCTCCAGATAGACTACCATAAAGGCAGCCAAAAGACGAATAAGTTCTCCTACCTCGACGCCTTTTTTCCTAGCGAGTACGCTTCTACGCTGATTTTTTGCATATCCCTTCGTTAGTATACTACAGTTTTAGAAAGAGAAGGCAAAGAAGCCCTTGACAAAGTGATAGCAAAAAGCTATATTTTATTATAGCAGATAGTTATTTAAAGGAAGATTGTATGGATCTCGCGGAGAAAGTGAAGCATCTGCGCGGCGTCGAAGGTGAGCTGCGCGGTTTGAGTCGTCCAATGACTCAGATTGAGGTGGTGAAAGCGATGCAGGAGGAGCTGGGTGAGAGCATCAGCCAGGCCTATCTGTCCCAAATCGAAAGCGGCAAACGCGTTCATCTGACCGCCTCTAGCCGCGAACTGTTGTCGCGCTTTTTCAAAGTTCATCCGGGCTATCTGGTAAGCGACCCGCCCGATTTCAGCACCGACCTGCTCAGCACAGAGCTGCTCTCTGACATCGAAATGCCTGCCGATCGCTTGCAGAACTGGCTGGCTAGTAGCGCCTCTGAATGGGGTGATGATTCGCCCATCCAGGCTTTTTTCATCCGGCTGGCGAGCGCGGAAGATCCGCAGGGCTATCTGGCACTGTTCGCGCGTTTGCTGGATATCCCGTTGCCGGTGCTGGAAAAGCTGGTGGACAATCTGTGAACTACTTCATTGCTTTGCGATTTTATTTCTGCTTGTATCATCCGTCTAAGGGAATTGAGTCCCATAACATTTGGGGCGAGGCCAAGCAGGTATTGTCACGAAAGGAGGAAGTATTATGATCGTTACAGATCCGCTTTCCCTGGTCTTCATTTTCTGCTTCCTGTTGGGCTTTGGCTTCTTTCTCGTCGCGGGCCTGATGGGAGGTCATGGACACGCCCATGCTCATGTCGGACATGCCCATGTGCATATGGCAGGCGCGCACCATGGACCAGTGCATGTCGGAAGCCATGCTCCAGGAGCGCGAGTTAATGCCAGCAATCAGCAGGGAACGCAGAACACCGCCCAGCAAGCGCATTTCTCGCTCTTCGGGTATCTCAATCCGACGACGATCGCGCTTTTCCTGTTGGGCTTTGGTTTCTTTGGCTACTTTTTTCATAACGTGACCAATCTGGCGATTTCGCTGACCCTGCTCCTGGCGACTGGCGGCGGCCTGGTCATCGCGGCCCTGCTTCTATTGATGCTCAGCCGTCTCTTTGCCAACAGCGAGAGCTCAACCGAGCTGGATGTGGTCGATCGCACAGGCATGCTGGGCAAAGTAAGCATCACCATCCCGGAGAAAGGTCTTGGCGAAATTATCTACACTTCGCCCAGCGGCATGCATAAGAGCATTCCCGCGCGTGGCCTCAATAACCAACGCCTGGAGCGCGACCTGGAAGTGGTCGTGGTGAACTACCAGCATGGCGTGGCCGAGGTTGAGACCTGGGAAAACTTCATGCACGAGGAGACGCACGCGACAGACCCGGCAACACCCGACGAACTGGCCCAGCTGCGCGCTCTGCTTAACGAGTCCGAGGGCAGCGAGATTGAAATGGTGATGCACCAGGAGCAGCAGAAGGAGTAATGGTGATAAACTCTTTCTCAGAAAAAGCTCAACGAGAATTACCTATTGAAATAAGTATTGCGAAATCAGTCATACGTCATAATGGTACGCAAAAGGAGTAAACAGGAATGGACCCGATTGTATTGATAGGCATTGGCGTGGCTGCCTTGCTGATCGTCGTTTTCATTGTCTTGCGTATATACTTTTCCTGGCTGCATAAAGTCGGCCCCAACCAGGCTTTGATCGTCTCGCACGGGAACAAAGTCGATGTGGTGACTGGCGGCTCCAGGTTTGTCAACCAGCTGACCACGCGTTGGCAGGAGCTCTCCCTCGAATTGATGTCCTTTGACGTGGCGCCGCCCCAGGATCTTTACACGACCCAGGGTGTGGCTGTGAATGTCGAGGCGGTGACACAGATCAAGGTGCGCTCCGATCTTGAGAGCATCAAGACCGCTGCCGAGCAATTCTTGAGCAAGAGTCAGGCTGATCGCGATAATCTGATCCGCCTGGTGATGGAAGGCCATTTGCGCGGCATCGTGGGACAGTTGACCGTTGAGGAACTGGTCAAGGACCCTGAGAACGTCGGCGCGAAGATGCTCAAAACGGTTACGCCTGACATGGAGAAGATGGGCTTGCAGGTCATCTCCTTCACGATCAAAGATGTGCGCGACAAAAATGACTACATCAGCAACATGGGCCGCCCGCAGATCGTGGAGATCCGCAAAAATGCCGATATCGCCGCTGCTATGGCCGCGCGCGATACGCAGATCCAGCAGGCGAACGCCTCGCGTGAGGCCGCTGTAGCCAAGTCTATTGCCGATCAAGAGCGCGTGAAGGCCGAAACCGAATCACTGGCTTTGCAGGCGCAATCTCAGCGTAACCTGTCGTTGAAAAAAGCTGAATTCGACGCCGAAGTGAAGAAACAGCAGGCCGCCGCTGATAAAGCCTACGATATTCAATCCAACACCACACAGCAGCAGGTGGTTGCTGAGGCCGTGAAAGTGACCCAGATCGAGCGCGAGTCACAGGTCAAGGTGCAGGAGGCTGAGATCAAGCGCCGCGAACTCGAACTGCAAGCAACTGTGCAGAAGTCCGCCGAGGCTGAGCGCAGGCGCGTTGAGACCGTGGCCGAAGCTGAGCGTCAGCGCATGATCCTCGAAGCGCAAGGTCAGGCCGATGCCGCCAAAGCCAGAGGCCTGGGCGACGCGGAAGCCACCAGGGCACGCGGTATGGCTGAGGCCGAAATTATCCAGGCCAAAGGTATGGCTGAAGCCGAGGTTATTCGCGCCAAAGGTGAAGCCGAGGCTGACGCAATGAAAGTCAAGGCCGCCGCGTACCACGAGTATAACCAGGCTGCGGTGCTCGACAAACTGATCACCGGAATGCCCGAAATCGTGCGCGCGCTCGCCGAGCCACTGAGCAAGGTGGACAAGGTGACGATCGTTTCGACTGGCGACGGGGCCAACGGCGGCATGGGTGCCAGCCGCCTGACCAGCGATATCATGAACATGGCAGCCCAGGTGCCCGCGCTCTTCGAGTTGCTCAGTGGCGCCAACATGGGTGATCTGATGAACCGCGTGCCGGGGATGAACAATCAGGCTGGCGCCCAGAACGCCAAGAGCAATGGCGCGGCCCCGGTGGTTGAATCAACGTCGCACGAGAAATAAACGTGTTGTGTCTAAGCTCGCTGTCAGCGACAGCGAGCTTAGACACAACATGCTGTGTACTTTAGTATTCAGATAGAAGGTTGGGGGAATTGCGTAGATGAATCTGTTGGAACGCGTGCTCACCTTGTTGCGAGCTAATCTCAACACTATGGCGGAGAAGTCTGAAGATCCAGAGAAGACACTTCGACAACTTCAGCTTGATATGCGCAACCAGCTTGTCCAGGTGAAAACTCAGGTTGCGACCGCTATCGCGGAGGAGAGAAAATTAGGGAAGCGCAGCAAAGAGCTTCTGGCCGAGGCCGCTCTGTGGCTCAAAAAGGCTGAACGGGCAATCCAGCAGAACAACGAGAACGCAGCCCGCGATTTTCTCGCTCGCTACAACGATCTGAATCGTCAGGCCAGGCGCTATGCCCAGCAGCAGAAAGAGCAACAGCAGCTTGTCTCTACTATGCGCGGCGTCCTGCGCCAGTTGGAAGCGAAAATCTCCGAGGTTGATACCACCATTGAATTGCTGGTCACACGCAAACGCAATGCATTGATCCAGCAGCGTGTCTACGACACCCTCAGCAAATCTGGCTCTCCGAAAGATCGCGAGCGTGCCAATCGTGCCCAGGACACGGTGCTTGAGGTCGAGGCCCGCGCTCGCGCCCTGGCGGACCTTCAGCAACACGACCTCGATGCCCAGCTTGCCCGGCTCTCTCAAGAGCAGTTGATTGAAGAACAGCTCCGGCAATTGAAACACAAAAAAGGCCAGCCGCAAGACAGACCTCTGCTCCTTGATGGCAAGCCGCATCCCTCTGACCTGGTACCACCTGTACCCACGAACGACGAGCCTGCCAGGAAGCGCCGGGCGAACCAGGTGCCTCACGGCGATCTCGCATCAGTCTCGCCCGGTCTTGTGCCCGATGAGAACCAGGAAATCGATCTGGAACAGCTCAAACGGCTAATGGACAAAAAGTGAAATGGCTGTGAACAGAATAATGATGGCCATCGCGATGAAAATCCCGACAACAAAAGAATAGCGATGGTTCTGTTTTTCTTCTTCAGGTGTCATGGTCTCTCCGGTATTACTCATGCTTCGTACTCTTCTCTATATCTGTGGCTATGCGAGCGCGGCTGCAAGCGCGGCGTCTACATTAGCCATAACGTCCAGGCTCGCTGTAGGATCGGTTTCGCGCGTCGTGATCAAAGCCTGAAAAATAGTCTTTTGTTTCCCAATCAAGCGCAACAGGATATGCTGAGAGCGATTGGTGATCACGGTGTGCTCGTAATATTCTCCAGGATTCAGTTCTACAGCCTGTAATACTCCCTGCATTATAATGCCAAGGTGCGCGCACAAGGGTGAAATATCTTCCTCATCCACGGCCACCTGGGCAATTGGCGTACCGTCCGCGCTAACGACTGCCGCTGCGACAAAGCCCGGCACAGAGTAGCCAAGCGTTTGCAAAGCAGCCGACAGAGCCGGGTAATTCCATTTATCCTGCGTGCTTTTCCCCGGCATACCAGTTTCGGGCAAGCCGTTGTTCAGCGCGCCGGATACTGGCGCGGACCAGGTGCGCTCGTTGATTGCTGGCGCGGGCTGGACTGGCACAGGGTTAATTGGCGCGCTACGCGGGTCAGCAACTGGAGCAGACGCGGCATTGGTCTTCTTCAGAGCTTTCAAGCTCTGCAAGGTGTCACCAGAACGCTCCACCGGTCCCGATGGTTTGACCGGGCTCATTTGTCCGGTCTGACCCTGTAGGGGGAGCGACATGGGAACAGGGGCCTGCCATTCAGCCGAGGCGGGACGCGTGGCCCCGTTGGACTGCATAGCGTTGTCCGGCTTAATAGCACGATGCGAATTAGTGAACGTGATCTCTTCCTGCTTGACTCTCCGCAAGCCCGAATCGGAAGGATTCAGCGGCATCTGAGGCAGCACTGGCCATTCTGCATTTCTCTGCGGTGATGGACCGGGTGACGCTGGCGGCGATATTGGAGCGGCGATTGGTGGCGTTTTGGGCGGCACAGGCGAACGCTCTTGCGGCACCGCTGGCATCTGGCTCGTATTGCCACGCATCACCGGCAAACTCATATGAGTGGGCTGATCAGTGAGCCAGGACGGCAGTGCGTTAGTCTGGCTCATTCCGGTCTTCTGCGCAGGGGATGATCCCGCATTCGTCGAGCCATTAGCAGGCTTTGCCTGTCCCGCCTCTTCAGTGGTCAGGGCGCGCATGCTCCCCGACATCTGGAAAGCGGGAATTCTCCCCGTCGGCTCCCACCACGCTTTATCTTTGGTTCCAGGCTGATTTGTCACACCCGACTCTGTGTTTCTCACTATTCCCAAACCTCCTCCAGTTCCTACCTGCTCAAAGGGCGAGTTGACAGGCGATCTCTCGACCGGAACTTCTTCCGCCACAAACTGGAATGGGCTATCATCTTCCTCCAGGAATTGGAACGGGCTATCGTCCTCTTCCATGTCCTGCAACGTCTCCGGCAGCGGCGGCAGCGTTGGGGGATCGGGCACAGTGTAGCCCGGCCTGACCGCTTCGATCTCGCTGCTCAAAGGTTGCTGCTCGGCGTATTTGGAGCGATACTGCAACGCCTGGAAGATCAGGCGCGAGAGCGGCTGGGTGACGTTCGGCATGATCTGCTCGCTCCAGGGGCGGTGGACCACTGTGCCATTTTTATGTGCGGCCAGCGCGAAAAACGCCTCCTCGCCGCGCAACGTTCCGTACTCAGCCCAGATCAGTTCGCCCACCTGGAAACGTAGCGTTCCCTGCTCCTCCAGCCCGGTATTGACCACAAGCGCAATACTCTTGCGGCTCATATTAATAATCTGAATCACATCCAGCAGATCAAAGGAGTCCAGGCTGGCGGAGAAACCAGTCGAGTGCAGCAAACCGCGTAACTCTTCTTTGAGTGCGCGCACATCCAGAGGCTTCTCCAGATAACTGGTCACGCCCATACCCAGCGCCTGCGCCCGGCTGACTCCGCTGCCCGGAGTGCCTAGCATCACCATGCGCGCATTGGGACAGTAGGTGCGCATCCATTGCAAAAGGTCAAACCCATCCGCGTCGGGCATCTGCTGGCTGCAGATCACCACGTCGTACTCTTCACTCCACAGGGTGCGAATCGCTTCACCCCCACTCGTCACACCGAGCACGATGTAGCCATCCTTTTGCAGTGAATTGACAATATTCCAGTTAAGATCTTCTTCGTTTTCAACGACCAGTATGCGCCATTGTTCAGCCATGGTTGCCACCGCCAGAGTGTCACTACTATACCGGGCACGCCCCTTGCCCATTCCGACATTTTTTTCTATTCATGGCAGAGTGTATCATGGCGGAGCGCCCGGTGACAAGTAAATGCCAGCAGGTCCTATCTCAAAGTCAGGCAGTCCCCCCACCCAACCCCAGGGCAGCCCTTGTGCCCCCTGCTCGCTGCGCAACCCAACTTGCCCATACGTAAATTCCTCTGCCCTGACTTCTACATCACCCTGGTCCTATCCCTTTCCCATTGAGGGGTTCTGCGCTATGGGCTACAATAGAGGGGTATCTTCTTGTATTTTCATCCAACATTTATATAAGGAGCAGATCTATGACAAACAGCACCGAGATGTATAAACAGATGGTGGGCAGTGCGGCAGCGGATCTCGTTGAGGATGGCATGGTGATCGGCCTGGGCACAGGCACCACGGCGGCCTTTTTGGTGCGCGCACTGGCCGAGCGCCTGCGCAAAGGGCTGCGTATCGTGGGCGCGGTCCCGACCTCGCAAGAGACAGCGCAACTGGCTGAGAGCCTGGGCATTCCCCTGGTTTCGCTGGAAACATATCCTGAACTGGACCTGGCGATCGATGGTGCCGATGAAATTGATCCACAGCTCAACCTGATCAAGGGCGGCGGTGGCGCGTTACTGCGCGAGAAGATTGTCGCTTCAGCGGCACGGCGCTTTGTGGTGATCAGCGACGCGTCTAAGCTGGTGCCGCGCCTGGGCGTCCACTTCGCCCTGCCGGTCGAGGTCGTGCCGTTCGCGCTGGCTCCCGTGCGCCGACGCCTGGAAGCGCTGGGCGCGAGTGTGCAACTGCGGGTGCGCGAGGACGCGGTCTTTGTGACCGATAACCAGAACAACATTCTCGATTGCCACTTTCCTGCTGGCATCGCCGATCCGCTGGACCTGCAAACACGGATACGCGCGATTGTGGGCATAGTTGAGCATGGCCTTTTCTTGAATATGGCCCAGAAGGCGCTGGTCGCCGGAGCCAACGGCGTGATCATGCTTCCCTGAACGTCGCAACCCGGCCCACGCCGATGGCCAGCATCGGCGCTACCTCTTACGGGATGGTGAGGCAAGCTCATTTTTCGCGCCCGATAATTCGTGGAGCCGAGTGCTGGGGCCGGATTGCAGGCTGCTTGTTGGCGATGGTATACTGCTGAAAGCACCAGGATTCATGCTGGCTTGCTTTTGAGTGGTTCGCACAACGTTGACGGGCCAGGCAATGCAGGATGGAAAGGCAAGAGAGACGATGCGAGTCATCACCACTGTCCAGGACATGCTTGATGCGCGCGCGAGCTGGGCGGCTTTCGAGACGGTTGGCCTGGTACCAACCATGGGATATTTGCACGAGGGGCATCTTTCGCTGGTTCGCCGGGCACGCGCGGAGAATGACATCCTGACGGCTAGTATTTTTGTGAACCCAACGCAGTTTGCTCCCCACGAGGACCTGGAGCGCTACCCGCGTGACCTTCCGCGCGACCTGCATCTGCTTGAAGACTGTGGCCTTGATGCTGTGTTCATTCCCACCGCCGCCGATATGTATCCGCCAGGCTTCGCCACCTATGTCGAGCCGGGCGGATCGCTAACCTCAGTTGGCGAGGGGGCCAGTCGTCCAGGCCATTTTCGCGGCGTCGCGACGGTTGTACTAAAACTCTTCCAGATCATCCGACCCCAGCGAGCATATTTTGGTCAGAAGGACGCGCAACAGGTCGCGGTTATCTCGCGCATGGTCGCCGATCTCAATCTCCCGGTCAGTTTGCGCATCCTCTCGACGGTGCGCGAGACCGATGGGCTGGCAATGAGTAGCCGTAATGCCTATCTGACACCCGCTGCCCGCGCCGCCTCAGCGATTCTTTATAAAGCGCTGCTGGCTGGCAAAGAAGCCTTTGAAAGCCGCCTGTCAGAGGGTCCCGCTGGCGTGGTCAGAATGATGCAAGAGATGGTTGCCAGCGAGCCAGAAGCGACACTCGATTATGCCGAGGTGCGCGATCCCGGCACATTTCTCCCCCTGGAACGCCTGCAAGCCCCAGCTCTGTTGCTGCTTGCCGCCACGGTTGGCCCAACCCGCCTGATCGATAATTTTCTGTTGCGCGCCGATGGCACGTGGGAGACAGGTACTCTCTTAGA
>WNFI01708301.1_pt1 | contig 11143 bp, 14 predicted proteins | sample 5400471 | NCBI WGS metagenome assembly WNFI01 (sample SAMN13153348, study PRJNA577476) | soil metagenome | isolation source: 100 cm saprolite on Douglas fir-dominated hillslope | place: USA:California | collected 2013-09-17 | reverse complement strand
CATACCGGGCAGACGCCGGTGCTCAAATACAATCGGCAGCTCATGCAGGCGATACTCTGGGACAAACTGCCCATCGCCAGGATCGTAAATGTCAAGGTGATCGATCTTGAGCAGGCGCCGGAAGGTTACAAAAACTTCGACGCCGGCGTCGCGAACAAGTTCGTCATCGATCCGCACCGGCAACTGCCCAGGGCGGCTTAAGTCAGCTCGCCATGACCAAACTTGGAATTGGCGTTGCAGTGTTGGCAACAGTCTCCTGCCTTTCTGCCGGGGCACAGACCATCAATGTAACGACCCTCAATCAAGCCGGGGCCCAGATGGTTCTGCAAGCAGCGAAGGCAAGTGCACAGCAGCGCCATGCGCCCTCTGCAATCGCGGTGGTTGATCCGGCCGGGGGATCTGCTTGCTTTTGAGCGGATGGACGGTGTTCGGCCGGCAAGCGCGGACCTCGCGATCGGGAAGGCACGAACGGCCGCGCGGCTACAACGACCGACGGCGGAGATCGAGGACAACATCAACCGCGGTCGAACGGCGTTCGTCACCGCCAGCATCGCGGCGCTGCGCGGCGGCATGCCGATACGCGTAGGGGGCGAAGTCGTGGGCGCGGTAGGCATAGCTGGCTTGAGCAAGGAGACGGACGTGGACATCGCCAACACCGCGGCGGCATCGCTGGGTTCCTTGTCGGAGACAGCCGGGCATCATTGAGAGAGTTACTGATCGTGTGGCCTGTGCCGCCCAATTATTGCAACCCGGCCTATCCAGCGGCCTGGACGAGACGCGGCCATCTTCGGACGTGCCAGCGGCGAACTTCAGCGCAGCCCGCGCTCTTCCATTTGCTTGCCGCGACCCGCCTCTCGCCGTGACGTCGCCGCAGACGAAGAACCCAGGTCTCGCCGAGGCGTCCCTCACCGTTGCCAGAAAACGGCCGCTTTGAAGCGATCGGACACTATGCGTTCGAGCTCTCCAAGGTGACCATCACTGCAGACTTCATTGCCAGTACCGCTCCATTGATGAGCGCCCGCTGGCGAACGAGCTTCGGCCTCTCGCTGCGCCGGCGGCTGCAGAACGTTCAAAGCACTTGCGGAGATTGTAGTCAGATTGGGCAGCAACCGGCGCGGCGAACGACGGAGGAATCAGAAGAGCTGAGAGAAGTCAGAGAGACATAATGCTCAAGGAACGCTTGGACGTGCGGACCTCGCAAAACAGCCGGCCGAGCAGCAGGCTCTTTCACGATCAGCAACGCCCGGAAATAACGTGCCACCGTTTCGGCGTTCTGAATAACTGATTTTTTAGTTTGTCTTTGCCGGGAGGCAGGTAGATTCGGCATCTCATCGTAATGGAGCTGTCGATGTATTCGAAAAGCCAGTTTTACGATCTCGAGCTCATGTGCCAGGAGCGCGCTGCCGCTGCCAGGAAAGATATGGAGTACTGGTTGGCCGAGGCCGAGGAATGGATGCGGCTTCGGCGGCTTTCCAATCCACAACAGAAGAGTTCAAGCGAGCCAACCCAGTCACCAAGCGGTGCTGACGCCGGCTGGTCCTGAAGCTGGAATCCAAAGCTCTTCAGTGGAAGCGTTACCGCGATGGTTTCGTACACAGACGCGCGATCAAGATATCCTGTTGAGAAGCTTCGTCACAATTGGCGACGCCCCCAGCAACCCGATGTCCATCAGGCAAAACAGGCGGGAAAAACGATTCTCTGCCGCAGTCCCTTGGGTGACCGGTTCTGGAGAGTCAATTTTCCGCCGTGACGTTCAACGATCTCCTTGGCGATCGCAAGCCCAAGGCCCGCACCGGGTCCGGATTTTCGCCGCGCCGGATCAACACGGAAAAACGGCTCGAATACGCGTGACATGCTTTGCTCGGGAATGCCCGGTCCCTCATCCTCGATGGTAATCAAGGCGGCGTCGTTCTCCAGACCGACGGTGACAAAGGCGCCGCCACCATGAGTTGCCGCGTTGATCACCAGATTTCTCACGGCCCGCGTCAGCGCCAACGGCGCCGATGAAATCGTCACGGCCTCCATTTTCAAGATCGTGACAGTGGCCTTCATCGAAGCGAGGTCCTGACAGATCTCGCCGATAACCTCGTCGACCCGGAGCAACTGGATTCGTTCCCGCTGGGTCTCTTCGCGCACAAGCTGGATGGCACTATCGGCAATGTGGTCGAGTTCCTCCAGGTCGTTCAGCCACAGGGCGCGATCCTCCTCATCGAGGAACTCAGCGCGAAGCCGCATTCTCGTCATCGGTGTCCGCAGATCGTGGCCTGCGGCTGCGACCAGTCGCATCCGACTTTCCGCAGCCATCTTCAGCTTTGCCGTCAAGGTATTGAGCGCGCGGGCGGTCGCCCTCAGTTCGGCCGGTCCGCTCTCCGGCAAGCGCGGCACGACGCCGTCCGCGTCGATGGTTGCCGCTACGCGTTCCAGCGCCGACAGGTGACGGGTGATGCGGAAGGCAAACCATATCGCCACAGCAACTGTGCCGGCCGTGACCAGCAGAATCCAGCCGGCGAGCGCCGCCAGAATTCCCCCTCTGGAATGACGATCCCTGACCGGAATGGCAAGCCACCCCGCTTCGAACTTGACCGAGGCAACTGGATGAGGCTTTCCGGCGGGTTGCGTCACCACAATCTCGAGATCAGATCCGGCCCTGCGCAATTGGGATTGCAGCAGGCTGGTCAATTCGGGGCGCGGTTCGCCTGCTTCGGGACTCGATCGCAAACGCGCGCTCCCGTCTGTTCCGTCATCACGAAGGAATGGCGCGATCAGCAAAATCCCCTCGGAGACCAGTTGGACATATTGCTCCTGCTCCTTCTCCTCGTGGCCGGCCCGCGCCCAAAACAGGGTTGCGGTCGATATTCCGACCACGCAGATGATCGACAAAACAAGCGTCGCGACGATGCGAGCCCTCAAGGAGGTCATTCGCCGGCTCCTACCTTCTCGACCTCGGCGGTAAACACGTAGCCTCCGTTTCGCACCGTCTTGATCAACCGAAACTGGACATCGCCGAGTTTCCGGCGAATCCGGCTCAGCAACACGTCGACGGACCGGTCGAACGCGTCGCCATCGCCGCGGTTGGTCGCATCCAGCAGGTATTCGCGCGAGAGCACGCGTCCGGACCGCGCCACCAGTGCAAGCAGGAGATCGAATTCGGCGGAAGTCAGCTCCAGGAGCCCACCGCTCGAATCAACAACCCTGCGCAAACCGGTCTGTAAACTGAAACCCTCGAAACGGTATTCTCGGGGGGTATGTGCAATCCGGCCTGCATCGGTCTGACGACGAAGCACCGCGCGGATACGCGCCGCCAGCTCGCGCGGGTTGAAGGGCTTGCCGAGATAATCATCGGCGCCGATCTCAAGCCCGATGATCCGGTCGACGTCTTCCTTCAATGCGGTGAGAAGAATGATCGGAATCAGCGAATTCTCGGTTCGCATATCTCGACAGATTTCCAGGCCAGATCCATCCGGCAACATGACATCGAGCACGATCAATTTGATATCGTTGGACTCGAGGGCGGCCTCGAGGGTTCGCTTGTCGGAAGCCAGCGTCACCCGGAATCCCTCGCCGGCCAGATATCGGCCGAGCAACTTCCTGATCTGGAGATCGTCATCGACGATCAGAATATGCGGTTCGATGTGCACTCGTGGCGTCCTCATCGAAGCTTGGCTTCGACCGAATAAAGCACCCACGCACTGCGCGCCGCTGAAGAGGCGGAGTGGGACTTGCGAAACGTTCGGAAATAAACCCTTCGAATTTGGAACAAGCTTCGGTCGCAAATCACCGGCAACAACCGGACTGATCGAGCCCCGGTGGTCGATAGTCCAGATGCGCACGACAGCAGTTCTCACCAAAGACGATGTTCGCAAGCGTTCGGCCCAGCAATTTATCAAGAATATCTACGCGGCTCGATATGACGCTCGGCTGGATGCCTTTCCGTCCCGGATCATCGCCCTTTTCGATCATTGTGACGAGATGCTCTGCGCGGCCGGCCTTCGTTTTCTCGACGACGGATTTTTCTCTGAACGCTATCTGGACGGCACCATCGAGAACGCGGTCAGCGCGATATCGGGGAAATCGGTAAACCGAAGCGCAATCTTCGAAGTGACGACGCTTGCCAGTCGAGCGCCGCTGGCGACGGCGGAGTTTATCGGGGAAATCGGCGCTTTTGGCGAGCAGGCTGGATTTGAGTGGTCTTTCTTCACCCTGACACGCCGCCTTCACACCATGGTCTGTCGGCTCGGCATTGCGCCGACCTTTCTTGCTGAAGCCGATCCTCGACGCATCGCGGACGCTAAGCGATGGGGAACCTATTACGCCTGCCAACCGAAAGTATATGCCGTTGCCAGCCGACGTCTGAAAATGAGCTGTGACGGCCTTCAGAGCGAGGAGCCCTATGCGACAGCTGTTTGAGTCCATGAAGCGACATGCGTCAGAGGCTGGCGAGTTGCTTGCCGTAAGTGACGAGCACGGTCAGTTGTCACGCCGCGAACTCTTTGCCAGAGTTTTGGCCCTTGCCGCTGACCTTAAGGGCCAGCCCCAAACGATCGGTCTCCATGCGCCAAACGGGATTGGCTGGGTCATTGCTCAGCTCGCCTGCGCCCTCGCCGGCAAAATCGTGGTGCCCTTGCCGACGTTCTTTAGTCCGGCTCAACTCGGGCACATCGTTCAGGATGCATCGATCGAGCTCATTCTTGTCTCCGAGCAGATGGCAGGGCTGACCGCTCAATCGGGCGTGCCGATAAAGGTGATTGATGTTCATCGCCTCGGAGACGACTTTCCGGATGTTGTCGAAGGCTTTGGCCAGATCATTTATACTTCCGGAAGCACAGGCAGGCCCAAAGGCGTCCGCCATCAAAGTGGACAGATCGCCTGGTCGGCAGCCGGGCTGGCAGCGGCAATCGGAGCAAGTGCAAGCGACACATATCTCTCCGTCCTTCCGCTTCCGCTTCTATTGGAAACGATCTGTTCGATTTTTATTCCGGCATCGCTTGGGGCCTATGTGCACTTCGACACCAGCCTGGCAGAACGAACCGGTCGCGGAGACGTGAGTGGTATTGCGAAGGCATTTGAAACTCATCGTCCAACGACGAGTGTGCTGGTTCCGCAGTTGCTGAGGTATTGGATCGCGGAACTGCAGGCGGCCGGTCAACTCGCGCCCCCTTCACTGCGATTCATTGCGGTGGGAGGCGCTCCCGTACCGAAGCAGGTTGCGAATGTCGCCTGGAGGTTGGGTATTCCCGTCCACGAGGGCTACGGCCTTTCGGAATGCTGCTCCGTCGTTGCAGTCAACCGTCCAGGAGAACGTCGTCCCGGCACAGTTGGTCAACCTCTAAATGGGCTGTCGGTCTCCATCGACGATGGAGAAATCGTCGTCGACGGCCCCTCGATCACAGACGGCTATCTGAAGCAGAAATCCGCCACCAGACCCTGGCGTACCGGTGACCTCGGGGAGATAGACCGTGAAGGCTTTGTTACCGTGCACGGCCGCAAAGACAGCCTCCTTGTCACATCCTTCGGCAGAAATGTCAGCCCCGAATGGATCGAGACAATGGTGCTCGCCGATCCGCGCATTGCGCTTTGCGTTGTGACAGGTCACGGCGAACCGCACTTGACCAGTTTGCTCATTCCCTCTCTTTCCGGTGTGACTTGGTTCGAGAAGGCAACGCGGGCGGAAATCGTGAAACTCTTGTCTGATCTCTGCTCTGAAGCGCCGGACTATGCCGTCCCGCGTGCCTATGTGGTCCTCGCCCTCGAGGAGGCTCTGAAGAATCAATTGATCAGCAATGGACGGCCGGTTCGCAAGCAAATCGGCACGTTCGTCCAAGAAAGAGCAGCCGCTTAGGGTGCCACCACCGACACCCAGTGTTCAACTCGAAAGGCCGAATATGAGCTTCTATGAACAATTGGTCGCCGAGACCGCCGGCAGCCGAGACGCTTTCCTGGCAATTCCGTTGGTGCGAAACACTCTTCGGAATGGGGCGCCCCGCAGCCTCTACCTCGATTTCCTGGCTGAAGCCTATCACCACGTCAAACATACGTTTCCCCTGCTGGCTCTGGCAGCGTCACGCACTTCGGATGAACGCTATCAAGACGAGTTGGTCGAATACATGGCGGAAGAGCGCGGTCACGAGAAATGGATTCTTGAGGACATAGGCGCGCTCGGCGGCGATCAGAATAAGGTTCGCATCGGCCAAGGGGGCCCCGCCTGCCGGATCATGGTGGGCTACGCCTATTACGCTATCGAGCAAATCAGCCCATATGCATTCCTCGGAAGCGTGCATGTTCTCGAGGGGATGTCCGTATTGCTGGCTGACCAAGTCGCAAACGCTATGAAGGCCTCCCTCGGCTTGGAGAGCGAAGCCGGATTTAGCTATCTTCGGAGTCACGGATCGCTGGATACCGAACATGTCGCCTTTTTCCGAGGGCTTGTCGACGGCTTCGATGACCCGAAAGCCCAGCGCATCATTATCGACAATGCAGTGATCTTCTACCGATTGTACGGCTCGATCTTTCACGACCTCGGCGCTCGCGCGGAGTTGAACCATGTCGCGTGACCAAAAATGTGTGCTGATCACCGGGGCAGGCTCGGGGATCGGGCGCGCTTTGGCGATCGAGGCGGCGCAGCGCGGGATGGCCGTTGCGCTCTGTGGGCGGCGGGAGACGGCGCTCGAAATAACGCGGGGGCTTCTCAGCGAGAAACGTCAGCATGTGGTCATACCGGCCGACATAACAAATCCCGGAGACCGCAGCCGTATCGTCAAGGTTATCGCCGGCGAATGGAAGGCGCTCGATATACTCGTCAACAACGCCGGCGTTGTCGAGGGCGGCGCCGTCGAGGAATTCGACGACGATGCGCTGAGTAGAACATTCCTCACGAATGTCATCGCGCCGATCGCGCTGACGCGCGATCTCAAGCCTTTGTTGGCGGCAGCAAAGCCGTCGCGAGTAGTCAACATAGGCTCCGTCTTTGGTGATATCGCCTATCCGCGGTTTTCGAGCTATTCCGCCTCGAAATTCGCGCTGCGCGGCTTTTCAATTGCACTGCGCCGCGAATGGAAGCGCTCCGGCATCGGCGTCACTTACGCTGCGCCGAGGGCAACCCGGACCGATGCCGCCGTCGCATTCGACGATCTCATCGAAAATGCCAAGATGAATGTCGATGCTCCTGAAAAGGTTGCGCGGCAAATCTGGCGGTCGATCGCAAGTGGTCATGATTCCATTTACGCGCCGCCGCCAGAACGTATCTACGTCCTCATTCAGCGGTTTTTCCCGCAAATCATCGATTGGGCGCTCTCGCGCCAAGCGTCCTCCCATTGAATGCCCCCACATACAGAAGTAGCGAGCTGGCAAGAAGGCGGTCCATGACCTTGAAGTCCCGAATGGCGCTATTGTCATTGATCCTGTTGGCTGTCGCGGGTTCCTGGGCTGCTTCCGGACAAGCGGCAGAGACCCTGTCACCGGACGTCCGTCGCCTGCAAACCAAGTGGGAGGCGATCAAGTTTGGCGTTCCCGAGGGCGATGAGCAGACCAAGCAAATGAATGCGCTGGGCGAAGAAGCTGACGCAGTCGCAGCGCACTATCCGGCCATGCCGGAGGCCTTGATCTGGGATGGCATCATCACGAGCGAGCGCGCTTCGATGGCAAGCGCGTTTTCCGCGCTCGGCTTGGCCAAACGTGCGCGCGACATCCTTGATCAGGCCTACAATATCGATCCTGCCAAACTGGATGCCGGCGCCCCGACCAGCCTTGGCGTGCTGTACTACCGCGTCCCCGGCTTTCCGGTCGGATTCGGCGACAAGGCGAAAGCTCGGCAATTGCTCGAACAGGCCGTCAAGCTCGCGCCTAACGGGCTGGATGCCTGGTATTTTTACGGCGACTTTCTCTATACGCAAAACGAATGTGCGAAGGCCGTCGAAGTTTTTCAGCACGCCCTCAAGATCCCACAACATCCAGATCGTCCACTCTGGGACAAGAATCGCCGCCTCGTGATCGAGGAGCTCTTAGCCAAGATCCAGGAAAAAAAGTGAGACGTCCCGGCGAATCCAAACTCGGGACTCTGGGAGTCCATTTGTGCGTGTAGTCGAACGGATATGGCACGTGCTTGGTGGCCAATTGCGAAACCCGAGAGGCGCCACTGGTTCAATCGTTGGATGGCTGATGGCCTGGATCAATGATGAGCCCAACCGGCTGGCCATCGACGCCTTGGACCCCCACCCGGGTGAAACGGTCCTTGAACTCGGCTTTGGCCCCGGTTGGGGCCTTCGGACCATCGCGGCGCGCACCCGCGGCGCTCGCGTCTACGGCGTCGACCACTCGATGCGGATGATCGAGCAAGCGACGCGGATCAATGAGGTGGCAGTGTCGAAAGGCCGAATGGTGCTGGTGCAGGGACCTTTCAGTCCATTGCCCTGGATTGACAGGACGTTCGACAAGGTTCTTCTGGTGAACGTCGCCTATTTCTTCGATTCTCATGACCGGGATATTTCAGAAGCTTACCGTGTGCTGTGCTCGTGTGGCCGTCTTGTCATCTACGTGACCTCGCGCGAGACGATGGAGAAATGGCCGTTTGCCGGACCCGGTACGCACCGGACATTCGACGCATTGGACCTTGGCCGGCTTCTCGAGCATGCCGGATTTCAGCGATCACACATAACCATTACCCCTGTAACATTGGCGCTTGGTGTCGAAGGATTTATCGCCACAGCTGAAAAAGTCGATTTCGCGATACGGCATCATGAACCGGCAAGGTTTCACGCGTCCCAGCGGCCTTAAGGTTGTGAAACGCAACCATGGCTGCCCAGTGCATACGTAACCTGACGTACCCCGCGCAACGTTCGGAAATAAAGCGCGAGGTTGGGAACAAGCTTCAGTCGCAAAGCATCGGCAACAAACACGCGAACTCGGTCCGGCGGGCGGCAGGCGAACATGTGCAAGATGGGGCTTCCAGCGAATGATCTTCCTCGAAGGTCTATGGCCAGAGGGCCGATTGCGAAACGATTCACCCCTCACGACAACCACCGCGAAATTTCCCGCGCGGTCATCGCCTCCTTGGCCCTGATGCTGGCGCCGGTGTCGGCGTTGGCGGACCCTCTGGTCACGCTGCCTGCGCCGCCGATCGAACTGCCCGTGCTGCCGCCGGTATCAGGCACCTGGACCGTCATGGTCGGCGCGGAGGGCGCCTCGACCCCGGATTTCGAAGGTGCCAAACGGAGCATGTTCAGCCCAATTCCGATTTTTTCCATCCGTCGCGCCGGCTCCGCGGACCAGTTTCGCAGCCCGCGCGACAGCGCGAGCATCGCGCTGATCGACTTCGGCGACCTTCGTGCCGGTCCGGCCGGCAAGCTCGTGGCGTCGCGGAAGGCCGACAACTATTCCGAACTCAATGGTCTCGGCGATGTCAGCACCGCGATCGAACTCGGTGGCTTCATCGAATATTTCCCGGTCGATTGGTTCCGCACGCGTGGCGAGTTGCGCCAGGGTTTTGGCGGCCATCATGGTGTCGTCGCCGACTGGTCGGCGGATTTCATCGTGCCGGTGATCCAACGCTTGATCGTATCGGCCGGTCCACGCTTTACCTGGGAAAGTACCGGCGCGACCTCGCCTTATTTCGGCGTCGATGCGGCGCAGGCGGCCGCCACGGGGTTATCGATCTTCGATGCCAAAGGCGGCGCGCACTCGGCCGGCGCCGGCGCGCAGGTCTCCTATCGAATCAATCCGCAGTGGGAGGTCCACTCCTATGTCGAGTATGAGCGGCTGCTTGGGGATGCGGCGAAAAGCCCTTTGGTGACAGTTCGGGGATCGCCGAACCAAACGACCTTCGGCGTTGGTGCCTCCTATTCGTTCGATATCAGAATACGATAGGAACGCCATGCGGTGCAGCAGGCGATGCGCGAGCTTCGCGACGATTGTTCTGGTGGCCTTCAGCGTAGGCGCCTGCGCTAGCTTTGAAACCCGCCAGACGAAACTGCAGGCGGTCAAGACCGTCGGCATCGTCTCGGCGGTTGGCGATCAAATCACCTTCGCAAGGGGAGGCCTGACCGGGTCGAACAACCGCAGCGAGAGCTTTCCGGTCGCTTCCTGGGGCCTCGATGATCTGATCGTCCAGCAGGCCACCGAAGTGTTGAGCGGTCGTTTTCAGGTGCAACCGGTCACCTACAGAAGAGACACATTTGCCAAACTCGAGAAGGGTCCGGTCGTTGCGCCCGTCAACCTCATTCGCGGCGATCCATTCAAGAACCTCGTTCAAACCGACGTGTCCCCGCAAGGGCTCGACGCCTACATCGTCATCACGAAGGCAAAATCAAATCTCGGCGGCGGCAGCCGAAAGCTTGAAGGCATCGGCTTTCTGACCTACGGCACGGCGCTCGAATCCTACAATCAGATCCATGCGCTCTACGAGATCAGGGTGTTCGACGGAAAAACCTTCGATGTGATCGAAAAGATGGCCGCGCCCTCGTTGGACGATGGCGGGGCGGTCAGGATCTCCGGCCCCAGTCGAATGACCGATGATAATTTTTCCTCTGCCGGTGATCCCGCCCAGAACGAGAAGCTTCACGCGTTGATAACGGATCTTGTCGCACGCAGCCTGGCCTCGACCCTGAGCGATATGCATCTCGCCGATCTCCGTTGATCGAGTGAAATACCACAAGGAGAATGTCATGAATGTGGTGCGTTTCGGCCTGACTTTGACAGTGTTTCTGCTGAGCACGAATTTGGTTCTCGCCGACGATATCCTCGGCGCCTGGTTGCGTGACAATGGCGAGGAGCAAGTCAAGTTTGCACCCTGTGGCGACGTCATCTGTGGAGACATCGTGTGGCTGAAACCAGGCGCTCATTTGAACGCCAAGGTCGGCAAGCGCCTGTTCTTCGACATGCGACCGAGCGGAGCCAGTTCCTGGACCGGCAAAGCCGCCAGTTCCGACACAGGCTCAGTCTATTCGGGCAAATTGTCTGTTGCAGGATCGACGCTGACGACCTCGGGCTGCATGGTTGGCGGATTGATCTGTAAGTTGGCGAACTGGACAAGGATGCCTTGATGCTCTTGAGCGCTCCGGTTCCTGAGCGTTCTCTAAAATTCAATTTAATCGTGTGGAATGACCTAGACCTGTATCCATACCGACAGTCAGCTACAGACTGGAAAAAACCG
>WNFI01664336.1_pt1 | contig 11143 bp, 10 predicted proteins | sample 5400471 | NCBI WGS metagenome assembly WNFI01 (sample SAMN13153348, study PRJNA577476) | soil metagenome | isolation source: 100 cm saprolite on Douglas fir-dominated hillslope | place: USA:California | collected 2013-09-17 | reverse complement strand
AGAGATGGCATCGTATCCTCCATTCTGCAACAGGTGTTTGTATCGTGTAAGACAGCAGCCTCACAAAATAACATCATCAGGAGCCAGCATATCACATACACATCTCTACTATATGGAGCACAGCCAAAAACTATTTCTTTGAAGAGATCTAATACAGGTGCCACCCAGGGCTTATGGTGAGGCACCACGCTTGACAAGACACGCGCTGTCACATACCATAAAGCCACCATACACCATAACAACAATGCATATATGACAGCGGCAAAAAAGACAAAACAGGACAGGAATCTCATGCTGAAGCGAGTCAGGATCCAGGGCTACAAATCGCTGGAAGATGTCGAAGTAGATCTCCAGCCATTATCTGTGTTCTTCGGACCAAATGCCTCTGGAAAGAGTAATTTTCTTGACGCATTACAACTGCTATCTAGAATAACAACAAGTAATGATCTCAATGATGCTTTTCGCCATCCATACCGTGGAACGCTCCTAGAATCTTTTACATTCGGAGCAAACGGCATACAAGGGCTTTTGGCAAAAGAGTATGTGTCTTTCACCTTTGAAGTTGATGTAGAAGTTTCTCAAAGAGCGATAGACACAGTGAGTAAGCTAACTGGAACAGATACAGCATACCGTGATGCTCTGGAGGACATCAAAAACTTACGTCAAACGATCTGGCGTTATCGTATCACTATTGGAGTTCAGCCCAAGAGTGGTAGGTTAAACATCGTGGACGAATCTCTTGACAAATTGAACCATGAAGGTGGACCCACTACACGACGAATATGGATGGGAAGAGGTCGTATGGAATTGCAATGGGAAGGTGGTGGGACCCGTTTCGATTCGAAAATGAATTATAGCATGTTCTTGACACCTAACTATATTCCTTTTTCCGCGCTGAAACCATATTGGACCTTACTAACCATCCGTCAAGAATTGTCAAACTGGTTTATCTACTACCCAGAACCACGTGAACTTATGCGGATACCCAGCCCTGTCAGGGAGGTTCGCCTCATTGGGCTGAGGGGAGAAGAAGTGGATGCCTTCTTAAATACGTTACGTAACCTTGATGAGCCGCAGTTCAAAGCGATAGAAAAGGCATTGCACGTCATTGTGCCATCCTTCACAGGGATAGATGTAAGGGTCAATACACTTGGCGAGGTTGAATTGAGTCTCATGCAAGGCCAGACACCCATTTCTGTAGGTGCTTTATCGGAAGGCACACTTCGCATTTTGGGATTGCTGGCTTTGGCAAGTATGAAAGAAGCCCCTTACCTCATTGGGATTGAAGAACCTGAAACTGGCATTCATCCGCATCGCCTCGATCTGATCGCCTCGCTATTACAGGCTCGAGCCAGTGACGATACACAGGTGATTGCGACAACCCATTCTCCCGTTCTTGTAGATCGCATCCCTAAAAAGTCTTTGTACGCATTTCGCAAAGTGAATGGGAAAACCGCAATTGATTCCCTGTCCCATTTGGAAGCGCAAAGGTATAAGAGAAGCAGTAAAAGTGATATCGAAGGAACACGCACCTCCAAACGCATTTTGAGAGGTGATTTCGGTGTATAATATCCGTCTTTTTGTGGAAGATAATGGACATGAGATCTTTCTTGGCGCATTAATTAACTGATCAGGAGGAACTACCAGATCTTCTCATCACTGCAACTGATAGTAATTGCCAGGGACTTTCGAAACGTAAGCAGCAAATCAAACGTGCCTTGAAAGGCTATAGTGGAAATGTCATCTACGCCATTCCTGATCCGCACATTGAAAAGTGGTTGCTCCTCGACTCGGCTGCGTTTAAGAAGGTGCTGGGTAAAGGGTGCCCTGCTCCACCTCAGAAATGCGAACGTGATTTCTACAAGCGTCTTCTGCGAGAGGCTGTACGAGCAACAGGTGTGAATCCTCCTCTTGGAGGCATTGAGTATGGAGAAGACATCGTGAATGCTATGGATTTGGATAAACTTGAACGCTCCACAGAAGTATCGCTAGGCCATCTCCTCAGAGACCTGCGCCAGCAATTTCAAACGTGGCAAGACATAGGACGTCGCCAATCCTGACAAGCTAGAAGAGTATGTCCTAAAATTGGTGGCGGGTATCGATGTATACGTAAGATCAAACCTGGCTGTGTTGCGAAAATGGCAAGAATGCTGTAAACTTGACGTTATTCTGAGAACCGAGAGGAACCAATTTCATGGACACCTCCATCCCGTTCAAATGGCGTCACTTCCAAGCCGAGATGATTTTGCTGTGTGTCCGCTGGTACCCCCGGTATCCGCTCAGCTACCGGGATCTGGAGGAGATGGAGGAAGTCTTCAATGGCAATCAAGAAAAGTGAGCTCTATAGTTCACTCTGGAAAAGCTGCGACGAACTCCGTGGAGGGATGGACGCCTCGCAGTATAAGGATTATGTCCTCGTCCTTCTCTTCGTCAAATACGTCTCCGACAAATACGCCGGTCAGCGCAACGCGCTGATCGAAGTCCCCGAGGGCGGCAGCTTTGCCGACATGGTTGCGCTCAAGGGTGATAAAGAGATCGGCGACAAAATCAACAAGATCATCGCCAGGCTCGCCGAGGCCAACGACCTCAAAGGCGTGATCGACGTGGCCGACTTCAACGATGCCGACAAGCTGGGCAAGGGCAAGGAGATGCAGGATCGCCTCTCCAACCTGGTCGCGATTTTCGAGAACCCCGCCCTCAATTTCCGCAAGAACCGCGCCGAAGGTGACGACATTCTAGGGGACGCTTACGAATATCTGGGCCAAGGTCATCGGCATCAACAAGGCCAGGAGCCAAAGCCAGACCATCTACGATCCGACCTGTGGCTCCGGTTCGCTGCTGCTGAAAGCTGCGGACGAATCAAAGACCGGTGTGACTATCTACGGACAGGAAATGGACAACGCTACCGCTGCATTGGCAAAGATGAACATGATCCTGCACGACAACCCCACAGCCGAAATCTGGCAAGACAATTCGCTTTCCAGCCCGTACTTTAAGCAAAACAACGGCAACCTCAAGACATTCGACTTCGTAGTAGCCAATCCGCCTTTCTCCAACAAGGCGTGGAGCAATGGCTTTGACCCTGCCCACGATCTTTATCAACGTTTTGAAGATGGCGTGCCGCCCAGGAAAAATGGTGACTATGCTTTTCTGCTGCACATCATTCGCTCACTCAAAAGCACCGGTAAAGGCGCGGTGATTCTGCCGCACGGCGTACTCTTCCGTGGTAACGCCGAGGCCGATATCCGCACGAACATCATCCGCAAGGGTTACATCAAGGGGATCATCGGCCTGCCCCCCAACCTGTTCTACGGCACCGGCATTCCTGCCTGTATCATTGTCATCGATAAGGAAAACGCCGCGAGCCGCACCGGCATCTTCATGATCGATGCCAGTAAGGGTTTTGTGAAGGATGGCAACAAGAACCGTTTGCGCCATCAGGACATCCACAAGATCGTCGATGTTTTCAATAAGCAAATCGAACTGCCAAAGTATTCGCGCATGGTGCCTGTGGCCAAAATTGCCGCCAACGACTACAACCTCAATATTCCGCGCTACATTGACAGCTCAGAAGCCGAAGACGTGCATGACATTGAAGCGCATCTGCTGGGTGGCATCCCCAACTATGACATCGATGCGCTGGACCTTTATTGGCAGGTTTTTCCCACGCTCAAGCAGCAACTCTTCGAAGTGGGGCCGCGCGCAGGCTACAGCCAGCTTCTCGTGGATGTAGTATATGTAAAGTCGGTCATCCACATTCACCCCGAGTATAAAGTATATATTCAGGCGGTGGGTGAACTGTATATGCAGTGGCAAACGAACAACATGCCCCACCTTGTAGCCCTCTGCATAGGTAGTTCCCCGAAGCAGTTGATCGAAGCACTCTCTGAGGATATGCTGCGGGTATTTGCCGAAGCCAGGCTGATCGATAAATATGATGTGTACCAACACCTGATGAGCTACTGGACTGATAACATGCAGGACGACATATATATGATTGCGTTAGATGGTTGGAAGGCCAATAGCGATCTCATCCCGCCACAGCTTATCATCAATCGCTACTTCGCTGCCGATCAACAGAACATTGAGAAACTAGAAGCTGCCAAAGAAGCCATTGCACTTAAGATGGAAGAGATGGACGAAGAACACGGCGGCGAAGGCGGCTTGCTGGAAGAGGCGAAAAACGATAAGGGTAAGATCACCAAAGCTAATATAAACGTACGTCTGAAAGACATCCTAACCGACCCGGATGCGGCAGACGAGCGAGCAATGCTGAATGAGTATCTCTATCTCCTTGAACAGGAGACAGAAGCCAGCAAGAAGGTCAAAGATGCGCAAAAGGCGCTCGATGCTAAGGTAGCTTCCAGATACAAGACGCTCAGCGAGAATGAAGTAAAGACGCTGGTGGTGGAGGACAAATGGCTAACTACCCTTGCGTCCGACGTGCAGGCCGAACTGAACCGCATCTCCCAGGCCCTGACTGGGCGTATCAAGGAGCTTGCCGAGCGTTATGCCATGCCGTTGCCCAGGCTCTCTGAAGAAGTTGAGATATTGACCGGCAAGGTGGACGCACATTTGAAGAAGATGGGGTTTGTATGGTAATAACAGCGCAACATACAAAACTTAAGCCAGGGTACAAGCAAACTGAGGTTGGGGTGATACCTGAGGATTGGAAGATAGAAAAACTCGGAGACTGTCTGCTTGGTATGCCTCAGTATGGCATAAATGCCCCGGCAGTGCAGTATACGGATAGTTTGCCTACATATATCCGAATCACTGATATAACAGACGATAGCTGCTTTTCACCAGAGAACATTGCATCTGTAAGACATGTAGGTGCGGACAAGTATGTACTGAAAGATGGCGATTTGGTGTTTGCGCGAACTGGTGCAAGCGTAGGTAAAACGTACCTATACAAACCTGAAGATGGAAATTTAGTATTTGCTGGCTACTTAATTCGAGTCAAAGTAAATCCGTCAAAATTGCTCCCTAGCTATCTTGCAGCCTATGTGAAAACCGAAAATTATTGGAACTGGGTAAGAGCAATGTCCATGAGAAGTGGACAGCCAGGAATTAACAGCACCGAGTACGCACAGTTGCCGATTCCTCTCCCTTCTCTTCCCGAACAACAAGCCATCGCTACCGCATTGAGCGATGTGGATGCCCTGATTACGTCGCTAGACCGACTCATCGCCAAGAAGCGCAATATCAAGCAGGCAACGATGCAGCAGCTTCTCACTGGCAAAAAAAGATTGCCGGGTTTTAGTGACGAGTGGAGTACTAAATACTTAAGAGACATCTCCTTTATGAAAGGCAGAATAGGATGGCAAGGATTAAAACAATCAGAATTCACAATGAACGCTGATGAACCGTATTTGATAACAGGGATGAACTTTAAGAATGGAAAAATCAGATGGGATGAGGTTTATCATGTTTCAAATGAAAGATATGATATAGCAAAAGATATTCAATTAGAATCAAACGATATTCTTATGACAAAAGATGGCACAATGGGAAAGTTGCTTTTTGTAGATATTATACCTTTTCCAGGTAAAGCAACATTAAATAGTCATCTTTTAGTATTCCGTCCTATACGAGATAGTTATGATCCGAAATTCTTATATTACCAATTAGCCTCTAAAGCGTTTAAAGATTACATTGAATTAAGTAAATCTGGCTCTACCTTTTTTGGCGTTTCTCAGGAGTCTGTTGGTAACTATCCAGTGTTCCTGCCGCCCACCAAGTCAGAGCAAACCCTCATCGCAACCATCCTCTCAGACATGGACGCTGAAATCGTCGCATTGGAGGAAAAGCGCGATAAGATGCGCGCCTTGAAGCAGGGAATGATGCAGGAACTATTGACCGGGAAGACGAGGGTGATATGAGCACAGTTGGCCAGATAGAACGTACTACCCAGAATCGCGTAATCAAGCTATTTCGAGAACAACTGAAATACAAGTATCTGGGCAACTGGGAAGATCGCCCCGACAACAGTAATATCGAAGAGAGCTATCTGCGCCTTTTCCTGAAGCGGCAGGGGTATCGTGACACGCTCATCAGCAAAGCTTTGTACGAGCTCAATAAGGTGGCTGGGGATCAAACCAGGAGCCTTTACGACATCAATAAGGCGGTCTATGGTCTGTTGCGCTACGGTGTCCAGGTCAAGCCTGATGTGGGTGAAAATACCCAGACCGTCTGGCTGATCGACTGGAAGAACCCGTTCAACAACGACTTCGCTATCGCCGAAGAGGTCACCGTTCAGAGCGTACATACCAAACGGCCCGATGTGGTGCTGTATGTAAACGGCATCGCGCTCGGCGTGCTGGAACTGAAACGTTCGGTCGTTTCGGTGAGCGAGGGCATTCGCCAGAACCTGGACAACCAGAAGAAGATTTTTATCCAGCCTTTCTTCACGACTATGCAGTTGATCATGGCAGGTAACGATACCGAGGGGCTACGTTATGGGGTCATCGAAACTCGCGAGAAGTATTATCTGACCTGGAAAGAAGAGAGCACAGTCGAGAACCTCCTGGACCGGCACCTGGCACAGCTCTGCGAGAAGCAGCGTTTGCTAGAGATCGTCCACAATTTTGTGGTTTTCGATGCCGGAGTGAAGAAGCTCTGTCGCCCCAACCAATACTTCGGTGTACGCGCGGCGCAGGAGCGGGTACGTCAGCGCGAGGGTGGCATTATCTGGCATACCCAGGGCAGCGGTAAGAGCTTGACCATGGTCTGGCTCGCACGGTGGATACGGGAGAACGTGAAGGATGCTCGTATCCTGATTATCACCGACCGCACCGAGCTGGACGAGCAGATTGAGAAGGTGTTTAAGGGCGTCAACGAAGAGATCTACCGCACGAAAAGCGGGCAAGACCTCATCAACAAGCTCAACGCCACTACACCCTGGTTGTTCTGCTCGCTCATCCACAAGTTTGCTGGCAAGGAAGAGGGCGACATTGCGGGTTTTATTGAGGAAGTGAAAGGCAGCCTGCCGCCTGATTTCAGGGCCAAAGGTGACCTCTACGTCTTTGTCGACGAGTGTCACCGTACGCAGTCAGGCGAACTCCATGACGCAATGGAGCAGATCTTGCCCAACGCCATGTTTATCGGCTTCACTGGCACGCCGCTGTTGAAAGCCGACAAGCAAAAAAGCATCGAGGTCTTCGGTACGTACATACACACCTACAAGTTTGACGAGGCGGTCAAGGATGGGGTGGTGCTGGATTTGCGCTACGAGGCCCGCGACATCGACCAAAATATCACATCACAGAAGAGGATCGACCAGTGGTTCGAGGCGAAGACCAAAGGATTGAATGATGTTGCGCTGACCCAACTCAAGAAGAAGTGGGGTACGATGCAAAAGGTGCTCAGTTCACAGTCGCGGCTAGAAATGATCGTGGATGACATCCTGCTGGACATGGAGATCAAAGACCGCCTGCAAAGCGGACGGGGCAATGCCATGTTGGTTTCGAGCAGCATCTATCAGGCGTGTAAATTCTATGAGTTATTCACCGCGCAGGGGTTTGACAAGTGCGCCATCGTTACGTCTTACAAGCCGTCGCCTTCTGATATCAAGGGCGAGGAAACTGGCGAAGGACTCACTGAGAAGCTGAAGCAGTACGACATTTACAATCAGATGCTCGGCGGCAAAGACCCCGAAGAGTTTGAGAAAGAGGCCAAGAAGAAGTTCGTCGAAGAGCCAGGGCAGATGAAGCTCTTGATCGTAGTAGACAAACTCTTGACTGGCTTTGATGCGCCCTCTGCCACCTATCTCTACATCGACAAGCAGATGCGTGATCACGGGCTGTTTCAAGCAATCTGCCGGGTGAATCGTCTGGATGGGGATGACAAAGAATACGGCTATGTCGTCGACTACAAAGATCTCTTTAAGAGCCTTGAGCGGTCGATACACGACTATACGTCAGGAGCGCTGGAGGGCTATGACAAGGAGGATGTGGCGGGGCTGTTGAGCGACCGCGTAGAAAAAGCCAGAGAACGGCTCGAAGCAGCCCGCGAGGTAATCAAAGCACTCTGCGAGCCGGTCGATCCACCCAGGGATACGGCGGCCTATCTACGCTACTTCTGCGCAAAAGACACGGCAGACAAAAATGCACTCAAAGAGAACGAGCCCAAACGGATTGCGCTCTACAAGTTCACGGCGTCATTGATCCGCGCCTTTGCTAACCTTGCCAATGAGCTTCCGGAGGCAGGCTACACCCCACAGGAAATCGACCAAATCAAGCAAGAGGTAGATTATTACGAAAAGGTGCGCACCGAGATCAAATTGGCCAGTGGCGACTACATCGACCTGAAGGTGTATGAGCCGGCCATGCGTCACCTGATCGACACCTATATCCGTGCGGAAGAGAGTAAAAAGATCTCGGCCTTTGACGACATCACCCTGATTCAGCTGATTGTGGAACGAGGAGAGAACGGGCTGAAGGACTTGCCCCCAGGAATTTCCAACAGCAAAGAAGCGATGGCCGAAACTATCGAAAATAACCTGCGCAGGGTCATCATTGAAGAGATGCCAATTAACCCAAATTACTACGAAAAGATGTCAGAACTGCTTGATACCCTGATCCAGGAGCGTCAAAATCGGGCACAGGAATACGAGCAATATCTGGCGAGAATCATTGAACTTGCCAGGCAGGTGCAAAACCCGACCAGCGGGATAGTCTATCCAAAATTGCTGAATACGCGTGCCAAGCGAGCGCTGTACGATAATCTTGGAAATGATGAGCAACTTGCCATCAACCTGGATGCTGCAATCCAACGAACGAAAAAGGATGGTTGGCGCGGCAACAAGATCAAGGAGCGGGAAGTCCGATATGTGATCCAAGAGGTCCTACAAGAAGAGACCTTGACGAATCAGATTTTTGAACTCGTGAAGAATCAAAATGAGTACTGAGAAGCACCAGATCACTGTCAATGGTCTTGTCGTTGATGTGGTTCGCAAGAACATCAAAAATCTTCATCTTGCTGTCTATCCACCGGCCGGTCGGGTGCGGGTGGCTGCACCATTGCGAGTAAATGATGAGGCTGTACGCCTCCTTATCATTTCCAAGTCGGCATGGATCAAGTGCCAGCAGGCGAAGTTTGAGGGCCAGGAGCGCCAGTCGGCACGAGAGTTCGTGAGCGGCGAGAGCCACTACTATCAAGGGAACCGTTACTTACTCAATGTGATTTATCGCAAAGGCTCGCCAGGGGTGATCATTCGCAACAACAAGACAATGGATCTCTACGTGCGGCCCGGTAGCGATACCCCTGAGCGCGAGCGCATACTGATCAATTGGTATCGCCGGCGGCTCAAGGAGGAGATTACTCCCCTGATCGCTAAATGGGAAGCGGTCATCGGTGTGAAGGTGGCCGAGTGGGGCGTGAAACAGATGAAAACCAGGTGGGGTACGTGCAATATTGAGGCGCGTCGAATCTGGTTGAATCTCGAGCTTATCAAGAAACCTGTTCATTGCTTAGAGTTCATCATTGTCCATGAAATGATTCATCTGCTCGAGCGCCATCACAACGATCGTTTCATTGCCTACATGAATAGTTTCATGCCGCTGTGGCAACACTACCGCGAGGAACTCAATCGAGCACCCCTGGGCCACGAATCCTGGGAATATTGAGTGTTTTTGTTAATAATGACGCTGCCCACTTTGCTAATCACCACTCAGCCCATGAAACAAAGGGTAGTGGCAAAATGCTAATTAGCACTCTACCCCCCACTAGTGTTCTGAGAGGCATAGTTCGACTAAGGCGTTCTCAGTGGAATTATAGAAAGCTGGGTCGGAATGTTGTATATTTCAGGTAGTTTTTCGTTGCACTTAGAAGAGATGCTGATATAAACTCATTCCAAATTATACTTGCCAAAGGAGGTTCTAGGATGAATAACTTTAGTGCATTAGTCGGTATAATTGCAGGTATTATTAGCATTGCTCTTGCAATACCAACATTCTTGGAACATATACGTAAAGGACTTAGTAAGACAGCCCTCTTTCTCATGTCTGCTGCCATTGTTGTTGTTATTGGTGCGGGGTTGTACTTTTCCACATCCACTACTATTATTCCTCACTCTCCAACCAATCCATTTGTTTCTAATGCCACTGAGACGCCACCCGCAACTCCTAGCCCTGCTCCAAAACCGCAGGTTATTCCGATCAATCAGACGATGAGCTGTACGAATTGCCCTGCTACCGATCCTGATTACAATTTTTCTCTTCTTGTAAAAAGTGCAATGATCGATTCAGTCAACAGTCAAGTTACGCTTCTGATAGGAGTCCAGAACCTCAGTACAACATCTCAAACTGAAGTAGAGGTTTCCTTTCTCCGTTTCCAAGATCCTCAAACAGGAGTTACTACCAATGGAGCGGGAGGTTGCTTCAGTAGTTTCCCCCTTGCAGGCCAATCAACTTATTTCTGTCGTCCGACATTTCAGTTTGTGCCCGTAACGGAGCATGAGTATTCTTTTTCAGCAGGGCTTTTAGCTCTGGGTCGAGCCACCACGTATCTTTTTAGCCCTATCACTATTAAATTATGATAAAATATCCATGTTTTCCGCGTAACCTGGTATCAGGTAAGGAACAGGTGAAGCGAATGAGGTTACTTAATATTTCCACTAATCCGCGCTTTGCTGAAATATGGGGAGTGAGTGCGAAGCAAAAACCTTGCGGGAGAATTGCTCAGTTAGCAAATGGTATGGGTCTGAGTAACACTTTTTCAAATGCGTGGTAAGAGTCTGGTTAGCAGTTTTCGGATAGATGGTCAGTGTGTTCATTAGCGAAAACACTGAATGGTGCATCCGGTGTAGATTTTATGTGTTGCAAAAAATCTGAGAGGGATGCTGGCGGCGTTGAGAGATAATTGAGACCTGGCAATAAATGCTCAGGTCTCTTTCCGTTTTTATATAGAGTGGGTACCATATTTGACAATTTTTGGCTGGTGTATGGCGCTACTTTCGCTTATGCTTGAGTACGTTGAATAACACGCTGTCCATATCATGAGGCTAAAACATATGAAGACACAACAGAAGACAATTGACAGGAGGCAGCGCATGTACACGAAGGAAGAGATGCTCGCGCATGCACGAGCACGTGGGTTTACCATCTCTGAAATGACCTTTCGCGACTGGATTAAGGTAGGG
>WNFI01181758.1_pt1 | contig 11143 bp, 8 predicted proteins | sample 5400471 | NCBI WGS metagenome assembly WNFI01 (sample SAMN13153348, study PRJNA577476) | soil metagenome | isolation source: 100 cm saprolite on Douglas fir-dominated hillslope | place: USA:California | collected 2013-09-17 | reverse complement strand
CGCCAAGTGCGGTCAGATGCGGTCATCGTCTCCGCATCAACGCCCTCTGACCTGCGAGAACCCCGTGGACCAGGGGCTTCGTGGACTTGAGCACTCAGTTCACACCGAAGCGCTCCAAAGCTAAGCGCTCGGGGATTACCGCGTCAGCGAGGTGCCGGGCGCTCGCGCGAACAATTCGTGAGCGATCCACAGCGCATTGGCGTCGACCGAGCTCCGCCGCGCACTTGTCACGCGTTTCATTCGCCGTGACTGCCGGACGCCACCTCTCGGCGAACTGCGGTTGCCGGCAGGCCCCGCCAATGAGCGTCTGCGCCATGCTCACCCTGACGCCGGGATGCTCATGGTGGCGGCTCCGTCCGGCACTGATGGCACCCCGCCGCCGTCACAGACGGTGGCGGCGGGGCCGACATGCGGCGCGCAAGTACCCGCCGATCTGTACGCCCGGCTAGCGCTGGACGCCAAGTCCGCATGCCGAACCGATCTGGCGCATCTGCACGCCTGGACGGGCTTGCCAACGCTCGCTAGTAACTCCTCGAAGCGCGTCGGTGCTGGATGTGGAGACGTCTTCCTGATGCGGTTGTCGGGCTTGGTATCCCGGCGCATCGGGGAGGACGTCCGTGAGTGACCGTACCGGTTTGTCCCGGGGTGATCGCAACCGCAACGCGCTGCTGGCCCGGCTCAGGGTGCTGGTGCTGCGGGGAACGCGATCGTCGGCATTGACCTGGCCAGCTATAAGCAGGCCGCGGTGATGACCGACCATTCGCCCGGTCAACACGGATTCCGCCGGTTCGGTGGTGCGATCCGTGCCCGGCACGGATGTCGGCCGCGATCGCCCGCGGCACGCTCAAGCTGCGGAGCCGCAGGGGGTTCGCAAGATCCGGAGGACGGAGACACGACATGACCACAATCGACAAGGGTCCGATCGACGAGGCGAGGCTCGAGGCGTTCGTCGGGCAGGTGGTCCTCGACATGGGCGCGGCCATCTCCGGGCTGCTGCTGCACGTCGGCGACAGGCTCGGGCTCTACAAGGCGATGGCGGGCGCCGGTCCGGTCACCTCGTCAGCACTGGCGGCACTTACTGGCACCGCGGAGCGGTATGTCCGTGAGTGGCTCGGCAATCAGGCGGCCGGCGGCTATGTGGTGTACCACCCGTCAGACGGCACGTTCGAGTTGCCGGCGGAGCAGGCCATGGTGGTCGCCAACGAAGACAGCCCGGTCTTCCTCGGCGGTGCCTTTGAGGGCATCGCTTCTTGCTACGCCGACCACGACCTGCTCGTTAATGCGTTCCGTACCGGCGAGGGGGTCGGCTGGCAGGAGCACGACGGCCGCCTGTTCTCGGGCACTCTCCGGCTGTTCCGCCCCGGCTACGCTGCCCATCTGGTGGATGAGTGGCTTCCCGCCCTCGATGGCGTGGTCGATAAGCTGCGGGCAGGCGCCAGTGTCGCCGACATCGGCTGCGGGCTCGGCGCGTCCACGATCATCATGGCCCAGGCGTTCGAGCGGTCCACGTTCGTGGGCGTCGACATCCACGACCCGTCCATCACTGCCGCGCGCGAGGCTGCGGCGAAGGCGGGCGTCGGCAAGCGGGCGAGGTTCGACGTCGCAACCGCCGCTGAGCTGCCAGGCACCGGCTACGATCTAGCCTGCCTGTTCGACTGCCTGCACGACATGGGTGACCCGGCCGGGGCTGCCCGCAGCATCCGGCAGGCTCTGGCGCCGGATGGCACGCTGATGCTGGTCGAGCCGATGGCGGGCGACGGGCTGGAAGACAACCTGAACCCGGTCGGCCGGGCCTTTTACGGCTTTTCCACGGCGGTCTGCACGCCGGCCTCGCTGGCGCAGGAGGTAGGCCTGGGCCTTGGCGCTCAGGCTGGTGAACGTCAGCTTGGCAGCGTGCTCCGCGAGGCCGGGTTCAGTCAGGTGCGCCGCGCGGCCGAAACCCCGTTCAACCTCATCCTGGAGGCCAGGCCATAGCAGTCGCGCCCATCGCGGCCAGCGCGGACTCACCCCGCGCCCGGTCCGCCCCGCCGATCAGCACCAGCGTCCGCGCCCACTGGTAACGGCAGCCGGCGGCCTCCAGCGCGGCGGCCGCCGGGACCAGCCCCTCACCGCCGCCAGCGAGGGCCGCCGCCCGGGCCACGATGGCGGTGGCGATCGGGTTGTCCCTGGTCGTCTCGTGCGCGCGGTCGATGCGGTCGGCGGCATCGTAATGTCCGGCGATCACGGCCGCCTCGGCCCATAGCGCGGCGTACCAGGGCCGCCATAGCCCGCTGGCCCAGGTCCGGAACTGCTCGGGCGGCGTGTCCAGCAACCGGACAGCGAGTTCGATCTGGCCGCGGTGCAGCAGGAGCATGGCATCGAAGAACTCGCCGAAATGATCCTGCGGCACCGGGTGTCATGGCGTTGCGAGGGCAGCCACGACCCTCAGCCAGGTATCCCGGGCATCGTCATTCCCGCACAGCCCGTGGACGGTCGCCGCCGCGTAGGCGGCCCGGGTGAGGTTGCCGATGCGCGGCTGTCCCGCCCGATCCCATCCCTCGCGGAACCGCTCGGCCAGCGCGAGGGTCTCATCCCAGTCTCCAGCCAGCGCTGCCACGAGGATCAGCCGTGCGGTGGTCAGGTGGGCCTCCTCGCGTTGGAACGGCAGGTCCCGGTAGCGCCCGGCCAGGAGCCTCGCGGCGCGAAGGTCGCCGGAGGCGACAGCGCAGTCGGTGGCCATGGCGTAGGCATCGGGGGACTCGAGCCCTGCCGCAGCTGTCATCGGCAGCGGGGCCAGCAGTTCGATCCGCCGCATGGTGCTGGCGGCCGCGGCGCGGACCTCGCCGGCGGCCAGCTGCAGGGCGGTGAGATTGTCAAGCGCGGCGCTCTCGGTCAGCGGATCGCCCGCCCGGCGGGCGAGCGCCAGCGCACGCTCGACCAGCTCGGCCGCGACGGGGTCTACCTCGTCGTACTTGAACGCCTCGGCCGTGATCGTCCGGGTCTCTGCGGCCAGGTCACCAGCCGCGAGCTCTGATGCTTCGGCGAGCAGGGCGTCCACCTCACTGGTGGCGGGCAGGGTGCTCATCATCCCAGGCGCGCGATGGACAAGCTCGGCCGCGCGGGCCAGATCCATGGCCGCGGCGGCCCGGTCGCCCGCGGCGACGGCGGCATCAGCAGCCGCTCGGTGCAATCTCAGCGCATCGTTGCCGAAGGCTCGGCACTCGGCGGCACCCGCGGCGAGGTGCAGCGCCGCCGCTGCGGACCTGGCGTCGGCGGCCAGGTCGGCGGCTTGCTCATACCGCCGCTGCGACTCGCCGGGCGTGCCGCGGGCAAAGCCCAGGCCGGCCAGCATGATCGCCAGCCGGTGCGCTTCGGCGCGGAACTGGGCTTCGCCGGCTGCCCAGCCCAGCGCGCTTCGCAGCTCGTCGGCGATCCGGTCGAACGCTGCCCGCCAGGCACCGGCGTCGTCTGCACCAGGCCGGGACTCGAGGCCGGCGCCAGCGTCCAGGCACCAGCGCAAGTGACGAGACAGCGCCTCAACCGACTCGCCCGCATCGGCCAGCCGGCTAGCGCCGTACTGCCGGATGGTCTCCAGGACGCGGTAACGAGTTCCGGCCGGGTCAGCGACGGCCACTAGCAGGCTCTGGTCAGCAAGCCCGGCCAGGATGCCCGGGACGGCGCCACCCGGCACTGGCGGCCAGCCGACTAGCACCTCCGCGGCCGCTGCGGCGGGGAACGAGCCCGCGAACACTGACACCCGGCGCAAGACCGCCTGGCCGGCTCCGTCCAGCAGCATGTAGCTCCAGTCCAGCGCCGACCGCAGCGAGCGGTGACGGTCGTCGACCCGCGCGCCCCCGGTCAGCAGCCGCAACCGGTCCGCAAGCCCGGCCTCGATCCCGTCAATGCCGAGCGAAGCGACGCGGGCGGCGGTCAGCTCGATCGCTAGCGCCATGCCGTCGAGCCCGCGGCAGATAACGGCCAGACGCTGGGTGTCCCCGTCAGTCAGTGGGCACCCGGCAGCTGCCGCGCGCACCCGGAACAGCTCCACCGCATCCCCGCCAGCGTCTGCGTCAACCGACAACCCGGGCACCAGGAAAACCCACTCGAACGGCACCAGCAACCTTGCCCGGCTGGTGGTCAGCACCGACAGCCGCGAGCAGCCCCCCAGCAGCCTCTCGACCAGGACCACCACTCCGTCCAGCAGATGTTCGCAGTTGTCCAGCACCAGCAGCGACTCCCTTGACGCCAGCCAGCCGATGACCGTGTCGTCCGCCGACCGGCTCCGGTTCTCGCCGAGGCCCAGCGCGGCCGCGATCGCCGGCCCGATCATCGAAGAGTCGGTGACCGGCACCAGGTCGACGCACCAGGCGCCGTCAGCGAACCGCTCGGCCAGGTCCGCCGCGACTTTGCGCGCCAGCCGCGTCTTGCCGACGCCGCCCGGTCCGACCGCCGTGACCAGACGGTGCGCGCAGAGCGCATCGATCAGCGCGGCTCGTTCCTCCACCCGCCCGACGAAGGACGTCAACGGCGCGAGCAGGCGGGCATCACCCGCAGTCGCAGCGGCCGAGCCAGAACCCGTCTCCACCGCCGGGCGATTGCGCCGCGAAGCCGCGACCGCCGCAAGGGCCCGGCGATCATCCACCTGGAGCTTTCGGAGCAGCGACGAGACATGGCTCTCCACCGTGCGGACCGAGATAAACAGCCGGGCAGCGATCTCCGCATTCGTCAGATGCTCCTCAATCGCGGCCAGCACCTCAGCCTCGCGCGACGACACGCCCCCCTCGGCCTGCACCCATCTGTCGCTCACACTCAGATTGTGCACGGTCATCGCAGCCGGTGCAGTCACGGACGAGAGCACTACGAGACCTGGCTCCCTCTTGAGTGCCCGACTTCGTCCAGGGTCTGGTACGCCTCGCTGTGCGGACACACCGAAGGGCGGCGGCGACACATAACTGGCCGTCACGGCTGCGAACCCTTCTTGGGTGTCCGAGCCCATCCGGCCTTAAGATCGGCTCCCAGAATCGGACCCCGCCGCTCCCAGAAACGGACAATACGGACCTGCGCAAGCCAACATGATCGCAAGTCAGAGCGCTGACATGCGATTATTTGGTCGGGGTGGCCGGATTTGAACCGGCGGCCTCTTCGTCCCGAACTGAGCGCGCGAGCCAACGAAGCCGCTGCTAGCCGACCTCTTCCCTGGTCACAGACATTGCTTGCCTCCGAGTCACCGCGTATGACCGCACCTGGCGGCGCCTCGCTGCTCCCATTCTGCTCCCAACCGCAGTGCTGGGCTGGGCAGTGGGCGATCCGGTCGCCCAGTCGGGCATGGGCGATCTGTGTGGCTCGCACGGATCAGCCGGAGTCGGACATCCTCCTCCCCGTACACCCGGGCCCTGCCTGCCCTGCCCACCTGTACATGCCGCGCATTGCCTAGCCTCACTTGATGCTGGATGGATCGGCTTCAGTTGATCGTTTACACGCCTAAACGTTTTGCCGGCCGGTGACCGGTCGGGAGACACTCGGCGGATGGCTGCTTCGATGGATCAAAGTCTTACTCCCGCGCCGCTCCGGTGCGGGATCGTTCTGCACGTTCAGGAGGATGCATGTCAGGTTCTCCGCGCGGGACAGCTTTCCTCTGTTCGGTACGCGAAGCCCTTCCCTTCGCCGCGGACCGAGAGGGTGTCACCGGGTCACCTCGTAGCGGTCGCGGCCGCGGCGGACGGCGCTGAGGCGGTGGTCTGGCGGTGGTACGACGCCGTCGTGCTCGGCGAGGAGACGGGCCTTGTCCGGCTATGGGAGCCCGCACATGGCGAAGTTGTTGCGCATCCCCGCCACGCCGAGCTGCATCGACAGCCCGGAACTCGAGCCTATTTGTCCGCCGGACTGCCCGGCGCCGATTGGTGGGTCGCCGGCACCGCCGTGGCGACGGCGGAGGACGCCGACGTCGAGCTGGACGAGGTCGAGCGTTTCTGCACCGAGCATGGCCTGTGGCCGGGCTTGGCCTGAGCGTCGGCCGGAGCAGGACGTCTGGGCTACGCCACGGGCACTATCTTGGCAGGCTAGGTCTCGCGGGCCAGGCGCTTGGTGCTGGCTGTGTCGCCCTGGGCGCTGGCTAGCTTCAGCAATTCGGCTCGCAGGCGCTCGCCCGTCGGCGGGCTGAGCCTAGCCTGTCCTGGCCGCGGGAGAGGGTCAGCAGCTGGCGCAGCAGCCGGGTCCGGACCTCGAGCGGGGCCCGCGCAAACATTTCGACCAGTGTCGGGATGTCCGGGGCGGCCGAGGCGTAGTCCAGGAGCTCGGCCCAGGCGTCAGCGTTGGCGGGATTCCAGCGCAGCGCGTCAATGAAGGTTTCGAGCGTTTTGTTCGGTGGTCTGGCTGGTGGCGGCTGGCGCGGGCGGCACCGAGCCACGCGTCGGAGGTCAGCGGATCCCGGGCCTGTTCAAGCCGCTCGGCTGCGGCGCGGAAGAGAGACTCCACTCAGGGCAGCGCGTCAGGGCCGCGTTCATAGTCGGCGTCGGTGTCCGCCCAGGCCCGTTGTGCTGCTGCTAACGCTGCCCTGGCCTGCGGGCCCGGCACCCCGCATGGTCGGCGCCGGTTCGTCGAGCTTCTTGAGGAGCCGCCGCAACGTGGCGTCGAATTCGGGGACGACTTCGAATGCGCTGGCGGGCACGCCGAGCGGGCCAGGGTCGAGCAGGAGGACGACTTGCGGGCCGACGTCATGGAACCTGATCTGCGCCGGGCAGGAGACGCGGCGGCCCCCGTGCGCGGCGGCGAACGTCTGGAGTGCGTGCTGGACCCGGGCGGCGACGGCCGCCGGCAGGTGGCCCACAAGCTCGGTTTCTGCTGCGCGTTGGCGCTGAAGGTCATCGGGTGAGCGAGGTCTTCGGGCGTACCACGCAGAACTCGTTTCCCTCCGGATCGGCCAGGACCGTCCACGACTCAGCGCCGGTCTGCCCGATGTCGACCCGGCGAGCGCCCAGCGCCAGCAGGCGCTCAATCTCCGCGTCGCGGTCCTCCGCGCCGGTAGTCAGGTCGAGGTGGACCCGGTTCTTGACCCGCTTCGCATCGGTCACGGGCATGAAGCACAGGCCGACCGGCGCATTCTCATCCGGGCCGATGACGATCTCGCGCTCCCGCTCCGACAGGACCCTCCAGCCGAGAACCTGCGTCCAGAACCGCGCCAGCCCTGGTAGATCATGAGCGTCGATAACTACGTGATGGAGTCTCACCGGCATGCCCCGAGTATGCACAGGTGAGTCGGACTGGCGACATCCGATCATGCCGCCGCGGGTGCGGTCGCGGCGAGGCAGGCTACGCATCCAGGGGCCTGGGCAGTAGTGCCCGGCGGCAGCCTCGTACCCGCCAGGCTGCCAGTACCGATGCGGCCAGCACGCTCGGCGTCGCGTCTGTGGTGTCGACGGTGAAGTCGTAAGGGCCGAAGGTATGGATCAGGTCGGCCTCCACATGCGAGCGGCCCTCGCCGGTGCGGCGATCTGCCCGGCTGCGCGGTGAAACCCGGCGAAGAACCGGGGGCGGACCTGCTGCTGCCATGCGAACGGGCCGTGCTCATCGCGCCGGGCGGGCAGCATGCCGCTGGCCACCAGATGGTCCGATGACACGTGCAGGAACGGCCCGGGCAGTGTCTCCTGCATCGCCTTGGCCAGAGCTGACTTGCCGGAACTGGAAGCGCCGTTGAGGAAGATGATGCGGCCGGGATCACGGTCACCTGGGGCAGGTTCCATACCGTGCAGGATGACAAGACACCGCGCGGTTGGCGAGCCAGATCTCCGCCTTGGCAACGACCGCTAGTGCCGCATACAGCGCGCTCGGTTAGGCATGGCGCAGCCGACGGCATCCCGGGCCGACGACCGACGGCGACCTTGAGCAGACCGGTCGCACTGGGCCGACCCGAAGCTCGGCCTCGGGCTCTTCGCTCGACGGCATCACCCTGAGTAACAGTGGAAGGCCAAGAAGGCCGCTCACCGACCCGCCTAACTGCCCGCTAGCAGTGTGCCGAGGGCGCGCCCTTGATGAGCGCAGAACTGGACGTTCTGAGCGTGGTGGACGGTCCTTCCGGCGCGGCTGCGGGCCGCGCAGAGTCGGCAGGGAGGATGGTCGTAGTCGTTCTGAAGGGGGCATCAGGATGGGCAGGCCCTCGGGTGTCGGCAGTCGGCGAGCGGCGAGGTGGTGCGGCGCCTCGAATTGCTGATCATGGAGTGGCGGTACCGGCGGGTCCTGCGAAGGGGACCCACGCTTGCTGCCGGAGGGTGGAAAGGTCGCTGGCCATGGCGCCGGCTGTCGAAATGGTCCACAGGGTCTGGTCGATGATCAGGGAACGCTCGATCGGCGAATATCCGGTGTACCCGGTCGGGTTCGCGGCGTCCGGCTGGGTGATAAATCCGGCTTCGCTGATGCCCGAGGCGTCGATGCGCAGCACCAGCGCGCCCGGCTGCTGCCCGTCCGGGGACTGGGCGACCCCGCCGGGGGTCACCGGCGCTCCCGCGACCGGGCCGGTCACCTGGAGCGGGACGACCATCAGGTGCGAGCTGGGCCAGTAGAGGAAGGCATGCGGATCGAACTCGGCACTCGATATCGCTCCGGCCAGCGCGAACGTGGCCAAGCGCATCGGCGCGGCCAGATCGGAGACGTCGAACAGCGAGACTTGGGTACCGCCGACATGCCCCATCGCGTCCGCCTGACGGCCAATCCCTATCAGCCGCGTGTCAGACGCCGGGTGGAGATAGGCCGAATAGCCGGTCAGGGCGACCGATCCGCGCACGCGCGGCTGCGCCGGGTCACTGAGGTCCACGGTGTAGAGGGGGTCGGTCTGCCGGAAGGTGACCACATAGCCGACAGGACCCATGAAGCGGACGGAGTAGATCCGCTCGGTGCGCCCGAGCCCGGCGACATGGCCGGCCAGCCGCATGACCGGGCCCCGGGTCGACAGCACGTACACGGCGGAGGAGCTGGTCTGCGCGTCCGCCGGCCGTCCGTCGGCGAGCGCCCAGGAGGTGCCGGTCGTGGTCGCGATCCGCAGGTAACCCTGCCACTCCGACAGCGCGTACTGATCGATCAGGTAGCCGGGCACGCTGCCGCCAGCAGCGAACCTCGGCGGTCCGGGGCTGGTGATATCGAACCGGTAGACATCGGTCTGCTGCCCGACAGCGGAGCTACCGGACGCGCTAACAGCACCTCCGGCGGACATGCCGGCACCCGCGTCCGCCCTCGCCGCCTCGGCCAGCCACCGTTCGTCGCCGGCCAGGTAGAGGCTGGAGTCTGTGCCGTAGACAGTATTTCCGTCCGCCACGATGCTGACGCCGTCGCCGGAGCCGAGCGCACCGGAGCTGAGGTCGAACGTCAGCACCGTGAGCAGGTTCGCCCCGGAGTAGGCCGCGGGCCGGCTGACGGCAGAGCACGCGATGGAGCCCGCGCTGGTTGCGCCGCCGGCCGCGATCCGCTGCGCGTCAGACGTGCCGTCGGGCAGGGCGGGGAAGTTCAGGCGCGGCAGTGAGCTGATCACGACCCGGGCGGTCGATCCGACCTGCCGCGCGTCGATGAGGCCGCCCTCGATGGTGTAGGACGACAGCACCGAAGGACGCCCGGCAAGATCCACCAGGAGCAGCCGCGAGCCGCCGGCGGGCTGCCAGGAACCGCCGGACCATGTGGCGCCGCCTGCCCCCGGCCCTCCGCCGGTGAGCAGCAGGGCATGGTCGCCGCTCAGCAGCAAGTTCACCGGCTGATACGCCAGGCCCTCGCCAGTGGCGCTGAGGTCCAGGCGACCGGTCACCGTCCGCGACGCCGCGTCGATGACCTGGAGAACACCGTTGGCGACGGTGACGATCCGGCGGCCATCGGTCTTGACCAGGTCCGGCTCGTCCACTCCGGCCACGTAGTCGTTCGTGCCGGAATATGCCGGTGCCGCGGCTGGCGCGGCCCCGGCTGGCGCGGCCGCGGCTGGCGCGGCGGCATCGCCCGCCCCGGCTGCGGCTTGTGGTGCTCGGGTGGCCACTGCCGGGTACGCTGCGCCGTCCGCCGAGGAGGCGAGTCCCGGAAGGCCGTAAGGGCCGACACTGGCTTCGGCCGCCTCGCGCAATGCGACGAGCTCCTCGCCGCAGCCATGAAAAGACGTCAGCCGCACCGGACCGGACTGCACCGCAACGTCCTGATGCACAGCCGGCTGCACCGCGCCACCCGTGCACCCGGATAGCACCAGCAGGCAGCCCGCCACCATCGCGGCGTCCTTACAGCCAGGGTGTCGTGTCATGCCGCTTCGACGGCCACGCCCTCCCCGGGGTTCCCCAGGGCCGGGCACAATCTCGCAGCAACCTCGCCAGTCCCCTTGCGTCTCGCCCTCATACGACCAAGCACGACGCATCCCCGCAAGGAGCAAGCCGGCACGTCACGCACCCCGGGCTACCAGGCATCCACCACTCACAGACCTCACCAGCCACAAGAACCACAGCAGTCTCGATAACTAAGCGTAACCATCCAGTGACGACGCCACGCGAAAGAACCGCCGATTTGCGTGTTGCGCCGTGGCGGTCGCGTGGGCTGGCTGACTGTGCGGGAATGGGTGATCTGCGTGCTCATGCGGATCTTGGAACCCCACACGGTTACGGCCGGTGCTCGGGGTTCCCCTGAAACCGTGGACACTCTGGTTGGGCCGATCTTGACCCATTTGTGTCCAACCCCTGCTGACAGGCTACGCAAATCGGCGTCGCCGCTTTTAATCACTGCGACTCCGCGGCGATCCTCCGCTGGACTAGAAGACTACCTGTCACGCCTCGTGACCAATACTGGTTGACAGTTCGCGACCAATATCTGCCGATCTGATCGGCATCGATCGAGCAGACGATCTTGCTGCTGTGCGTCCGATCCCGATGATCTGAGCACCAGAGCTGTGCTCGGCCTCACAGTGCCGTCTCCTGCGCCGGCGGCTCATCCATGTTCGCGTCCTGGGCCTGGAAAACCTGGTGACCCGGCTGGGCAGGCTTTCTAGCATCGGGATGGTGATCTACCAGCACCCGCTGGCGTACCTGCTGGGCGTGGAGGGAGTGGCGCTGCTGCACGCCTTCGCCGGCTGGCATGACCGCGACTTCACCGACGCCCGGCTGGCCGAGATCCAGGTCCTGCTGGATTCGGCCGGCCAGCTCGGCGGCGGTGCCTG
>WNFI01025909.1_pt1 | contig 11143 bp, 10 predicted proteins | sample 5400471 | NCBI WGS metagenome assembly WNFI01 (sample SAMN13153348, study PRJNA577476) | soil metagenome | isolation source: 100 cm saprolite on Douglas fir-dominated hillslope | place: USA:California | collected 2013-09-17 | reverse complement strand
ATGGCCGAGTATCTCAGCAAGGTAACCGGAGGCCGAGCCCTCCCCAACGAAGTCGTCGAAGAACTCCAGCACCGCTACGCCCAGATCGGCCTCGGCGAGACGCCCGGCGCCGAGCCTCCCCCACTCACAAAGTGGACGCTCGCGCAGGGCAACCTGCTCGAAAACCTGCTGAACGGCACCAAGGTCTATGTGGCGATGCGCAACTGGCACCCTTATATCGCCGACGTCGTCGCGCAGATGCGGGCTGACGGCGTAACCCACATCAAGGCCCTCTGCCTCGCCCCGCAGAACTCCCGCACCAGCGTCGGCCTCTACCGCCGCGCACTCATGGCAGTCGCAGAAGGTCTGCAAATCGAGTTCGTCGCCGGCTGGGCCGAGCACCCCCTCCTCGCCGACGCCTTCGCCGAAAAGCTCTCGCCCACATGGACCCAGGCCTGCGCCGAATCAGGCCGCAGAGTCCCCGTACTCTTCACCGCGCACAGCGTCCCCTGCCGCACCATCATGACCGGCGAAGCCTCCATCGCAGGAGCCCGCCCCGGAACCCCCATGCAGGCCTCACCCGACCCCTACCCCGTCGAAGCCAAGCGAACCGCACAGCTCGTAGCGGAACGCCTCGCCCCCGCGGGCCTCACTGAAAAGGACTGGTACTTCGCCTTCCAGAGCCAGGGCATCAGCGGAGGCTTCCTCTGCGACCACGTAGAAATCCTCTACGACATCGACATCGCCTTCAAGCAAACCGCCGCCGAACTAGGCTTCCAACTCTGGCGAGCCGAAAGCCTCAACGACTCCCCCATCCTCACCCAGGCCATCGCCGAAGTCGTCACCGGCAAATACAAAGCCGTCGTAGACGAAATAAAAGCCCCAGCCACCGTCTAGCCCTTCGCCTCGGCTCAAAAGCGTTCGCCCCAGAACGAACGTCTCCCCCACCCAAACGTCATCTCGACCGAAGTCGATGCCTTTTGCCGCCGCAGTGGAGATATCCCTGTATTTCGTCTTTGCCGTTGCCGTTGCTTGTTCCTTGGCCCACCCATAACAAACGTCATCTCGACCGAAGGCGGCGCCTTTGCCGCCGCAGTGGAGAGATCCCTGTATTTCGCCTTCCTATCCGCGCCCCCAAATGTCATACTCCAAAGAAATGCAGGAAATCTCGTACATCTACATCCTTGCCAGCGGCTTCAAACACCTCTACATCGGCGTAACGTCGAACCTCGACATTCGCATCCGCCAGCACAAGGACGAAACGGATCCCGATAGCTTCACCGCCCGCAACAACATGAAGGACCTCGTCTACTTCGAGCGATTCGCTGACATAAACTCAGCCATAGCTCGCGAGAAACAACTGAAGCGCTGGTCGCGCATCAAGAAAATCCGTCTCATCGTCGCGGAGAACCCAACATGGCGCGATCTCAGCGAGGATTGGGGCAAACCTATCAAGCCATTCAATGAGAAAGATCTCAATCCACCCAAATCGTTCCCCTCCAACTAATTTGCCTTTGCTGTTGCCTTGCGTCTATTCCAACCCCCACCCAAACGTCATCTCGACCGAAGGCGGCGCTTTTGCCGCCGCAGTGGAGAGATCCCTGTATTTCGTCTTTGGCCGTTGCCGTTGCTATTGCCGTGGCCGTTGCTTGTTCTTTGACCCAGCCACCCAAACGTCATCTCGACCGAAGACAGTGCACTTCCCGCCTCATTTAAAGACTTCCTCTAAGCGCCCGCACCCACCCTCGGCCACGCCTGCATCGCAACTTCGACAACGGCCTTCAACTCACGCCGCGACACCCCTGCCGCTCCCTGAACCGCAATGCCTTGCGCTATCGAGGCGATGTACTTCGCCAGGGCGGCACAGTTGGTTGTGGCAGGCAGCTCTCCCTTCTTCTGCGCCTCGCGCAACCGGGCACGCAGGCGAGACTCTCCTTCAAGACGTCTCTTGGCCACAGCGTCGCGCACCTGCTCCCCCTCCGGGCTGCAGGCCAGGGCGGCATGCGTAAAGAGGCAACCGCCCGGACCCGTCTCACGCGTCGAAATCTCCACCGCACCATCGAGCAGCGCATGCACCATCTGTTTTGCCGTCGGCAATTTATAGGCAACCTTGGAGAAACCCCACGGCCCATCTGCGTATCGAACCAGGGCCTCATCAAAGAGCGTTTGCTTGTCGCCGAATGCCGCATAAAGGCTCGGCTTGCTGATGCCCATTGCAGCCGTCAGCTCTCCCAGCGTAGCTCCCTCGTACCCTCTGGCCCAGAACACCTGCATCGCCTTCTCTAAGGCGTCTTCTCGGCTAAACTCACGCGGCCTGCCGACCGGTCTCGCTTTCATTTCAATCCGTTTCATCAATTTTATACCTACCGGTACATTTTAACGCATCCACGCCCGATCTGGAGTCATCTATACCGTGCGGCACAAATTACAGCGGGAGTAATCCATGGGAAAGCTTAACGGCAAAGTTGCACTCATCACAGGCGGTAACAGCGGCATCGGACTGGCTACAGCAAAGCGCTTCGTGCAGGAGGGAGCTTATGTCTTTGTCACGGGCCGGACACAATCGAAGCTCGATGCAGCGGTCAAGGAGGTCGGCTCGAATGTAACCGGAGTCCAGGGAGACGTCGCGAACATGGGAGATCTGGATCGTCTCTTCGAACAAATAAAGCGCGAAAAGGGCAAACTCGACATCGTCTTCGCCAACGCCGGAATCGCCAAATACGCAGCATTTGGAACCATCGACGAAGAGCACTTCGACAGCATCTTCAGTGCCAACGTAAAGGGTCTGCTCTTCACGGTACAGAAGGCTCTTCCTCTGCTGCCCGATGGCGCGTCCGTCATCCTGAACGCTTCGGTGGTCGGCAGCAGGGGGCTGCCCATAAACAGTGTCTATGCCGCGACCAAAGCTGCCGTCCGTTCCTTCGCCCGCACCTGGACCACAGACCTCAAGTCTCGCCACATCCGCGTGAATGCCGTCAGTCCCGGTCCCATCGATACCGAGGGGCTGCGTCAGCTCGTCGGCAGCAGCGAGGCTGGAAAGCAGCGCCTGGAGAATCTCAACTCCATCGTGCCGATGGGCCGCCTCGGCAACCCCGACGAGATCGCAAAGGCCGTCGTCTTCCTGGCGTCGGACGACAGCAGCTACGTCACAGGAATTGAATTGTTTGTCGATGGCGGTATGAATCAGGTGTAAGCGATAAAAGCACAAAGATCGCAAGCTCTCTGCTTACACCTTCTTCTCTAAATTGGCCCGAGCGAGACAGTAAATTCTTGTCAAGCCCCGTTGTCTAACATCTCTTTCATCATCAATAACATACGCGTGGCGTATTAGTTATCTCCAATCCGCTACAATTGAACTATAGATCAAGAAAGCCCCGGCCAAAGCCGGGGCTTTCCCATTAACACCCGTAACTTCAATCAGGAGACGATTTTAGCCGTAACCCTTTTAGAATGACGATTTTGCGAACAATAAAAAACCGTATATCATTGATTCAACGCAACTTGCACGCAGGGTACCCCCCGGGGGGGAGGGGGTCGGTGGCCGATCAACGAACACCACCCAAGACCCCGCATCCAAAATGCCTTACCCTCTCATAGGGAGAATCTGTGAAGCGGATAGCCATCGTAGGCGGCGGCATAGCTGGTCTGACGGCAGCCTATGAGCTGTCCCGGCAAGTTCGTAACGGAGCCGAAATAGAAGCCGTCCTATTCGAGTCCTCACACCGCCTGGGCGGAATCGTCGAAACCGTCCGCGAAGGCGGCTTCATCATCGAGTGCGGCCCCGACGCCTGGGTCACCGAGAAACCCTGGGCGCGAGCCCTGGCAGAAGAACTCGGCCTCGGCGATGAGGTCATGCCATCGAACGACACAGGCCGAAAGACCTACGTCCTCATCGATGGACGCCTCCAGGCAATGCCCGACGGAATGCGCATGATGGTCCCGGCCGATCTCGCCGCCCTCGACGCATCGGATCTCTTCAGCGAGGAGGCGAAGCAAGCCTTCCACGCCGAAGCAACCCGAGCAGACGAACTCAAAGCCACCGCCCCCCAGCACGACGAGAGCGTAGCCGACTTCGTCCACCGCCACTTCGGCGACGAGGTCCTCGAAAAGATCGGAGCCCCGCTCCTCAGCGGAGTCTTCGGCGGGGACGTAAAACAACTCAGCGTACGCGCGGTCATGGCTCCCTTCGTCGCCATGGAGCAGGAGCACGGCAGCCTGATCACAGCCCTGAGCCAGATCGCAGCCCTGAGCCAGAAAAAAGCCCTCCACTCCCGCACCGCAACAGACAAGCCAGCTATCTTCACCACCCTGCGCAGCGGCCTCGGAACGCTGATCGATCGCATGATCGCCGCCATCCCATCCGAGTGGATTCGCCTCGGCGACGCCGTAAAGTTCGTCTCCAACGGCGACGAGGGCTGGCTGGTCGGAACAGCCAAAGAGGTAGAGAGATTCGACGCCGTGATGATGGCAGCTCCAGTCGACGTCGCCCGCTCGCTCCTCGAACCTATCGACCCCGAAGCAGCAGCCCTGATGCAGATGGACGCCAGTTCAGCCGTCGTAGTCGGCTTCGGCTTCGCCGAGGCGGCGGACCTTGTCGTCCCTCCCGGCTTCGGCTTCCTCGTCCCGCCCGGTTCAGGCAGTCTCCTTCTGGCCGCGACCTTCATGGACCAGAAGTTCGCTGATCGAGTCCCGGAGCGCGGTCGTCTCCTGCGCGCCTTCTTCGGAGGAGCCGCCGCCGAACGGCTCATGCGTTGCGGCAACGACGAGACCGCATCCGTGGCGCGGCTCGAGCTGGCGAGCATCCTCGGCCCACTGCCCGAGCCTCAGGTCACAGTCGTACGCCGGTGGCCCCGCAGCCTGCCCCAATATGGCGTAGGACATCTGGAGCGCATGGCACAGCTCGACAACCGAGTCCGCGCGTTGAACGGCTTGCATCTGCTGGGAAACGGGTATCGAGGAGTAGGCCTCCCCGATCTCATCCGAGACGCACGCGCCGCCGCCCGAAGCGTAGCCGATCGGCAATAGAGACTGCCGTCATCAAGAGACCTGCGCCGAAAGCAACGCATCGATCTCTGCCCTGCGCGGCATGGAAGGAGCCGTGCCCACTCGCGTAACCGAGATACCGGCTGCCGCACACGCAAAGCGCGCCGCTTCAACAATGTCCAGCCCCTCGGACAGCCCCACGGCAAAGCCTCCATTGAAGGCATCGCCCGCGCCAGTCGTCTCAACGACAGCACCGGCGTTCACTGCAGGCACATGCATCGTAAGCCTGCTGTTCCTGATCAAAACGCCCTCGGCCCCAAGCGTGATGATAACGTTGCGGATTCCACGCGCAAGCAGCGCATCGGCAGCCCTCTCCGCCCCAGCCCTGTCCGCTACCGGAACACCAGTGAGTGCCGCAGCCTCACTCTCGTTCGGAGTGATGTAGTCGCAGTACTGGAAGATCAACTCCGGCATCCGCATAGCCGGTGCCGGGTTCAGAATGGTAGGCACACCCCGCGAGTGCGCCAGCCTCAGTCCATGCTCCACCGTCGGCATCGCAAGCTCCAACTGTGCGACAAAAACACTGGAACTGGCAATAAGATCACTCGCCCGGTCAACCTCTGCAGTCGTCAGTTCAAAGCACGCCCCAGGCACCACGATGATCGCATTCTCGCCCTTACCGGCATCGATAAGTATCGCCGCAGCTCCGGTAGCCCGATCCGTCGTGAAGAGGTACTGCATGTCGATCCCTTCCTCGCGGTAGAGCCTTCGAGCCATATCGCCGAACGGGTCCGCGCCCAGTTTGCTGATAAAGCTGACCCTGCCGCCCGCCCGCGCCGCAGCCACCGCCTGGTTTGAGCCTTTGCCCCCCGGTCCCAACTGAAACGAAGCGCCCATCCGCGTCTCTCCCCATGCCGGAAGAGCGTCCACCCGAAATGCCAGGTCTGCGACGTAACTGCCCATCACCGTAACCCACTTATCTGCCATATCCCTCATCCACCAAACGAATCGTCATTTCGCCTGAGCATAGTCGAACGGGCGTCCGCTTGCTTGTGAGCAAGAGACGGAAGACTACTTCTCTACCCCAGCCCCAAATATCTCCCATCTCCACAGCATCGCTTTTGGCCGCTACACCCTGCTCCCTGTTTTCTTGTCAAGCCCCCAAACACCATAACTCCAATTCAATCAAATAGATCCACGTGGCGTATTAGTTTCACCCAATCCCCTATAATGGATATAGTGATCGAAAAAGCTCCGGGCAGCCCGCCGGAGCTTTTCTCTTCAAGAGAGAGCTTCACCTGTAAGATATTTAGAATGAATACTTTGACTGTAAAATATCTGTAATGAATACTTTACAGATGTACATTAATCGTAAGTCATTGAATTAAAACAACTTAATCACCCCCCCCCGGGGGGGGTAGCCCAAGCAAGATAGGACTGCTGTAGACCGCTGCATGATGATGTTCAATTGCCTACAGGTACGGAAAGCGGGCCGGCTGTGTCGAGTGAGGCATAGTCATAGACCTCATGCGTGACGATTGGCACAGTTGTGAAGGAGTAAGAAATACGATTGGCCGTCCGACCATGGTCCCTCGTCTTAGATGGAATCTCAAATGGCGCAGGTTAACTTGCCTGGCCTGGCGGTTGCCATGGTGCAAGTTGCAACCAGAACGGCTTTGGCAGAATCGGGCAACCTATTTGATTCCTAAAACTGCACATGGGGCACGTTCGGCAATATCCTGTGATGTGTGACATGCTATCAGCCAGCTGTGCTTCCGTAGTCCCAGAACCAGCAGGTCTGAGTGATGTCTCTTCGCGCATTCGATTATGCTGCCGACTTCGTCCCCACTGATCAGTTCCGCATCGAGCACAACGCCTGCAGCCTTGGCCTGTTGCCGGGCTTCAGCCTGGAGTGCGCTGTACCTGACCCGTTTTTCCTCGGTCCAGTTCCAAGCCGGTACCGCGCTTACCGCAAAGGAGTAGTAACCGGGGAGCGGCTCAAGGACAGTGACCACACTGAGTTCCGCGCTTAGTGTTTTTGCTAACTCGATGGACGCCCGGAGGGCCCTACGGGCTTCGGACGATTCATCATAAGCAACCATGATTTTGTGAAACATAGCGATCCTCCTTATCAAAGAAATCGCGGAATTCCGAGACAGACGTCATCAACGTACAGAACCGTTCTCGTCGGAGGTAACGGCAGAAGAGGCAATCTGAACGTCACGGCGTTGATTCATGGAGCCACAACCAAACGTTGAACGTATCGTCCCATCTTCCATCCCATGTGTGGCACTCTTGACGCATCATGGTTCTGCTCCGATCGCCGGTTCCGGCAGTGGCGCGTGTTTCAAGTCATTCCGTTAGGCAGGCCAGTCCGCATTCGCCCGGCACGGCTTCGAGGGCGCCAGTCTGCGTGGGATTGCGGCAGCCGCTGGAGTCGATCCGGCATTAGCGGCGCACCACTTTGGCTCGAAAGAGGCCCTTTGGGAAGCGGTCATCGAGCGATTGGCTCTGTATCTGGCTCCGTATACTGTTGAATTGCGGGAACTGCAGACGCAAGGGGAAATCCCGATCCGAACGCGTATTGAGACCGCGTTTCGGCAGCTGATTTCCGCGGTATGCGAAGAGCCGGAAGGCGGGATGCTTATCTCGCGCATCAGCGCGGAAAGGGGGGAGAAGCTGGACATGCTTGTCGAGAAATTACTCCGCCCTTATCACGACGCCTTTGAACCTCTCTTGCTGGAAGCGATGCGAGAGGAACTCATCGCAGAGCAACCTATTGAAATGCTCTACTTCATGCTTCTCCACGCTGTCACGATGTCCGTTTCGTTCCGGCACGTTCTTGGATATTTCGGCGAACCATTCGAGGATATTGAGTGGTTGAAGCGCGACATGACACAGTGCGTGCTAGCAACTTTTCTCGGAAGGCCGTCAAACAATACCTCGAGAAGCCGGAAGTTGCCAAAACGATCACAGTGACCATTCTTGACAATCTCGTCGGATAGACATTTTGAACCCGTCCCAACACTCTGCACAGTGGGGCGGTGTATTTGATCGGGGCAATTTTGAATGCGATTCCCGCAGGCGCCGATGGCGGTTCATGCATTGCCCTGTTTTCGACAGTTGGACTCATTGGACTCAACTGTCGCGGTAGGGACGACCATCACTGATCGCCCCCGCACAGATCCGTACGAGCGCGTCTACGCATACGGCTCTTACGAAGGATGAGTGGCGTAGAAGCGTGCATCGGGATAGGGTGCAGAACGCGGGGCGGAGGAATCCACCGGTTCAGGACTGGGGTAAGACGTTCCCAATGCATCTGTGCGCGCTGGCTACGACGGACCAGAACACTCTGCCATAGCCTGCACACGCGAAGTTTGAAGATGCGCAACTGAGTCGTGTTCCGGGGTAGTAGCCCAGCACAACCTTCCGGAGCCATGCACCGACCTCGGCCATGCGATCATGCATCCGGCGTTGAAGCTCGGCCTTGATGGCTTTAAGCTTCGCAACCATTCGCTTCTTCGCAGTGATCCGCCATACGGTGAAGGTTCCGCTCTTGTGGCGTTGCCCACAGTAGTGGGTGAAGCCCAGGAAAGTGAAGGTCTCTGGTTTTCCCTCTCCCCGCTTTTTCCGGTCGCGAGCGGCGAACCGCCCGAACTCGATCAGTTGTGTCTTGTCCGGATGTAATTCCAAGCCGAACTTCACCAGTCGTTCCCGGAACTCTTTCAGGAAACGTTCGGCATCCGTCCGGTGCTGAAAACCCACCACAATATCTTCGGCATAGCGGACGACAACCACATCGCCCTTTGCGACTGCTCGTGCCATTGTCATTAACCCGGCAATCCTACTCGCGGATGAACCCACCGGCAATCTCGACAGTCAAAACTCGATCGCTGTGCTCAAGCTCATGAAGGACCTGAACCAGCGCTTAGATCAGACGATCCTCATGATCACTCACGATCAGGACGCTGCAGCCGATGCTGATCGCAAGGTTCATATGCGCGATGGACGGATCGTCTGATTCGATGATAACTAGTTTGCTGTGGCATGGTCTTTTCGGATAAACCCCCAGCTTCCCGAAAGTCCCGATTTCGGGCAAGTTCGGCGTTCGGCTGCGCGGATGGCTGCAAAGTCGCCCCTATCCCCGTTTTTCATGAATTTCAGACCAGTGAATCATTCAAACGTGCGATCTCGGGTCATCGGCTCACGCTCAGTTGGCGGTGAAAGGCGAGTACACGTTCACCTTCCTGGACCTGGAGGATGCCTATAGTGAGCGAGAGCTCGAACGGGCTCTGACGGAACGTATTGGCGTCATCCATCTGGTGAACGAGGACGTTCCGAAACCAGCCAAACTTCCGGCAGCTGCGGATGTAGAACTCCCGCTCCTGCTCGCTCTTGCACTTCTCCAGAATGGTGATGTTGTGGGACCAGCCAATTTCTCGCACAAGCTGTGCGAGTTTTGCATCAGTTCCGTACACCTCGTAGAGATTCTTCATTCGCCAGAGATTAGCGGCGGAAAAACCATTGGTCGCGGGAAATTCCTTGCTTAGATCATCTGCCAAATTGCCAACGACGCTCTTGCCCCAGGTATCCCCTTGCTGCTTCTCAACGATCATCCGGCCGATATCTGCGTAGAGCGAAATCAGCTCGCTGTTGACTCAACGAAGGCTTGCAGTTGTGCTGATCGGATTCTTTCCTTCAGCGCCTTGAGAAGCGTTTCGTATTCCTGTGGAGAGATCAACAGATGGGTCACAAAGCCAACTTCCAGACGCTAGTTTAGCGTGACAGATTCTTTCAAGAGCGGCGGCAGCAACTGTTCAGTCTCTCGGAAGTTGCTCAGGCCATACTTACGTCACGCCTATTGGACTCTCCCACCGCACTCGAAGTAGCAACGCAAAATCAAAACAGTTAGCCCACACCCGACTACCCCATCCCACCGCCTATACTGGACGGCAACCCACACCCCGAGGCTAAGGAATCGCAAACGTGAACGCCATCTTCCAATCCCTTCGGGGGCGCCTGATCGTCTCCTGTCAAGCCTCGGCAGGCGATCCTCTCGATCACGTCGACACCCTCACTCGAATTGCAGCGTCAGTCCTGCGCGGTGGGGCAGGCGGTCTCCGCGCCGAAGGGGCCCACCGCATCGCGGCCTTCCGCGCCCAGACCGACCTCCCCATCATCGGCATCATCAAGTCCTACGACAAAAACGGCGACGTTTACATCACACCCGATTTCCGGTCCGCCCGCGCGGTCAGCAACGCCGGTGCCGACATCATCGCCCTCGACTGCACCCAACGCCGCCTCACCGAACCCGAGCCCTGGCCACAACTCATCCCCCGCATCCACTCCGAGCTGGGCCGCCCCGTTCTCGCCGACGTAGCCACGCTCGAAGACGCACTCGCCGCACAGAAAGCCGGAGCCGACGCCGTAGCTACAACCCTTTACGGCTATACCCCCGCCACCTCTGGCATCAGAACTCCGTCCTGGCCCCTCATCGAGGGCCTCGTGGCCCGGCTCAAACTTCCCGTAGTAGTCGAGGGCCACATCACCCAGCCGGAAGAGGTGCGTAAAGCTTTGTATATCGGAGCAAACTCTGTCGTCGTCGGTTCAGCAATCACCCGCCCCGAGACCATCACCGCTCGATTCGTAGAAGCTACGCGGAAGTAACCCCTCAGGTAGCTACCAGCGAAGCTTCATCATCGTCCTGCTCTGCTACGCGTACATCCTCTATTTCGCACTCAGCGGACATCGCAATCTGCAGTCTGCGCAGCCTGTATTCGCGCCTCCGCCTGCAGTCTAAGCACCATTGTAAATGCGGAGGAAGCTATTCGATCGCTGTGGTCGGGACGCGAATAGAAGCACGATAACGGTCGCCACGATACCGCGAGCAGGCGACCTCGATCGGCGTCTCCTCCGTAGTCATGATGATCCGCGAGATCGACAGCACACTGGCCTTTTTGGGAATCGTAAGGAGCTCCGACTCTTCGCGCGTGGCAGGCACTGCCTCGATCACCTCGTCGGCCCACGCCACTCGAACGCCATAATTTTCCCGAAGAATGTAGTAGAGCGACTGCTTCGAAAAATTGATCCTCTCGAGCCCCGGAAAAAACTTTAGAGAGATGTGCGACTCCTCCAGAGCCATTGGAATCCCGTCGGCCAACCGCAGGCGCCGCAGCCGCAT
>WNFI01006579.1_pt1 | contig 11144 bp, 12 predicted proteins | sample 5400471 | NCBI WGS metagenome assembly WNFI01 (sample SAMN13153348, study PRJNA577476) | soil metagenome | isolation source: 100 cm saprolite on Douglas fir-dominated hillslope | place: USA:California | collected 2013-09-17 | reverse complement strand
TACCTTTGTATTCCCAGGCGAAATGATCCTTGTACCACACATCCGCGCGACCCTTGCCGCCCGTGGCCTTGCCGACCTGTTCCTCGAAGGTGAAGAACTCGCCTTGCGGGTCCATTTCAGATGGGGTTTTGTGTCCGACCAGTTCGCAAAGTTGGTTAAAGTGGCTCTGTGCGCCCTGCTGTTCGCGCAGGTTGCTCTTTGCCCAGGTATCTACAAAATCGCGGGGAGTGATCGCCACGCAGATGCTCCTGATAGGGGTTCGTCACTGAACAAATGGTCTGGGATATTTTACATCAGATCATGCGGCAGCGCACGCCCGGTCGCCTTTGGGATCGGAGACTGGTTGCGCTAACCGGGCGGCACGCGACCCCAAAGGACGGGGTGAGGTTCTTTTGATACAATTGCCCTGAGGGGCGAAGTAAACCAACCGTAACCATATGAATTTGGTCCGAGAGTCACTACCAGGTGGATCTGGCGCTAGTCGCTGAGCGCCAGAAGCAGTTGACGGAACGCTGATTTGTAGTCGCTGCTGAAGTCGAACCGGGGGCTGCGGCGCAGCGAATCGGGAACTTCGACTGGGGCGGTCAGTGCCAGCACAATCGGCTTTTTCTGCGTCTTGAAAAAGGTCCATGCTTCGGTAAATGCAGCAGCGTCTTTGGTGGTTGGCGAAAACACCGCAACCATCCGCACCGAGTCTTTGAGCGCGGGATGGACTCCGCCCGCCCATTTCACATCCTGCGAGTTGGTTTGTCCGCTGTCGATCCAGGTGTGGACGCCCGCGTTTTCGAGATCGGTTGCCAACCGCGTGGCGAATTCTGCGTCCGCGTTGGAATAATTGATATAGGTCGCTGGCTGCGCTTTCTTGCGCCCGCCGCTGGTGGAAATCTTGACACTACCCTCGACCCTGACTGCCGCCGGGCGCACTAGCTGTCCGTGGGCTTCTGTTTTCCCCATACGGAACACCGTTGTGCCGCATTCAGGGCAAATCCCGCGTGTTCCGGGCGTGCCCTTGCTCGTCCACACAGGTTCGGGGCTTTCCATTTCGACCATGTGCTTGCACTTGACGCAGTAGGCCTCGATGACTTCCGGCTCGTCAAGTTCGTCGTTATCTTCACCGGGCATCATCTTGAGTTGGTCTTGTTCGTCCATATCGCTCATGAAGTCAATCCAGGGTTCAAATCCAAAACTAGCGCAAAGTGTACCACACAAAAACGTCGGCATATATAACAACAGCCTCCAGATTGATTTCTGAAGGCTGTTTGGTCAAGACTAATTACTAATGGTACTTTCGATTTTACACAGTGCCAGTAGTTGAACCGGGCATTGTGTTTCCAAGCTGGCGTTGATGATGGCTCCGCAGACGGAAGCCCAGGATCAGCAACAGCACGCCGAACACAATCGAGTAGCTGCCGATCAGCCACACGAGCGTTAGTGCGCCGGTGCCGGGGAACAAAACAAGGAGCACACCAAAAATAATGGAGAGCACGCCGCTCAACGCTAACAGCCATTCATTGTCAATGGACTTCCGCAGCTCGACAGCAGCAATGATCTCAAAGACACCGGACGTGATGGCCCAGAAGGCGATGACATACAGTAGGGTGAGAGCGGTGATGCCGGGCCATATAAAGGCGATCACGCCGACCACAACGCTGAGTGCGCCTTGCAGGAACAGCACCCACCAACGCGGGTAGATCGTGCGTTCTCTTAAGGCCATGACGATTGCCGAAATACCATTCACCAGTGCAAAAGCACTGAATACAAGAACTAATGCCAGTAATGCATCTCCGGGGAGAAAGAGCGCGATTAATCCGAAAACGATAGCCGCCACGCCACGAAGCGCGACTGCCCACCAACTGCCCGCATAAAGTGTTGACATTGATCCCTCCCTATTGGATTCGCCAAATTGACGCTGGCAAAAAGCGTTCCACTATGCGCAATAAGGAGACGCCTCGTTACAAGAAAATTCTTACGTTTAGCTTTTATACGCTCAACTTGTTTTAACGAAGATGGTTGGACAGGTTTACTGGTTTGATTGGATGAACCCTCGTCCCTCGCCACGCGAAGTGGGCTTCCCGTTTGCGTGGACGAGGGATGAACAGGCAATACTTTGAGGCGACGGGGTGAGGTGGTTTCTACTACGACCCGCGCTGGAGTTTTTCTTCAACTTCCGCTGTCGATAACCCCGACACGCTGATCATTTTGTCGCTCTTGTCGGCACCAGCCACGATCTCGATCTGATTCTCGGCAACCCCTAACGTCTGGGCCAGGAATTTGATCAGGGCCGAATTCGCCTGTCCCTCGGCGGGCGAGGCTGTCAGGCGGATTTTGAGAATGTTGTCATCCTGCACGCCAACGATCTCATTTTTCTGCGCGCGTGTAATAACCTTAACCGCAAAGGCTACGCCGCGCTTGGCATCGGTGATTTCAAATTTACGATTCATGATTGCTCCTCTTTTCGATAACGGCCTAAACGGTTTTCACTGCTATCTAGCTAGAATATTCGCAGCAGAATTATCTCAAGGATATATGCCGCAATCAACGCCACCAGCGGGCTGAGGTCGAAGCCACCTGTCGGCGGCAATCGGCGGCGAATCGGGGCCAGAATAGGTTCCGTTGTGCTGTGAATGAACTGCACAATCGGGTTATTAGGGTCAAGCTGAATCCAGCTTAACAGAATTCGAGCCAGAATGAGCAACTCGAATAAGCGAAATACAATGGTGATTAGCGTACCGATCATTGTCGTCAACCTTTGCTGTCAACCGCGTGGACCAACTGTCAACCGCGTGGACCAAAGATCGCGCGGCCTATTCTTACTAATGTAGCGCCTTCTTCAATGGCTATCGGGTAATCGTCAGTCATTCCCATACTGAGGGACGTCCATGCTGCCTCCGGGAAGTCAGCCGCCAACGCGTCACGCAGGGATCGCAAGGCGGTGAACACGGGACGCGCCTGCTCCATGTCATCAACAATGGGCGCAATCGTCATTAACCCTTTAAGCTGAATCCCCGGCAGCTTAATGATATTGCGAATGTCATCCCAAAGCGACTCGCGCAGCAAACGGTCATTTTGCCAGCGTGCAGCGTCGAAACCCGATTTGCTTGCTTCGCCCGATACATTGATCTCTAGCAAAATGCTAACCGACTTGCCAAATTCGCCAGCAAAACGTGAATAACGCTCAGCCAGCTTGAGGCTGTCCAGCGAATGGATGCAGTCGAACAGGGCGACGACATCCCGCGCTTTGCGGCTCTGTACATGGCCGATCATGTGCCAGACGACCTGGGCCGAAGTCTGGGCTTGAACGGCAGGAATTTTTGACTCGGCTTCTTCCACGCGATTTTCGCCGAATTCCAGTTGACCGCTGGCAATTGCCGTAAGAATCGATTCGGCGGGATGCGTCTTGCTCACGGCGACCAGTGTGACGGACTCCACAGGTCGATGAGCGCGGGCGCAGGCGGCGGCGATGTTCGCACGGACCGCCGCCAGTCGATCCGCCAGCGTTGTAGGCGAAGAAACGGTCATGCGGCAGCCTCATTGAGTGCGATGACAGCACCAAAGCGGCCCGTCTTGCCATGTTCAGCCCGGTGGGAGTAAAAATCAATCGTGTTGGAGGCGGTACAGATACCGGCGATTTCTATCGAGCGGACACCTGCGCGTTCCAGCGCCAGCCGGTTCGAAGTCCACAAGTCGAGGTAGGTGCTGCCGTCGCTTGCCTGCCGAATCAGGTCGTGTGTGCTCCCGAACGCCTGATTGATGGCTTCAACGACTTCCGGCCCAACCTGATAATGGTCAGGGCCAATGCTCGGCCCGATGGCGGCCTGTACTTGTTCGGGCCGCGTATCGAAGGCATCCTGCATGACGCGCAATGTACTGACGACAACCTGACTCACCGTTCCTCGCCAGCCAGCATGAGCGATGCCGACGGCGTGATGAGCTGGATCGTAAAACAAAACGGGGACACAATCGGCAAAGCGCATGAGCAACGGCACGCCCGGCTTATTCGTGACCATCGCGTCGGCGCGGGCCAGCCAACGTCGTCCGGGTACAGGCGCATTGGCGATCACGGCATCGGCACTATGCACTTGCCATACCTCGCAGGCTGCGCGCGAATCGAGTTCCAGTGAGTCGTAGACAAGGCGGAGATTTTGTCGCACCGCGTCAGGATCATCCCCCACAGTACCGCCGATATTGAGCGACGACCAGGGTGCGCGGCTTGTCCCGCCATGCCGCGTAAATACCGCGTGAGTCAGGGCTTCGGAGCCGAGCCACTGCTCAAACTGGTAATAGATGGGGCCAGCCTGATCGATCTTCTGCACACTATTCTCCTGCTTAACTGCCCATTATAGCCCAACAGACTATCATAATCTACGGAAGATGGCACGCTTAACGTACGCGTTTGACCTGCGACCCAATCACCGTTTTCACCGCATTGATCACCGCAGAGGGACGCGACGGTCTATCCAGGTAAAGAGCACCGTGTTCGATGATACGATCACCAGGCGGGACGGTTGAATACACGACAACGGGCACGGGCCGAGAGCTAGAAGTTGTGCCAACCAGATGGCGCAGGAACTGCCAGCCGATGTCTTCTGTTGGCAAATAAATATCGAGAATGACCGCATCAATGCGGCGTTCACTGATCAGCTTACGGGCTTCATCGGGAGCGGCAACATTAATCGCTTCATATCCGGCCCGCTCCAATTGATGAGCAATAATTGTGCTGAGGTTCTTGTCCGTATCGACCAGCAGCACGGTCCCGGCTCCCTTCTCAGGGAAATCAATATCGGCTTTGGGTAGGAATACCGAAAAAGTAGTGCCGTGTCCCATCGTACTCTCGACTTCGAGAATGCCGCCATGTTCAATCACGAGGTGGCGTGTGATGGCAAGTCCCAGGCCCGTCCCAACAGATTGCTGCCCTGCGACCTGCTCAAAGGGTTCAAAAATGCGACGATAGTTTTCAGGCGTAATCCCGATGCCCGTATCCTTAACCGTGACCGTAATGCCCTCGTCATCGGTTGTTACCCGCAACTTGACATCACCCGCACGGGTATATTTGAAGGCGTTGTCCAGCAAGTTAATCAAAATCTGCCGGATGCGGCGATCTTCGCCCAGGACCAGCGGCAAATTATCCGGCAATTCCATTGTAAATTGAATGTCGGGCCAACGCGCCCGCAGTCCGACGATCATCGCGTCGAGGTCTTTGATAATATCTAACAGATCGACGCGCTCATAATAGACTTGCAGTGTGCCCGATTCAATTTTGGCAATATCGAGAATGTCACTGATCACGGACAGAAGATGCTGACCTGCCTTGTAAATCTGGCTGGCCTGCTCTTTGACTATCTCAGGCGGAAAGGCTTCCAGGTCTTCGGCAATGATCTCGCTCAGCCCAATGACCGTGTTGAGCGGCGAGCGCAATTCGTGGCTCATATGCTGCAAAAAGCGCGTCTTGGCAACATTCGCTTCATCGGAAACCTTCACCGCTTCCTCAAGTTGGGCATTACGCAGTTTGAGATCGCCTTCCATCACTTCTAACAGTTCCCATCGCCGGGCGCTTTCGACAGCCTGTTCGTTGAAGACCTCCTTCAGGAGGTTGTAAATGCTGATAATTCGACTCGTACCCAGAAACAGGACGTTAACGACAAGAATGATCTTCCCCTCCTGCTCAATGTTAATGTGGGTTGGCAGGGGCAGGACAAGGCTCGCGATGAGGGTGACGTACAGCGCAATCGATATGAGGATAATCTGTCGGGTGAAAGGCAGCCGATACAAGACATCAAGCACAATTGGCAGCAGTGATTCAATGATAATCAGTGGCGCAATGAGTGGATCGCCAATGAGCAGCACGACCAACCACAATAGCATGAGGTAGCCAAGTGCTAGTACACTCGCGGCACGCCGAACCTGCTGCTTTTGTAACCAGCGCTTTATCTCTGGACGTCCCAGGACGACCACCAGGACCACGAAAATAGCGATTGGCAGATTGGGCCACGTCTGGGCCAGGATGGCTGAAGCCGTGAGCGATCCTACGGCAAACAGGGAATTGACGGTGAGATTGTCGAGCAGGCGCAGAAGCGGTTTCAGGTTCGCCTGGGCAATTTCCTGATCGAATCGCTCCTGTTTAGCAGCGGCAAGTTGCATCCAAACCTCGAACGGTTAGAGTTTCCGTGATCGGTTTTGCGGCACCGAAAAAATCTTGTGGTTATATTCCCAGATTGCACTTACGGCGGCTTCAAGCGGTGTGTTGACTTCACCCGACGCCTGTACGGCCTCGCTGGCAATGGTCAGCACCTGGGTCAGGTAATGCAGGTCGCCCGCCGTCCGGCGATCCAGCATCATGTCGTCGTCCGACAGTGATTCGGCATAAGTATGGATCGCCGTTTGGAGTCGCTGCCAGTTTTCGGTGAGAAAGGTTCCACCCACCGTAAACCGGGTTAGAAAGCCATCCTGATCTTCAGTTTCCGTAAAGATGACGCTTTGCGCCGCGTGAACGTCCATGGGAATCCTCCAAAAGATTTATAGGTCGTGCCCTTCAATTTCTGGTTCCATCGTATACATAGTCGCGTATCCGTCTTCGGGCGGGGCATTGCGCATCGGGATGAGGACATGGAAAACACTGCCGGGAAGTTTCTGTTCATCGTAGCCCGCGCTCTGTGCCCAGATACTCCCGCCGTGTGCTTCGATAATCCCTTTGGCAATTGCCAGACCCAGCCCAGGGCCAGCCCCTTTATACTTCACTTTGCCACTAGAATGTAATGCAACTTCAGTCATGGATGAAAACTTGTCGAAGATGCGGGTCAGGTTTTCGGCGGCAATGCCAATGCCTGTGTCACTGATGAGTACGTCCGTAAAGCCCGGCAGTTCGCGTGCCGATACAGTAATCTTGCCACCATCGGGCGTGTACTTGACCGCGTTCGAGATCACTTTCTGGAAGACCTGATGCAGTCGCTCAGGATCGCCGTAGGTTGGCTTGTCGCGCAGTTCGTCGTGACGGATGATCAGATCAATGCTGCGCTGGCGCACGGCGTCGGCAAGCTCAAACTCAACCATTTGGAGCAGACTATATATCCAGACTGGTTGAAAGTGTAGCGCCAGCATGTGCGTCTCGATCAGCGTTACGTCGATCATGTCGTCAATGATCTCTTTGAGTCGGGCGGTTCCGCTAGAAATCCCACTCAACATGAGCGCCACGCGGGGATGCTCGTCTTCCTCAAAATCGCTGCGCAACATGTTCGTGTAGCCCTCGATCAGTGTCAGGGGCGTCTTGAGTTCATGGGCCGCTACCGCGATGAAGTCCGATTTATTCTTGTCAAGCCGTTGAACGTGCGTTTGGGCTTTGACCAGTTCGCGGCGAACGTCGTTCAGCAGCGCTTCGGCCTCAAGCGTCGCCAGGTAATTGCTGGCGTCCGCGAATATTCGTTCTGAGGTCATGAGCAAGTCCACCGCATCATTAGCGTTGGCGTCCTCACAGATATGCTGAAACACGACTCGTTTGAGAGTCGCCAGGACGGGCATCAGGCCCGCCGGTTCATCCTCGGTAGGAGCGCTGCGGGCTTCTACCCAGTCAATAAGAATGGCGTGCAGCGGCATCATGCTATTGACGTGTACCGCGTGGACGAGTGCTTCGAAAAATGCAGCAACCGACTCCTCAACACTGCTCCGCAACTGGTAATTCGACGACAGTTCGAGCGATGCAGCTTCGGTAAGCGTAGCCAAATGTTGCTGAAGCCATTGTGCCAGATCGACCATCACAATAAATCCTTGCCTTGTTATCTGGTTGTGCTGTGGCAATGGTTGGACAGTATCCGACCAAGTGTAGTGCCAGGTGAGTTACAGCGCCAGTTCACCCCGGTAGTTTCTCGTATATATATCGTTTCTATCCGTAGGAAAATTACACTAAAGTGACTTTCGGAGAATAGACGCATGGAACCTATCGCAGTGAACGTGGGATATCTATATGTACGTATCAGATGGCGATTCGTTACACAGACTCAGCACGACGGCAGCCCACGCAGATCAAAAGTCAAAGGGTCTACCGGGTAGTTGTCAATGCGTGTTTCGTAATGGACATGTGGCCCTGTACTGTTGCCTGTTGAGCCGCTGAACGAGATGACCTGTCCAGCTTTGATATATTGCCACTGCGCAATATTGAACGACGTATTATGAGCGTAATAGGTGATATAGCGCCCATTTTGTATGATGACCAACCAACCGTAGCCAATGCTACTCCAACCTGCAAAGATCACCTGTCCACTTTGTGTCGCCAGCACCGGGGTTCCCAACGGGACACCGAGGTCTACGCCGCTGTGATATTGGTAAAAGCGCTGGGTGAGAATGCCATCAACGGGCAGGCCATGCGGCGCACAGTTATCGCCGACCAGCGATCCGTTGGGCGTCATGTGCAAATCCTGGAGTTGAATGATGCCCACGTCCTCGACGTGCTGGTCTGTCGGGAAAATCGTCGGCGTTGGCGGGTATGTTGCAGTGATAACTGGCGTGGGAGTGAAACGCGGCGTGGCCGTTGTGATTGGCGTAAAGGTAGGCAACTGAGGAACGGGCTTGATGCCGGGCAGATAGACGCCGATTGGCTGGACGCCAGGTAGCACAGCCAGCGGTCTATTGCCCGGAGTCGATTGCAGCGCTGGTATAATTGCCGGGTCAATCGGACCAAAGGGTGCAATCGGCGTCGAGGCGCGGGCGACGGCGGTGATACGAATATCTGCGGTGACGACACCGGACGATAAGTTGTTTTCAATGGCGAAATGTTCTGCCAGAAGAATCAACAGGAGTGCCGCGATAAGCAGTGCGGCAATGATGGCGATACGGCGAACGTTGTACACAGATACTTTGCCCGATAGGAGTCAGATGGAAGACCATCAAGCACTGTACACCGACTGTCACCGATATGCAATTTGCGCACAAAATTTCCCCCTATCCCCTGCCCCTTCCCCCCGTAAAGAGGGGAAGGGAGAAAACCTACTTCTGAAGCCCTTCCCTCTTTCCGGGGGAACCCTCCCGGTTTGGGGTCGGGGCACTATCATTTATCTGGCGCTCCCTTATCACAACTGATGCCGCCCAAACGCACACGTCCGTTAGGTCAACCGACACGCGGCAAGACGGCCCTTAACCGCCTGCGCCAGGTCGATATTTATGTTGCGCTGGCTTTACCCGGCGTCCTTACAGGGAATACGCCACTGGCTGTCGATGTCGGGTTCGGCGCATATCCGTGGACAACGCTCGAAATGCGCGAGCACTGGCTGCGCATCAACCCGGCGCTTCGCGTCCTGGGCGTGGAGATCGATCCGGATCGTGTTGCAGCAGCCCTGCCATATGCGCAGCCACCGACCATTGATTTTCGCCTCGGCGGATTCAATCTGACAGATGTGTTGCAGAATGAACAGGCACGTTTAATTCGGTGCTACAACGTCCTGCGGCAATATGAGGAAGCCGCCGTTGATCCTGCCCTGATGACAATGGCAGCAGCGTTGCAACCGGATGGCATCTTGATCGAAGGGACATCCAATCCGAGCGGACGGTTGGTTGCGTTTGACGTTTATCAAAAAGAAGCTGACAGGCTGACACATCGAAATCTTGTTTTAGGGAGTAATTTCCGTGCGCCTGTCGAGCCTGTTGATTTCCAGGCGATACTGCCGAAGCGTTTGATCCACCATATGCGCGATCTCGTGCCGCTGACGTTTTTCGACCACTGGCAGGAGAGCTTCGCGCGGACACGTGGATTGGGTAGGCGTCAGCAGTGGGTCGCGGCGGCGCTGCTGCTAAAATCAAAGTTTGGTTATCCGGTTGATACACGGCTTTTGAATTTCATAGCTATATTGTTGAATCGCCTGGACAACTGGATCGTTGGTTTGCGGTTCAATGATATAAGCGTAATTTGTAGTGAGCAGAAGGATTACTGCATAGATGGAAATCGCAACTACCGATACCACCGAAGATAACATAACACTGATCGTTCTTGCCGGAAGATTTACAAACTTGTAGTCGTCGTTTTTCTCGCCCTTGCCAACGTACTTGGCAATTCGTCTGTACAGAAATACTGACATAGCCACGATACGGGTGATAAAGTTCATAATTCCATAGAATGGGAAACATAATACGACCCAATACGGCTCAACCTTGCCCATCGCTAGCCAGGGCAAGGTCTCAAGGCAAACATACACGATGTAGAAAAAGACCAAATATACAGGATGGAACAGTAAAATGGGGAGTGCCAGCAGCCTGATTGGATCAAACAACGTCATCAGGAAACAGTTAAAAATGGCATCGTAGCGAAGTCGAAGGGGAACATCTTTCTTCAGCAGGAGTTTCATGTACAGGAGAAAATTCGCCAGAAAGCCGGGATACCAGCCGTATATGCGCTGTTTAAACAACGTACTGAAGTCGTTTGGCGCAAGCGTTTCGACGACTGATTCTGACATGACGACACCACCTGTCCCCGCCTGACGTGCCAGATGGACCAGAAGCGTACGCTGTAGGTCTTCGCCGGAGAACTCCCCTGTATGCGCGATTTTTTGGCGGATAAGCTCTGAAGTTCGGAAGAGGCCGATTGCGCCCGAAATATTGGTGACTGTCGAAGAGTGGTTATGAAAGCGCCTCCCGACATCCATACTCTTTCGGTATTCATGACCCTGTAGCTCAGTCCAAAAGCCTTGTTTTACAGGATAGACGCGAAAGGCTACACCCGCCTGCCCATCGTCCAGAATGCTCGTTGGGATGATAGCATCGCCTATTAATGTGTCATCGTCCAGGATCACCACATAGGGTGTTTTTACCATAAATAGAGCGCGATTTATGGCTTCAACTTTGCCGATGGCCTCTGGAATTTCGAGAAGCCGGACCCCGTAATCCCTCGCCAGTTGGCAGGTGCCATCTTTGGACCCATTGGAAGATACAATAATCTGATCGAGTGGAAATCGCTTGACGAGATCGTCCAGAGTCCGCCCGATAACCTTTTCGCCGTTATAACTTGGAACGATGACACTTACTTTGGAAATATCTTCGCGTCCGTTGATATATTTCTTTGGACTGAGGCTCTCAAGACCAATTTTGATCCCATCGACCAAAAATACAGGAACAAGCATGATCAGAAGTAATGGGTTGATCGGAATCTCAGCGTGCTTGCTAATGAT
>WNFI01131780.1_pt1 | contig 11145 bp, 11 predicted proteins | sample 5400471 | NCBI WGS metagenome assembly WNFI01 (sample SAMN13153348, study PRJNA577476) | soil metagenome | isolation source: 100 cm saprolite on Douglas fir-dominated hillslope | place: USA:California | collected 2013-09-17 | reverse complement strand
GGGCGAGCCGTAGTATCGGCTGCTAGCGTTTGTGGGCGCGCCGGTCCCTGCTGCGGACTTCACCATTGATTGCAGTGCGGTATCCAAGGTTCCTCCTTTGCGACTAACCGAATAGACCTGCCATCGTTTCTTTTTCCACTTGATAGACCATGTAGAGTGCGCCAGCTGGATTGAGGAAGCCGACGTCGTTGACGTTGAGGACGCGCATGCCGAGGGAGACCTTTGCGCGGATGGGATTGAGTTGCGGGTCGAAGGCCTCTTCGGTCACCTCGAGGTCAGTGATGCGAACGGGGGTGATGCGTGACTTGCTCCAGACGAAGAGGGTCAGGGCTGACTCTATGGGAAGAATTTCGATTGTGCCTAGCAGGGTAAGGACCTCGTTGGCGATGAGTTCAATGCTCGATGGGTAGACGAGCAGTTCGAGAGCGGCGAGCTGGGGCTGGATGCCGAACTTCAATGTGTTCGGGTCGCCGCTTGCGAGAAGATCGGTTGCGTCAATCTCCGCTGAGCATTTGATCGTTTCTATGGGAGGACCTTTCAAACGCAGCACCTCGGTGCGATCGGGCTCGTCGCCTACACTTTGAGGTTTCAAGGAACGGGTGATGGATTCAGGGTTGTACTGGAGGTTGATCATGCCACGCGGAATCCCTGTGATGGGATCGAGCGAGAGGATCGCGCCTTTCTGGAGCCGCGGGGAGATGTTAGACATGATCTTCTCCGTTATTGTGACTTCTTGAGAGATTTCGTTTCAGGTAAAAGAGCAGGTCGCGATAATTCAAGGTGGCTACGATTGTTCGCATCGCTTAGACCTCGCATGATCTGTGTTGCGAGATGCGAGCCGATGTCTTCGGATGTGGCTTCAGAGGATATTTCGCCACCATCGATTCTGAAGGGGGCCTGAAGCTTACTCCAATTGAGCTGCGGAGATTCCTTGGCCAAGTCTGTGAGCTTCTGCTGCATGGCTGCGATGACGTTCTTCTGATTGGCGCGGGGGAGACCTTCAAGCGTAACGCGCTCGATATGGAAACGGATATTTGCCGTGCGTTGTGAGTTCTGCGATGGTCGAATGGGACCACTGGGAGCGCGTGATTGCCAACGATGAGTGGCGCTAAGGCTAGGGCTGATTTCAGAGAGTCGATTCATAGCCAACCTCCGGTTTCGGTTGCGGTGAGGGGTTTGTCGATCTTCGCGTATTCCATACGGGATGCGCGAAGAATGTGGTCCATGTGGACTGCACGGCCTTCTTCTGCGGCAAGGAAGGCCGAGTAGGTAGCGATGTTTCGGATGATGCCGCCGGGGATATTTAGCTGGGCCAGCCGCTTGTAGTCGAGGGCAGCTACGGGGGTTCGCGTGGGGAAGACTCGCTGCCAGATCCTCTCGCGTTGAGATGCATCGGGGAAGGGGAACTGCACGATGAAGCGAAGACGTCTCAGGAAGGCCGTGTCGAGGGCCTGCTTCATATTCGTGGTGAGGATGGCGATTCCACGGTAGGATTCCATGCGTTGCAGCAGATAGCTAATCTGGAGATTCGCGTAGCGGTCGTGGCTGTCGGTTACTTCGCTGCGTTTGCCGAAGAGAGCGTCGGCTTCGTCGAAGAGGAGAACGGCACCGCTTTCGTCGGCGGCGTCGAAGATTCGGCGGAGGTGTTTCTCGGTCTCTCCGATGTATTTGCTCAGGGTTGAAGCGAGATCGATGTGGTAGAGGTCGAGAGCGAGTTCGTTGGCGATCACTTCGGCTGCCATCGTTTTGCCGGTTCCACTGGGTCCGGAGAAGAGTGCGGTGACTCCTGAGCCACGTGCATACTTCTCGGAGAAGCCCCAGTCAGTCTGAACGACATGGCGCCTTCGTACATGGATCACGATCTGCTGGAGAGTTTGAAGTTGAACTTCGGGGAGAATAAGAGAATCCCACTTCGCCGTCGATTCTATTCTCTGGGCGAGACTATCGAGCGAGCGACGCGCCTGGTTGCGGCACACGTTCCATGCGAGTGCGGCGAGGTCCTGCGAAGGACGGCTTTCCACAGATAATGCGGCTACCTCCCGGGCCATAGCTCCTGCGGTGCGAATGCCCGATGAATCCAGAGCAAATGAGTCGAGGATGCGGTCGAAGGAGCCGTTCATGTGATGAGCAAGGGGTCCAAGACTGTCAATCCAGAGAGCCCTTTTTTCTTCGTGCCCCATTACTGGGATGTAGATGCGTATGCCTTCTAGTTGTTCCAGGGCAGAGCCCTCTCGGACCTCGACTGCTATCGGAATGCTGACGAGACTCAAGAAGGATGTAATTAGCTTTGGCGCATCGACGCCGTCTGCATCGGCCGTGCGGAGATACAGCGCCACACCAGTCAGAAGCGCCTCGCGCGTCCATGCGCTCGCGAGCCTATCCCGTTCTGCCGGAGAAGCGGGAATATCTGAAGCATTCAAGATGCGAACTTCAAACCCGGCAAGGTCGCAGATCTTCCGCATAAGCCCTAGTTGATCGCCAGCACTACGGCCTACTAGAAGAAACCACTTTGGGCGCTGAGGCTGAGATTGATTAGAGGTGAGTTTCCAGAGACTCGAGCCCTGATGAGCTAGCTCACTATAGCTGTCGAAGCTGTAGCCGGTGCTTAAAGGCAAGCAACGGGTAAAGGGTCTGAGACGATCGTCGGTGCAGGCAGTTCCCATCAGGTAGTGAAGGATGCGCTCGTCAATTCGCAAGGGACTTCGGAGGAGACCGCTCAGCATATCAACATGCAGAAGTCTCCAGCGCCGGAGCGGCCCGTCGGGACTGAGGGCGCTCCAGTGCGCGGAGGGAAGAGCCGAGAATGCCAGACCAAATGTGGGCCACGTTTGGTCTGAGTTCAGGTTAATGTCGACACAGAGTTTTGCGAAGCGATTCTCCAATTCGAAGCCTGCACAGAGGAGCAGAACGTCACCTTCAAACGACGTCAGGCCAAAAGTTTGGACAATATGCTCAAGGCGAGGGCTTGAGGGGCTTGGGCATGGAGCTGCTTCGACAAGGTCCGGTCTCATTTTGGCTTGGGTGTGATCAAGGCCAGCACGACAGACGAGCGCAGCGTAGATTCGGTCCAGCTCAGACTGGAGTGAAGCCTGTTGCGATTCGATATAGGCCGGGGTCATGGTCCGCTCACCTCCACCTGAGGTAGATACTGTCCAAATGTCGGGCTCCCCATGGTCGTGTCGAGAGTCAAGCGGCTTTGTGAGCGGTCAATCTGTACGCGAAGCGGCAGGCCTGCAGGTGGAACTGGATGCACAAGGCCGGTTGGGATAGGGAAGTCGAGCGTCGACGATGTGGCTGGTCCGCTGGCAGGACGCGAGGGTATGGGGATTGCAGTATCACCAATCAGGAGCACTGCCTCCTGCGAACGACCGACAGCTGGTGTAATGGCCAGAGTGAGGACTGTCCCTGTAGCTGCGCTGATGGGCGGAGCGGTGGTGATCGTTGGTGCCAGCAGAAATGGTGTGGCACTTGATGCAAACCCTGGATGTGGATCCGTTGGTACGCCGAAACGCACATTTCGCAATACACGAAGAGTGCGGACGCCGGCTTGTAAGCTGGTTGGAATCCGAATGCGAATACATCCGGGTTGTATGGTGTCGGGTGCGATTGGAGGCTGTTCGTCAAAAGAGATGACGGTGTCGGCGGGTGAATCGCCGATGAAGTTGCGGCCCGTGATGGTGAGCATCTCGCCTGATCCAACGGGCTGTGGCGTAAGGCTGTCGATGATGGGGCTCTGCCAGGGGAGAACCTGTACGTTGCGGCTCTGAACGGGGAGGTTCGACTTGAAGGATTTGGTCTCTTCGATGAGTACCACGGAGATCTGATACGACGTGGTGGGACGATAGTGAGCGTTGAACGCCATCCAGAGTTTGTTGGTCTCTTCGTTCGAGAGCGACTCAGGCGCAATGCGGATAGACTCGACCTGGCTGGCGAGATTTGTGGTGACGATGAGCTGCACCTCAGGAGACATATGCCCCGCAGCAACGATGCCATCGATGGAATCCTGAATAAGCTGGCGCGTGAGAACGGGGTTTTCGTAAAAGACCTGCATCGCCCAGGCCAGAAGAATCTCGGGATCGAACTCGTTTTTGCCGTAGGCGCTGACGAGGTAGTGTAGATCGAGAGCGAGAGGCGGATTGCTGACGCGCCGGCCCTGTGCGTCCTGTGACGGAAGAGCGTTGTTACGGAAATTAGCGTTGAGGCTGGCGTAGTACATGAAGAGATTGATCTGCGGCTGTTCGTCCGCTCCCGTTGCCACTAGATCTGGCGAAAGAGCGGTAACAGGACTGGATACGCCAATGATCGAGCTTGGGCCGCCAGCAGTAAGCGCATTGGCCAACAACCAACGCAACACCGCGCTGACTCCACCGACGGCAAGGTAGTCGCTCATTGCGCTCCCTCATTTCTGCGATGGAGATAGTCATCGAGTGTGACTCGGGGAAGAGGCGCGGACTTGCGAACAGGTTGGGGACGCTGCACAGCGCGGACTTCGATGTGTCCAATTGAAATACTGACTTCGGTGGGAGGTGTCGGTGGAAGTGGGTTTTGTGGATTGGCGGGATAGACGCTGGCTCCCGCGCTTTGCGTGGCTGTGTTCTGGAAGATTTTTTGAATGATGTGAGCACGAGTTACAGATAAAGGTGGTGCCTCAACGAGATTGGGCGTGCTCTGAAGCTGCTTTGAAGCCGGCCTGGGTTCATCTCCTTGCTCCTGCTGAGCGGCGGGAGGTTGAGTAAACGGAGATATATCAGTTGGGAGAGCAGTCGATCGCGTTTGGGTTTGGGCAGACGGGACCGGTGCGCGAGGCGCAGGATCGTGCATCTCTGTCGGCTCCTGTCGAACAAAGGGGCGGTCAGGCGTGGAGACATCCTGAGTCTCATTTCGTGACGGAAGGACAGACTGCTCATCGCGAGAATGCTTGCCTCCTGCCAGCCGTACGCACTGGCAAGTTCGTGTACTTCGCGCATGAGGCGACTGGCCGCATGACGCACCTCTGTCCAGACGAACCGCCCCAGGTCGAGGTCAATCGCATGGGCACGAGAGCACTCCGCACACTGAAGATCGATAAAGATCTCGCTGCTGGATTGGAGTTGCTCGAAGGCGCGAATTGCCAATCGCATAAAATCGGGTCTCTCCAACTCGGCGTATATCTCCTTGTCTGTACCTTCGTCATTCGTTTCTCTAATGCAGGATGCCAATAAGCGCTTTCTTGCGCTGGGGAGATCAGTAATGGTGGTCACAGAAAATAGATCAGCGGCTGTGACGGGACGCATTGTGAAGTTGGTTTCGCCGATGGCGCATCTTTGCTGGATTATTGATTTTGATTCGTGCAGGCTCTCAACAACGGGAGGGATTGGAAGAGTGAACTCAAGACGAGCGCCACAGGCAGGACAAGCGAGGTAGCCCGCTAGCTCCGGGCCAAAGCTGATGGCACGGAGGGTAAGCAACTCGATGATGATGTCCTGCAGACTCCATGCGGCAATCTGCTCCCTGGATATCTCAGGATGGACAAGGGCGAGCATGGTCAGGATACGTCCAAGGTACGTATCCTGCGCGCCGAGATCCAATGCCGTGAGTAATAGCTCGCCACTTAGTTGACGCATCTTCCACCACCCATGTGAGTTTTGGTTGCAGTGCGTTTACGAGCTCGTTGCGAATGAGATTTCCAGCAGCTGAGGAACCGCTATGCCCGGATAGATGTGAAGCTCGGCTCTGTTGGTTCGGTGACAGAGTCGTCCCGCTCCCATCCCTCGTTCTCCAGCTTGATGTGCTGGATAGCCACAGCATTCGCATTCGCATCGAGATCAGGCAGAGCCTGATACTCCGAAACCCATGCGCGATAGACCTTGTAGCTGATGGCCAACTGTCCGGCCTCGTTGTAGAAGTCGATGATAAGGTCCTTGCGAAAATCTTTGAGCGAGACCTCCGCGCCCAGGCCGGAACCGACCTGCCAGATCTTCGCTGCCCACTGTTCGAAATCCACATCATGGGTGACGCCGCGTTCAAGCGTGATGGCGTCGAACTCGGTTCTACCGGGCGATTTGCGGCTGGTGCTGGGATCGCCGCCTTCACGATGCTTGACCACCTCGGTCGTCCGCTTAAGAGAGGAGACTTTGCTGATGCCCGCCACGTAGCGGCCATCCCACTTCACTCTGAATTTGAAGTTCTTATAAGGATCGAAGCGTTGAGCATTGACGACAAACTCTGCCATGACATTCTCCTTCTCAGATAAATGACTTCAGGGTGTTCAGGACTGAACCTGTCCGGCCATCTGTTGGATCTGAATGATGACGAACTCAGCGGGTTTTAGTGGAGCGAAGCCCACGAGAATGTTGACGATGCCATGATCGATGTCGTTTTGCGTGGTTGTCGAGCTGTCACACTTCACGAAGTAAGCATCCTTCGGAGTCTGACCTTGAAAGGCCCCCTTGCGGAATAGGTCTTGCATGAAGGAGCCTACGTTGAGGCGTATTTGCGCCCAGAGCGGTTCGTCATTGGGTTCGAAGACGACCCACTGGGTTCCACGGTAGAGGCTCTCTTCGAGGAAGAGCGCGAGCCGTCGAACGGGAACGTACTTCCACTGGCTTGTCTGCGCGTCTGCGCCCAGCAACGTGCGGGCCCCCCACAGGACTGTGCCGTAGACGGGGAAGGTGCGGAAGCAATTCAAGCCCAACGGATTGAGGACGCCTTGCTCCGCATCGCTCAGCTTGTATACGAGCGATTGCACACCGGTGAGTGTTGCCTCTGTTCCTGCCGGCGCCTTCCATACACCTCGGGTTGAGTCGATTCGCGCATACAGCCCTGCAACCACACCGGAAGGGGCAAACGTGCGCAGCTGATAGTTGTTTAGGGGATCCGGGAGCCGGAGACGCGGGAAGAATGCGGCTCCATTTTCATCGATGACAGAAAGTCCACCGGACTTCCAGTCAACCGCGCTTGAGACAGTGTGGACAGTTGGTGGCGCATCGATCAGAAGGAAGGCGCGTTTGGTGTCGCAGAGCGTAATTGCCGCACTGAAGATGGAGTTGGGATCGACCGTCGGATCCAGTGAAAATGGATCGCTTGCGCTCGCACGCGTGGCGTCGGGAATGCTCAGTAGATTGAAGAGGTCCACCTTCAGTAGTGCGTAGATGCCGGTGAAGCTTCCCTGATCGCCGATGAGATCATTGGTGCCGGGAAGTCCCGTGCCGTCGCCGCCTGCCGCCGAGCTGGTCTGGCTGCCGCCCCAGCCATTTGTGGCACTCCCGTTACCGGTTCCCAGCGCGTAATGTGAGACGTTCACGCTGAACGGCGCTGAGAGGCCAAGGGCAGCAGACGCATCCGCAGGGCCACTGGCAGGAGCGCCGATGGTGAGAACCGCGTCGGGAAATTGGGGCAACAGTGCATTCACGCGAATACCAAGGCCCGTTGCCGTTGGAGCGACGGAACACTGGACCGAGGCTCCGGGAAGATGGACTGCGAGTGCGTTGTTAATAGAGACCTGCAACTGCGCCGCGATTCCTGCAAGCGATTGCGGGAGCGGGGCGCCACTGGAGAATACTTTGATGATGAGCGGCAGCGGAGATGGAGGGACGGTGGGAGAGGAGACACTGAGCTGTACGCCAAAGTTTCCCGTGGCGATTGCAGTGCCTCCGCCAAACGCCGTATTAGCAGCTGTGGTGGTGAGCGTAGCGCCGACGACTCCGGTTACGACTGGAGCTCCCGCAGGAGAGCCGGCAACAGCCGCCTTGACCAGTTGCGATCCGTTGTCCGCGTCGTTGACGATGGCGGTGATGTAATTGACCTTGGCGTTGTTCAAGGAGAGCTGCGGAAAAAACTCCGTTGTCCCGCCCTTGAGATCGGTGATTGTGAGATTGAATGCGGTAGCGTCTGCAGCGTGGTCTATGCCCGTGTAGTCGACATCGAGCAGGACAGCGCCATCGGCCCAGCTTCCACTGCTCAACGCGGTGAAGGTGATGCCGTTGAAGACGACATTCGCGCCCGTCGCTCCAGTTCGAGGAGTTCGCACGACATATGCTTCGGTTCCGCCGTTCGCAAAGAACTGTTGCACGGCGTAGCTCAACTCACTATCGGAGGCCAGGCCGCCGAAGAGCCGATCAAAATCTCCAAAGTCGAAGATATGTTCCGCGCGGTTGTCGATACCCTTAGCTGTGTATCCGACAAAAGCGGCGATCGATGTTGCCACACCTGAAATGGTGTGGACCGGGCTGACTAATTCACGAATGTAGACGCCGGGATAGGTAGGGGAGCTCGCCATAGCGGACCTCTTATCATCTGATTTGCGACAACTGGCCCGGGGAGAAGAGATACGGCTACCAAGAGAACTCGTCTGCAATCGGTAACAATCTCGTGTGACGGATTATTATCGGCGCGCGTCGATTCGTCAAGTTGGGTCAGAATTGACCCATATTGTATGGGTATGGAGTCGGATGCTAGTTTCGCGCGAACCATCGGAGCCTTTCGGATGGCCTCTCAGTTGAGAATGATTTCGCAGAACGGTACTATTGCGTCAGAGTGACTAGCCCAACGCAGACTCGAAACACGCGTCAAAAGGACGCGATTCGCACGGCCTTTCTCAAGGCTGATCGTCCTTTGTCTCCTGACGAAGCGCTCACCTTCGCCCAGAAGCAAGTAGACGCTCTGAGTATTGCTACCGTCTACAGGAATATCAGCAGTCTGGTGGAAGACAAATGGCTTACGGCAGTTGACGTTCCTGGAGATTCGACCCGGTATGAGGTCGCAGGCAAGGCCCATCATCATCACTTCCAGTGCAACTCCTGTGGAACAGTGCATGAGCTTGAAGGATGCGATATGGATGCGAAGCCGAAGTTGCCCCGTGGCTTCAAATACACCGGGCACGACATGTTCGTCTATGGCATCTGCTCGGCTTGCTCGAAGTAATAACGAGCGTTGTCTCACACCTCAGCTTTGCAAACGCGGCATGACTCTGCCGAGACATCAACGTGAGCGTAAAAGCGGTAAAGCCGCATCGCAAAGCACCTTCGTTACAACTTCGCGCAGCGGCAACCTCGACGCGCTTCTCGCACTGCTCGACCCAGACGTCGTCGTCCGAGCCGACCGTACCGCCGTGGAGATGGGCGCATCGAGCGAAGTACGTGGCGCGGTCGCCGTCGCCAAAACCTTCTCCGGAGGCGCCGGCGCCGCACAACCGGCCCTCCTCAACCGGGCCGTCGGCCTCGCATTGGCCCCCGGCGGACAGCCGCGCGTTGTATTCCAATTCACAATTGCGCACTGAAAGATCGGCGCAATCAATATGGTTGCCGACCCCGCCAGCCTTCGCCAACTCGATCTGACGATGCTCAACGACTGACGAGCCAGCCTACCCCGGCCTCCACTCTCGGCGTTGACTCATCTCTCCACTGAGTATCGGCTTGATGTCGATGATTGGCGTACCATCCAACGCCTCGAGACTGCGCATTCGTCGTCCGTCAACGGCGGTAATCTCCACTCTGTGCAGGCCGATGGGATTAGGCCGGTGAGGAGAGCGCGTACCAAAGACGCCCTCCTTCTCCCGCGAACTGTTTCCCCGCGGATGCACGCTCAAAACATCTCGACGAGCGCGATCGAGCCAGGTGATAAGAATCACCTCATCACCTGGCCCGATGCTCCGAAGACCGTCGAGCATGTCCGGTTCGAAGACTAGCCACGCCTCGGGTGCGCTCTCATCGACCTGCCGAGGAGCCGATTCGATATCGGTCAGGGACGACTCGACTCTCCCAATCGCCCTCACCTCGAAACTCATTCGGTTCGTCTCCTCATCCCTTCCACTCGCCGGCCACCTGCCCGATGGCAACGTGAGGCGGTTCCAGACGTTGATGTTAGCAATCGAAAGGATCAGCGCTGCAAGCCCCTTCTCGTCGTAGTGCCGTGCGGCCTCGCCCCAAATCTCATCAGGCGCCGGGTCCGTCCGATCACTCAGCCGCGTAACGGCTTCCGTAAGCGACAGCGCAGCGCGTTCAGCGTCGGTGAAGTAGGGCGTATGCCGCCACGCGGCCACCGAAAACAGGCGATCGTCCGTCTCACCGGCCTTCTTCATCAAACGGTTGTGCATGTCAACGCAGACCCTGCAGCCATTGATCTGGCTCGCGCGTAGGCGGGCTCTAACTATCATTGCTCCTGGATCACGGTAAATTCGGAAATAAAAGGCTCAACATGCGCACCATCGCTCCTCACATTTTGCGAGGCAAACAAGCTTCGCCTGCTTGCACATGGGTATAGCCCAACCCTACGTCCGACACCCGGCGAAATAATGTCGTAATAGAGTCTCCTTCTGAGTTATCGTACAGCTAATGACGAAGGTCAAAGAGTCTATTCGGACACCTCGGCCAGCCCGAACGCGCAAGCCGTCCAAGGGCCAACAGGTCGGCTACCTGCGTGTCAGCTCCCTGGATCAAAATGAGGTTCGCCAGCTCGAAGGGCTGGCCCTGGACAAAAAGTTTACCGACAAAGCCTCCGGCAAGGATGCGAAGCGACCCCAACTGGGGGTCATGCAAAGCTTCGTCCGTGAAGGCGATACAGTGTTTTGCCACTCGATGGACCGGCTGGCCCGCAACCTCGATGATCTGCGGAGAATAGGGCTGGGACTGACTCAGCGGACCATCCATATCGCCTTTGTGAAGGAAAACCTGACCTTCACCGGCGAGGATTCGCCTATGTCGAATCTGTTGCTGAGTGTCATGGGGGCGTTTGCTCAGTTCGAGAGAGAACTGATCCGTGAGCGCCAGCGTGAGGGAATTGCGATCGCAAGGCGGGAAGGGAAGTACCGCGGCAGGAAGCCGTCTCTGACGCCCGCGCGGGCGGCCGAGTTGCGACGGAGAGTTGCCGATGGGGACTCGAAGGCCGAGCTTGCTCGTGAGTTCGGCATCAGCCGGGATACGCTATACCGGTATGTTCCGGTCAAAAAGCGCCGGGCTGGGAAGTTTGCAAAATGAACTGTATGCAGGGAATCGAACGAGGGAAACGATGAGTGAATCGGAGATGCAAGCGGAGTTGGAGCGTCTACGGGCTGAGAATGCGCAGCTCAAGAGCAAAGACAAGGGCGGCCTCACGTTGAAGGTGAGCGAGAAGGGCGGGGTCTCTCTGTACGGCATGGGCCGTTTTCCGGTCACGCTCTACAAAGAACAA
>WNFI01614508.1_pt1 | contig 11146 bp, 14 predicted proteins | sample 5400471 | NCBI WGS metagenome assembly WNFI01 (sample SAMN13153348, study PRJNA577476) | soil metagenome | isolation source: 100 cm saprolite on Douglas fir-dominated hillslope | place: USA:California | collected 2013-09-17 | reverse complement strand
GACCAGGACTCGGCCGAATTTCTTGAAGCCAACCTGCCGAATGATTTTCATCTCGCGGAGCTTTCGCATGCCTCGCTGGACCGTGCGCTCGGAAGTCGAGAGCTTCCAGGCCAGGTAGCGGATCGAAGGGTAGATTCCGTCACCTTGATCGTTGGCCTCGTCAGCAAGACACGCTGCCAAAGGCTTCAGATCAGAATTCAGATCCGAGTGCCAAACCTTTCCAGCCAAAAGCCCGCTCAATTTGCGCCTCCTTTCGTTGGCCGCTTCATCGCAGCAACGTCCTCGGATGCGAAGAAGTCTGCGGCGTCAAAGTCGAAACGCGTCAGTCTGAAGGGCATCATGGCCAGCGCTCACCTTGACATTTCGCGATTGTGCCTGTAAATAAGACGTGAGTTAGAGGCTCTTTTTATGAAAACCGCCGTTAACATGATCGACCGTAAGAATCTGGCCCGGGCCGTCCGACTCCTCAATTCGCCGAAGACTAAAGGTCTCAGCCAGCAGGCGCAGTCGCACCTGACGCGTAAGGAGCGGGATGAACTGGACGCGGTGGACGAGATTCTTGATGTGCCGAGCACCATGGAGATGATTCTTGATTGGGCGACGGAGAAGACCAGTCCATTAAGCGTCAGCGAGGCTAAGGCGCTGCGGTTGCTGGATTCACCAACTCACAACGTGCCGATCTCTTCTGAGACCGGCCGAGCGCACAGGATGCACATCGTGAACGCGATGCTCCGACAATGCCTCGTTTTTCCGCAGTTCGCCAATTTCAGACGCGATGGAGGAGCGATAGTTCGCTGGCTGCCAGATCCGCGTTTCGGCGTAGTCGGGGGAGCGATCGGCGAACGGCAGCGCCGAAAGGCCGACGCGATTCTACTGGTCGTCTCTCTTGCCGAGCGCGGACTGCTTTACCGATTGAGACAATGTGAGCGCGAGGACTGCGGGCGCTGGTTTGAAGGCCCTGAGAAAAAGAAATTCCATTCGCTCGCGTGTCGGAAGCGGGCGTTCCTTGAGAGTGACCGTGGAAACGCGCTCAGAATCCCAGTCCTGAAGATGGGCGGTGGTTACCTCAAGGCCATTCTGCTGAACGGGCAGGAGACCGTCTTCGGCCGCGACAAGAAAGAACTCGTCGGCAGGCTGAAGTTTCGAACTGGAGTGTTAGGTGTGCATGCCCATCATATCGAGCAGGCGCTGGCAATCGGAGGCAGGGTGCGTGATGGCAACGGAAGGTAAAACGCGACGGCGGCCCGGGCGCCGCAAACTTTTCTTTCGGGACCTCGTCGCGCCGGCACTGGAAGCGAAACGACTCCGTGGAAACAGCGAGGCCTCGCTGGCCAAAGATGAGCAGAGGCTCGGCCGACTCTCGATGGTGATCGGCGGAGTTCCCGCCAGGGAGATCACGCCGGGAATTGTCGAACGCGCGCTCGAGGCGCTCGCCCGCGGAGATTACAGTGACGGTCCACTCAAAGGCTCGACCGTCAATCGGTACCATTCCGCGGTGAGTTCGGTCCTTCGCTACGCGGCGCGACAGGGTTTCATCGGATCGAATCCGCTGGCCGACGGCGGCGTTCCCTGGTCCAAAGAACAGAAAGTACACGTCCGCTTTCTCAGTGCCGGCGAGGAGGCCCGACTCTTGAAGGTGATCCGTGCGGATTGTCCGGACAAAGAGCCCGAGCTCATGCTGGCGATGCTGACGGGAATGAGGCGCAGTGAACAATATTCGGCCAAGTGGGAAGGCTGGATTTCGGAAGCGGGCATCCTCCACGTCAACGGCAAGACCGGCGCTCGCGAAGTCCAGGTGAACCAGGCCGCGCGAGAGTGCCTCGAGTTGCTGCGGAAACGCGCGCCGGCCGGGCAAGTCTACATCACGCCGGAAGCGAATGAATGTGCCGCGGATCGCCGGACCTGGTTTGAGCGGGCAGTGAAGAAAGCGGAATTGCGGCCGGCGTTTCACTGGCGGGATCTGCGGCACACGTTCGCATCCCGGGCAGCCCTCGCGGGGGTGCCATTGCTGACGATCCAGCAACTTTGTGGACACCTATCGTTCGAGACAACGCTGAAGTATGCACATTTGAGCCCGGACCATCGGAAACAGGCGGTAGAGCGGGTGAGCATGTACGCCGGCGGGAGCGTGAGTCTGACGGCGGCGGGAAATGTAGGGGATTCCTAATCCCCTCAACGCTCCGTTTTGGCTGGAATTGTGTGGATTTCGAAGGCGTTCACCGCTCGCATTGCACCGCGGAGAAAGGCGCGGACCTCACTGACGAATGACCGACAGCATGGACTTTTCGGAAGCCGACTACACACCAAATCCCGAGCGCGCGATCCACGTCCAAGGGACACTCACCGAAGGGTTGCTTGACCGCCTCGAACCCGAGATACGCGCTCTCACCGCCGCCAATCGCGAGCCCATCACCGTCTTTATCGACAGCCCTGGCGGTCGCGCTGTCGTTGGCGAACGCATTCTCGGTCTCCTGCGGTCAACGACCCAGGACGATGCGAGGGCCTCGAGAATTATCACCGTCGCCGTCTCGCGAGCAGGCAGCTCGGCAGCCGATCTCCTCTCCGCGGGAGACTACGCTATCGCGTCTCCCGGAAGCGCGCTGCACTACCACGGCACGAGAACTCCAATGCCTGACGGTCCGGTGACCGGTGAATGGGCCATGCTGCTCGGCGAGGCTTTGACGACCTCCAACGAGAGATACGCAGCCCAGCTCGCCCGAAAATCCGCACAGCGCTTCCCCTTCATCCTCGCCGCGCTGCGCGCTGAATTTGAGGAATACCGTGCGGAGGCGGCCGATGCGAACCTTTCGGAGCTGAAGTGTTTTCAGTCTGTTCTTCTCCGGAAACTGTCGCCCGAGGCCCAGAAGGTCCTAGAGAAGGCGATCGCACGTTGGGACGGCTACAACGGCCTGCTTCGGCACTTCCGGAAGAGAATAGGGAGAAGCCGCGCCTCCAACACGGACCTCCAGAAGATCATGCTGAGCGCGAGCATCGCTCTCGAGTGCCAGAGCAACAAACGAAATCCGAATTGGAACATCGGCCGCGGAGGAATGGGCAGAATCCGCGATCACTTCTACTTTCTCGACGCGTATTTCGGGAACGCACATGACGTCGAGCTGTGGGCGCCGGGAGCTTCCGCCAAAGCCAACGAGGACGCCGCGGCACCGCTCGAAGATCGCGAGTCGGGCTCCTATTTCCTGCCCTTTCGGACTTTCGCCTTCGCGATCTGCCGCGCGCTGCAGGACGGAGATAACCGACTCACAGCGATGGATGCGTTGTACCTCGGTCTGATTGACACAGTGCAGGCAGACCTTACCTCTGCATGAGCTGGAGCGAAAATGCAGCGTTACTTCGGAACAGTTCTCCCTGGCCGGAGCAGGTGGCTTCAGCGTGCCGGGTCCGCGCGGCCGTGCAAACAGCAAAGTGCGACACGAAGCGGCCTCTCGGAGTTTTCACAAACGGACCTTTGCGACCCCGCGGCGTTCGGAACATGTAGATGAGATCGCTGCAGTCCCGGCACCGTTTCGTCTGGAGAAACACGTAACCGCCGAGAATCATATCGGTCATTGTCGCGGGGAAAATCACGCCTTAACTCCCTTCACAACGCAGCGTCATTTCGCGGGTGCGTGCGCGAACCCGCTCTCTTGGAGCCCGTTTTCTGAGAAGCTCGGCACCGCCGATTCGCGTTCACTGGCTCGTAGATCGCGGGAGTGTTGATAGATTTGATCGAGCGTGAGCTTGACGCCAGATGCACGCGCGAGACGCTGGATGATTGCGGCGTGTGCTGGACGAGGTGCAGTCGCACCTCGTATCCAGTGGTAGATCGCGGAGGGGAGGATGTCGAGCCCTTTCGCGAGGCGGTCGACGCCGTAGGCCATGACGAAGCGCGCAAATTTGGATTTCCACCGAGGCGCGGCTCTGCATCTCTGAAGCCGCTTGCTCATTCGGCGAGCCCTTCGCATTTGAGGTAGCAAGTTACCTACAGCGTACACCCTAGCACTACTTATAGAAAAGTGGAAATCGATAAGAATTGCTTCTGACACAGAGAAACCGAGAACTTCCGGGGAACTGACAGTTGCCAGAAGCGTTTGCTTGTGGTGGCACGCTTGTGGCATATTGCGTGTCCTGAAAAAAGCAGGGCCCGGGAAGTGTACTAGCACCTCCGAGCCCCTAACCCACACAGCGAGGTAAACGCCGTGCAAGCTGTACCGAATCTACCCAACTATTCCACAAAGTCAAACGAATCGTCTTACCTTCTCGACGCCGTAATTGAAATCGGAAATCGCCGCCGCCTTGTCCTCGTGAAAATGAAGGAAGCGGTGCAAAAGAGAGACCTCGACGCGGTGTTTCACTGCGCCGAAGAACTCCTCGAGTTGGTCGAACCGGGAACCGAAAGCGAGACCTCAAGGTGAGTAAGAGAGTAATCGAACTTATTCGCGTCTCGACCGAGGGGCAGGCTCAGGACGACCGTGCCAGCATTCCAGCACAGCGCTCCATCAACAGGAAAACGTGCGAGATTTACGGGCTTGAGATCGTGAAGACGATCCAACTTGTGAACGTCTCCGGCGCCTCCATTCTGCGGACCCCAGAAATGCAAAACCTCCTACAGCTCATCGAGAGTCCCGATGTCTCCGGCGTGGTTGTGCGCGAGTTCTCGCGCGTCATGCGCCCTGATAATTTCGGAGACTTCGTGCTCTTCCAGGCCTTCCAGGACACCGGGACGCTGCTTTATCTCCCCGACGGTCCTCTCGACCTGAACAGCAAAACCGGCAAACTGGTAGCGGGCTTGCGCGCGATCATCGCCGGAAACGAACTCTCCGAAATCCGCGAGCGGGTCTGGTCCGCAAAGGAAGAGAAACGGCGCGCTGGAAAACTCGGACAGGGCCTAATCGTTCTCCCATTCGGTGTCGGCTACGAAGAGAAGCGCGGCTTCTTTTACGAGCCCGAGGCGGAGCGCGTCCGCGAGGCCTTCCGTCGATTCCTTTCCGGGGAGCATAGCTACGTGACGCTCTCGCGGATCGTGGGAGTCACTCCCCGCGGGATGCATCTCATCATGCGGAACCCGATCTGGACCGGCTGGCGCGTAATCGACAAGAAACGCGATCCATCGTCCGCGGCTCGAGGGGTGAGTCTCGACGGACGACAGGCCGACCGCAAGACGGTGAAGCGTTCCCCGGACGACATCATTCGCGTCAAGGTCATCGACACTCCGCTGATTCCGGAGGACGAATTTCGCCGCGTGCAGGAGATCATGGATACGAAGTCTCGGCTCCACTGGCGCGCGCATCCCGAGAGGCGGCACGCGTTCACCTACAATGGTTTCCTGATTTGCTCAGAGTGCCGCTCGCTGATTTACGGAAAGTTCAGCCGCCGCAACTATTACATCTGCAAGACTCGGACACTCCCGCAAAAAGGCGCTGTGTCCAGGTGTATCTCCGCAACCATGCAGCGCGATCGGCTCGAAACGAAGCTCGATGGCATCTTCGGTGTGCAACTGACGAGTAGAGATTTCCTTAGGGGTCTCATCGACCAACTAGAGAAAAAGCATGATTCCGCCACAATCCGGCGCAGGATAGCGCAGCTCGAGCGTGAGGTCGGGAGGCTCCGCAAGAAACGGGAGAAGGTTCTGGATGCATTCTTCGAGGGTGTTCTCACTAGAGAGGCGCGGGATGTTCGGCTCGCCTCGCTCGACAAACAAGTGAACCTCGCGGAAGAAATGCTGACGCGTGAGAGGCGTGAGATCCTGCCGAAATTCTCGGCTCGGGAAATTGCGTTGGCGTTGTCTCCGCTTTTCGATTGGCCAGTCTTAGGCAGAGAGAGCAAACGAAGGATTCTCGCGGCGGCGGTCCCAGAGATCCACGTCAGCAACTATGTGGTTTCGGGCATCGCGGTGAGCATTCCGGGGGTCGTCGACCGCAACTTAACGCCTGACGCTCAGTTGGCAAGTTCGAACGCGGACGACGTCCAGGGCGCCGGACTCACTGTTTCAGCGATCATGGCTTCACCGCCGGCGCGTACAGCGCCCAGAGGATCGCGAGCGCGGCGAGGAGCACGAGCGCCTTCGCGAGCCGCGGGTAAGCTGTGATGAACCAGAGAACGAACGCGAACCCGAAGCCGCGCCTCACAGTTTCACCGCCGGCGCGACGCGCGTCACGAGTTTCTCCACGGCTGCCAACGCAGCCGCCAGGCGACACCACGCCAGAGGATCTCGCGCATCGGCTCGGGGATAGCGCAGTCGAGATGCACCGCGGGGGCTTTTTTCGGCAAGTACAACACGCCGGCGAGCCTCGAACTGTTCCCGGCCGGTGATTCCCCGAAAAGCAGGTTTGAGCTTGCGCGGCGATGAAACAACAAATGCGGTTTGACCTTCACGACAGCGCCTCGAACGTCCAATTCGAGTTACCCGCGCACCACCGAACCGCGAACGCGGTCCTGCAGATGATGTTGCGCCGTCCCTGAGGATCGAGCAGTTGCGCCAAACCATCGGCGCCGGCTCGAATCTCGGCATCCGCCTCACGCGCGGCGAGTCCGAGCAGGCGCGCTTGGTTGAACTCCAGCTCCATCTCGATGTTGAGAGGAACTTTCGATTCAATGAGCGTTTTAGGAGCACGTGGAAATCTGGTAGGCTGCGGCTTAGCCGACATGGCGACTGACCTCGCTTTGTTGGTTAGCCTCGCGTTGGTGCTGAAACACCGGCGCGGGGCGCTTCTTTTCTTCGAGCAGCAGCTTCGCAGGTACTTGAGATTGCAGCAATAGAACTAAAGTCCCATCGTCGCCCGGGACGCCTTGGAGCCCCGGAAGCCCCGCCTGTGCACCCTGTGAGCCGCCAGAACCCCCCGTAGGAGGCTTCTGAGGCCGGACGCGCAGAGCAGCCGCCATATCGCCTAGCTTGCGAATCGGACCCTTCGCGAGGGCGCTTACATCGGTCACATCAGTCGCCTCTCGAAAGCGCCTTTTGCGCTGCCTTCGGATTATTCGCGAGGTGCGTCAGCATTATGTTTCCCGCCGTCTTGCTCGAGAGGACCTTGTGAATCAGACCCTCGTCGAGACTGATCCCGAGATGGATGTTCGAGTCGCCCCCGCCGCCGCCGGCGTTGCCAACGAGACCGCCCTCGGCGAATTTCGGAAGAGCGAGACGCTCGATCGATGGAAGCTGCACACCGCGATTGATGGCCTCGAGTTTTCCGACGCCGAACGCGGCGACTGCGCCCGCGTTCACTACATACTCGCCATGCGAGAGCATCGCCGGTACTCTGTCGTCCTTCGGACCGCCAGGACCTTGAATCAAACCGCCCTCGGCGTGGCCCAACCCGAACAGACCCCCGAGCAGCCCTGGGCCTTGGCCGCTTCCCGTGGCACCGCCGAATATTTTCACCAGCAGTAGCTTCACGAGGATCTGCTCAAGGGAAGCCACAACGCTGGAGGCGAGCGAGCGGAACTGATCAGCAGCCGATGCGGTGCTGCGCCCGAGGCTGAGGAAGAAATTCCCGAAGTCCGCCGAAACGGAGTTGCGAAGTGTGTCGCCGAGGTTCTCGGTGGCCTTCTTTATGTTTTCCACGTGCCCGACGTCGGCCTGCGCCTTCGCGGTGTTGTCTTGATTGCCGGTCCTATTAGCGGCGGAGAGCTCGGCCTGAGCATCCGCGCGGAGCAATGGTAATCGTTGGGCAATGAGATCGTTCAGCTTCTGCTCGGCCTCGAGCTGGCTGATCTTGTGCGTCTTCGCATCGATTTCGATTCCCTGCTTCTCGATCTCGTAAGCCTTCTCGTCCTGCTGGAGCTTCGTCTGGGCATCCTTAAAATCGTTCAGCGCCGTTTTTTTCTCAGCGAACAGCGCGATTTCTTGCTCGCTGGCGACCTGATCCCTGCGTAGCTTCGCAACCTCCTGAGCGATGTCCGCACGCGTCACTTCCTCCTGTTTGCCCTGTAGCGCGGCGAGTTCCTTCTGGAACGCCAAGACCTTTTGCTGGTGCTCTTCTCCCTTGTTGAACTCCTCGGTCTCCAACGTTTTGAGCTTCAGAACCTGAGCCTCGCGCGCCTCGGCGATTTTCGCGTCGAGTGCCTGAATCTTCGCTTTTTTCTGGATGCCTGCAGCTTCGGTCTCCGCAGGCTCTTTTTTCTCCAATGCCCTCTGTGATTCGAGGATCTGAATTTCCTTCTGGTGATCTGCTACGATTTCCGCACGGCGGGCCGCAAAGTAGTCCTTCAGCGAAAGCTGACCCTTGTCGAATTGCTGTTGGTCCACAGCCACGCGGACCTTTTCGAATTCTCGATAGAGCGCGAGTTCCTGCTCGAGGTGCTGAATCAGAAGAGAGAGCTGCGCCTTTGCGGCAGAGTCATCGGTTACCCTCGTCGCACCCTTCGGATCGTCCGGGCGGAGCGGGGGCTTTTTCTTGGGTACGTAGAGCGACTCGTAAAGTTTCTGTTGAGCTTCAGTCGCGCGTTTCTCTATCGCCTCGATGCGCGTCTCAAATTCCTTCGTGTCCTTGTCCGAGGGAAGTAGAGCTTTTGTTAAGGCAGAGGAATTAGCACCCAGGGTGATTCCTTCTACCCATCCAGCAATGTGAGCAAAAGCCGTCTTCGCTGCAGCTTCGGTGTGGTTGAAAGCGAAAGAGAAAAACTCCTCGATCTCGGCGGCGGCCGTTCCCGCTGACACACCGATCGACAGAATCCCGAACGCGATGCCTTTGATAATCGATCCGGCTTCCTCTCCCAGGTCTTTGAAACTCTTCCCTGATCCGTCGTCACCGAAAGCGTTGAGCAGTCCATCAGCGACATCCGATATCGCTGGAAGCATGCCCGCTTCGAACTGCGTCGCCATTCCTTTCCCTGCGGCCTCGAGTTCCTTCATCGAGGCTTGAGCTTGGCGGAACGCATCGGTGTCGGTTTGATGGAGCAGCAACCCGAGCTTCGATACGGATTCCGTGATCTTGTCGAAGCCCTCTCCGGCTATCGCGTTCGCAACCGGGATGATCTCGGTGCCAGCCTTCGCGCCGAAGATCGCAGCCGCCGCCGCATTTTTCTGGAAGCCCTTCTCCATGTGGCCCAGACGTTCGGTCACAAGCGCGAGTTTCTCGTCGGGCTTCAGGCTGGCGAAGTCCTTCTGCGTGATGCCGAGTGTTTTGAAGGCGGACGCTGCGGCTTTGGAGCCGGACTCAAACTGCGTGATGGAACGCGCGGCTTTTTGCAGCCCCTTATCCAGCGCCTCCGTTTGGACTCCCGCCTCCTCAGCGACGTGGTGGAACACGCTGAGAGTCTCAGTGGTGATGCCCGTCTTGTCGGACATCTTCCCGATGTTCACGGCGGACTCGAACGCATCTCTTCCGATGCGCGCGAGACCAATCGCCGCGGCGCCCACAGCGATTCCTTCAAATGCCTTCTTCAGCGAGAGCCCGGATGAGGCCGTCTCGTCCTGCTGCTTCTTCAAGTTTTTGAGCTGACTGGTGAGCTCTTTGATGGCGGAAGCCACACCTGTGTCTTCCGCAGTAAGTTTGACCTTGATTTCTGGCGCGTCAGCCATCTCTTATCTCCTCAGAACCCTCGGGATTGACGGAGGGTCCGTCTTCCTTCGCTGGTGCGGAGCGAGAGCACTCCACACGAGCAGTTCAAGTTCGTAGTTCCTCCGCGCCGAAACCTGCATGCATTCGACATATGCCAGCATCAGGTCCCGGAGCGGCCAGTCCATCACTTCGCGAATCCGGCCGACGTCCTGGTGAGCGACCTCGCGAATCAGCGGCGCGAAGTCCCCGAGGTCGACGGATCCGCGTTCTTTGTAGGGGGGACCTTTCCGCTCCGGTTCGAAGATTTCCGGGAAGTCTCCGACGATGGTTCCCCTAACGAAAAAAAACCTATAACGAACTTCACGATCGCGGAGCGCATCGCGGTCTTCTCTCCGACGTCGGTGATCCCCGCGAAGCGTGCCGCATTCGCGTCTGCCTCGGCACGGTTCCACACCTTGCCCTCTTCCGTGAGGCAGCCGGCTAAGATGTGGTGAGCGCGGCCAGCCAGTAGGATCTGCGTGAGCAAGTCCTGCATGCGCTTCTCATCCGTTCGCTCCTTCCCGTCGAGATCGTGAAGGACCTCAAGGGCACTGGCGAGCCGGAGATGCGCGAGGATGTAATCGTCCTGGTTTGCGGTGAGAGCTTGCGTGATGCCCTGGAACTTCCTGCCGTCGAGCGTGATGGTGTCGATCAATTTGCCGTCCTCAGCTTTCTAACGATTTCGGGAGCCGTTCCGCCCGGACCCCCGATACAGATCGAAAAGTTCCTGACGGAGTCGCGTATAGTCTTCTTCTCCTCGACGTCGGTGATCGCCGCGAAGCGTGCTGCGTTCGCGTCGGCCTCGGCGCGACTCCAAACTTTTCCTTCCTCGATCAGGATGCCGGCCAGGATGTAGTAGGTCCGGCCGGAAAGCAGAATCTGCGTGAACAGGTCGTCAGCGCGCTGTTCCTTGGTGCGCTGAACGCCATCGAGATCGTTGAAGACCTTTACCACATCCCCGGCGAGCCGGAGATGCGCGAGGACGTAATCGTCCTGGTTTGCAACGAAAGGAGCGTGCAAGACATCCGTGAACTTCCTGCCATCGAGCGTGATGTCGAACATTTTTTATCCTCCGGGACGGGATCGCCGCCCGCTCCATTGCCTTGCACAAACTGAACCGTTAAACCGCCCTCCGAGCACGCGCAGTCACGGCCTAGAACGTGGCCAGAAGCGCCCTCACCCAAGTATTCGTCGCCACGCAAACATAAATGTGCGTCGCGTCGTAAGCGATCTGTCCGGCCGTGCCCGCGCTGGTCGCGGTTGCCGGCGCGGCTACGAGTTGCGGCACTCCGCTCGCGAGATCCGTGATTTGGCTGGACTTGATGTTGACGCCGATACTTTCATTCGACATTGTGTTGCCTCCTATTTTGAGATTGATCGCGAAGGGGAGAAGGAGCCGCGAGTGCGGCAGGTGTACCTAAACTGTACCCGACCCGGGCGACTTTGGCGGGCGTAGCGGTCGTAGCGCTACGAGAAATCAGTAATTTGCGTGGCGTCAATGGGGCTACGGAGTTCGAATCCCACCCGCGCCTCCAAGCTCCTTTGTTTCTGCCATCCCCATAAATCATGCGATTCTGTCGCTAGTTTCAAATTGAACCATTTCTCCCGTT
>WNFI01311411.1_pt1 | contig 11146 bp, 7 predicted proteins | sample 5400471 | NCBI WGS metagenome assembly WNFI01 (sample SAMN13153348, study PRJNA577476) | soil metagenome | isolation source: 100 cm saprolite on Douglas fir-dominated hillslope | place: USA:California | collected 2013-09-17 | reverse complement strand
TGGGAGCCAGGTTCACGAAATACACCCCATCGGGGAACACCCCACTGAGTTCGGCTGCGACCTGCAGCGCCAGCCGGGTTTTGCCAATGCCTCCGGGACCCGTCAGGGTGAGCAAGCGCACCTCCTCACGACGCAGCAACTGCTCCACAGCAGCTATTTCCTGCTCGCGTCCGATGAACGGCGTGGGCTGAACGGGCAAGTTGTTCGGGTGGGTGTCGAGGATCATGAGGGGTGGGAAATCAGTCGGCAAACCCTCGATGATGAGCTGAAAAAGATGGCTCTTCTGCTGTACGTCCTTGAGGCGGTGCGCTCCCAGATCCCGCAGGCCTACTCCTTCCGGCAGGGCATGCTCCACCAGGTCCCGGGTCGTCTGCGAGAGCAGCACCTGCCTCCCGTGGCCAGCACGCATGATGCGCGCGGCGCGATGCACGTCTAGGCCAACATAGCCCTCAGCAGAAAGCTGCGGTTCGCCCGTATGCAAACCCATGCGCACAAGCACCGCCACCCCATCGGGCCAGGGATGTGCAGCGAGCGCGTGTTGTGCAGTCACTGCCGCTGACACAGCATCAGTGGCACGGGCAAAGGCCACGAAGAGGGCATCCCCCTGCGTATCGATTTCGTGGCCATGATACGTGTGGAATGCCGCGCGCTGCAAGGCCCGGCACTCCGCCAATACATCCGTGTAGCGCTCGCCCAGTTGCTCAAGCAACTGGGTAGATCCTTCGATGTCACTGAAGAGCAAGGTGATCGTTCCGGCTGGCAACTCAGACATGCAAAGCCCCCTTACTCTTTAACATGTTGTGTGTTGTCTTGTTTGGATTCCTATTCCTGCGCTCGTATCAAGCACCATGAAAAGACCAAAGTCATTCACCTCACGCATTATATCTCATGGTTGAGATGAGAGTAAGAAGAGCGGTCGAATACGTGGATGTTGATCTCCTACAGGATGAAGTTGGTGATGAGCACTTGAATAGATAGTGCACTAGAAGATATCGGCTTCAGGAAACTGGCTCAATAACCGTATCTGCGCCGCACGGTAACTCTATGGCGAAGTAGAGACAGGCCCATAATACATCATTATGGGCCCATCTCTTACTATCAGTGCTTGCTTGAACGAGCTGATAGCGCTTCTCTTGTGCTGTCATGATCACAGCACGTGGTCTTCATTATTCATCATCGTTTAGCAAGTTCAAATTGATACAACTGAAAAACTACAAATAAACTGTCAACATCAGTTGCCTCGGCAATCTCAACAGGATTAAAGGTAGATTCAATGAACTGTCTCAAAACTCTTCAGCAGTTCGATTAACATTGCGAATTATTTGGCAGTAGTCGGTTGTGAGTCCCGAAGGGGGGACTCGCCGGGGCTCGTTTGCTGGCGTTTACCGGTGTCCTCCACAGTGTGTCATTGTTTGCTGTTGTTCGTCGGTTCCGCTGTCAGTTTTGGGTTCTGACGCAAATTGATACTGTTGGCGAACTTGTGGACTGTAACTTACGGTTGTCAAGTGGCTCATGCGCACTTTTGCTCATTGTGTGGGAAGCAGACACACTACTGATTTTGTTAAAGGGAGAGTGGTAGTTGATGATGGAAAGAAGGAGTTCCCCTCATGACAAACGTGTTATTGCTTCCCGATGCAAGCGTCCTTGCACTTGTTGATATTACTGTAGATGCCCCGACGAAGACCATTACGGCTGTGGCCAGTACGACTTCCCCAGAAGCCAGTTGCCCCGTCTGTCACCAGCCGTCCAGCAAAGTGCAGTCGCGCTATGTGCGCACACTCGCGGACCTGCCCTGCTCGGGTCAACAGGTCCGCTGGCGGGTCCAGGTGCGCCGCTTCTGGTGTCTGAATGCAGCCTGCGAGCGCCAGATTTTTAGCGAACGACTGCCCACTTGTGCCCTTGCCTACGCCCGTCGTACCACACGGCAAGCAGAGAGCCTGCACCAGATGGCATTGACTGCTGGAGGAAAGGGCGGCGAATATCTGGCACGGCGGCAGGGGATGCCGACGAGCCATGACACCTTGCTACGGCTCATGCGGCGAAGCCAGCCTGCTGCGGTGCCGACTCCTCGCGTTTTGGGTGTGGATGAGTTCGCCTGGAAAAAGGGGCACCACTACGGTACCATCCTGGTCGAGTAAGATAGTGCTAGTCGCACCCTTTGACCCAGTATTACAGGAAAATAGCCAATTTGGATACTCTGGTCACATCTGTTTACAACATTGGCTTGATGAGCGTTGGTACAGAGGGAAAGACGACACCATCTCACCGAAGAAAGGCCCGAGAGCCATGGCGAAGATCCACAGAATCAAAGGCAAGCCCCAGGACCCTTACGAAGTCCTGTTTGTTGACCAGCATGGTCATCTCTTGGTCGGACTCACGGAGTGGTATCGTGTGCGCACCAGGCAAGGGCCTGCTAGCACGCGCGATACCTATCTGGCTTGTTTGCTCCCCTTTTTCGCCTTTCTTGCAGAAAAAGGCTGTGCGTGGAATGCGCCACCAGAGCAACTGCGAACGGCCCTCATCGACTTTTACCGAGACCGGCTCGGATGTCTGATCCGCCCTGATAGAGGGCGAGAGCGTGTTGAGATCGTGCCCACCCGCGACACGCCCCTACGAGAGAGCACGCTTCAGGTGCTCCGAGCAGCGCTGCGTGATTTTTACCTCATCATGAGAGATGAGCGACTGTATGCCTTTCCCAATCCGCTCTCCTCCGAACTTCTCATGCACCTCAAGCTCCTGCACGATCAAACCATTGTCAATGCGGGCGCACCTGAGCATGCAGGTATTCGAGGTGAGTCGCACGCACACACGCGACGACAACCAACCGCCTTCATCCGCTATCCCAAGGCAGGTGCATGGCAGCCTGATCTGCGCAAAGAGCTGGCCGATGTCCGAACGGGCATCCACGCGGTTCTAGATGCCATGATGGAGTGCCGGGAGATCTCGTGCCGAGAGAAAGTGGTGCTGGAGTTGCTGAGAAACACGGGGGCCAGGCTCCACGAGATTGTTCTGCTCACGGCAGGTGGGTACCGCAATGAGGGGGTTGCCGGTCAGGCTCAGGTGGTGAGCAAGGGGAGCCTGGGGCGAGAGATCAAAACCATTTACTTCGCTCACCATCCCATCGTTGCCGTGCTCCTGTCGAACTATCTTGAACAGGTGCGTCCCCAGCACGACCCACACCGGCGGACGCGCTTCGCTGATGTAGAGAACACCGCACCCGTGTTTTTGACCGAGCGAGGAACGCCCTATGCGCTGAAGACTTTTTACTACCACTGGTACAAGCACTACCCACACTACCGTGCGTTGTGTCCTGTGCCGTTCTCCCCGCATGATATTCGGCACCTGTTCATCACCGAGTTTCTCATCACCCTGCGCCAGGAATGCGGGGCAGGGACGGAGCATTTTGATACCGAACGGTACCAACGCGAACGAGAAGCATTTGGCAGCCTGATCATGGGATGGCGCAGTGCTCAGACCATCGATATTTACGATCACTCTCGGGATGGAGAACACACCCTGCAGGTCCTTGCCATGATGCAGCATCGCCTATCAGAACGGCAGTATCTCGTCTCGCCTCTAGACAGCCCGAAAGCCCATCCTCCTGCAGCAGAGGCTTCACCTCCTGTGCAAGAGGAGCACGGGCCACAGGAATCAGACACGATCATCTGGCTGCATGACGCTGAAACCTTGGCCTGGATCAAGAAGATGCAGCAGCAACAGCCGTTCTGAAACACAAGAAGAAGGAACACACAGATGGAAACCCTTGTTGCCACTTCTGAAGACATCCAGGATGAACTGCAGCAGGCACGGCAGGACCGTTACGCCTTCAGCAAGCGTGATGAACGGGCCAGACACCTTCGCCTCTTTTTCGCCTGGCTTCCCCCGGTCTTGCGTGACGCACCAGGCATGCACTGGGACCAACTTCCAAGCCAGGTGATGGGACATCTTGTTCGCACCGTGGGTGATCACCCTGATGCACTCCCCATTGTCCTGGCTGTCGGCTGCGCCATGCATGCCATGAAGAGACAGACGCTGTTGCATATCAGCTCGACCCTGTTCAGCTTGTTCCGACGGTTGCGGACGCAGTTCGGCATGAGCGCTCTCTCACAGTTACGGAACCGTGAACTGTGGACCCGTTTCGTCACGGGACGCACCCTCTCTGCTGGCGAAGTCCGCATGCTCACTGTCTATGCGTCCATCGCTTTCACGCACGAGCGAACCTACCTGGAAAGCCTGGATGAGCGGCATCGCCTGCTGTTAGAACCATATGCTTTACCCCCACTTCCAGCACGGTTTCTCGAACGCTACGCCCAGCGCCGAGCGACGGCTACTGCCGCAGAGGTGCGCCGGAAGGAACAAAGTGATGTCCTGGTTCCCCTGTTTCCATTGCTCGTTGAGCTGGCACAATTGCGCAAGCAGGCCGCAGAGCGCTTGTACCAAGCCTTTTGCACCTCTCGGGATCAGGCACGCAGGGGCGACATTCAGCTGCCGTATCGGTTTGAGTACACGGATCGTTCCTTTTCCGTCACAGAGGATGCGCCGACGATGGCAGCGGTGGCGCTCATCGAACGGGAAGTCGCGCTCTCGCTTACGCTTTGGAACCGGGCAAGCTGGGTAGAAGCCCACCCGGAGCTGTATGGGCGCTGTTCTCAATGGCAGAGGAAACGGCGCCTGTTTGCCTATGCAGCCGAAAAGGACCTCTATTTTCTCCAGTATGAAGGGCCGCTTGAAGATTTGCTCTGGTGCGGAGATGTCCTGGCTCACTGGCCTGTATTAACGCCTCCCACCTCTGCATCCGAGGCGGAAGAAGCGCAGGCAAGATCGTGGCACACCGTGCTGTGTCTCAATCGGCCAGGGCTGCTCGCTCCGCCCAAACGCAGCAGTGTGTGGTTTCGTCATGCGATGTCTACCGGAGCCATCCTGTTCGAGCCAGAGTCGTTGTATCGAGGGACCCTGTATGCCACGGCGTTGGCAACTCTGGCCCTCACCAATGGAAGCCGGGTGAGCGAACTGCTTCAGGTGAGTGCCAGCCGCTTCGAGACCATCGTGGTGGATGAACTGAAGCACCAGCAGCCAACCGGCCGCAAAATCGGGATTCTCGTGCAGAAACTCTTGCCCAAGGGGTACACGCAGGAGAGTGAGCGCCAGTTCTTTCTGATCGGTGACATGGCCGCTCGTCTGCTCAGAGAGATTGGGCAGTTACTGGAAGCGACCCACGATGGCAGCATTCCGGTGGTTCATCCTACCAGAAGCACTAAGGAAGATGACCTGGCTCCCGAACCCTATCTGTTTCAGTGGAATGCGAGTGTTGATGGGCGACTGGGTCTGCTCACGCGCGAGGACGTGGCGCGACTCTTGCGCTTTCTCTTTCATGGACTCGCCTTCACCACGAGGACGGGCAAACCGATCCGGATTGCGCCCCATCTCCTGCGGCACGTGCTGGCCACCCACGCACGAACGGTCCAGAACGTGCCTGCTGAAGCAGTTGCCTACCTGCTGCATCATCGGGTCACGCTCTCTAGCTCAGCACAGGCACTCTCCATTCCCGAAGCGACGGCATACTACAGTCGCTTGCCGATCGCGCATCTGCTTGCGCTGCTCTTTGAGGTGCAAGCCACCTTTACCTGGCCTTCAGATCGCTCCTATCTGCCAGCACCCACCCCTCGCACGTTGGAGCAGATGGATGAAGCGCTGCGCCAGATTTTTGAGCAGTGGAGTCTCATTGGCCCAACGGTCCTAGGGTTTTGCAGTGCAGGATTGTGTATCCGCCCTGACCATCGCGCGCTGTGTCTGGGGTGTCGATTTCTTGTCCCCCACTACAGCAATCTGGCACGTGCTAGCACCTGGCGCCAGCTCTACGTCCTGCACGCCGAGCAGCACGAAGCACATGGACATCTCATTGATGCCAAGCAGGCAAGACAGATGATCCAGTACCTGGATGATATCATCACGATCATGCACATCCAGATCAAAGCCCGGCAAGATGGTGGGTATTTGCCGTTTGCAGATACCCTTCTACTTGACGCTGGCAGAGAGGAGCAAGATGATGACAGAACCACCCGCCCCAACTCGTGATCGCTATGGACATCTACGTACCTACGCTGCAGCGCAAAAGCGGGCAACCGTTGACCGGCTGAAACAGGCCATTGCTCAGTTGGAGGAGGAAGGCCGTCCTGTCACCACGTTTACCATCAGGGAAGTGAGTGGACTTGATTACATGGCCTATTACCGCAATCCTGAAGCCCTGGCGCTGTTTCGCCGCCACAGTACCCACCTCCGCAAAAAGCGGGCAAAAGCACAGGCGAAAGGTCGCACGTCAAAGCGGAAAGGCTCTGGACAGGACCCCTTCCAGGAGGCGGTGATTTCCCCACGTGATCCCCTGCTCAATTACAAAAAATCTCGTCTCGCTGCAGAAGTGCGCTCAGCACGTGCTGAGCGTGACCAGATGGAGCAACACTATCAAGTGCTCGTGCAGGACCACATGCAATGTGGACTGACCATTGCTCGCTTGGAAGCACAGTTGGCAGAGCACCTCGCATTTATGGAGCGTTTTCGCTCCTCCTTGCGAAAAGAGGAGCATGAACCTTGAAGCGAGCAGAGAAGAGGGAGTGGCTGCGTCTGTTCAAAACAGACCTATGCCGAGACACTCTAGAAGCTCACATGAGACGGAAGTATTGCCTCTTGACAAGAACTAGAAGAAAGACTTGGAAAGACATCAGGTCGTTGATCTTCTGCCAGACCGGGAGGCAGAAACGTTCATCCAGTGGTTGAAGGCGCGTCCTGGCGTGGGGGTCATCAGTCGAGACCGTTCTGGTACCTATGCCGATGGAGCCAGGCGAGGTGCCCCGCAAGCCATTCAGGTCAGTGATCGCTTTCATTTACTGGTGAACCTGCATGCTAGCTTGACCCGTCTGTTTGAACGGAAACACGACCTGCTCAAGCAGATCGCAGCAGCGGAACACGCCCTTGGAGATCCTCTCGCAGAGGCTTCTTCAGCCGCAGCTCGCATCCCATCAGCGGAACCGAAACCACTTCCACTCAAGCAGGTGCAACGACAAGCCAGACGAGGCAGGCGCAAAGCTCGCTATGAAGAAGTGCTCAAGCTGCATGAGCAAGGAGCCAGTCAGGTGGCGATCGCCACCTTGCTCGGTTTACATCGTGACACGGTCCGACGCTATCTGGCCGCTGCGGCATTTCCTGAAATCGTCCGTCCCAAGCGCACAAGCAAGCTCGACCCGTACAAAGACTACCTGCATCAGCGCTGGGCAGCAGGGCACCAGAACATCACACACCTGGTCAGCGAAATCCGCGAACGGGGGTATCGAGGGAGTGCGACGATCGTGCATGACTATCTCAGACCTTACCAGGAGCACCCAGAGTGGCTGCAAGCATATCAGCAAGAGATCCAACAAGGGACAAGAGGCGGGAGCAGCACGCCTCTTTCCGCTCGTGAAGCCGCCTGGCTCTTCGTCCGCAATCCGCGCAAACTCACGCTACGGCAGGTGTGGCAACTCGAGCCAGTGCGCGCCCAAGACGAAGGATTGGCAAGAGCCTATCAGCTCACGCAAGATTTTCGTGCGATGGTGGCCAATCGGCAAGTGGGAGTGCCCCAACGCTGGCTCCAGGAAGCCCAGGAGAGTGGCATTGCAGAACTCCGCAGCTTGGCCGCTGGGATCTACCGCGATTACGATGCGGTTCGTGCCGCCCTTTCGACGGAGTACAGCAATGGGCAGACGGAGGGACAGGTCAATCGGCTGAAACTCATCAAGCGACAAGCCTATGGTCGAGCGCACTTTGATCTGCTTCGTCTCAGGGTCCTTCATCGATCCGGACGGACGAATCAGCAAAAGTGCGCATGAGCCAGTTTCTCACCGTATTTTACATCCGCATAGCCCATACCGCCAGGATAGCCATCGTAGATTTCTCTTGGGTTATAAGTTTTTTGATCAACTGGCTATTTCCTTTTTGAGAAACATGCGATAGAGTAAAGTATAAGCCACACTCAAATCGGTAGATGGCGTGGTCAAGTCAGATCACAATTCAATATAAAGACGCAGGTTGCGGCACCGTTCATCCCAATTATCAAAACGTATCATGCTCGGTTACTGCTAGTTGGCAAGCCAATGAAGGTCACTCGTTGTACCTATATCAGCAAGTTGCAATATCTTGCATTTGCAGTGACTACTCGTGAGGATTCTTTCGTTTCGCCTCACCAGTCTTCAACGAAGGTGGCGACCGCAGTTGCCACCTTCGTTGGCTTGATCAAGTTCAATCTCATTTGCCCCAGGTTATCGCTAACCAAAAGTCTTCCATCGAGTTGTCACTGAAGTAAAGGATGAACTTGCCCAGCAGTGCTGGAGGGGGAATGTTTGTCAATTTGCTCACCTGAAGGTTCATAGACTTATCCAGGACCAGCGTATCTTTATTCGCCGTCGGATTTATCGTTGATGGTCACGCTGTTGGTGGTTTGCGCGAAGAATTCCATACGAAAGAAACGACTGACTTCCGAAGCGAATATATCCTTTCGACAGAAGCTCATCCTTTGCCTGAATCAGCGAGATTACGTATGAGACATATAAATCTGGTATTTACACTCAGAGATTGACAGAAGTTCCTGAACTCCCTGCGTCAAGTATCTGCCCTGTCATTGTGAAGTTACCTTGGCCAGTCCCAGCTGGAAGAGTAATAAGTACCTTTGTTCCGGGATCTACATGCACGCGCATTGATTGGGCAAACACAAAGATATCAGAGGAAGGACTGCTTGACCCAGCCCTTTGTACTGGAATGAAGTAGACTCCAGTTGTGCTAGCAGTACCACCCGCAGCGGGCGGTGGTGAAATGAGTTGGAAAACGACGAAGAAAACTTGACCCAATGGGATGTTTCCATCCCCTGAGACGAACTCGATGATAAGTTCTTTGTCTGTAGGTACGGTGAACTCCAGGCTCCCGCCTGAGGCACTTGCTGTTATTTGATAACCTCTAGAGAACTGGAAAAACGCCATTTTCTATCCTCTCATTCTGCAACTTCATTTCCTATCTTTGACAAAATGATATCGTACAACCTAACCAATGGTGCTCGTGGGTTAACTCGCAAATAACCCACTTTTCACATTGGCCTCCGGGTGGGCGGTATCAAGGGCTGGTAAGCTCTAATTGCCCTCCTAGGAACCGCCGCCTCATTGCGCGTTGACCCACTAGTATGGCCTCATAGGAAACCTTTCATCAGGTCGTTTCCGCGTAAGCTCGTACCGACAGAAGAGGAAAACACGCGAGACGATGCCAGTATCGAGCGGGAATGCAAACATTCCGAGATCGTGATTCCCCCTTTGATCTAGTGGTCCCAGGCGCAAGTCAAGCACTCCATGATAGAGGCTCGGCCACTCGGCACTTGCGATGCAAAGGATATCGTGTATCGCACGTTCATCCTGGTCATCATTTGTACGCTCGCTTTTGCGACCAGACAGGAACCTGACCATGTGATGAGCACTCGGCTCCGCTTCTGGAGCCTGAAAGAGGATCTCTAGACGGTTGATGTACAGTTCGCAGTGACCAGGCACGAAGGGGAACATGTCGCGACCGAGACGGAGGCTGAGATGCCTTGCCGACTTTTCATCCCCAGAGATGCCCTGGAAGCGGTGCCAAGTGTCAGGGAACTCGTGCTTCACGTCGAAGAAGCGCAGGCCAGATCCTGGCAGGTGATGTTGCGCAGTCTCATTGGCTGCCTGGCGCAATACTTCTCCTCCCTCGCGTGCAGTGTAGTTCAGGTGCAGAATCACATCGGTCAGAGTATCCACATCGAACTGGTTGTTCTCCTGGGGAAGTTCGATACGCCAACGGCTGACTGCGCCCTCGAACTCGAACGGGAGATAGCGCTCGTCGCGGAAGTTGAGCTCAAACAGACCAGCGTCGTTTTGTCCGCTCGATGTGGCTATGGCCTCTCTGGACGCGTACTGGATGACTACACGCGGATCATCGGGCAACACTTGATAACCATTCTCCATGTCGTCATCATCGCAACAGGAGGTCGGAGGATCGATCAAGCACGGGTCTATGCGAGTAGCACTGCCCAGGAGGGTCAGGCGGCAATGAATACCTGTGTACGGCCCGACGACACAGGGGATACTCAGCGTCACATTCTTGATACGGCGCATATAGTGGCCAGGGTAGTCGAGGTCGAACATCCATTCGGGGATGTTGATCTCGCAGCGACCGGTGGCTTTGAGGCGCAGGAACTCGCGCGGGAAATGGAGACGCAGGGAGAAGTGCTTCATCAGTTCATACTCGCGCACGTTTTCGTCAAGGTAAGCTTTCTCCATCTGACGCAACGCGAGCTGTAGTCGCTCACCAGCCTGCAGACTTTCATGCAGGTTATCCCATGACTCGACAGGCAAGAACCTACGTGTTGTATGGCCGCGTTCGTAGTTGAAGGCTCTCTGCGCTTGCCGCGCGGTGCAGAGAGCCAGTTCATACATACGGGTATGGAGGGCAGCGGTCTCCTGTTGCAAGAACAAGTACAGTGCGTGGTTGGTGAACTTATCACGCAGGAAGTCCTGCACCTCAGCAGACTGCTCCATTTGGCGCTGGTGATTATTGAGTTCTCGCAGCGCAATGTCTCGTCGCCGTTCGGCTGCAAGAAGCTGGCGCTCAATCTGCTCAAGCTCGATAGTGATGACATCAACCTGTTGCCGCCAGTCTATTTCACGTCGATCCCACCCGCCCTTATTCAGGTTAAATGAGCCAGTTGTACTCGCCATCTCTCCCCCGATGCTTGCTATGTGCGACGCAGAGGAAAAAGTCTCCCCAAGCTTCGTCCCCAGGGGAATCTGAGTATCTTCTATTTCTCCGACAAAGAGATCCGGTATGAAACGCAGGATCATAGCGATGACCTCAGACACGATGCTTGCTCCTTGAGCGCCCAGCGTAACATCAACAAGTGTTGAGTATTGCACCTCACCGCTAATCAATCCATTGTCTATCAGCGTAGTATAATACCTAAAACGTGTCTGTGCTCCTTCTTTCGTCTTCTGGAGTGATTGGACCTGCCAGTCTGCTTCGCGCCATTGGTTCTGCTTTAGGGATAAAGCGAGATCGAGGAGCTGACGCTCGTGAGTAGCCCGCAAAGAGGCAAGATACTCGGCATCCCCTT
>WNFI01130924.1_pt1 | contig 11146 bp, 7 predicted proteins | sample 5400471 | NCBI WGS metagenome assembly WNFI01 (sample SAMN13153348, study PRJNA577476) | soil metagenome | isolation source: 100 cm saprolite on Douglas fir-dominated hillslope | place: USA:California | collected 2013-09-17 | reverse complement strand
AAAGAAGCTCGACGTCATCCCGGGCACGGTCCGCGAGCTGGACGAAATCGAGGAGTTGCCGGGCGCGTTGCTTGGCCACATCGCGAGGCAGACCGAAGTAGCGGGCGTAGGTATACAGGTTCTCGTCGACATGAAGTTCGAGGTCCAGCGTGTCGGACTGTGGCACGACGCCCAGCCGCGCGCGAATCCGCGGGCCGTCCTCGACCGGGTCCATGCCAAGCACACGCAGGGTGCCACCCGATGCGGCCGAGACGCAGCCGATCATTCGCATCGTCGAGGTTTTCCCGGCGCCGTTCGGGCCGAGGAAGCCAAATGCCTCACCGCGCTCGACGTCGAAGTCGATCGCGTCGACCGCGACGAGGTTCGCGAAGCGCTTCGTCAGGCCACGGGCATGGATAAGCGCGTCTGCAGGGGTTGCTGATGTGGCCATTGCGGCGTCGACACGATACTAGATGCGAGGACGCGCGCTTCGTGGTCGAGAAGCCACTGTTTCGTCGGCAGCCCGCCGCCGAATCCAGTGAGCGAACCGTCCGCACCGATGACGCGATGGCACGGCAGAACGATGCAGACGGGATTGGCGCCGTTCGCGGCCCCGAGCGCGCGAGCCGCTGTCGGGATGCCGAGCGCGGCGGCCTGCCGCCCATAGCTGGTCGTCGTCCCGAAGGGGATATCGGCCAACGACCGCCAGGCCGCGAGCTGGAAGCGCGTGCCCTGCAGGTCGAGCGGGACATCGAACGTGGTGCGTGAGCCGGCGAAGTATTCATCGAGCTGGACGGCCGTCTGCACCAGGAGCGGATGAGCGGGATTGCGACGCGGCCGCGGATGGATTCCGGCGCGGGTCGGCGACAGTTTCGGCCAGAGGATCGCCCTGAGCCCCTGGTCAGAGGCGACGAGCGTGAGCTCGCCGACCGGTGTGTGGTGCGTGGTGCTGTGCAACATAGGTTTGGTTTGCATCATGAGACCTCCTTCTGGGTGTCGCTCAGGGTTGCCCACAACTGGTGGGTCGCGTAGCTGCGCCAGGGGCGCCAGCCGGCGGCGTGTTCGGAAATCGCGCGCGGGGTGCTGCCGAGGCCGAGGCGCGCGCCGGCTTTCTTGATGCCGAGGTCGCTCGGTAAGAATGTATCGGGGTCGCCGAGCGCGCGCATCACGATATAGCCCGCGGTCCATTCTCCGATCCCCGGCACCTTGATCAGTTGCTGGTAGGTCTCGTTACGGTCGGCACCCGGATCGAGGGCCAGCGTGCCGCCCGCCACGGCGCGGGCGAGCGCGCGCAGCGTCGCTCGTCGCGTTGCCGGGACGCCGAGCTTCGATAGGTCCGCCTCGGCGATCGCCTCGGCCCGGGGAAACAGATGCGTGAGGGTCGGATCGGCGATCTTGATCACGTCGCCATTCGCGGTCACGAGGCGCGAGGCGAGGGTGCGTGCCGCCGCGAGCGAGACCTGCTGCCCGAGAATCGCCTGGATCGCGAGCTCCGTCCCGTCGACCGCGCCGGGCGCGCGCAACCCTGGGCGCTTCTTCACGATTCGCGAGAGGCGCCGGTCTTGCGACAACACCTCGACCACGCTCAGCGGGTCGGCGTCGAGGTCGAGCAAGCGGCGACATTGACGGACCGCGATGGTCAGGTCCGCCATCGACTCGAGGCGGAGCGTGCAGCGGATGTGCGTGTCGATCGGTTCGAGCGCGACCACACCGGCGCCGCGCGGTAGGCGTAGCGTGCGCCGGTAGACGCGGCCGTTCATTTCCGCGACACCGGGCAGCGAGCGGACGCGTAGCCAACCCGACAATGTGGACCAGTCAAGCGGTGGCCGGTAGGGGAGGTGGAGCGTGAGCGCGCCGTCGGCGACGTCGCCCCGACGCCGTCCCGCGGTGCGCAGGTCGGTGGGCGTCAGCGCGAATACCTCGCGAACGGTGTCATTGAATTGCCGGACGCTCTCGAAACCGGCGGCGAACGCAACGTCCGCGAACGGCAGGTCGGTCGTCTCGATCAACACGCGCGCGGTCTGCGCGCGTTGGGCGCGGGCGATCGCGAGCGGTCCTGCGCCGAGCTCGCTCAGCAGCAGGCGATGGAGATGGCGTTCACTGACGGAGAGCCGGTGCGCAAGCCCGGCGACACCATCGCGATCGACGGTCCCATCCGCAATCAGTCGCATGGCCCGCCCGACGAGGTCGCCGCGCACATTCCATTCGGGAGAACCCGGGGACGCGTCCGGGCGGCAGCGCTTGCAGGCGCGAAACCCGGCGAGCTGCGCGGCCGCCGCGGTTGGATAGAACGACACGTTTGCTCGCTTGGGCCGAACCGGCGTCGGGCAGCTCGGCCGGCAGTAGATGCCGGTCGTCTTGACGGCGGTGATGAACCAGCCGTCGAAGCGCGCGTCGCGACTCTCGACGGCGCGGTAGCAGCGTTCGAAGTCGAGAGGGCCGGTACTCATAGACACCATGATGAGGCCTGCAACACACTGTGGCTAGCGGAAATCGGACATCCAAAAGGTCTACGCGTTTCAGGTGGGCGCGCGGGCGGTTCCGTAGACTGGGTCGGTCGTGACGGTGCCCGAGCGCTACGACGTCGCGGTGATTGGGGCCGGCCCGGCCGGCCTGGCTGCCGCCGTATCCGCCGCGGATGGCCTGAAGACGACGGTGATCGAAGCCTACGGCGCGGGCGGCTCGGCCGCCGCAACGCCGGTTATTCAAAATTATCCGGGCTTTGCGGACGGCGTGAGCGGCGCTGAGCTGACGCGTCGCATCTACGAGCAGGCCCAGCGATTGGGCGCGAGCTTTGCCTTGACGAACCCGGCGGCTGGTTTGTCGATCGGGGCCGATGGATTGGTCGTGACGCTCGCAGACGGCGTCATGATTTCCGCCCAAACGGTGGTGATCGCGACCGGGGTGGCGTATCGCACGCTCGGAGTCCGGAGCGTCGACAAACTGACCGGCGACGGCGTCTATTACGTGGACTCCGTGTCAGAGCCGGCGGCGCTCGCCGGCCAGGAGGTCTTCATCGTCGGCGCGACCGCCGCGGCCGCGCAGGCCGCGCTCGACCTCGCAAAGCACGCGTCCAATGTGACGATGGTGGTCCGGGCCGGCTCGATCGACGCGAGCGTCTCGGCCGGTCTGGCCAAGGAGATCGACCGTACGCGGAACGTACGGGTCCGCGTCAACACGCAGGTCGTTGAGGCCTTCGGCGAGGGACGCCTGGAGGGTGTGCGTCTTCGCCATCGCGTGAGCGGCACGGTTGAGGCGGCACGGACGCGGGCCCTGTTCGTCATGATGGGCGCCGACCCGAATACGGAGTGGTTGAAGGGATCGGTGCTGCGCGATGACGAGGGCTATGTCGTGACGGGAAGTGAGCTTGTGCGCGACGGTCGGTTGCCCGAGAGGTGGCGGACCGAACGCGCACCCCTGATGCTGGAAACCAGCGTGCCGGGCGTGTTCGCGGCCGGCGATGTCCGCCGTGGCGCGGTCAGACGGGTGACGTCCGCCATCCTTGACGGGGCGCTCGCGATCATGCTGGCGCGGCAGGTGCTGCGCGAGCACGCCGAGAGCATCGTGGGGGCAGCGAGCTAGCGTTCGCCCGGCCGGCTCGTAGAATTATCGCGGTAGCTGATGGCGTACCAGACCCTTTACCTCAAGTACCGGTCCCAGAAGTTTGGCGACCTGGTCGGGCAGGATGCGATTGCCCAGACGCTTCGGAATGCCGTCGAGCAGGGGCGCGTGGCACACGCGTATCTCTTCTGTGGCGTTCGTGGAACGGGGAAGACGTCGACCGCCCGGATCCTGGCGAAGGCGATCAACTGTTTGGACCGTCGCGGCGCGGAGCCGTGCGGCGTGTGCGCGAACTGCGTCGAAATTGGCACCGGCGCGGCCGTCGACCTGATCGAGATCGATGCCGCCTCGAACCGAGGCATCGACGAGATCCGCGATCTGCGCGAGCGAGTGAAGTATCTGCCGGCGACGCTGAAGGTCAAGGTGTACATCATCGACGAGGCGCACATGCTGACCACGGAAGCCTTCAACGCGTTGTTGAAGACGCTGGAAGAGCCGCCCGCGCATGTGGTCTTCGTACTGGCGACGACCGAGCCGCACAAGATTCCGCTGACGGTGGCCTCGCGCTGCCAGCGGTTCGACTTCCGCCGGATCGACGCCGGGGCGATCGCGGCCCACCTGGCCTCGATCGTCGAGCGGGAGCAGGTCAAGGTGGACCCGCAGAGCCTCGCCTTGCTCGCCCGGCTGGCTCGTGGCAGCATGCGCGATGGCATCACGCTGTTGGACCAGCTGATCTCGCAGGGTGGCGAGGAGCTGACCGTGCAGAAGACGCACGAGCTGCTTGGACTCGCGGACCCCGACACGCTGGTTCGGCTGCTGGCGTTCGTGACGGAGGGCGACGGGGCCAAGACGCTGGGCGAGCTCCAGCGGTTCTACGATGCGGGCGGCGACGTGCGGCAGCTGGTCCGGGGATTGCTGGGGGCGATCCGCGAGGCCGCGCTGCTCTCGGTCGGCTATCAGGATGCCGAAAGCCTGGGCGGTGCGGCGTCGGCCGGATTGGAGCGGATCGGCCGCGCCGCTGGTCGAAACGCGCTGCTTGGCTTGTGGAAGGGCTTGATGGAGATGGAGCCGGAAGTGCGCAAGGGCGCCGATGCGCGCCTGCTGCTCGAGGTGACGTTGTTGTCGAACATGACGCGTCCCGTGCCGGTTACGGTGCCGGTGGCGGCGCCGACGACGGAGGCGGTCGGTGGTGAACGCGTGATCGAGCCGGCGATGGATGCTGAGCCGGCGGTGCTCGGCCCCGACGCGCGATGGGATGCGCTGAAGCAGAGACTTCCGAAAATGGTGGGGAGTTTGCTGATGGAAGCGCGGCTCGCCGGGGTCACAGAGGGCCTGGTGCGCATCGAGTTTCGCTATCCGGCCCACGCCGAGCTGATGCAGAAGGCCTCGAACCGGGAGACGCTGCTGGTCGCGGTCCGCGAGATCTTTGGGGCGGACACCCGGGTGGACCTCGTCGCGGGGGAAAAGAAGCCCGCCGCGGCGGCGCCGGCGCCAGTGCGCCCGGCAGGGTCGATCGCCGACGATCCGCTGGTGAAAGAGGCGATGAACCGGTTCGATGCGACGAACGTGCGGGTCACTCCGCGAGGGAGAGGCTAGATGGGTCAGCAGTTCAAGATGCTCAAGCAGCTTCAACAGATGCAGGCCCGGATGGCCAAGGTCCAGGAAGAGCTCGGCGCGAAGACGGTGATCGGAACGGCCGGCGGCGGCGTGGTCGAGGTGGTTGTCAACGGTCACCAGAAGGTGCTATCGGTCGCAGGGAGATGGGCGCCGTGACGGCGGGGATGGGGCTTCCGCCCGGCTTGATGGGGTAGAGGCCGATTGGCTGAGATCCCACCGGCGCTGACTCGGGTGATGGAGGAGCTTGGCCGGCTGCCCGGCATCGGCCCAAAGACCGCCCAGCGCCTATCCTTCTATATATTGCGAGCGCCGCGGGAGTCGGTCGACCGGCTGGCCACCGCCCTGGTCGAGGTCAAGGCTCGGATTCGCTTCTGCGACGACTGCTTCTTCATCGCCGAAGGCGAGCGATGCACCATCTGTCTGTCGACGCGGCGCGATCGTAGCCTGCTGTGCGTGGTGGAGGAGCCCCTGGACGTGCTGGCAATTGAGCGAACCGCTGAGTATCACGGCCTGTATCACGTCCTGCACGGAGCGTTGTCACCGATCGACGGCGTCGGGCCGGCCGAGCTCAAGATCACTGAGCTGCTTCGCCGCCTGCGCCGGGAGCCGGTCTCAGAGGTGATCCTGGCGACCGACCCGGACATGGAAGGGGAGGCGACCGCGGCCTACCTGGCGGAGCAGCTGGCCCCACTGGGGGTGCGGACGTCCCGGCTGGCTCATGGATTGCCGGTTGGGGGCGAGCTGGAATACGCCGACGAGTTGACGCTGGCCCGCGCGTTCAGCGGGAGGCGCGCCTTTTAATGGAGGAGGAAGAGCGCGAGGTCGCCTGGCTGGCGATGCCGGAGAAGGCGCCGGTCATGGATGAGGCCGGCGACGAAATCGGCCGCGCGGAGGAGCTGCTGGGCGACAAAGCCGATGACATCTTCCACGGGATCGTGGTGAAGCTGGCCCGCGGCGGTCACAAGGTCGAGGTGCGGGCGGACCGGATCCCGAAGATTACGACCCAGCGAGTGTACACGGACCTGGCTGACGACGAGCTCGAGCAGCTGCCGGAATATCGCTAGCATCGACGGGCGTTTAGATCGCGCCGCGCAAGGGTAGGTTCTGGAAGCGTTCGCACGTTTTGACATTCTCAAGCCCACTTCCGACCGGTTGACAAACTTAAGGTGGGATGGGTTATCATTCTCAAGCTGCCCGAGAGGCGGGAGGTTATCCCGCGCTTAAGGCCCGGCGAGCACCTTAACAATTGAAGAGTGGAACGGACTTCTCCGAGAAGGCCCTTCGAAATGTCGTAGGGACCCTGATTCGATTCTTTAACCTCAGCCCTGTTGGGTCGAGGTTTTTTACGGAGAGTTTGATCCTGGCTCAGGATTAACGCTGGCGGCGTGCCTGACACATGCAAGTCGAACGGGTGCTAGCTGCCCGCAAGGGTGGCTAGCGCTAGTGGCGGACGGGTGAGTAACACGTGGGCAACCTGCCTGAGAGTGCAGAATAACCCTGCGAAAGCAGAGCTAATACTGCATGTGGTTGTGGGATGGCATCATCTGACAACTAAAGTCGCAAGACGCTCTCAGATGGGCCCGCGGCCTATTAGCTAGTTGGTGAGGTAACGGCCCACCAAGGCTATGATGGGTAGCTGGTCTGAGAGGACGGACAGCCACACTGGGACTGAGACACGGCCCAGACTCCTACGGGAGGCAGCAGTGAGGAATTTTCCGCAATGGGCGAAAGCCTGACGGAGCAACGCCGCGTGAGGGATGAAGTCTCTAGGGATGTAAACCTCTGTTGGGTGGGACGAAAATTTGACGGTACCACCTGAGGAAGCCCCGGCTAACTACGTGCCAGCAGCCGCGGTAATACGTAGGGGGCAAGCGTTATCCGGATTTACTGGGCGTAAAGAGCGCGTAGGCGGTTCCGTAAGTTGGTTGTGAAAGTTCGAGGCTCAACCTCGAAACTGCGTCCAATACTGCGGGGCTGGAGTGCAAGAGAGGCAAGTGGAATTTCGCATGTAGTAGTGAAATGCGTAGATATGCGAAGGAACACCAGTGGCGAAGGCGGCTTGCTAGCTTGTAACTGACGCTGAGGCGCGAAAGCTAGGGGAGCGAACGGGATTAGATACCCCGGTAGTCCTAGCCCTAAACAATGTTCACTAGGTGTTGGTGGTATTGACGCCATCAGTGCCGCAGCTAACGCATTAAGTGAACCGCCTGGGGAGTACGGCCGCAAGGTTGAAACTCAAAGGAATTGACGGGGGCCCGCACAAGCAGCGGAGCATGTGGTTTAATTCGATGCAACCCGAAGAACCTTACCGGGGTTTGACATGCAGTGGAAAGCCGTAGAGATACGGTCCTCCCGCAAGGGATCGCTGCACAGGTGGTGCATGGCTGTCGTCAGCTCGTGCCGTGAGGTGTTGGGTTAAGTCCCGCAACGAGCGCAACCCCTGTGGTTAGTTAAATTTTTCTAACCAGACCTCGCCTGCATGAAGACGGAGTTGCTAGTAACCGCAGGTCAGCATACTGCGGTGAATATGTTCCCGGGCCTTGTACACACCGCCCGTCACACCACTTGAGTTTGGTGCACCTGAAGTCACTTGCTGAACCCGAATAGGGACGGCGGTGCCCAAGGTGTGCCCAGCAAGAGGGGTGAAGTCGTAACAAGGTAGCCGTACCGGAAGGTGCGGCTGGATCACCTCCTTTAAGGAGCCTGTCGTCACCCGGCGCAAGCCAGGCGGCGAGAGGAGAAGTCAGCTCAGTTCGGCAGCAACTGCTGTTCGCCGGCCGCCAAGATTAGTCCACGTCCCGCCGCGCGGGATGCGGGTGAAGAGTAACGGCAGGCATCAGCGGGATCTCTCGCTCGCGGGAGGTAGGCCGAGCAGCAGCCGGTGGGAATCCGGAATGCGTGTCCCGCGACTGCCTATCCGGGGGTCCGTCCACTCCTTCAATCGTTAAGGTACGGCCGCTCGTCCGCTCACCTTGGCACCTGGGCCTTTAGCTCAGATGGTTAGAGCGCGCGGCTGATAACCGCGAGGTCTGTGGTTCGATTCCACAAAGGCCCATTCTTATCAGCCGCCGCTGGTGCCCAGAGCGCGACGTTGCCGGCCAAACGATGACGATCTCAAGTGAAGAGATCCCATTTGGGGATGTAGCTCAGCTGGGAGAGCACCTGCTTTGCAAGCAGGGGGTCGCCAGTTCGAATCTGGTCATCTCCATGTGTTAGAAAGCGCCGCCCGGTGGGTCTCATCGGATGCCCGGCCTGGGCGCCGCGACATGTACCTTCAAAATCGAATAGCGAAGAAAGTAATTTAGGGTAACCAATGCAGAAAATGCGTAAAACGACCCATTGCGAAACTCGACTGCGGCCACACGTCCGCAGCCGGCGTTGAGCAGTGTAGATAGATGGGTCAAGCTACAAAGAGCGCACGGTGGATGCCTTGGCACCAGGAGCCGATGAAGGGCGTAGAACTCTGCGATAAGCCTCGGGTAGTTGAGTGCAAACGTTAATCCGAGGATTCCCGAATGGGGCAACCCGCCTGGACTAATCTCCAGGCACTCCGGGCTGAACACATAGGCCCGGTAGAGGGCACCGGCCGAACTGAAACATCTTAGTAGGCCGAGGAAAAGAGACCATTCCCTGAGTAGTGGCGAGCGAAAAGGGAACAGCCTAAACTCGCATCGCGTGATAGGCGGCAGCCGTTGCGATGCGGGAGTTGTACGAGCCGCAGGCCATCCTGCCGGATGGCGTCGAAGTTACAAAACCAGCCGCTAGCCGAAGGTCCCTGGAAAGGGCCGCCATAGGCGGTGACAGCCCGGTAGGCGAAAGTGGACTGGACTTCGAGCGGAGTTCGTAAGTACCACGGAACACGTGGAATTCTGTGGGAAGCCGCGGGGACCATCCCGCAAGGCTAAACACTCCTGGTGACCGATAGTGAACTAGTACCGTGAGGGAAAGGTGAAAAGTCCGGCGGAAGCCGAGTGAAAGAGTACCTGAAACCGTGTGCTTACAAGCGGTGAGAGGGCTATGCCAGTTGCGTAAGCGGCTGGAATGCCTGATTGCGTGCCTTTTGAATAATGATCCGGCGAGTTACTTCAGCGTGGCGAGGTTAAGGGGTTCAAACCCGGAGCCGTAGCGAAAGCAAGTCTGAATAGGGCGAGGCCGGCGCAAGCCGGTGGTAGTCGCGCTGAGTAGACCCGAAACCAAGTGACCTATCCCTGGTCAGGTCGAAACGCGGGTAAAACCGCGTGGAGGACCGAACCAACTTCGGTTGAAAACGGAGTGGATGAACTGGGGATAGAGGTGAAATGCCAATCGAACTTGGAAATAGCTGGTTCTCCTCGAAATGTATTTAGGTACAGCGTCGTTGATGAGTCTGGCGCAGGTAGAGCACTGAATGGGCTAGGGGCGATCACCTCGTTACCAAACCCAACCAAACTCCGAATGGCGACAGATATTCCAACGGCAGTGAGACTACGGGGGCTAAGCTCCGTGGTCGAGAAGGAAAGAGCCTAGACCGACAGCTAAGGTCCCAAAGTACAGGCTAAGTGGTAAAGGATGTATTGTCGCTCAGACAACCAGGATGTTAGCTCAGAAGCAGCTACCATTTAAAGAGTGCGTAATAGCTCACTGGTCGAGTGATGATGCGCCGACAATGATCGGGGCTCAAGCCTGTTACCGAAGCTTCGGTACCGAGTCCGCAAGGACCGGTAGGTAGAGGAGCGTTCCGTCCGCAGTGAAGTCAGACCGTGAGGACTGGTGGAGTGGACGGAAGTGCGAATGCCGGAACAAGTAGCGAGAAACGCGTGAGAAACGTGTTCGCCGTAAACCTAAGGTTTCCTGGGCAACGTTAATCGTCCCAGGGTCAGTCGGACCTAAGTCGAGGCAGAAATGCGTAGACGATAGGACATCAGGTCATCACTCCTGAACCACCTCGTGTTCGTTATGAGCAATGGGGTAACGGAGAAGGGTAGGCCATCCGGGCGATCGGATGTGCTCGGTCAAGCAGGTAGGCGGTCAGCTAGGCAAATCCGGCTGGCATTCAACGCTGAGATGCGAATAGGAGCCTTCGCAAGAAGGCGAAGTGGCCGATCCCAAGCTTCCAAGAAAAACCTCTAGCCAGAACGCAGGTGACCGTACCGCAAACCGACGCAGGTAGGTGGGAAGAGGATTCCAAGGCGATCGAGAGAACCATGCTTAAGGAACTCGGCAAAATCTCCCCGTAACTTAGGGATAAGGGGAGCCCGGCCGGGTGTAGGGATTTACTCCCGAAGCCTGACTGGGCCGCAGAGAATTGGGCTAAGCGACTGTTTACTAAAAACACAGGTCTCTGCTAAAGCGAAAGCTGATGTATAGGGGCTGACGCCTGCCCGGTGCCGGAAGGTTAAGAGGATAGGTGCAAGCCTTGAATTGAAGCCCCGGTAAACGGCGGCCGTAACTATAACGGTCCTAAGGTAGCGAAATTCCTTGTCGGGCAAGTTCCGACCCGCACGAATGGCGTAACGACTTAGCTGCTGTCTCGAGCATGGACTCGGCGAAACTGAAACACCTGTGAAGATACAGGTTACCCGCCACAGGACGGAAAGACCCCGTGGAGCTTTACTGCATCCTGTCACTGATCTGGGGCTTGCTATGTAGAGGATAGCTGGGAGACTATGAAGTCAGGGCGCTAGCCTTGGCGGAGTCACCCTTGGAATACCAGCCTTAGTTGGTCTTAGATCTAACGTGCGCCCTTATCGGGCGTGCAGACCGTGGCAGGTGGGCAGTTTGACTGGGGCGGTCGCCTCCTAAAGAGTAACGGAGGCGCCCAAAGGTTCCCTCAGCCTGGATGGAAATCAGGCCTAAAGAGTGTAAAGGCACAAGGGAGCTTGACTGTGAGGCATACAAGCCGAACAGGGACGAAAGTCGGGCTTAGTGATCCGCCAGCCCTGAATGGAAAGGCTGGCGCTCAACGGACAAAAGCTACCCCGGGGATAACAGGCTTATCTTGCCCAAGAGT
>WNFI01414876.1_pt3 | contig 11149 bp, 7 predicted proteins | sample 5400471 | NCBI WGS metagenome assembly WNFI01 (sample SAMN13153348, study PRJNA577476) | soil metagenome | isolation source: 100 cm saprolite on Douglas fir-dominated hillslope | place: USA:California | collected 2013-09-17 | reverse complement strand
TGGGCAATGCGGAAGCCTTCGCGCGTGGTATTGAGGAAGTCCCCTTTCATGTCCTCTGCCGGAGCGTAGGCGATGCAATGCGCCAGGGCATCCAGCCGCCCATAGCGTTCTTTGAGCTGAGAAAACAGCCGGTCAATCTCCGCATCATTTGAGACGTCGCACTGGAAAGCCTCGGCGCCGGGAAGAGACGTAATCAGATCGTAAGCTTCCTGCTTGAGCCGCTCGTTCTGGTAAGTAATGGCCAGCTTGGCCCCGGCTTCGCTGAGGCGCTGGGCGATGTCCCAGGCGATGCTGCGCTTGTTGGCCACTCCAAACACCACTGCGTTCTTCCCTTGCATGCTAAGCATTGAATGAGCATCCTTACTTGCAGGTTGAAAACTCGACAGAATACCAGAACGGAGGGCAAGCGGGGTTGCGTCCGGGAGGCGACAAGGCCGGCATGGGGCTGAGCAGAGCTAGTTACTGTTCTTCAATAAAAAATAAATGGACATTTTGCCCGACCAGTTCTACTATTTCTGGCCAAGTCGCTTTTGGGCTCGTACTCTGAGCTTTTAAAAGATCTACCCGTGAAATGAATAACGTACTCGTCGGCCCTGATCGCCCAACAGGAGGCAACCGCTATGGGTTTGTCCAGACGCGAGTTTTTTAAAGTAGGAACTGGGGGAACAGCCGCGCTGCTGCTCGGCTTTGATGCCCGTCCGGTCCTGGCGCAGGCGAAAGAACTTAAAATCGCCCGCACCACGGAGACCCGCTCCACTTGTCCTTATTGTTCGGTGAGCTGCGGTGTGATCATTCACACGCTCGGCGACAAGGCCAAGAACGTGACCGCGCAGGTGGTGCACGTGGAAGGCGATCCTGACCATCCCATCAATCGCGGCACGCTGTGCCCCAAGGGCGCTTCTCTGCAACAGGAAATCCTGAATGACCGCCGGCTCAAGCAGCCGCAGGTGCGACGTCCCGGCTCCGACCACTGGGAAGACATCGCCTGGGACAAGGCCATCAGCGAAATCTATCTGGTCGTGAAGACCATGCGCAGCCTGGGGGTCTGCTACCTGGAAAACCAGGCCCGTGTTTGACACGGCCCCACGGTCTCAAGTTTGGGACCAACTTTCGGGCGCGGCGCGATGACCAATGGCTGGATTGACATCAAGAACACCGACATGATGTTGATCATGGGCGGCAATCCAGCGGAAAACCATCCTTGCGGTTTCAAATGGGTTGTAGAAGCGAAGAAGGGGCCCCGCAACGCCAAACTGGTGGTGGTGGACCCGCGCTTCCAACGCACGGCCTCGCAGGCCGACCACTTCTGCCAGATCCGCGCGGGCACTGACGTTGCCTTTCTGGGCGGTCTGATCAACTACGCCGTCCAGAACAACCGCTTCAACAAGGAATACATCACCAATTACACCAACGCGGCCCTGATCGTGAAGAAGGGATTCAAGCTGCCGGAAGACGGGCTGTTCTCCGGTTACGATCCCGCAGCCATGAAGTATGACGTTTCTTCCTGGAACTACGAAGAAGGCGGAAACGTGACCGGCACCGCCGCCGCGGCCATCGCTGCCGGCGACGGACCGGCCACCGCCGATGCCGCCAAGGTTGCAGCGCCTGCGCCTCCGGCCAAAGTGGTAGCCGTGGCCGGCAAAGCGCCTATTCCACCATCGCTTCCTCCAAACGTGGCCTATGACCTGTCGCTTGAGCATCCGCGTTGTGTGTTCCAGTTGATGAAGAAGCAATTCTCCCGCTACACGCCGGAGATGGTATCGAGCATCACCGGGATTGATGCGAAGAAGTGCGAAAAGGCCTGGGACATGTACACCTCTATCCGCAAAGATGGTGACATGAAGAAGGTCGGCACCATCATTTACTCGGTGGGCTGGACGCAGCATACCAACGGCGCGCAGATCATCCGTACCGCGGCCATGATTCAACTGCTCTTGGGCAATGTGGGGCGGGCCGGCGGCGGAGTCAACGCTCTGCGCGGCCATTCCAACATCCAGGGCGCAACCGACATGGCTGGCGTGTTTGACATCCTGCCCGGCTACTTGAAGATGCCCGTGCCCGCGGACACCGACTTTAATGCCTACATCACCCGCATCACGCCGAAGAGCGCGAAACCGAAGGAGTGGGACTCATTCAACTACTGGTCCAACACTCCTAAGTTTGCCGTCTCTATGCTGAAGGCGTTGTACGGAGACGCAGCTAAGAAGGAGAACGACTGGGCCTTCCACTACCTGCCCAAGATTGACCGCAAGTTTTCCTGGGTGGAGCAGTGGGACGCCATGTACAACGGCAAAGTCAAAGGCCTGCTTAGCTTTGGCATGAACGGCGTATCCATCGGCCCCAACACGCAGAAGAACATTGACGCCTTGAAGAAAGCGGAATGGCTGGTGGTCTGCGAAATCTACGAGGAAGAAACCGCCGAGTTCTGGCAGTCGCCTGGTATCTCCAAAGACGACATGAAGAACATCAAGACGGAGGTTTACCGCCTGCCCGGCGCTGGTTTTGCCGAAAAAGATGGCACCTTCGTGAACTCCGCGCGCTGGCTGCAATGGAAGTGGGCGGCGCTGCCCACTCCGGGAAACGCCAAGCTGGACCATGCAATCCTGGCCGGCATCTTTCTGAAAGTCCGCGAACTCTACCAGAAGGAAGGCGGCAAGTTCCCGGATCCGATCCTGAATGCTTCCTGGGCTTACAGCAATCCCAGCAGTCCGTCACTGACCGAAGTGGCCAAGGAAATCAACGGCAAGGCCCTGGCCGATCTGGAAGACGAGAAACAGACACCGCCGTCCTGGAAAGCAGGACAACAACTGCCTGGTTTCGCCTGGCTGCGTGACGACGGCTCCACGTCTTGCGGCAACTGGCTGTATTGCGGTTCGTGGCCGGATGCCGGTTCGAACACGCAGCGGCGCAATGCGGACGATCCCTCCGGCTTGGGTATCCATCCCACATGGGGCTGGTCCTGGCCGGCCAACCGCCGCGTCCTGTACAACCGCGCTTCCTGCAACCTTGATGGCAAGCCCTGGGACCCCAGCCGCAGGCAGGTCTGGTTCAATGAAACCACGCAGAAGTGGGCGGGCAATGACGTGCCCGACTTCAAAGCTGATTCACATCCCAAGGACCACATGGGTCCGTTCATCATGAATCCTGAGGGCGTAGGCCGGCTGTTTGTGCCGCTTGGACCCATGGCCGATGGTCCGTTCCCCGAGCATTACGAGCCTATCGAAAGCCCGGTTGCCAACCCGCTGCATCCCAAGCAGTCCAACAGCCCGGTGGTCAAGAAATACAAGACGGACATGGATAAGTACGGCACCGTAGACAAGTTTCCTTATGTCTGCACCACCTACCGTTTGACCGAGCACTACCACTACTGGACCAAGAACAACCGTATGAACATGCAGCTTGTGCCGGAGCCTTTTGTGGAGATTCCGGAGCAACTGGCGGAAAAACTGCAGATCAAGGGAGGCGACAAGGTCAAGGTCAGTACGGCCCGGAGCGGTATGAGAAATGGCCGCGCGTATGGCGTGTACTTCTGCAAGGCCATGGTGACCAAGCGGATCAAGCCGCTGACCATCGCTGGCAAGGAAGTCTTCCCAGTCGGCATTCCCATCCACTGGGGTTACCGCGGCCTTGGCGACGGGCGGCCGGAGGAAGAGCGCACGCCAGTGAACATGCTGTCACCCACAGTGATCGATCCCAACGCTTACACACCGGAGTTCAAAGGCTTTCTGGTGAACATCGAGAAAGTGAGCTGACGCCATGAGCAACGGAACCTTGGAAGTCAAAGCGATCTCCGGTCATGCGGGGACGGTCCCTGGATACAAAGTCTCCCGCGACTACGATGTGTGCAAGCTGGTGGATGTCACCACTTGCATCGGCTGCAAAGCCTGCGAGGTGGCCTGCCTGGAGTGGAACGGTTACGAGTTCCGCGAAACTACCTTCGACAACACCTACCAGACCATGCCGGAGACGGCCTGGAATTTCTGGAACCTGATCAAGTTCAATGAGGATGTTGATGCAGACGGCAACATGCACTGGCTGATGCGTAAAGACCAGTGTATGCACTGCGAAGATCCCGGATGCCTCACCGCCTGTCCTGCGGACGGCGCGATTGTGCAGTACACCAACGGCATCGTGGACTTCAACCAGGAGCACTGCATCGGCTGCCAGTATTGCGTTACCGGCTGTCCCTTCAATATCCCCAAATTCAACGCGGAAACCAAGAAAGTGTATAAGTGCACTTTGTGTTCAGACCGCGTGGGCGCGGGGCTGGAACCGGCCTGCATCAAGGCCTGTCCCACCGGCTGCCTGCACTTCGGAAGCAAGGAAGACATGAAGTTTGAGGCGGAGAAGCGGGTGGCCCAACTCAAGGCGAATACCTCGTACAAGAACGCCGGCGTTTATGATCCGGCCGGCGTGGACGGTACCCACGTGATTTACGTGTTGCACGATGCCGACAATCCGGAGAAGTACAGTTTGCCGAAAGACCCGTCGGTCCCGTTCTTCGTCAAGATGTGGAAGGGTCCGCTGAAATGGCTGGGCGGTGTGGGCATTGCCGTGGGCGTGCTCGGCGTGTTCATGCACCGGGTCCGTTATGGCGCCAAGAACGTCGAGGGAGAGGAGAAAAGGGCATGAGCAGCGGAACCATCACGCGCGCTGAAACTACGCCTCCCCAAGATCAGGTTGTCCGCTATACCTTTCCCGAGCGGGCCGCTCACTGGATCAACGGATTGGCTTACAGCTATTGCATGTTTACCGGCTTGGCCCTGTTCACGCCCTACCTCTACTGGATGGCGGCTGTGCTGGGCGGCGGAAGCACCATTCGCTTCTGGCATCCCTGGGCGGGCCTGGTCTATCTGGTCACCATCTTCTGGATGCATTCCAAGTGGAAAGCGGATATGGCGCCGATTCCTGAAGACGACCAGTGGAACAAGAACATCAGGAATTACGTCGAAAACAAAGATGACGCGGCTCCGGCGCAGGGCCGCTTCAACGCCGGACAGAAGACGTTCTGGAAAGCCATGTTCTGGTCCACCATGATTCTGCTGGTTACCGGGATTATTATGTGGTTCCCGGAAGTGATGCCGCGCGGCGCGCACTGGGTGCTTTCGCTCACCATCTTTATTCATTCGGCCACGGCGCTGATCACCATTGCCGCATTCATCATCCACGTTTACATGAGCGTGTGGATGACTCCGGGCAGCATGAAAGGCATGATGGATGGCAACGTCTCCAGCCGCTGGGCGCGGGCGCATCATCGCTTGTGGTATGAGAAAATCACCGGCCGCAAGAGCTAAAGGACTTCATGTCTGGGTTTTCCTGGGACCGTCGCATGGCGCGGGCGGGTGAGCTTTTAGAAAAACATCCTGCCGTTTCCGAGTTGCTCAAGTTTTACCAGCAGCTTGCCCGCTTCCAAAAAAGCGTTTACGAAAAACTTGCCTCCGCCGCGGAACATGACCTCCCGGTCCTGATTCCTTTTTTCCCTGGACTTATTTCCCTGGTACAACGCACGGGCTCGACGGCCTTGGCCCAGGCGGCTGCGGCGCTGGCCCAGGATTCCGAGGAAGACCGATTGGAGCTGTTGGAGACCGTTTGGCAGCACCAGGTGGAAAGCCGGCAATTGGCTGGAGAATACCCGTTCTTCGCCCAGGCTTTGCTCCAGCCCTACGCGGAGTATCTGGTCGGGAAAGCGAATCTTCTAGCGGGGGAAGGCTCGCCGCATCTCTGTCCTTTTTGCGGCTCCAAACCCCAGGTGGCGGTGCTGCGCCCGGAAGGCGACGGCGGCAAGAGGTCGCTGGTCTGCTCCCTGTGCTCCACGGAGTGGAACTTCCGCCGGCTTGTTTGCCCGAACTGTGGCGAGGAGAATAAAGACCACCTCCCTGTTTTTTCCGCCAAAGAGTTCGACTACGTTCGCATTGATGCCTGCGATGCCTGCCGCACCTACATCAAAACCATTGATCTCACCAAGAACGGAAATGCTGTCCCCGTGGTCGATGAGCTGGCCACCGTTTCCCTCAATCTGTGGGCCCAGGAGAACGACTACCAAAAACTCAGGCCAAACCTTTTCGGGGTATAAGGCTTTGCGGGTCAGCTTTTCCTAGGGTATTTCCTTGATCGCCACTCGGTTATTTCTCTCTTAATTTTTTTTGCTACTTTTGTGTCCATCCCGGGTTACATGGCTCGGGGCAGGAGTGCGTGTACTTCCGGGCGTTTACAATTTTTTACAAATCAAATATTTAAATAGATAGCTAAATCATCTACAAAGCATTGTAGGCATGTTCAGACCTGCAAGATCTTATCCAGCACGCAGACGCTTCCCAAACCGGTCCTGCTGACAATGTAAGGAGTTCTTTGATTACCGTTGTAGAGGAAATCCCGGAGACACAAGAGCGCGGCAGCAGGGAACTATCTGCGGTCCGCGCCCCCCGGCATGCGCTGTTGTTGCGCCTGGAGGGGTGGGTGCGGCGTTATCGCTATGAACTAGTGCTGGTCCTGATCGCTACCGTCGTGTTTTTCGGCTGCATCGTGTCGCCGCCCGCGCTGATGGACGATGTGGATGCCGCCCACGGGCAACTTGCGCGCAACATGCTCCGGTCGGGCGACTGGGTCATTCCCCGCCTCGATGGCGTGCCTTACATTGAAAAAGCCCCGCTGCCTTACTGGCTGATCGCCCTTAGCTATAGCGTCCTGGGTGTTCACGACTGGGTAGCCAACGTTCCTTTCGCTTTGGCTGCGGTGTTGCTGTGCTGGATCACGGCGCGCTATGGCCGTTGGGCGTTTGCTCCTGCGGTACGCGCCGGTCGTGCGCGGGATGGGTTGATTGGCACGCGCGCCGGTTTCTTTGCCGGATTATCGCTGGCAACCTGCATCGGGCTGTTCCTGTTTACCCGCGTCCTCATCCCCGACGTGATGGTGACTCTGTGCGTCTGCCTCTGCTTCTGGTCGTTTCAGCGCGCCCTGAATGAAGACGATGCCGAGCTTTACCCGCGCCGCTGGGCCGCCGTGCTGGCCGCTGCCCTGGGTGTGGGCGTGATGCTCAAAGGATTCATCGCGCTGGTGGTTCCGGCAGGCGGTGCGCTGGTTTACCTGGCGCTCACGCGGCAACTCTTCTCCCGCGATACTTGGCGGCGCCTGCATCTGGTGAGCGGCGCGTGCATCTTTCTCGCCATCGCTGCGCCCTGGCATGTTCTGGCCACACTGCGCATGCCTCCGCATTTTGATTTCACCATGCACAGCGGCCCCGGCGAGTATCACGGCTTCTTCTGGTTTTACTTCATCAACGAACAAGTGTTGCGCTTCCTCGGCCTGCGCTACCCGCGCGACTACAACACCGTCCCGCGGCTGGCCTTCTGGCTGCTTAATTTGCTGTGGCTGTTCCCTTGGAGCGTGTACCTGCCGGCGGCAGTAAAGCTGAGTTACAAACCGGTGGATCGCGCCGGACGCACGCGGCTGCTGGCGGTGTGCTGGATCGGTTTCCTGCTGTTGTTCTTTACCTTCTCCACCACGCAGGAATACTATTCCATGCCCATTTATCCGGCGCTGGCGCTGTTGCTCGGATGCGCCATGAATAGCGACAGCGAAAGACGCTGGATCAAGGCCGGTACGCGAATTCTGGGCGTGGTTTCAGCCGCGGCCACACTGCTCATCGCTGCGGTCCTCTATGCCGTTCGCCTGACGCCTGCGCTCGGCGACATCTCGCGCGCCTTGCAGCAGCACCCCAATGCGTATACGCTTTCGCTCGGGCATCTGGGAGATCTGACCCTGCAATCGTTTGCTTACTTGCGCACTCCTCTTCTTCTCGCCGGGGTGGCGTTTGCGGTGGGCGCCGCTGGGGTATGGCTGCTTCCCGGACGCCGCGCTTTTTTGGCCCTAGCCGCTATGATGGTATTGTTTTTCCATGCCAGCCGGATGGCGCTGGTGGTCTTTGATCCTTATTTATCTTCCCGGCCGCTGGCGCAAGCGTTGCGCCACGAGCCTGACGGGCAACTGATCGTGGACGGCGCATACTATCCTTTCTCCTCGGTGCTTTTTTACACTGACCATACGGCCCTGCTGCTGAATGGCCGCAGCAATAATCTTGAGTATGGTTCTTACGCGCCGGGCGCGCCTTCCGTTTTTATCGACGACACTCGGTTCGCCCAAATGTGGTCGAGTTCGGCGCGTTGTTACCTGGTCACCGACGGCGCGCGCCTCGGATCGCTGGGCCGGCTGGCCGGTCCCGGTAATCTGCATCCGCTGGCGGAGAGCGGCGGCAAATTTCTATTTACCAATCACTTGCCCGGGGCCAGTGCAGACGGCTCCAGCGGAACGGAGAACAACCGCGCGTTATGGTAATCATCACTGCCATCTTGTCGGTTTTGCTCGCGGGCTCGCTGGTGTACTGCGTGCTGGTCATGGTGGCGGCGCGCCGGTATCTTTCCGCAAAGCTGCCGCCGGCGGCCCGTGTCCCTTCCATCAGCGTGATCAAGCCGCTCTGCGGCCAGGATGATGGGCTGGAAGACAATCTGCGCAGCTTCTTTGCCCAGGACTACCCGGAGTTTGAGGTCCTGCTGGCTGTGCACCGCGCCGACGATCCAGCGGCCGCGCTGGCGGAAAAGATCATCGACGAATACGCCGGCAAGGTAAACGCCCGGTTGATCGTGACCGGCGAATCGCCCATTCCCAATGCCAAGGCTTACAGTCTGAACCGTCTGGTGCGGGAGGCGAAACACGAATTGCTGGTCATGAGTGACAGTGACGTGCGCGTCCGTCCCGGCCTGCTCGCGCACCTGGCCCGTGAGTTTGAGGAGCCGCGCGTGGGGCTGATTACGTGCCCGTATCTGGCCGTGGCCGGGGACAGCCTTTGGTCGCGTCTGGAAGCTATCGGCATGAACACCGAACTGCTCAGCGGCGTGTTGGTGGCGCGCATGATTGAAGGAATGAAGTTTGCGCTGGGCTGCACCGTGGCCGTGCGCCGCAGCGTGCTCGATGCCATGGGCGGGTTCGCGTACCTGCAGGAATTTCTGGCGGAAGATTTCGTCATTGGCCATCGCGCGGCGGAGATGGGCCATGGCGTCCTGCTTTCCTCCTGCGTGATTGAGCATCGCATCGGCAGCCAGGGCATGCTGCACAACCTCAGCCATCGCCTGCGCTGGACACGCAGCACCCGGCGCTCGCGGCCTGCCGGCTACTGGGGACAAATCTTCACCTATCCGCTGCCTTTGGCGTTGCTGCTATGGGCTGTCTATGGCGCTGCCTGGCCGGTGGTCCTGCTGGCGCTTGTGCTGCGGACCGGCGCCGCCCTGGCTACTTCCGGAGCTGTGGTCCACGACCCGCTCCTGCGCCGGCAATGGTGGCTGCTGCCGTTCCAGGACGTTCTGGGATTTCTAGTGTGGATCGGCGGCTTTTTGGGCGGTACTATTGTATGGCGCGACCGCAAATGCACTGTCCTGCGCGACGGCCGCCTCCAGGTGAACTAAAGTCTGAACAGTAACTACCCGGACAGGTTTTTCCTTGACAAACCCAACAGGTGAGAAGCAGAGTACTAACCTGAGTCTCCCTATAGCAAGTTCGCAATCTCAGGCGATTTCCCAGGACTTGCTATCTCTAATTCTGATCCAGGTTCGTAAGTCATATCTGAAGGAGTAACCCTGCCGTGGCCACTTCGGTTCTGCCCTCATGTAGTAGGCGAGTCCTCGCTTTCTCTGCATCTGTTTTGATCGTGCTCGGTCTTCAAGCTGCTTTGTTCGCGGCCGGGCCCTCGCCTCAGCCCCCACGCGGGCCGCACATTTACGTGCAGGACAGCCAGCCCATCACAGCCAATCATTTGGGAACTCCGGCTGCGGTTCAGGCCCTGGTGACGGGACAGGCGCGGCCGTTGTCTTCCACTTCGGCTGATATTGACGAAGACGGGGTGTCCGACCTGCTGGTCGGGTACAGCGCGCTGGGCGGCGGAGTTATTGCAGTGCATCGCGGCAATCTGGACGCCTTCGCTCCGCAAAGCCACGAATCATGGCAGGCCATTGCTGAAGGCCGGTTTCCAACTCCATTTCTTCCCGATGCTCAGGTGTTTAGCGTGCCGGTCCGGCCGGATTTTCTGGCAGCCGGAAACTTCACCGGCGGCGGACACCTTGATCTGGTGCTGGCGTCCCGCGGCGGGAATGCCTTGTATGTATTTTCTAGCGATGGCGCCGGCAAGTTTTCACGTCCCCAAGTGATTAATCTGCCTGGCGGAATCACTGCCCTGGCTGCGGGCCAGCTCGGAAGTTCATCGCCATTCACGAATTTGATTGTGGGTGTGTCCAGCCCGAAAGGGTCTTCCTTATCCGTCTATCGCGGCGCGCGGCAAGGGCTGACGCAGCTTGCCAGCTATCCTTTGACGGCCCCGGCTTCTGCGGTTGCCTTTGGCGATCTGGATGGAGATCACCACCCGGACGCGGCGGTCCTTTCCGGCGGTCAAGTCCAGATTCTTCACTCGTCCTCCTTGCAATTGGAAACAATTTCGTTGCCGGTCTCAGCCGTTTCCATGGCTCTGGGCACGTTCATTCATGATCGTGGCCTGCGCTTGCAAATGGCGCTGTTGACTTCCGACGGCAGCATCCACATTGCCGCCCGCGGCGGCTTTGATTCGCGTGCTTTCACCGCAGATGAAGCCAGGGCCATGCGGCTGGCGTCCCTGCGCGGACAGCCTAATCCTGTGGTTCCGGCCCGCTCCGCGGCGGTCAACGAGAGTTGGCAGATCGTGGAGAGCTTCGCTTCGCTCGCGCCGTTCAGTGACTCCGCGGGACTTCCCGTGCTCTTGCGCACCCGCATCTCCAGCCACGCCACCGATGATGTGATGGTATTCAACCGCGCCGCAAATCAGATGGCGGTCATCTCCCATGCCAACGTACCGGCTGACGCGGCAACATTTGTTCCCGGAGCCGTCTCAATCAGGGCTTATGCCGGATCGCCTATCGCGGCCGTGTCTGCGCGGGTGAATGCAGACGCGCGTCCAGGAGTGATTCTGCTGCACGAGGGCCAAGTGACGCCTTTCGTGATGATGCCCGTGCCGGATCCTACGTTCACCGTCAACACCACCGCCGATACGGTGACAGCAAACGGGTGCGCACCGGGGAACCCGAACACCTGCAGTTTGCGCGAAGCCATCATTGAAGCCAACGCAAGTGCCGGA
>WNFI01171208.1_pt1 | contig 11149 bp, 9 predicted proteins | sample 5400471 | NCBI WGS metagenome assembly WNFI01 (sample SAMN13153348, study PRJNA577476) | soil metagenome | isolation source: 100 cm saprolite on Douglas fir-dominated hillslope | place: USA:California | collected 2013-09-17 | reverse complement strand
ATGTTGGCTCAGCCATGGCGTCTCCTGTCGTGGATGGAACAGTAACGGGATTATACAATGCGTTTCGATTTTCCGGCTTGCGGGCTATACTCGGCCCGCGATTTCGCTCAAAACGGTGATGCATGCCTGACGAACAAGCGGGGATCCTCGATTGGCTGAACCTGCCGCCCGGCGCGGCTGAGGTGCCTCTCTGGGCGGGCCTCCACGATGCGCAAATTGTGTCGATCCAGTCCAGCCTTCTGGAGCGCACCGTCACTCTGCATCTCGAAAGCGACCACTTGCTTGAATTCCACAATCTCCCGCTGGATTTGCAGTTTCTTCTGCGGCTCGACGGTGTGCAATCGGCGCGAGTGGTTCATTATTCGATTTGGCCGGGAGAGTTTTCCGTTCCTGACGGCGTCGCTCATGAAGAGCAATCGCGGTTGGTTGCCGAATACCAATCCAAGTGGCGCGAGGAATCGTTAAGCTGGAGCGAATTGGAAAGCGCCATCACGACGGAGTGCAAACAGGTGATTGATATTGCGGATGCCACGCTGGCTACCTCCCCGGACAATTCCGTGGCGCTGCGGATCAGCGGCCTTCTGAACTACACCGCATACCGTGAACTATTTCTGCGCGCCGAGCGGCTCACGCTTACGCGAGACGATGGCCAGGAGTTGGGAATTGCCGGACTCCTGAAAATGGGCGAAGCCTACTGGGACGCGTTCGAACGCCACAAAAAAGAGGATGGACGCTCGACCTGAACTCGGAACTGCGCCGCGCCAATCTCCATTTCTCCCGCTGCGCGCGCATTGGCCCGAATTTTCTTTGTAGGGGCGCAGCACCTGTCCCGACCCTGTCGGGACCGCTGCGCCCCAGTCGCCCAGGCGTAGGACGCAAAATGTAATAGTCAAAAATCAAGGACAGCAGCCGAAAAAAGGCCAGATAAAGGGACGAAAGGGCTGTTGGTGGAATAGAAGCGGCGCTGAAGCGGTAGGAGTTGGGTAAAGGGGAGTTTCTCCTAAGGCGGGCGCCGCGAAGAATCCCGCAGAGGCACGGCGTTCACCAGGAAGCCGCCAGGGCATCCTGCGCAATCCGGGGTGCATCAGAATCGCCATGGCCTCGGAGAGTGGGTGCTGCTCCGGTGTAATGCCAAATCGTTGGGCGAACTGCGCCGGCGAGGTACTAGAGAGTCTTCTAATAGCCTGTGATACCCTTGTCGCATTCAACGGGGAATCATTTCTGGTCCAAGCCCCAGTCCGCGCGAAGCCATCTGTGGAAGTTGTTTCTCTGTCCGCATGGCCGCGCAGGAACTTCTCCCGCCTGCCCCGAGCATCTCGGGGACCAGGTCGAGAGGCCGGACGCGTTGAGTTGGAATCAAATTCAAATCTGCAGCGTGGGCGAGATATGAAACTCCAAACTCTGATGCTTCGCAATTCCCTCTTCGTCTTTGCTTTGACTCTGGCGCTCCCGGCCTTTCGTGCCGCCGCGCAAACCAAGCCGGATAGCGCGCCTGCCGCGCAAACCGCGTCCATCCCCGTGCGCATCACCCAGGCGATCGACGAAACGCAGCTCGTGCGCCTCCACGGCAACGTCCACCCCCTCGCCCGGCCGGAGTTTGACCGGGGAGCGGTGCCGTCAGAATTACCCATGCAGCGGATGTTGCTGGTGCTGAAGCGGAGTGTGGAGCAGGAATCCGCGCTCGCACAATGGATGGTTGACCAGCAAAACGCGGCTTCACTGAACTACCACAAATGGCTGACGCCGGAACAGTTCGGCGCCCAGTTTGGCCCCGCCGACGCCGACATTCGGACCGTTACCTCCTGGCTCCAGTCGCATGGCTTCCAAGTCGCGAAAGTCAGCAAAGGAAAAATTGCCATTGAGTTTTCGGGGACTGCGGCGCAAGTAAGCGATGCCTTCCATACGGAGATTCACAGGTTTGTGGTGAATGGCGAAACACATTTTGCTAACACGAGCGACCCGCAAATCCCGGCGGCGTTGACACCCGTGGTGCACGGATTAGCCGCGCTTAACAATTTCAGGGCGAAACCGGCGCATCGCATTGCCGGCGAGTACACGAGATCGATAGGCAGTACCGAAGTTAAGCCTGTCAAACCGGAGTTCACGACGTCTGGAGGAAATTTCGCAATCGGGCCGACAGATTTTGCGACGATTTACAGCGTGCTACCTCTTTGGAATGCAACGCCTACCGCAATCGATGGGAACGGCCAAAGCATTGCGGTCATCGGCACATCGAACATCAATCTACAAGACGTTCAGGACTTCCGGACGGTGTTTGGTCTGCCGACGGGTGGAACTGCGAATACGCCCATCGTTGTCGTTGATGGAGCCGATCCGGGAATCATTAACGATGGCTCGGAAACTGAAGCGCTCCTTGATGTTGAGTGGTCAGGGGCTGTCGCCAAAGGTGCGCAGATTCACCTCGTCATCGCAGCGGACACGGACATTGCTTCCGGCTTCATCCTCGCGATTTTTCACGTCATAGACAACAACTCGGACCCGATCTTGAGCCTGAGCTTTGGCAACTGCGAGCCGAATCTGGGAGTAAACGGCAATAATCTTTTCCAATTTTTGTGGGAACAGGCGGCCGCGCAAGGAGTCACGGTGACCGTGGCCTCGGGCGATCCGGGCTCGGCCGGGTGCGAAAATCAGAACGCCCCTGCGCCGAATCCGGCAACCACAGGACTTCAGGTAAGCGGGTTCGCGTCCACGCCGTTCAACGTTGCGGTGGGTGGAACAGATTTCAATGATGCGGGAACCCAGAGTATGTACTTTAACGCTACTAATGATCCCACGACGCTAGCCTCTGCCAAGGGATACATTCCGGAGAGCACTTGGAACGAATCATGCACAAACGCTGTTTTTGGAAGTAATCCGGAGGCCAACTGCAACAGCACTCTGGCGGCAAACCAAGCGGCTGTGATTACGGTCGGAGGCGGTGGTGGACCCAGTCATTGCTTTACACTCACAGGTACGACTTGCAGCGGCGGTTATGCAAAACCCGCATACCAGTCGTTTATCACCTCGGCACAAGGGATGCCCAACGACAGTCATCGGGATATCCCCGACGTATCTCTATTTGCCAGCAGTGGATTCAATAAGAGTTTCTATGCGGTCTGCGAAGCGGACAAGGTCTCCTCGCCGTCCTGCGCGAAAGGCCAGGCTTTCCATTTTCTTGGTGTTGGCGGTACATCTGCCTCCACGCCGAGCTTTGCGGGCATCATGGCGTTGGTGAATCAGAAAAACGGGAGGCAGGGCAACGCAAATTTTGCGCTCTATAAGCTGGCGCAAACGCAATTTCTGGCGGCAACAGCTTGCAATTCCTTGGCGAGTCCGCTTCCCGCCGCAGCTTGCACGTTTAACGACGTCACCACGGGTACGATTGCGATGCCCTGCGCGAATGGCAGCCTGAACTGCAACCCTACCGTCGGCACCGACACGATCGGGGTGCTCAGCGGCTACAGCACGACCGCGGGCTATGATTTGGCGACGGGGCTTGGCTCGGTAAACGCAAACAACCTGGTGAATAATTGGAGCACCGCCCTCACGGCCTTTACGTCGACCACGACAACCTTGAGCCTGTCTCCCCTGACTGGGATTACCGCCGGACAGAACGTAACAGTGAACGTTACCGTTACACCCAGTTCCGGTACCGCAATGCCGACGGGTGACGTGGCGCTCGTGTCGACCGCCGCGACCGGGGATGGCGTTGACGGATTCGTGCTGGATAGCACCGGTAAAGTTGTGAATGGAACCACCAACCAGCTGACGGGAGGGACGTACACAGTTACGGCACGCTACGCGGGAGACGGAACATTCGCGCCGAGTGTGTCGGCTCCGGTGACGGTGACAGTCGGAAAGGGGGCCAGCAGCGCAGTTGGAAGCGTGCTTGTCTCCACTGGTAACGGGAATTTCGCCACGTTTACCACTGGGCAGGGCCCCGTAACCCTCTTCTTACAGGCCTCAATCAATCCAAACGGTGTTCTGCTTCCGACGGGCACGGTGAACTTTGTGGACACCTTTAACGGAGCGTCTACGACGGTCGCTAGCAACGTGCCCGTAAATTCGGCGAGTGAGGCGTTCACCGTCTCGGGGATTTCGACATTCCGAGTTGGAAGTCATTCTATCGTTGCGAATTACAGTGGCGATGCGAGCTTTAATGCAAGTAGCTCGCCTGCGGTAACCTTCACGATTGTTGGGACGGCAACCACGACAAGCTTGACCAGTTCAAAGTCGAGTATCTCTTCCGGCGGAAGCGTGACGCTGACGGCGACGGTGGCGACGACGAGCCACGGTGTGGGACCGACAGGAACAGTGCAGTTCAATAATGGCGCTAGCACCCTTTCCGCGGCAGTGACGTGCATGCCGACGGCAGGTACGAACACGGCGACGGCCTTCTGCACGGCCACTCTGACAACAGCGCTATCGTTCCTCGCACCACCAGGAGTTCCGCACCAGTTGCCGCCCTTCCGGACTGAACCGGTGTGGATCGTGGTATGTACGCTGATGATGGTGTATCTGTTGAGTTTGAAGCGCCTACCAGTGGCGAAGCGTCGCGGATATGCCTGCGCGGGCCTACTGCTATTTGGGTGCGCCCTAGCGGGCATCGCGGGATGCGGCAGTGGAAGCGGTGGCGGCGCACACACCGACAGCATCACTGCAGCATATAGCGGGGATACGATCTACTCACCATCAACTTCAACATCAATTTCGATCACCATTCAGTAGAACCGCCAGCCTTCTTGCAAGAAGCGGCCCCGGAACATTGGGGCCGCTCTTTTTTGGGAACGAATAAGAAATCCCCGTCGCCAGGAACCTACGCCTGGAGTTTACCCTGCTTGCCGGAGGATTTCCCTCCCAGCGTCTCACCCCGAACCGCTGATTTCACCTATCCCCTTCTCGCTCAATCACTTCCAACTTCACTCCCAAATTTATCTTGACAGGGACGGTACTGATGCGCTAACATGGCCTTTGATAGTTAGACACTATTCTCGGCGAAGCACTCCGTACCCCGCGATCCCCCTGCTTCCCTGTCCTCCTAGCCCACAATCCGCCATTTTCACTAACTCCTTTCCCCTCACACTTTTAGCCGACCCCCACCCTCTAAACCCTGTCGAATCACATTTTTACAAAAACATAGGGTGTGGCCTTTCTTCAACCTTCAACTTTCGCCCCCTTCTATTTATCCCCTTTTATTCCTTCAACTTACGCACTCTTTTCCTCAACGGACGCTCTATAACTCCTTTGAAATCAACCCGTTGCGCACTCTTTCTATCACGACGGGGGTGTACCCCCCTCGCATGTTCTCAGCGGGGAGCAAAATGAACCTAAAGCCCCATAACCCGTTCTCGGTCAATGGCTCGTCACCTTGCAAGCATCGCTTCAGTACGCTCCAAGATGCCGGCCTCCCGCAAAGCCGCGGGGAGATTGTCCTACTTGCTTCGCTCATTCACTTCAGCAAGCCTACGGCAAGCAGGATACTGGCCCGGATCGGATCGTCAGTTGACGTTGGGCGGAAACACGATATTCCAGAACTGGGGCGCGGGAGAGAGGAACTCAACGGGAACCAGCGAGCCTTCCTGATTCATTTGCGGCGGACGGACAACATTCACCTCGACGCGCTGCTGCGTTCTTGGATTTTCGAGAATGAACTTGGTGCCCTGGGCCAATCCCTCGGGAAGAATGAGCATCGCGCCGGAAGCGCTCACGGTGTGAGTAAATCCCTCGATAGCCTTGGGGTTTTTGGCAACGTGGACGATCACGGGCATCCGCAGCAGAACACGCTGGGCGCGGCGGCGCTCCTCAGCGGTAGGCTGCCGCGTCAGCGCGGGACGCACCGCTTGAGTAGGCGCAGATTTCGTATTCACTATTGGCTTCACAGGTCCAGCCCCCAGAAATCCATTTCCGGCGCGACGAGCTCGACGCCGTATTCCCAGCCGTCGGGACGCTGATTGCCCTTCCACACGATGATCGCGGCATTGCTGGTATGGGAGATCAGATTGGTGAGGGCCAGCCGCTGCTCGAGGTTGAGCTGCTGCGCCAGAACGACCATGCACCCGTAAGGGTTGATGACGCGCGTATGCGCTTCGATGCTGATGCGCTTGCCGGACTCGTCGTCCCACTCGAGACGCACGGGTACTCGGGAGTTCATCCGGCGGCCACGGCGCTTCTCGTGGTGCCTCGAACCAATACGCTTGGTTTCACGCAGCTTTACGGGCATTTTCGCCTCTACCTCGCCATGCTAGAGTTGAGGGCGAAACGGGTCAATGGTACGAATTCAGGCGGGCGCGCTAAAGAGTAGCTGTCCCAATGGACAGGTGAAATCGAGGGAGCGGGACAGGCGGTGAAGAACCTAATCGTCAATGCGGACGACCTCGGGTGGACGGACGGGGTAAACCGCGGAATCGTCGAGGCCTTCCATCACGGCATTGTGACCAGCACTTCGCTGCTGGCCAACAGCGCCGCGTTTGCCGGGGGCGTGGAGGCCGCGCGGTCGGCGCCCGGGTTGGGGGTGGGGGTGCATTTGAACCTGAGCGACGGCCCCCCAGTGGCTAATCGGGAAACAGTTACCACATTGCTAGATGACGGCGGTAAGTTCGCGGGCGGACCCGAAAGTTTGCTTTTGCGGCGCGTGCGGCGCGGGCTTTTGCTCGAGGAAGTGGAGAACGAGTGGGACGCGCAAATTCAGAAAGTCCGCGACGCGGGGATTGCGCCGACGCACCTCGACGGGCATAAGCATGTTCACATGCTGCCGGGGCTGTTTGAAATTGCATTGAAGCTTGCGAAGCGGCATGGCATCGGCGCGATTCGGGTTTCGCTGGAAGCGTCGAGCCTCCGCGCCGCTCTTTCTTCGGGCGCAAAGCGGCACGCCGGGGTGGTCATGAAACAAGGCGTGCAGGCGCGCGGATTGAAACTGCTGGCGCGCGATGCGCGCGAGCAAGCCGAGCACGCGGGTATTTCCACGGCCGATTATTTTTGCGGGATCGCGCAAACCGGAGAGTTGACACTCGAAGGCGTGGAGCAATTTGTGAAGAGCCTCCCGGACGGCACGACGGAGTTGATGGTCCACCCGGGCTACGCGGATGCGGCGCTGCAGAAAACGCCCACCCGGCTGCAGGATTCGCGTCAGACCGAGCTGCAAATCCTGACCGACACCGGGATTAGAAATCTTGTCGCATCGCTGGGGATTCGCCTGATAGACTATGGTTTCGTCATCCAGGAAGCTTAAAGAAGACCTTTGCAAAAAAGAATGGCAAGCGATTCGCCCATCCAGTACTCCATCGTCGTCCCGTTCTACAACGAACAGGAAAACATCCCACCTCTCTACATGAAGCTTACGGAAGTGATGGACGGGATCGGCGAGCCCTACGAATTGGTGTTTGTGGATGACGGCAGCAAGGACGATTCGTTCAAGGTGCTCTCTGAGATTTATGAGCACGACCGGCGCGTGAACCTGGTGCGACTGCGGCGGAATTTCGGGCAGACGCCGGCGTTGAAAGCAGGTTTCGATTTTGCGCGGGGCGAAGTTATCATCTCCATGGACGGCGACCTGCAGCACGACCCCGAAGAGATTCCGCGCTTTCTGGAAAAAATTGAAGAAGGCTACGACCTGGTGAGCGGCTGGCGCCACCAGCGGCGAGATCACTGGCTGATGCGGCAGCTTCCCAGCCGCGCCGCCAACTGGATGATGGCAAAGCTTTCGGGAATCGATTTGCACGATTTTGGAACCACGTTCAAGGCTTACCGCAGGGAGATCATTCAGGAAATTCAGCTCTACGGCGAGTTGCACCGCTTCATTCCGGCGCTGGCAAGTTCGACGGGCGCGAGAATCGCGGAAGTTCCCATCGAGAATCTCGAGCGGAAAAGCGGAAAATCCAATTACGGGATCGGGCGCACCATCCGCGTATTCCTGGATTTGATTATCGTGAAGTTTTTATTGGATTATTCGACGCGGCCGCTCCAGTTTTTCGGGTTGCTGGGCGTGGCCGGGGCGGGGCTGGGTTCCCTGCTCGCGTGCTTCCTGGCTTACGAAAAGTTTTATTGGCACAAGGCCATTATGGCGGAGCACGGGCCGCTGATGCTGCTGGCGGTGGCGTTGTTTATCAGCGGCGTGCAATTTTTTTCGATGGGATTGCTCGGCGAAATCATTGCGCGCACCTACTACGAATCGCAGAACAAGCCGATCTACGCGGTGCGCGAAGTGAAAAGCCACCGCAAAGAGATGGGCGATTCGGCCGAATCGCCGCGGCCTTCCGGCAATTCCGAACGATAGCAAGATCTTCAAAAAAAACGATTCTCTGCGAGAGCGAACTCTCCACAGAACAATTCCTCTAGGAGTGGCGCGCGATTTTCCGATATTCGCCGCGGAAATAAAGCAGCGGCTCGCCCTCGTGCAGCTCCGCGTCCTCCACTTCCCCGACAAAGATGGTGTGGTCCCCGGCAATATGCGACGCGACGAGGCTGCAACTCAGATGGAGCAAGGTATGCTCGAGAACCGGGACGCCGCTGGGGGTCCAGCGGTAGCGAATCGCCAATCGCTCCTCGGTTTCGGCACTCTGCTCGCCTTTGGCGAAATACTCAGAAATAGCCTCCTGCCCTGCTTTGAGGACGCTGATGCCAAAACGCTTTTTTTCCTCCAGCAGGGGTAGCATCTTTGCGCGCTGGTCGACACAAACGAGAATCAGCATGGGATCGAGCGAGACCGAGGTGAAGGAGTTGGCGGTCATGCCGTGAATTTTGCCGGGCTCGCGCTCGACGGTAACTACCGTCACGCCGGTGGTGAAATGGCCGAGGGCTTTGCGGAATTCGAATGACGAGAGTGATGAGGTTGGCATCTTGGAAGTTTTTGAAGATACCATACTGGGTGCGTGAAAAGCGAAGCGGCGGGTTCGAATCGGAATGAGGTGGCGGCGATTCGAATGAGCGGCGGGATTCGGAACGAGGTGAGGAATCATGGGGCGAAAGATCGCGATTCTGGGCGGAACGGGAGCCGAGGGCTCCGGGCTCGCGTACCGGCTAGCAAAGGCAGGGGAATGTGTTTTGATTGGTTCGCGTGACGCGGCGCGAGCGCAGGAAGCCGCGAAACGGTTGTGTGAACGAATTGGCGGGGATTCGCAGATCGAAGGGATGGACAATCCTGCTGCCGCGGCTGCGTGCGATGTCGCGGTGTTGACTGTTCCCTTCTCCGGAGTGGTGGCACTGCTCAAGCAATTGAAGAGCGTGTGGAAGCCGGGAGCGATTGTAATCGATACGACCGTGCCCCTGGCGGCGACAGTTGGCGGCGCAGCGACGCGCATGCTTGGCGTATGGCAAGGATCGGCCGCCGAACAAACGAAAGAGCTTTTACCTGCGGGCGTACATCTCGCCGCGGCGTTGCAGAATCTTGGAGCGGAACTGCTTGCCGGAGATGAACCGGTCGATTGCGACGTGCTGGTATGCAGCGACGATGAGAAGGCGAAGCAGGTGGCGTGCGAATTGGTTGGCAAAATTCCGGGAGCGCGGCCGTTGAATGGAGGAAAATTGGAGAATGCGCGCATCGTTGAATCACTGACGGCGCTGTTGATCGGATTGAATATGCGCTACAAGGTTCACGGCGCCGGGATACGTTTTACGGGGCTCCCCTTGAAGTGACGTTATCTCTATCGCTGCTGGGCGGAGAGTCAGATTCCGATAACTCGAATTCTCGGGACTTAACCCGCCACCCGAGTGGATTCCGGTCAAAAGATCTTCACGATTCTAGGCCTAGTCAGCCCAAGGGCGCGACAGAAGAGCGATGAGCCAAAAGATGCCCCAAATACCGAGCCCGCAAGTCGCAATCAATTTATATCGGCTCCCACCCTGTATGACGGGTGATCTGAAACGCGGCCCCAAAAAGGCAACCACAAATGCGATGACGGCGGAGACTGTGCCGATTACCATCTCTGCCCACTCGACGACCGCATACGCTAAATGGCGCTGAGATGGAAGGATGTTTACCGTGGCCATCGTCACGAGCAGCGCAACGAACCATGAGAGTGGAAACCAGCACAGAAAACGCACCGACGTCTTACCTTCAGTTACGATCATCCCGGAGACCCTCCCAATGCAAAACGATGAAAACGGCCGCACACGACAGTGACTTCCGCCGTGCGAAATCATTCAGGTGGTTCACGAAATCATACACCCAGGTATCGTGCCGGCTGCCGATCCACGAATCTGGGCTAAGTCCCGATAAAAGCGCTATCCGGAAACTGCTTCCTGCGCGCTGGTCGGCTGCGTTGCAAGCGGAGCAACGGCGCTGGCAGTTCGTGGCAGGATGGGCGCAGCGGTGCTGCGCCCCTACAAAGACAAAAACAAGGCGAACTGAAGTTCGCCCCTACAAAAGCGAAGGCAAAGACGGTGATAAAGATAACAGAGCGCGGGCGAGTTTGCGCTTCTGTGGGCGGGGCCGGTGAAGTCAGCGTAGAGTTTGGCGACACCGAGGGCCGTGGGGTCGTGGCCGAGTTGGGCTAGCATTTTGTCCGAAGGACCTTTCAGGGATTTTCCGCCGACGATGGGGCAGACGGCGAAAACCTTTTTTTTGTGGGCGCGGAGTTGGTCGCGGATCTGGGGGACGGCGAGGATCGGGCCGATGCTGATCAGGGGATTGCTGGGGCAGATGATGACGCGGTCCGCATCGCGAATGGCTTCGAGGACGCCTGGAGCGGGCTGCGCTGATTCCACACCGTCAAAGCGAATACCCTTCACGACCGGCTCGGTGCGGCGCTTCACGAGATATTCCTGGAAATGGAGCGGTCCCTCGCTCGAATCGATGATGGTGGGGACGGGGTTGTCGGACATTGGGAGGATGCGGGATTTCACGCCGAGCGCGATTCGAATAGAGTCGGCGGCCTGCGAGAGCGTTTTCCCTTCGGCTAGCATGGCGGTGCGATGGATGTGGGTTGCGAGGTCGCGGTCGCCGAGGTTGAACCAATTGGGGCGGCCGAAGGCGGCGAGATGCTTGAGAGCGTGAAAAGTTTCGTTGCGAAGGCCCCAGCCGCTTTTTTGATCGACCACTCTTGCCAACGTGTAGGTGACGATGTCCAGGTCTGGAGAAATCTTTAGGCCGTGGAGGACTATGTCGTCGCCGGTGTTGACGATGATGGTCAACTCGGCGGGATCCATTACTTCG
>WNFI01275424.1_pt1 | contig 11150 bp, 10 predicted proteins | sample 5400471 | NCBI WGS metagenome assembly WNFI01 (sample SAMN13153348, study PRJNA577476) | soil metagenome | isolation source: 100 cm saprolite on Douglas fir-dominated hillslope | place: USA:California | collected 2013-09-17 | reverse complement strand
CGGAGGAGCCGGTCGACCGCGCCCCCTAGCCCGTACTTCTTCTTCAGCGCTTCGATCACCTCGGGGTTCTCGGGCTCCGCTCGGAGCAGGCCGTCGGGCCGCTCCAGGGGGATCGTCGAGACCGGCAGGACGACCCTGACCGCACGCCGGATGTACTCGGCGTCCGCCTCGCTGATCTTGCCGGCGGACAGTACTCCTTCGATGCCGCCGTGCCCTCGGATCATCGCCGCTGCCGTCTTCTCGCCGACGTTGGGCAGCCCGGGCAGGCCATCCGAGGGATCGCCACGGAGAATCGCGAAGTCGCCGTATGCCCGTCCGGGAATGTTGTACTTGCCCTCGATCTCGGCCTCGTCCACCACCCAGAGCTCGCCGCGCGCCTTGGGGTAGAGCACCACCACGTCGGGGTCGCGGACCAGGGCGAAGAGGTCACGGTCGCCGCTCAGGATCTCGACCCGGCCGTCGGCGAAGCCGAGCAGGGACGCGATCACGTCCTCGGCCTCGTAGCCGGCCGCCCCCACCGCGGGGATCGAGAGGGCCCGCAGCACCTCCATGATGATCGGCATCTGCGGCTCGAGCTGCGGGGGGATCGGCTCTGCGGTGCGGTGCGTCTTGTAGCTGGGAAGCGCCTCCACCCGGAACGCCGGTCGCCAGTCTTCGTCGGTGGCGACCGCCAAGTGCCGCGGTCGCCGATCGATCAGGAACCGGGCCAGGTAGTCCAGGAAGCCGCGAACCGCGTTGACTGGCCGCCCGTCCGGCGAGACCACCATCTGGGGGACCCCGAAGAAGGCCCGAAAGATCAGCGATGAGCCATCGACGAGGAGCCAGTCAGGCCGCGCGGGAGTTCCAGCCGGGGCGCTGTCAGCCATGCCGCAAGGAGTATGCACCGTGTGCGCTACTCTGGCGAAAGCAGTGTGAGGCATAAGGCGCCGCCACGCCGCGCCGTTAGGAGGAACGCAGATGAACGGACTGATGCAGGACCAGCCCTTGAACATCCCCATGATCCTGCGGCACGCGGAGCAGCTGCACCCCCGCAAGACCGTGACCACCCGCACCGATGACGGTGTGTCGGTGCGGACCTTCGCGGAGACCGCGGACCGTGCCCGGCGCCTGATGTCGGCGCTGTCGTCCCTTGGAGTCAAGGAGGACGACCGCGTCGCCACCTTCTGCTGGAACCACCAGCAGCACCTCGAGACCTACGTGGCCGCGCCCTGCATCGGCGCCATCCTGCACACCCTCAACATCCGGCTCTTCGAGCAGGACCTGGCCTACATCGTCGAGCACGCTCAGGACAGCGTGGTGGTGGTGGACAAGAGCCTCTGGCCGGCGTGGGAGAAGGTCGCCGCCAAGGTCGATTGCGTGCGGACCGTGATCTGTGTCAACGACAGCCCTGGGCCGGTCCCCGATGGCACCCTCGACTATGAGGAGCTGCTCGCCACGCACGAACCGCTCGCCGACCTGCCGGACATCCCCGAGAACCACGCCTGCGCGATGTGCTACACCTCGGGCACCACCGGCCATCCCAAAGGGGTGCTGTACAGCCACCGGTCCAACGTCCTGCACTCCTTCATGGCCATGATGGTCGACAGCATCGGCCTGGGCGAGACCGACACGGTACTGCCGATCGTGCCAATGTTCCACGCCAACGCCTGGGGGCTGCCCTACGCTGCGCTCTTCAGCGGAGCCAACCTGGTGATGCCGGCCCGCTTCATGACCCCGGACGCGCTGACGCCGCTGATGGTCGAGCAGCAGGTGACGCTGGCCTTCGGCGTGCCCACCATCTGGCTGGGCATGACCGAGCCGCTGAAGCAGGTCAAGGACAAGCTCAGCCTGCGAAGCATCATCTGCGGTGGCAGCGCCGTGCCGCCTGCCTTGCAGCGGGCTTACCACGAGAGCATCGGGGTGCGCTGGCGTGGGACGGCGAGAGCGTCGGCGAGATCCAGGTCCGCGGCAACTGGATCGCGTCCTCCTACTACAACGACGACACCTCGGCCCAGAAGTTCGTCGATGGCTGGCTGAGAACGGGTGACGTGGCAACCGTCGATGCCGACGGCTACATCCGCATCGTCGATCGGACCAAGGACCTGGTCAAATCGGGGGGCGAGTGGATCTCCAGCGTCGAGCTGGAGGGGCTGATCATGTCCCATCCCGATGTGGCCGAGGCTGCCGTGATCGCGGTGGCCCATCCGAAATGGGACGAGCGCCCGCTGGCCTGCGTGGTCGCCCGCCCCGGCGTCACCCTGACCCGCGAGGACATCCTCAGCTTTCTCGAGGGCAAGGTCGCCAAGTGGTGGCTCCCCGATGATGTCGTATTCATCGAAGAGGTCCCCAAGACGTCGGTGGGCAAGTTCGACAAGAAGGTCCTGCGGGACCGTTTCAAGGAGCACGCCCTGCCGGAGGTGGCGGCGCCGGCCGCGACAGCCTGACGCTGGTCGATGACCTGAGGCGGCTCCTGGGAGCCGGCGCCGTGCTCGACGGCGAGGCAGAGCGGGCCGCCGCCGGGACCGACTTCGTGACCCGCCGGGGGTTGCCCGCCGCGGTGGCGCGGGTTACCTCGGCGGACCAGGCGGCGGCGCTGCTTGGCTACGCCTCGGAGCGAGGCGTGCCCGTCTCTCCTCGCGGCGCGGGCACCAACCTGTGCGGCGGTTTCTGGCCCGGCCCGGAATCGGTGGTCCTGGACATGTCGTCGATGACGCGTATCCTCTCGCTCGACCTCGACCGCCGGCTGGCCACGATCGAGCCGGGCCTGATCAACGGCGACCTCCAGACGGCGCTGGCCCGGCACGGTCTGTGCTTCTCGCCAGACCCGGCCTCGGCCGGGATCTCAACCATTGGGGGGAACATCATCGAGAACGCCGGCGGACCCGGCTGCATCAAGCATGGGGTCACCTTCCACCACGTCGCCGCGATCGAGGTGGCGCTGGCCGGCGGCAGCCTGGCGCGTTTTGGCGAGGGCGACCGGGTCGACCTGCTCGGCGTCATGATCGGGTCGGAGGGCATCCTTGGCGTACTCACCGAGGCCACCCTCAAACTGCGTCCCCTGCCCGACAAGACATGGACCGCGCTGGCCGCCTTCGCCCGGCTCGAGGACGCCGTCGCCATCGTGTCCGAGCTGGTTGCCGCGGCGATCTCGCCGGCGGCGCTGGAGTTGTGCGACCGGCGCCAGGTCAACCTCTGCGAGGACTGGCTGCCGTCGGGCTACCCGCGTGACGCCGAGGCGATCCTGTTCGTGGAGTTGGACGGCGACCCCGACGAGGTGTCCGCCGGGGCGTCGGTCCTGGAGCCAGTGCTGCGCCGCCAAGACCCGGGCCTGCGCGTAGCGACCGACGCCACCGACCGCGCCAGGCTGTGGGCAGGTCGGCTGGCAGCGGCGCATGCGTTCAAAGCCACCGGCAAAGAGTTCTACGTGTGCGACGTCACCGTGCCCCGCCAGCGCATCCCGGAGATGGTGATCGCTGCTCGGCGGATCGCCGCCGGCCTCGACCTCGATGTCGCGACCGTGGCCCACGCCGGCGACGGCAACGTCCACCCGGTGATCCTCTACACGCCGGACGAGAGCGAGCGGATGCGGGAGGGAGCCGGCGCCATCGCCGCCGCCGCCCTGGAGCTGGGCGGAACGCTGACCGGGGAGCACGGCATCGGCACCGAGAAGGTGCAGCACATGCGGGCGCGGTTCGGCGCCGCCGAGGTCGCCGCCTTCCGCGCTGTCAAAGGGGTCTTTGACCCGGCGGGAATACTCAACCCCGGGGTGCTGCTGCCTCCGCTTGGGGCCGATGAGCCGCGGCTGCCGGTGTTCACCGCCGCGGTTGCGGCAGCGGTAGCCGGCGAGCGGCCTCAGGCCGGAGGCGGCGGCGCCGGGCTGGCCGGCATCGAGGTGGACGCCGACAGCCTGGTGGTCAACGCCGGAGGGTCCGAGACCTGCGCGGAGGTGGCGGCGGCGCTGCACGATCGTGGGTTGGAGTCGGCCGCCCTGCCCTCCTCCGGGACCATCTCGGAGCTGGTCGAGGACCTGGGCGGCACCGGCGGCCCGCGGGCCTGCCTGCTGATGGTTGAGGCGGAACTCCGCGACGGTCCAGTGGTGACCTTCGGCAGTGCCGCCGTCAAGGATGTCGCCGGCCTCGATCTCAAGCGCCTGGTGGCCGGTGGCGGGGGGGCTTTCGGCCGGGTTCGACGCGCTTCCTTCAAGGTCGGCCCGACCCCACCGGTCGACTGATAGGTCTGGGCCCGGGCGCTCCACAGCCCGGGCCCAGGGGTCGTCGTCGCTGGTCTAGGTGGCTGCTCCCGCCGGCTCCGGGATCAAGCCCAGCTGAGCCATCAGGTCCATCTGGTCGAAGTAGAGGTTGCCGGAGATGACCAGGCCATCCCTGACCTTGGAGACAAGGCAAAACGAGCCGGTTACGGCCTTGCCGGTGGCGGGCATGCCGCCGCCCTCGGCCTTCCAGGCACCCGTGTTGGTGCCCTGGAGGACGCCTTCCTGGACGATGCAGTCGCGTCGTGGGCGTTGAACGCGGCTGTACCGCGCTCGGCGATCTCTTTGAGATCTGCCATGGCAACACCTCCTTATGGGTGAAGGCCCACGCTACGCCCCCTTTTACAAGACCACAAGAGGCCATACGTTTGGAGCTGAGATGTTCGTAGGGCCACGCTCCTGGGTCGCGCCGGCGCGCTTAGCCTCTATCTATGCCGAGTTTCTCGACCCGCGCCCGGGCCTGGGCGCTGCGCACCTTCAGAGGCCGCTCTCAGGAGGAGGCGGCCTGGGAGGATGAGTCGCAGTGGGTCAGCTCCCCACCGGAGAGCTACATCGTCGGCGCGCTCATCGTCGACGCGACCCCAATGGGGGTGAAGGCGGCCGGGGCCAACCGTCCCAGCGCCGTCTACCGGGTCAGCATTCGCGTCGAGGGACGTTCCGCGACCTGGTCGTCGCGCTACGGCCTGCCGGCTACCGACAACTCCGCCCGCCAGGCCGCCGAGACCGCGCTGGACGAGCTGGACCAACTCTGGCGCGATCCCGAGGGCTGGCGGAGCCAGGTGCTGGATGGCATGTCCGAGGACGAGGTCGAGGCGATGGAGGAGAGCCCCTCGATGCGACGGGACCTGGAGGCGGCCAAGTGGGTCGGGCCCGAGGGCCGCACCGGCAAGGCCGGCCACGTCGAGACCGCTACGGGCCAGGATGTCCGCCGGCTTGGCGTGCGGTATGAACTCGTCGGGCAGCGCCACCAGCCGGACCTTGCCGGCCAGACCGACGGCGGCCAGGTTCTCGAGTACTGCCGCGCCGAAGCCCCCGGTGATGACGTTGTCCTCGGCAGTCACCAGCGCCGGGTAGCGCACCGCCCAATCGCCGGCCAGGCGAGGGTCCACCGGCTTGAGCCAGCGGGCGTTGATGACCCCGCAGCTGATGCCTTCCGCGTCCAGTGCCTCCGCCGCCGCCTGGGCCACCTGCACCATCCTCCCGATCGCCACGATCGCCACGTCCGACCCCTTGCGGATCTCCTCCCACCGCCCCACCGGCAGCGGCTCGACCGGCAGGTCCGGGGTTGACAGGACGGCGCCCTTGGGGAACCTGATCGCCATCGGTCCGTCCAGCGTCAGCGCCGTCTCCAGCAACGCGCACAGTTCGGTGGCGTCGGCCGGGGCCGCGATCACCAGGTTGGGGACGGTGCGCAGATAGCTCAGGTCAAAGACACCGTGGTGGGATGGGCCGTCCTGCCCGGTGACCCCGGCGCGGTCGAGGACGAAGGTCACCGGCAGGTTGTGCATGCCGACGTCCAGCAGCGTCTGGTCGTAGGCGCGCTGCAGGAAGGTCGAGTAGATCGCGACCACGGGGTGCATGCCGGCCAGCGCCAGCCCAGCTGCGAAGGTCACCGCGTGCTGCTCGCAGATGCCGACGTCAAAGAAGCGCTCGGGGAACTCGCGGGCGAAATCGAGCAGCCCGGTGGGGGAGGGCATCGCGGCGGTAATCGCCACCATCTCGGGGTAGCGCGCGCCGGCCGACATCAAAGCCTCGCTTAAGACGTTGGTGTAGGTCAGCTCGGTCTTGAGCGGATGCCCGGTGAGCGGGTCCGATATCGATATCGAATGGAGCTTGTCGATCTTGTCGTCCAGCGCCGGCCCGTAGCCGCGGCCCTTTTCGGTGACGACGTGGATGACGATCGGCTCGCTCAGCAGCTTGCTGCGCTGAAGCACGTCCTCCAGCGCCCCGAGGTCGTGGCCGGGCACCGGGCCGGCGTACTTCAGGCCCAGGCTCTCGAAGATGTTGGTCGGCTGGACCAGCTGCTTGAAGCTCTCTTTGAAGCGGAAGGCCGCCTCGTCGGCGCCCTCGCCGACCACCGGGATCTCGCGCAGTCCCCGTGAGATCCGCTCCTTGAATCGCTCGTACCGGTGGCTCACCGCGAGCTGCGATAGATGGCTGGCCAGGCCCCCGACGGTGGGGGCATAGGAGCGCCCGTTGTCGTTGATCAGCACCACCAGGTTGGGGGGCTTGAGGTGGGCGATCTGGTTGAGCGCTTCGTAGGCCATGCCGCCGGTGAGGGCGCCGTCCCCGATGACCGCGATGACGGAGCCTTCCTGGCCCTTGCGCAGCCTGGCCTCGGCGATGCCGACGGCGTAGCTGAGCGAGGTCGACGCGTGGCTGTTCTCGATCATGTCGTGCTCGCTCTCGGAGCGAGAGGGGTAGCCGGACATGCCACCTTCCTGGCGCAGGCCGGTGAAGTCGTCACGGCGCCCGGTGACGAGTTTGTGCACGTAGGCCTGGTGGCCGGTGTCCCAGACGATCGCGTCACGAGGGCTGTCGAAGACCCGGTGGATGGCCAGGGTCAGCTCTACCACTCCCAGGTTGGGAGAGAGGTGACCGCCGCTCACGCTCACCTGCTGGATCAGGAAATCCCGGATCTCCTGGCTCAGCTGCTCCAGCTGGTCGCGGTCGAGGCCGCGGAGGTCAGCCGGCGAGTTGATCGTCGCGAGCAGTCCGTCCAATTCGCCTCTAGCGTACACGGGCAGGAATCAGGCGGCCGTGAGGGCGTGTTAGAACTACCGTGCCGATGCCCTCGACTGAGCTCCAGGCCCTGAATCCACCCGGTCGCACCGTGCTCCTGCCCGGACGTGGCGAGACCTTCGTGCGCGACACCGGCAACGCCGACGCGCCCCTGGGCACGGTCTTGCTGCTGCACGGCTGGATGTTCGGAGTCGACTTCAACTGGCTGACCGTGTGGGCTCCGCTGCGCGAGGCGGGCTACCGCGTCGTCGGGGTTGACCACCGCGGCCACGGCCGCGGCATCCGCAGTCTCGATCCCTTCCGGCTGACGGACTGCGCCGACGACGCCGCCGAGGTGCTGCGCCAGCTCGACATCGGGCCGGCGCTGGTTCACGGCTACTCCATGGGCGGAGCAATCGCCCAGCTGATGGCGCGCGACCACCCTAACCTGGTTCGGGGCGTTGTCCTGGCCGCCACCACCGACCAGTGGCGCGAGGACCGCCGGATGCGGATCGCCTGGCGGACGATGAGCCTATTGCAGTTCGCGCTGACCCACTACGGTCGCCGCTTCTGGACGCGGATCCTTCGCCGCAACGGGCTGCGGGCGGGGGAGGAGATCGCCGACTGGCTCATCACCGAGCTCAACCGTGCCGATCCTCGCGCCATCGCCGAGGCAGGGCGGGAGATGGCGCGCTTCGATTCGCGCTCCTGGCTGCCCGCCGTCGAGGCGCCCATCGACGTGATCATGCCGACCCGCGACAACCTGGTGCCCCCCGCGTTCCAGCGCCAGCTGGCCGACCACATCCCCGGCGCCCGGCTGTTCGAGGTGGAAGGCGACCACCTGGTCATCGGCAACAACCCGCAGCAGTTCATGGACGCCCTGCTCGCCGCCCTCGCCGACGTCACCGAGCGCGCCGCCAGTCGGACCGGGGCCGCGGGCGTGGCCGAGCCCGAGATCCAAGAGGCAACCGCCGGCTAGTAGACAATCTCCCGATGCTCGGGTTCGTGCGGCGGATTGCGGTCGACATCTCGCCGCTTCGGGAATCGCGTGACTACCGCAGGGTCTGGAGCGGCCAGCTGATTTCGTTGATCGGCCGCCAGGTGACCGTGGTCGCGGTGCCCTTCCAGGTCTACAGCCTGACCCGCTCGTCGGTCGCGGTGGGGGCGATCGGCATCTTCCAGGTGGTGCCATACGTCTTGCTGTCCCTGGTCGGGGGCAGCATCGCCGACAGGGTGGACCGGCGGCGGCTGTTGCTGGTGACGCAGATGCTGCTGGCGGCGGCGTCCGCGGTGCTGATGCTGGCGGCGTTCTTCAACTTCGCCTCGCTGGCGCTGCTGTACGTGATGGTGGGGGTGGTGGCAGCGATATCGGCGGTCAACCTCCCGGGGCAGGCGGCGATGACGCCTAACCTGGTCAAGCGCGAGCAACTGCCGTCCGCGCTGGCGCTCAACTTCGCTGAGTTCCAGACCAGCCTGATCGCGGGTCCCGCGGTGGCCGGGCTGGTGCTCGCGCGGGTCGGCCTCGGCGCCGCCTACGCGATCGACGTCGTGACCTTCGGGGCCTCATTGCTGGCGCTGTTACTGATCCCGGCTCAACCCCCCAAGGACCGCCACCAGGAATCACCACTGCAGTCGATCGTGCAAGGATTCCGGTTCGTGGGGCGGCAGAAGGCCGTGCTCGGAGGCTTCGCCGTCGACCTCAACGCCATGATCTTCGGCATGCCGCGGGCGCTCTTCCCGGTCCTCGCCATCGCGACATACCACGCGGGACCGACCGGCCTCGGCCTTCTCTATGCCGCCCCCGGGGTTGGCGCCGTCCTGGGTTCAGTCCTCTCTGGTTTTGTCGCCCACATCCGGCGCCAGGGCCGAGCGGTCATCGTCGGGGCCGCCGGCTGGGGACTCGCGATCCTGCTCTTCGGCCTGCTGACGAATTCCCTGTGGTTGGGCCTCGCCCTGCTGGCGATCGCGGGCGCCTTCGACACCGTCAGCGCGATCGCGCGGAGCACCGTCCTCCAGACGGTCACCCCTGATCGGCTGCGCGGGAGGGCCAACGCCGCCAACTCGATGGTGGTAGTGGGCGGCCCGATGGTGGGAGACCTGCGCGCCGGCGCCATGGGCGGCCTCATCAGCCCCGAGTTCTCGCTGGTCTTCGGCGGCGCGGTCGTGCTTGCCGCTTGCGCGGTCATCGCCCGCGTCTTCCCAGCCCTGGCCGATTACGACTCAAAGGCGCCGCCGGGTCTCGAGACCGGGCCGGCGACACAGGCCAGGCCGGTCTAGGACCAGGCCGGTGGTCGAGTCCTTGAGGGTCACATCGATGGCCTCCAGCGAGCGCAGGGCAACCGCCACCGCCATCTCCGCGGCGCGCAGATCGGCGACGGCGCGGGCCAGTTGCTCCTGCTGATCCTCGCCGGCCCCGGATCGCTTCGACTTGAGCTCGGCGATTCGAACCGTCTCGTGCATCTCCGGGAGGGTGGGCATGATGTCCACGATCCGGCGCACCAGGCGGCGAACCTCAGGCAGGGCCTCGTTGGCGGTCTCGACGGTGTACATCCTGGGAGCCATCGCCCAACGCTAACAAAACCTCAATCCGTCGCCGACGGCGGCTTGCGGAGCTGTTTGATGGAGCCCTTGCGACGCTTGCCGGCGATCCGCTGGGCGCGAGCGGTGGGGCCGGGGCGGCTGGGCCGGCGAGCCGGGGGTGGCGGGGCGAGGGCGGCGATCACCCTCTCCAATAGCCGCTGACGGCAGATCTCGCGGTTCCGCGACAGCAGCCGCTCCTCCTGGGAGGTAATCCGCAACGGTCCGGCATCGAGCCCCAGGCCGGAGCGCAGCCGCAGCGTGATGTTCTCCGGCAGGCCCACCAGCGCGCCCTCGTCGAGGGTCAGCTCGGCCTGGGTCGATACCTTGTCGCGGCGTTGACCGCCGGGTCCACTCGACCGCGTCGCGGTCCATGTCGCCGACTCGAGAAGATGCGCCGTGACCTCCTCTGGGTCGGCGGCATTCAGCGACGAGGCGACAGGGCCAGCCCGGCGCCGATCGCGGTGACCACGTAGAGGGCCACCCCGACCAGCAGCACGTCGCGGAACCCGGAGACCGCGGACTGCGGTTCGGTTCCAGTGTTGGGAAGCGCTGACCCAGCCGAGTTGGCGCCACTGACGCCTGACCCGCTCGCCGAGGCGCCGGCCGCATCACGGCCGGCGGGAGAGCCCTGCACGACCACTAGACCATTCATCTTGGTTATGGGGTTGTTGGCATTGGCGCCGCCATGGTAGACGCAGAAGTAACCGAAACTGCCCGGCTTGTCGAAGGTCGCGCTGAAGGGACAGCCCGCCGAACCCGGCGCGGCGTGGCCGTCGGGTGCGGCACAGGTGCCGGAATCCCAAAGCGGCTTCCCTGCCGAGGTCTTGTCGTTCGCGGTGGTGGTGTGCCCGGGGCAACTCACGGGCAGCGGAAGCTGGAAGAAGGGCGAGTCGCAGTTGGGCATCGGGTCCGTCGAAGACTCATCCCAAACCCACGTCACGGTATCGCCGGGGTGGATCGTCACCACGCCGCCGGAGCTCGAGTCCTGGGTGCAGGCCGAATCGGCGCAGAACTTGAATTCGTGCATCCGTACCTCCACCACGTTGGGGGAGGCGGCGGCCGCCGTCGATCCGGCGCCGAGGGCTACGCCGACCGGCAACCCTGTGATGCCAAGCAGAACTGCCGCGCGCAGAATGATCGCGCTGACCCTCCCCCTCTTTGACGGTGGCGTGGCTGAACTCCGTTTTCTCATCGAATCCCCTCCGATTTCGATCCACCCCTCTCTACGCTGCTAGGTTACGCACCTCGCCCGGGTGGCGCTAGCTACAATTCGCCGCGATGGCCACCGCAACCACCTCCACCGGGGCCGAACAGATTCACTGGGACCTGACCCACCTCTACCCTGGCGATGCTCGGAGCGCCATCGAGGCGGACCTCAGCCAGGCGGACGAGCTGGCGCAGGGCTTCGAGCGGGACTACCGCGGTGCCGTCGCCGGGCTGGACGCGAAGGGCATGGGGGAGGCGCTCAAGCGCCTCGAAGAGATGCAGCAGCTGCTCGGCAAAGTTGCCTCCTACGCCTTCCTCGACTTCAGCACCGACGTCGCCGACCCGGCCCGCGGCGCCCTCCTGCAGAAGGTGCAGGAGTCCATGACCCAGACCGGGA
>WNFI01104465.1_pt2 | contig 11151 bp, 10 predicted proteins | sample 5400471 | NCBI WGS metagenome assembly WNFI01 (sample SAMN13153348, study PRJNA577476) | soil metagenome | isolation source: 100 cm saprolite on Douglas fir-dominated hillslope | place: USA:California | collected 2013-09-17 | reverse complement strand
CTGTGCGCCGCGATGGCGGCACACGTTGGCGAAGGCGCGGATCACACCGTCTTCGCCGCGCATGACGATCATCGAAGTGCCGGCGAGCTCGTGCGTGAAGTAGTCCCCGGGGGCTTTGACGTAGTCCTCGCGCCCGACCAGGTTCCAGCACTTATGGAATATCTCGCTGACTTCGCGCCGGTAGAACTCCGCCGACGAATAGCACTGCGGGGGCAGCGTCTGCGCGGACAGCAGGGGCCTGCGCACCGCGCGGTAGGTCTGGGGATCGAGAAGGTCCATTTCCACGCCCTCGTCTCAGTGGAGCGGCTGCGGCGCGGACAAGCCGAGCTTGTCCGCCCACTTCTTGAGCTCCGGAAATATGCTGGGGTAGAGATCGACGCCCCTTTCAATCTGCCGCCGGCGGGCTGCCATCGCCGCGTCCCCGGGCATTCGAACCTTCTTGCCGGGCTCGAGCGTCTTCGAAGCGCGGCAGGCCCGCTCGCGCGCCCGATGCCCGACAATCCCGCCGTCAGCACTTCGACCATCAGGCCAAGGGCAAATCCCTTGTGGCCGAGCTCGGCGCCGCCGAGCGGCAGCATCGCGCCGGCAGGCGGGCCGAAGAATGCAGCGGGATCGTCCGAAAGCTGGCCCTTGGCGTCCACGAGCCACTTGCCCGGCAGCTTCTTCTTCTCGGCGTTCCAGCGCCGCACCCAGCCGTTCGCCACCGCACTCGTGCTGATGTCGATCAGGACCGGATCGCCTTGCGTCGGATAGCCGAAGGCAAGTGGATTGGCCGCCAGTTGCGGCTCTGCTCCGCCCGGCGGTACCACGGTGCGCATGGAAGGGTCCGAGTTCATGATGGTGATGACGAGCCCTCGCTCGGTCGCCTGGCGAAGATACGCGCCCAGGGCCGCTATGTGGGTCATACGGCTCAGCACTACGGTCACCACCGGATGCTTGTCCACGCGGCTAACCGCCTCGGCTATCGCACGCGACAGCACCCAGGTTCCCGGCAAGCGATCGGCGTCCCAGACCATCGTCGATCCGCGGTCCGATACGCGCACAGGTTCTCCTGTCGCACGGATCGCCCCGCTCTCGATGCCACCCAGTAAGCCGGGCAGCAGCGCGAGCCCGTGCGTGGTGTGCCCCATGAGGTCGCCTTCGAGCAGGATGGCGGCCTGTGTTTGCGCCCGCTCCTTCGGCAAGCCGGCTTTTGCGCCGAGGTCCGTGGCAAAGGCGAGGAGGTCGTTGTAGGAATAACGGGTGGTCATCATCAATATCCCAGGTTGCGATCGATCTGCCGCAAGAGCGGCCTGCCCTTCATGAAGCGGGCGAGGTTTTCGAATGTCTGCTCGAGCGTGAGCGGCGCGTACTGCTCCACGTCCGAGGAAGTGCAGTGCGGGCTCACGATGAGGTTCTTCGTCTGCCACATCGGCGACGCAGACGCCAGCGGCTCAGGATCGTGCGCGTCGATCACGGCGCCACAGAGCTCCTCGCGCTCGAGTTTGCCCATCAGGGCGTCGTAGTCCATCGTCGCCGCGCGGCCGAGATTCACCACGCCAGCGCCTTTCTTCAGGCGGTCCAGCATTCGCGCGTCGATGAGGTTGCGGGTCTGCGCGGTCGCCGGCAGGGTCGTCACCAGAAAATCGGCCTCGCCGATGGCCTTGGCGAGCTGGCGCGGCGTGTACATGACGTCGACGTGCCGGTGCTTGCCGCCCTGCCTGCGCACCCCGACCACGCGCATGCCGAGCTTTTTAGCGAACGCGGCAACGGCGCCGCCGATGCTGCCGACGCCGACGATGGTCACGGTCTTGCCGGCGATCGCCGTGCCGAAGACGGTGCGCCAGCGGCATTCGCGCTGGTTGGTCGTCATGACGGGCACGTTGTTGTTGAGCATCAGCACGGCGGTGATGCCGAACTCGCCGTGCTTTTCGGCGTGCACGCCGCTGTTGTTCGTCATCGCCACGTGCGCGGGAAGCCAGTCGAACGGCATGATGTGCTCGACGCCGGCCGAGGTCATCTGGATCCACTTGAGCTTCGGCGCCCGCTCGGCGAAGCCGGCGGGCTTGAAGTCGAGGCCCATGAAGACGAGCACCTCGGCGTCCTTCATGTGCTGGTCGAAGTCCTTGTAGTCCCATCCGACCGTGACCTCCAGCCGGCGCGCGATGTCGGGATGACGCTTCGCCACCCGGTCGTATGCGCTGCGGTCGATCTGCACGTGCCGGTGGTAGGTCGAGACGTTCTCGATATGCATTCTCAATTTGTTATGGGTTGCCGCGCGTCGGGCCATTCACTTCCTTTCGTATGAGAAACGAGCTAGGCCAGAACCCGGTCGAGGATCCAGTTCGCCATCCGATGCACCACCGGCTCCAGCCTGGACACCCGGCCGGTCTGGCTGAGCGGAGAAGCAAGGCCGAGCTGCTGCTGCTGCGAGATCCAGTTGTCTTCCGGGATCGACTTGTCCCAGCGCGTGTAGTACTTCTGCACGAGCTCGGCGAAATCCGGCCGCTCGACCGTCGTGCGGGGAAAGGCGGAACCGACGACGAGGCGCGTCTCGCCCGGCCCCTGCGGGTAGAGCTCGAGCCACATCAGGCAGTCCTGGAAAAGCGCGAAGGTCGTGCACGGGTAAACCAGCACGAAGTAAGTGCCCTGCGCCGCTTTCCCCGTCAGCGTCTTGATGTGGGGGAAGCCCGCCTTCTCGCCCGGCAGGGTGGCAACGGACTTTTCCGAGAGCAGGTGCCCGGCTTCCCAGTTGCCCGTGCCGCTCTCGCAGTCGAGCTCCTGCGCACCGATCGAGCCGCGGTGTACCGTGGCCGTGTGGTACTCCTCCATGGAATTCTCGGTGAGCAGCTTCCAGTTGCAGCGCACGCGATACTCCTTGCGCCGCACGGTGACCATGTTCGCGAGGTCGTAGCACGCGAGCTTCGCCGGCAGCTCGCCCAGCTGCTCGGCCAAGCTGGCCGCCCCGGCATCGAAGTTGACGAAGATGAAGCCGTCCCAGGTTTCCACCCGCGCGCTGCGCAAGCCGTAATCGCCGAGCTGGAATCCGGCAGTGCCGTCCATTCCGCGCGCGGCGAGGAGCTTGCCGTCGGTTGAATAGACCCAGGCGTGATACGGGCAGGTGATCTTGCGCTGGCAGTTGCCCTGCCCGGAGAGCAGGCGCGCGCCGCGGTGGCGGCACGAATTGACGAACGCCTTCAGGGCGCCTTGCGCATCGCGCACTATGATCAGAGGCACGCCGACCAGCTCGACGGTGAAGTAGTCGCCGATCTTCTTCAGGTCGTCGGCCCGGCCGAGGAAGTTCCACCGCCGCATGAAAATGCGCTCGACTTCCTGCCGGTAGAACTCCTCGGAGCTGTAGCACCACGCCGGGAGGTGGCTCGCCTCTTCCAGCGGCCGGCGCACCGCTGCGAAAGCCGCGGCATCCATCGTCATCGGCCTGCGTCGCTCACGGTCCTGCCGGCGGAGATGCGCCGCGTCCACCACAGCGCGACGGCGGGCGCGATGCGATTCAGCGCGAGCAGCGTCTTCGCCTGGCCGACGCGAATTTCCGCCCTGCCCTCGGCCATCTGCTCGAGCATTTCAGCTACGAACTGCCTGGCCGACATCTTGTTGCTGCCGCGCCCGCGCGTCATGGGCGTCTCCACGAGCGGCGGGAACGCCACGAAGACCCTCACGCCGGTACTCACCAGCAGGGCCTCCATGGACTTGGAAAAAGCATGCAGCCCGGCTTTCGAAGCGCAGTACCCCGGCGCATTGAATTTCGGCATTACGGCGAGGAGCGAGAGCATGTTCAGGATCGCGCCGCGGCCGGCCACGAGATGCGGCAGGAGCCGCTTGGTCAGCTTCATCGGGCCGAGGAGATTGATGCGCAGCTCTTCCTCCAGCGCACCCAGGACGGCGTCGCCGTCGGCGAGAAAATCCGTTTGCACCTGGATGCCGGCATTGTTGATGAGGACGTCGACCTTGAGCCCTTCGTGGTGCAGGAAATCGAGCAGATGCGTGATGCCGGCGTCGTTGCCGAGGTCGCATGCGACACCCCGCACCCCGGGCAGCTCGAGCAGGGCCGACTGGACGACGTTGTCCCTGCGCCCGCAGATCGCCACGGTGTTGTTTCGCGCGGCGAGCTGCTTCGCGCACTCGAAGCCGATTCCGGTGGCGCCGCCGGTGACGAGGACGGTGTGTCCGGATAAAGCGAAGCGGCCCACGGCCTAGCTGCCGTACTTCGTCATGATCAGGCGCTCGGCGAGCGCCACCAGGCCGTAGAGCAGCAGTCCCACGATGCACAGCACGAGGATCGCGGCCAGCACGAGCGCGGTCTCCAGGCGCGAGCCCGCGAAGAGGATGATGTACCCCAGGCCGCGCTGCGAGGTGACGAACTCGCCGACGATCACGCCTATGATGGCGAGCGTCATGCTGATCTTCATCCCGTTGAAGAGGAACGGCAGCGACGAGGGCAGCCGCACCTTGAAGAAGATCTGGGTTTGCGTCGCGGTCAGGCTCCGGCACAGGCGCAGCAGGTTGTCGTCCACGGCGTTCAGTCCCGATACCGTAGAGATGACGATCGGGAAGAAGGCGACGAAAACCGCGATGGCGACCCGCGAATGCCAGTCGATACCCAGCCACAGCATGAACAGCGGCGCCACCGCCACCTTGGGGATGAGCTGGAAGAGCACCACGTTGGGATATAGCGCGTCGCGTGCGATGCGTGAGAACGTGAGCAGGATGCCGAGCAGCCCGCCGGCCACCACGGAAATGATGAAACCAGCCAGCGACTCGAGCGCCGTCGGGACGGCGTTGCTCAGCAACGTGTGCCACTGAGAATACGTGGCGACCACGATCGCGCTCGGCGTCGGCAGGATCACCGGCCGGATGTCATAGGCACGGACCAGCGCCTCCCAGGCGATCAGCACCAGGGCGGCGGCGGCGAGAGGCTGGCCCACCTTGCTGATGAGCGTGGCCGCGCCCTGCCAGGAGCGTGAGCGCGCCGCGCTGAGCGGCGCGAGGGCGGAGAGCGCATCGCTGTCGGATTTCAAGCCGCCGCTCCTGCGCTCGCCGTTGCGATGTCGCCCTTGCGCGCATGGCCGCTCGCGATGTGGCGCCGCAGCTGCGCGCACACTTGGTTGAACGCGACGGTCTCGCCGATGGCGAAGTCGCGCGGGCGCGCAAACGGCATCGTCATGTCGGCGATGACCCTTCCGGGTCGGTCGCCCAGCACGATAACCCGGTCGGACAGGAACGCCGCCTCGCGAATCGAATGGGTGACGAACAACGCCGTCTGCTTGGACCGGCCCCAGATCCTGAGGAGCTCCACGTTCAGCTCGTCGCGCGTAATGGCGTCGAGCGCCGAGAACGGCTCGTCCAGGAGAAGCACGCTCGGCTCGTGGATGAGGGCCCTGCAGATCGCCACGCGCTGGCGCATGCCGCCGGACAATTCACGCGACTTGCGGTGCATGAACGGGCCGAGGCCGACGATCGACAGCAGCTCCTCCGCCTTCTTGCGCCAGTCGGCAAGCCCTGCGTGATCGGCTCGAGCCCCGCAATCATCATGAGCAGGGAGCTCTTGCCGCAGCCGGAGGCGCCCAGGATCGAGATGAACTGGCTGCCCGCGACGCTGAAGCTGATGTCCTTCAGCGCCTCGAGCGTTCCGCCGCGGCCGCCATAGGTCTTGCCGACGGCTTCGACCGCAATGAAGCCGCCGTCGCTGCTGGCAGGCGCCTCGCGCACCGGGAGAGGTTCCGACTAGACCCGCAGATTGAGGTAGCCGGCGAACTCCTCGGAGCTCTTGCGCGCCTGCTCGAACTCGGCGCTGCTGAGCTTCATGCGGCCCGCGAAGTCGTTGGTGAACATCGCGCCGACTTCCGGCCGCTTGGAGTTGGCCGGCGCCACGAACTTGATCATCAGGTCGGTCTGCTCGTTCAGTGCCTTGAGGTCGCCCCAGCCGATGCCGTGCTCGCGCGTCTCCGGCGCGATCAGCGTAGCGAGGAACAGACCCCCGCCGTAGCGCGAATGCTGCTTGCCCGTCGACGACATGCGCACCTCGGGCACGGCGTTGACGAAGATGTCCACCGACTCCTCGAAATTGAGCATGTAGTACTTGATGCCCTCGGCCAGGCCGTCGACCCACGCCTCGACCAATGAGCGGTTGGCTTTCGCGAAATCGGCGGAGGTCGTGAAGCCGACCTGGTAGGTGCGCAGGCCCACGTCGCTCATCGGGAAGAAGCGCAGCTTGATGCCCTGCGCGAGCATCGCCGGCATGTTCGAGGTGCCCAGGCCCGAGATGGCGTCGACCTGCTTGTTGAGGAGCGACGAGTCGAGCACGCTGCCCTGCAGTGCGACGCGCGAGACCTTGGAGCCGTCGACACCGGTGCGCTGCAGGAACGCTTCGACGCATGCGGCGTCGACCGAGGTCGGCGTGGACCCGAGCTTGCGTCCCTCGAGGTCCTTCAACTTCTTTATCGGCGATTCGTCCAGCGTGAGGATCCCCATGGTCGCGTCGCCCACCACGCCGAAGGTGCGCGTGGCCATGCCCTGCGCCTGGGAGAGGATGATGGTCGGGACGGCGATGATGCCCACGTCCGTCTGCCCCTGCACGAGCGTCTGGATCGCAGCGCCCGAGCCGTAGCCGCGCACGATCTCCACGTCGAGGCCACGCTTCTTCCAGAAGCCCTTCTCTCGCGCGACGAACGTCCACAGCTGCGAGCCCTGCGGCAGCCACGGCAGCGTCATCTTCAGTTTCTTTAGGCCCTGCCCGATGGCGGGCGCGCCAGAGGCGGCGAGCACCGCGCCCGCGGCGGCGCCGGCGACGAGCTTGCGGCGGGTGATCGACGGCGCTCCGTCTTTTCTGGCGGCCATGGCTTCCTCCCCTGATTGAGTGCGCAAAAAATAACACCATTGTCCGGGCTTCACAACCTGTGATTTAATTAATCGATCAGTTAAACCCACGACGTCGCGCCGCCGCCGGTGCATCCCGCGCCGTCCGCGCACCAAGAGGAGGAGCAGGATTGAAGATCGACGCGAAGCAGGTTGCCGAAACCAAGCGCGAGCTGGAGTCCAAAGGGGTGCGCTACTGCCTCGCCACGTACGTCGACGTGCATGGGGTGCCCAAGGCGAAGACGGTGCCGGTCGAGTATTTCGACAAGATGGCCAAGGGCTCGGAGCTCTTCACCGTCGGCGCGCTGGAAGGGCTCGGCCTGGTCGGCCCGCAGAAGGACGAGTGCGCGGCGATGCCCGATCTTTCGACCCTGGTCATCGTGCCGTGGGACAAGCGCTTCGCGTGGTTCGCGAGCGATCTCTATTACCGCGACGAGCCCTACGCCAACTGCCCGCGCGTCATCCTGAAGAAGCTCCTCGCCAAGGCCGCGCAGGCGCGGCACACCTTCAACTTGGGCGTCGAGGCTGAGCTGTACGTGTTTCGCAAGACTGGCGAGCAGTACGCGCCGATGGCCGCCAGCAAGTTCCTCGGGCCCACGCCCGCGTATGACGTCGACCAGACGCTGCAGTCGCTCGATTTCCTGCACCCCATGGTGGAGTACATGAGCGCGCTGGGCTGGGGCATCTATTCGTTCGACCAGGAAGGCGGCAAGGGCCAGTACGAGTTCGACTTCGCCTACGCCGATGCGCTGAAGACCTGCGACCGGCTGATTTTCCTGCGGCAGATGGCGAAGGAGGTCGCGCGCCAGGCCGGCGGCGTGGCGACTTTCATGCCCAAGCCGTTCAGCGACGATTTTCGCTCGGGCGCGCACTACAACATGTCGCTCGCCGACCCGCGCACGGGAAACAACGTCTTTGATCCGAAAGACACCACCCCGGGAGAGCTCGCTCGCCGCTACGGCATCGGCTTCACCGACGCCGCGTTCAACTTTACCGCGGGCCTGCTCACCCATGCGCCGGCGCTGACGGCGCTCGCCTGCCCGACCTTCAACTCCTACAAGGGGCTTGTCGCGCAAGGCGACATGGCGGACATGTCGTGGGCCCCGGTGATGCGCTGCTACGGCCGCAACAACCGCTCCGCGATGCTGCGGCTGCCGATGAACCGCTTCTGCATCGAGAACCGCTCGCCCGACATCAGCACCAACTTCTACCTGACGGCCGCGTTCTCGTTGGCGGCCGGCATGGAGGGCATCGAAAAGCGCATGGACCCCGGTGCGCCGTGGAACGAGAACCTCTACGACCTGGTGGAGGGTCGCAAGACCGTGACACAGCCGATGCCCGAGCGCCTGCCGCGCACGCTGGTCGAGGCGCTGGACGCGTTCAAGGCCGACCCGCTGGTCGCGAGCTCCATGGGCGCTGAGTTCCGCGACATCTACGTAACGCAGAAGCTCAAGGAGTGGGACCAGCACTTCTACAAGGTGACAGACGAGGAACGCAGGGCCGTGATGGAATATATCTGAGCGGCGCCGGGGCGGCGATGCTCCTCCTGTACACCGCGAATACGGGCAACGGCCGCCGCGCGCTCATCATGCTCGAGGAGTGCGGGCTGCCCTACCAGGTGCACAAGGTCGAGATCGGAGCGGCGAGCCCGAAGCCGCCGGAGCTGCTGGCGATCAATCCCGAGGGAACCATCCCGACGCTCGTCGACCTGCACGCCGCGGCCGGCAAGCCGCTCAACCTGCGCCAGTCCGCCGCCATCGTTCTCTACCTCGCCGAGAAAAGCGGCGCCTTCCTCCCGCAGTCGCCGCCGGAGCGGACGATGGCGCTCGAATGGCTGATGTTCGCCATGACGGACATCGTCGGCGCGAACACCGCCATGTACCAGGTGATGACGGAATTCCCCCAAGGCACGCGACAGGTCAGCGACTTCTTCCGGCAGCAGATGATCGGCTTCCTCGAGGTGTGCGACCGCCGCTTGAGCGGAAGCGACTACCTGTGCGGCCGCGAATACACGGTGGCGGATATCGCTCTGTACCCCGTATTCGTGAGCCGTCGCACGATCATCGACGAAAGTCCCGGGCTCGCCTCGCTGAAACGGTGGGGCAGCCGGATATCCGCCCGCCCCGCGGTGCAGCGCGCGCTCGCCGTTTTCGCATGAGGTCCGCCCATGACTGACCAACCCTGGAATTGGACCGCGGCCGAGATGGCGCGCGCCGTGCGCAGCCGCGCGATATCGAGCGTCGAGCTCCTGAAGGCCGTGCTATCGAGGGTCGACGAGGTCAATCCACGCATCAACGCGATTGTCGATTTGACGCTGGACGATGCCATGCAAGCGGCAGAGTCGGCGGATGAGGCAGTGCGCAACCGCGAGTCGCTCGGGCCGCTGCACGGAGTGCCGGTCACCGTGAAGATCAACGTCGATTACCAGGGCCGGGCGACGACCAACGGCGTGGTTGCCTTCAAGGACGCGATCGCCTCAGCGGACAGCGCGCCGGTCGCCAACCTGCGCAAGGCCGGCGCGGTGATTTTCGGCAGAACCAACACGCCCGCCTTCTCGCACCGCGCCTTCACCGACAACGACCTGCACGGGCGCACGCTCAATCCTTGGGATCCGCAGCGCACCCCCGGTGGCTCGAGCGGCGGCGCCTCCGCCGCGGTGGCGGCCCGCATGGGACCGATCGCGCACGGCAACGACAGGGCCGGCTCGGTGCGCTATCCGGCCTATGCCTGCGGCGTGCTCGGACTGCGGCCTTCCTTCGGCCGCGTGCCGGAGTTCAGTCCGAGCGCCAGGGAAGAGCGCGGCATCTTTACTCAGCTGACGATGGTGCACGGCGTGCTCGCGCGCAGCACCGACGATTTGCGACTTGCGATGGCCGCGCTGGAAGGCGAGGCCTACGCGGACCCGTGGGCGTTTCCGGCGAAGGCCGGCGGCCCCGCCGGCCCCGGCTCCTTGCGCGTCGCCATCGTGAGCTCCGTTCCGGACGTGAAGTTCGACGCGGCCGTGGTCGCGGCGCTGCGCAAAGCCGCCGACGTACTCGCGGGCGCCGGCTACGAAATCGAGGACAAGACGCCGCCGGACTTCGTCGAGCCGGCATTGATGTTCTGGAAGCTGATGATGACGGAAGAAAGAGCGGCCTCGGCCAACGAGACGGCCTCTTCCACCCGCGCCATCGAGCTCTACGGCGATAAGGCCGTGAAAGTCGTGAGGGCCGGCAACAAGGCGTACGCCGGCGTATACGACTTCGACGGCTACGTGCGCGCCCTCGCGCGCCGCACGACCCTATTGCGCGGCTGGCGCCGGTTCCTGCAGCTCTATCCGCTGCTCATGACACCGGTCTCGTGGGACCTACCCTTCCCCATCGACTACGACCAGCAGGGCGAAGCGGCGATGCGCCGGACCATCGAGGCCTGCCATCCGCTCCTCAGCGTATCGACGATGGGCCTGCCGAGCCTCGCGGTCCCCGTCGGTCTCGTCGACGGCATCCCCGTCGGTATCCAGCTCGTCGCCGATCGCTTCCAAGAAGAGCTGATGTTCCAGGCCGCCGAAGCGATCCAGGCGGCCTGCCCGATCCAATACCCGAACTAACCAAATCGCCTTGTTGACCTCGTGCCACTCCGCGCTCTTCGTTCCGCGGTTTGCCTACACACCGTGCCCAAATCGGAACGTAAGATGCCGCGACAAAAAGCCGTACTTCGCAGAGCGCTATTAGAGAATTTCGAGATCCAATTGCCTCACATTCGCGTGCAGCGCGGATTCTCATAGGGAAACGCGGCGCGTTCTCGCCTGTCGGAGAACGCGCCGGTTCGCACTGGACTGTTTGGCGGTGGACGCAGTCTAGAGCGAACTCGTCTCCGGCCTTGAGTTCCCTGTAACAGGGATTTTTACAGGGAAATTCAATCCCCAGCTATGGACTCACGCGTGGCCTAACGAGCGTTTCCCTCGAGAAACGCGGCCTTCCAACACTCAGGCTTTCTTCCAACTGCGCATACCGAACACGGAACTAATTTCAGGCGAACCGGGAATTTCCAGACCGCTATCAGGGAATTCGCCAGAACCTTCGTTGTAACGAAGGTTAACCCTTATCAGCCATTGGGAGCTCGGTCGCGGATCTCGTCACCTTTATCTCAGTCGCGACCGCTTTAAGTCCCGGCGTCTTGCTCCTTGGCTTCTGACCGCGCCGGCGGTTAATGCGAACGGCACGACGGCCACTCGCGCTTGCGCCCCTTTGCGCATATGGCGGCAGCGGCGGCTCAGGAGCGCATCATCGACATGGGGCCTGGCGCGGGCGCCGAAGGTGG
>WNFI01383144.1_pt2 | contig 11152 bp, 9 predicted proteins | sample 5400471 | NCBI WGS metagenome assembly WNFI01 (sample SAMN13153348, study PRJNA577476) | soil metagenome | isolation source: 100 cm saprolite on Douglas fir-dominated hillslope | place: USA:California | collected 2013-09-17 | reverse complement strand
CTTAACCTCGACGACGGGGGGAACTCTCTACTCGAATGGACGGTCGATCATCCCGCCATCTTATGGCAATGCAACTCAGGACACCAACTCGTATAACGTGAACTCGTCTACATGCAATCCCGGTCCGATCATGCCGGATATGATGGCAGTCAAAGGTGCAGTATTCGAGCTGTATGCCCCTGACTCGAAGACGTCGGTCTTGCCCTATCCACTCCACTTAGCCAACAACCCAAGCGCCAATTTGATGGCGTTGGTCTATCGATGGAACTACAACCCGACCACGTTGGTGTACGGCACGAGGGAGACGTTCTACTTCGACTCGAAATACGGTTGGGTGGTGTGGACCAACGAGAACTGGAATACCACGAGCCAAGCCTACGAACTCGTACAGTTCAACTACTCGGACACCTTTAGCACCATGGCTCAACACGTAGCGCCGGGCCAACCAACGCTGCTGGTGGGCACGTCAACTTGCCCGACAAGCTAGAGATCCGCGCGATGCCCGTGGTGGGACTCATCTTAAGCCGCTTCGAAGGTGAGTGCCACCCGGGAGCTGATTCTGCGTTGCGGGGTGCCCCGACATGGGAAACTTTCTCAGAATGAAACGGTTTCCCGAAATGGGACGAAAGCTTGTCAAGGGGGTGTAGGAGCGAAATTCTTTGGAAGTTGATGAAGGCAACGGAAATATAAAGTTGGCGATGGTGTCCGTTTTACCCCCTCCAATTTGATATTCTGAATATAGGTAGCAGGGTAGTGTTGCGGGTTGGCTTGCGCATTAGGCCGGTTAAGCGGGAGATCCTTCGCTACGCCTGAAAAACGGCTTCGCTCAGGATGACAAAGTCGTATAGAGGGCAAACCGTACCACCCACCGGTAGGAAAATTTCAAAGAAGGCGCGGCCAAAAGGTCGCGCCTTTGCTTTTTGGTAGGTGGTTCAGCGGGAAGCAGATTCCCTTCGACAAGCTCAGGGCAGGCTCTCGCTCCGCCTGAAAAACGGCTCTGCTCGGGATGACGCCAGGATTCGTCAATGGCCACAACTTTTAAACTGAGCCGCTGCCAGAATTTTAGATCGGAATGACAGATTCTTGGAAGATTGTAGTCGGGGAGGGGTTGGCGTGGGAAAGCGGAGGCGGGGATTGTATGGGTTCAAGACATTTTCAGAACGCGGCGCGTGGGTGGAGATGCTGTTTATGGCGGCTGCGTCGTTCCGAGGATATCGAGTACTAAGGCCGTGGGGAGAAGCGTTGCCCTACGATGTGGCCATTGAGGAGAGAGGGCGGCTGCTGCGGGTTCAGGTGAAATCGACCAGCTACAGGGCCGGGGCGGGGTATTTGTGCGAGTTCACACACTGCTGCGACGGGCGAGTGCAACGCTATGTCACGGGGCAATTGGACATTTGCGTTGGGTATGTTATCCCGGAGGAGACGTGGTACATCATTCCGGCGCACCGGGTGACGGGACGCAAGGGGGCGTCGGCGATTACGCTGTGCCAGTTTGCGGGCGTCCGGGAAAAACCGAGGTATGAGTGCTATCGCGAGGCGTGGGAGTTGTTGGGAAAGGACGACAGCGAACTGGCTCAACTGTAAGAGGGAGGCGGCGCGGGGGGAATCTGAGCAATAAGGGACCAAGGGCGGGAAATCTCCCGCCCTTTTGCCACGATTGCCAGCTAATGGCTTAGGCTACTTCTTTGTGTTCCTTATGAACTTCCTTCGGAGTCGGCCACGGTGGTTGCTGAATGTGCGGCATTCCCGGCGCATTCCATTCATTCGGTTGTTCGGGGCCAAAACTCCAGCCCGTAGGCTGCGTCAGTAGCGCTGCTTGCTTCAGGCCGTATTGGCCCAATGTCAATGCCCCTGGAACGGTATAGGTGTCGTCTGCGCAGAATCCTCCGCAGCCGTAGATCGTGACGGCCTGACCGACAACCGGGTTCGCCCAATAGAAGTTCTGTCCCGGCGCGAAAGTACCGCCATTGATGTTCGATCCATTCTGGATACTGATGTGTGCCTCTGCCATGGTGGTTTCCTCCTGATTGAATTTGGAGCCGCTTGCTGGTGCTCGTCGTGCTATTTCTGTTGCATCAGAGCCTGATAGCGCGGGTTATTGTGGAGGTTGTCGAAGGGCGCGCCTGTGGCAACCACCGAGCGGGAATAGCCCGCCACTAAAGCTTTTCCGAGCCACTCCAGTGCCGGTCCCGTTTCGCGCAACTGGTTGTACACCACAGCGGCATTCAAAAGCAACTCTTTATCTCCATGACCTAGCTGAAGGGACTGGTCGAGATAAGCAAGAGCCTGCTTGCGGTCGCCTAGCATCGCATAATAGCTGGCCAAGTCGCCCAGGACTCCCGGATCGCGCGCATTTATCTTAAGTTGCTGTTCAGCCATGGATATCGCCTTGCGGTAGGAATCCATGGCGGACCCGATATCACTGCCATAGTATTGAGAGTCACCGAGATTTCCCCACGTCTGGTAATCGCTGCCGTCGAGTTTCAGAGCTTCCTTGTAGCTGGCGACTGAATCGTGGAAGCGGCGCAAGTGGAATTGCGCGACTGCGATATTGTTGTAAGCGGTGAGGTTAGCGCGAAGGGAGATCGACTTCTCAAATGACTGCACGGCTTCATTGTCCCTGCCTAAGTACAGCAAATTAGCCCCCAAGCCATTCAATGAGATGTAGCTATCTGGAGATAACTCGGTTGCCCGGCGCCAAGTGGCCTCCGCCTTTTCGTACTCAGCCCGTGCAGAATAGAATGCGCCCAAGTACGCATAGCCGCGCCAATACTGGGGCCTCACGCTAATAGCGCGCTTATAAGTTTCCTCCGCCTTATCCGGCTGATTCAGACTCTGGTACGCCCTCGCTAAGTTGATGTATGCCCGGTCGTTGGCTGGCTCTAACTGCACTGCCTGCTGAAACTGCTCCGCAGCCTTTTCGTACTGGCCAGTGCCGTTCTCCATCAGTCCCAGGCACATGTGTCCTTCGGCACCCGCGTTGCCAAGTTCCACTGCCTTTGAGCAGACCTGCTTCGCCGAGGCAATCCACTGCTTCTGTTTGGTCAGGTCATACCGATACCAGTAAGCCTCACCCAAGCCCGCTTCCGCCTGTCCGTAATTCGGATCCAGCTTCAGTGCCTGCTTAAACACGATCTCCGCGCTGGTCAGGTTCTCGGGCTTCCTCGGGTCCTGCAAATACCCCCTGCCCTGCACGAAATACTGGAACGCCTCTGGCAGCGAGGTGGCATGCGCGCCCAAGGCCTGCTTCTCCTCGCTGCGCAACGGAAGTTGCAACGCGGTTGCCACGCCATTAGCCACCTGATCTTCGAGGGTGAACAGATCCGACACCGGAGCCGTGATCGAATTCCCTGCCAGATTCTTGCCGCTCTTCGCGTCCGTGAGACTGTAGGCCGCACGCACCAAGTCACCATCTTGTTTCAAGGAAAGCGCCAAGCCGAGGCTAACGCCGAATTCCGTCTTCGCGTCGGCCAGCGTCGTTACTTTCTTGTCTTCGAGTGTGCGCGCCGGGACTACTTCCAGATCATGGTTGGCGCTCAGTTGCGATAGTTTAGCCGCGACATCTTCGAGCAAGCCTTTGCCGAACGCTGTCAGCTTAGGATCATTCGCAATCGCCGCCAGCGGCAACACGGCCAGACTTTTTCGCTCGGGGACTCCAGCAACCGATTGCGACGTACTGCCTGCGCTGGGCGCAGCCTCTCTTCAATTTCAGCAGATCGGCATGTATCTCAGCCGCGCTCTGGTAGCGCAAATCTCGATTCTTCACCAGCGACTTATCGATAATCTCCTGCAAGCGCTGCGGCAGTCCGGGCATGGATTCGTTGAGCGACATCGGCGCCTGCCCCAGGATGGCATGCACCGTCACCGCCCATGTCGGCCCGGAAAAAGCCTGTTTGCCCGTAGCCATCTCATAGAGCAGCACTCCGAACGAAAATAAATCCGTGCGCACGTCGAGCGGCTCACCGCGCGCCTGCTCCGGCGACATGTAAGCCACCGTGCCAATTGCCGCGCCGGTGTGCGTGAGCTGCGCATCCATCGACAGCGTGACGTCGCCCGAACTCGCCAGCGGATCCGGCACCGTCAATTTGGCCAGCCCGAAGTCGAGAATCTTGGCCTGCCCGCGCTCGGTGATAAAAATATTCGCCGGCTTGATGTCGCGGTGCATGATCCCTTTTTCATGCGCCGCCTGAAGCGCGTCGGTGATCTGCAATCCCCACTCGAGCAGAATTCCCAGCGGCACCGGCTTGTCGCCAATGCGTTCGCGCAGGGTATGCCCCTCCAGCAATTGCATCGCGATGAAGGGACGGCCTTTGTCTTCGTCGATCTCGTAGATGGTGCAAATATTGGGATGATCAAGAGCCGAGGCGGTTCGCGCCTCGCGTTTGAAGCGCTCCAAAGCGCGCGGATCGACAGCGGTATTTTCGGGAAGAAACTTCAGCGCGACCAAACGGCCCAGACGAATGTCTTCCGCTTTATAGACGACTCCCATACCGCCGGCACCCAGCTTTTGTTGGATGCGGTAGTGCGAGACAGTCTGGTCGTTCATAACAGCAAACTCCGGCCGGGGTTCGATAGCCCGAATGGTACTCAAGATAAGAAGGGGGTGCAATACTGTCTTGAGCAATTTTGAGAGCGCTCGCGAATTTTCGGGAAAGATTATTGAGCAGGCGCTAATGCCAGAATGTTAAGCACAGGCTGAACGCAAGAACGCCTCGAGCAGAGCACCCGAGGCGTCAAAACTAAAACTGATAATTGGTAACTAGCGACCGCAACCGCTCCTCTACTTCTTCTTCGCCAGCTTTTTCGAAATCTCTTCCACGATCTTCGGCCGCATCTGCGCCAGAACGCTATCGACGATGCTGGCGATGGCGTCCGGATCGCCTCCAGCTTCCTCCGCAGCTTCTGTTGGACGATTTTCCGCTCCTGCTGCCACTGCCATTGCCGCCGCATCTCGCGGTTCTTCACTTTCTTCTTCCACTTTGGGCTGGCTAACTTTCGCCCCTTCCGGCGTCTTGGCCCGGGGATCTCCGGTCTCGCGAATCTGCCGCCAATTGGCCCAGGCCGCCGCCGTGGTCGCTGCCATTTCCGACTCTTTCTTTGCCATTTCTCCTCCAAGAATAGGTTCTCGCAGCTCCTCTACAATTCCTGCCAGCTTCGCGGAGGATTCTTCCGCCAAAGATTCGTTTACTGAAGGGCCGGTCGCCGCAGTCACCTGCACAGAAGTCTCGTTCGTAAGAGATTCGTTTGTGGAAGATTCGTGCGCCTGGGATTCGTGCGCGGGAAGCTGCGCCGCAACTTCGCTTCCGCTTGTTTCGGAGACTTTCTCAACCTGCGCCGAACCTTCCTGCGCAACGGCTGCGGGCTCGGAGTCTTTCCGCTCTTCGATTCCCGACTGAGCTATTGCCGTCTCCAGCTCCAAAGTTTCAGGCCGGATCACAGAACTCTCTTCCGCTCTGGTTTCAGCGGTCTCAGGAACTGCACCCGCTGCCTGGGGCGCCGACTCGGACACCACTGCGGCGGCTTCAACTTGTGCTGGCGCGGCTGGCGCATGAGCGGCCCCAACTGTTTCGAATTCTTTAACCACAGCGTGCGTGGCATCGGGCGCCGCACTCGCCGCCGCTAAAGTCTGGCTCGATTCCGTCTCAACCTGCGGAACTGGCGCCGCCGCTGTTGTGTCGCTCCGCGCCTCCATGGCTGCCCGGACCTGCGTAACTGACACTACAGATTCAGCGTGGGCATTCTCAGCCGCGGCAAAGGCTGCAAACGCCTTCTGCATCTCATGCTCAAGGGAAGTCGCAGTTTCTTCGGCAGCTACAGCTACCGGAATCGCCATCCAGCGCGATCCTCCGTTGCTGGCTGCTCCTGTTGCCGCGGCCATGGTGACCGGCACATCCCCATGGTCTTCGCTCGCAATCTGCAATCCAGAGTTCTGTGCTACCGGCTCGCTCTCATGTGCCCGCTCCAGGCTGGCAATTGCAGCCAATACATCGTCCGCGCTCGGGGAGGGAACAATCGCCGCCTTTGGCTCCTCGACGGTCTTCTGAACAGTGGCCTCGACTTTCTCGGCTACCGACTGCACGCTGGCCGTCTCCACCGGAGTTTCGGCCGGCACATTCTTGGGCGCGATATTCTCCCGTTTAGCCTCACGCTCCGCAATTTTCTCAGCCCTTCTTTCCGGCCCGGTGTAAGGCAAGGGCTCGGCGGAAGCGGCCACGCTCACTACCCCCGCGCTTTCCACGAGCCCGGCACTCTTACTCTTCACCTGGGCAGCCGCGGCAGCCAGCGCCGCAATTTCTTCGGGCGATACATCTTTAGGCAATCCCTCAGGGGCCAGCGCGCTCAAGTCGACGCGATCCTCCTGCGTCAGAGCCACTTCCTCTTTCAATTCCTGCGGTTGAAGGTCAACCACCGTCCGGAGGTCCTTATTCATCGCGTTATAAATTTCAGGACCGTTACCGTCTGGTTCTTCCGACTTCTGTTTCTTCACCGGAAACGCAATACGGCTCTTCCACCCCGAGTCTTCGTCCGCTCCCGCGTTCTTGTCGTAGCGTGAGTTCTCCTCAACGGCCGCAATGGCTCGCGCAAAGCGCCCCGACTTGGACGCTTCCCCACGTGGCACGATCTTGTCTTCCAGTTTGCTCAACGCGCTCAACAACTCGCTGGCCTCAAAGGGCTTTACGATGAAACCTTCGGCGCGTACCCGTTTTGCCTCTTCCGGCTTAAAGGGCTCAAGTTTCCCCACCGTCAGCAGGACTGGAGTGCGCGAAGTATCCGGCGACTCCTTGACCCGCTGGCACACCTCCAGCCCGCTGTAGCCGGGCATATAAACATCCAGCACAATCAGGTCGGGTTTGAGCTCCGCGATCTTCTTCAGTGCCGCCGAACCGTTATTGACCGTAATGACTTCATACCCTGCATCAGCGAGGATCTTCCGGCCCATATTCTGGGCAGTCACGCTGTCATCGGCGAGCAATATCTTACGGGCCAAAGGTTTTCCTCTGAAGCGGGGAGATACCGCGAAGGTAACCCGGCTGTCCGCGCAAGTCAATGACGCATAAGGGAAGTAACACGTTACCAGTGGTCAGCATCTATCGCGCATCGTCCCCCAATGCAACGGCCGAAGGCCACCCAGTTCATCATTTTGCCGACGCACCGGACACCTTAATTTTAGGAGCAATCATCCATGCAGACATATAATTCTGGATGACCCTTGTCGGGAGAGGCGTTCCATGCCTATCAACTTCGTCCGCCGCCACCTCACCCGTTCTCTTGCACTGAGTTTTTCCCTGGCTTGCCTGGCCTTCTCCAGCTCGTCGAACCAGTCGAGCGCCCGTCAGAATGTGCCGGTAGATCCCGATCTAACCGCCCACGAATGGGGAACCTTCACCTCAATCGTGGACCGCACACTTTCGCACCGCCGAGCTCAAGACCCGCCTGCGAGGCACTGTTCGCATGGAGACGCCTGTCATCTACTTTTATTCCCCCCGTGAGACGACGGTATCAGTGAAAGTAGCATTTTCCAAGGGAGTGATCACGGAGTGGTATCCCCACGCCAGCCACATTGTGCCCGATCCGAAGGCAGTTCTGAATGACGAAGCCTTGTACAAACGCCACTCCAACGGCAGCATCGCCTGGGACTCCGTCACCCTGGCCCCGGGACTCTCCGCCAATCTCCCGCGCGAAGATGGGCCCGCCCGCTATTACGCGGCGCGGGAAGCCGACTCCACGCCCGTCGTCGTGCGAACACCGGCAGGGAATCAACAGGAAAAGTTTCTCTTCTATCGCGGAGTTTCGACTTTTTCCGTGCCCGTTTCCGCCAATGCAACGCCGGAAGGAAAGATACTCGTCAGAAATCTTGGCCAGGATGAAATCCCAGCCGTCATTCTCTTCGAGCGCCGCGGAAATAAACTTGGGTATCGTCTGGGCGGAGCGCTCCAAAACGAAATGCTCCTGAATCCTCCGGAGCTCACCTCGGATGCCGCCTCGCTCAGCCGCGATCTCGAAGCAACGTTGCAGTCGCAGGGTCTCTATCCCGCGGAAGCGCACGCCATGGTGGAAACCTGGAGCGATTCGTGGTTTGAAGAGGGCAGCCGGCTGATCTATCTCGTGCCCCGCCACTTCGTGGATACGATTTTGCCGCTGTCCATTAATCCTGCGCCTGCACAAACTGTGAGAGTATTCGTGGGCCGGCTGGAATTGATTACGCCCACAACCGAGCACGCCGTGGAAGTCGCTCTCGCCGCGCGGGACCGCTACACCATCTTCAAATACGGCCGCTTCCTGGAACCAATCCTGAATCAACTGAAAATGGAGAGTCCCGCGCAGGCGAAGCTATTGGACAGGGAACTTTCAGACACAAACGCCATTCAGCTAGTCGAGCCGCCGAAGTAAAAAGCGCGCAGTTTGCGCTGAAAGCTGACGGCTGAGAGCCGGAAGCTCTCTAGAACGGCACAACCTTTTTCAGCCCCTTCTTTTTCTTCTTCTTGCTGCTGGATATTTCCTGATCGCTCGCCGGTTCAGAATTCGCGCTCGCGGTTACCGCGGAAGATGACGTTTGTCCCGGCGCGATCTCGTTCACCTGCGGGGGCGGAGGCAAAGATTGATCGCCCGCGTTGTCGGTGGGTTTTAACTCATTCGGATCGGCGGGAGTATTCGGCTTCAATTCATTCGGATCAGCCGGCGGCGGCGTCCCCGGAGTTCCCGCAGCAGGCCCAGGCGAGCTACCTGCCACCGTCGCCGGCGCCGGCTCCGCGTCGGCCGGAGCGCCCGGCGTGATGATCTCCACGCCTACGCTCTTACTGCCGCCGCTGGCGGGGCCCATTGCCGCTGACAGTGTTTGTCTTTGCACATCGGTGGCGCTGACCGGATTGGGATCGACCAGTGTCGGATCGCCCACCCTCGACGACGCGGCCACGTCCGGACCCTTCTTTATTAGTCCCATCGCCCTCTGAATTGTCGTTGAGGAGCGCCGGCTCGCATCTTCTGCCTTGTTCTGCGCTACCGCCGCTTTCGTGGGACGTGGAACCGGCTGATGCAACGCCAGCAGCCGTTTCTTCGCATCGTCCGACCGGTCCATGATCGGATAGCGCGTAAGAATCTTGTCGTAGGCTTCTGATGCGTCCTTGGTCAACTTGCCGATCAATTGCGACTTCGCCACCTCGCCCGCGCAACCCTGCGGCTTACCGTGAACGTCGCAGGTGGGAGCGCTGCGCAAGCGCGCAATCTGTCCTTCGTAATTCTGCCCCAGCATGTACAGCGCCTCGTCGGCGCGGCTGTACAGCGGATATTTCTCCGCCAACGATTGCAGCCGCGCGATCGACGCCGGATATGACTGCCGCAAATAATAGAAACGCCCAATTTCAAACTCGCGCTCGCCCAAGACTTCCTGAACTTCCAACAGACGCGCTTTCGCCTCCGGCACCAGCTTGCTGTCGGGGAACTGCAGAATCACTTTTCGGTACTCGTCCTCGGCCCGCTTGGCGTGTGTGTAATCGCGGTCCGCCTTTTCCATCTGCTGATAATGAATGTTCGCAATCTTCAGCTGCGCTTCCGCCGCCTCCGCCATGTTGGGAAAGAAAGTGATGAAATCGTCGTATTCCTGCTCCGCCTGCGCCAGCGATGCCGTCCCGCCCTCGGCATACCACGAGTCCCCGACCGCCAGCTTGGCGCGCGCGATGAACTCCGAATCGGGATACGTATTAATCAGGGTCTGCAACTGCATACGCGCCACGTCGAAACGATTGTGCCGCATCGCATCCATGGCCTTGTCGAACAGCACTTTATCCGGCTGCTTGGACCCCACATTGGCCAGCGGATTCACCGACTTCTTATTCGTGCAAGCCACCGACAACGCAAGCAGCAAGCTCAAGGAAGCGATCAAAGAAATTCGACGTGACATAAAACTCCTACCCCGAAGAGGAATCACAAGAAAAGTATTTTAGGTCTATCTGTGAAAATCAGCGAAAATCTGTGGCCCATGAGTTTGATCCCGCAGCGTCCAAATCAGTGGCCTAAGCCCGAGCCAAAGCCGCCTCGGTGGCAACTCTGAGCAACTCCTGTGCATTCTTGCTTGGATCACCATTGCCGAACACCGCGTTGCCTGCCACCAGAATTTCGGCTCCCGCGCGGACCACGTCGGCCACCGTATCCAGCGCCACGCCACCATCCACTTCGATGCGATAGCGCAATCCGCGCTGGCTGCGAATCTCAGCTAACCGGCGCATTTTGTGCAGCGTAGAAGGAATAAACTTCTGCCCGCCAAACCCCGGATTCACCGACATCACCAGCACGTAATCCACAATGCCCAGCACTTCGTCGAGCGCGTCCACCGGAGTCGCCGGATTAATCACCACACCGGCCCGGCAGTCGTGATTCTGAATCAAATGCAAGGTTCGGTCGAGATGCCGGCAGGCCTCCTGATGCACCGAAATCCAATCTGCACCCGCCTCGGCGAATGTCGGAACAAATTCGTCGGGATTCTCAATCATCAGGTGGCAATCGAGCGGAAGCTTGGTCACCTTGCGCAGCGACTTCACCACTGGCGGACCTAGCGTGAGATTCGGAACGAAGTGTCCATCCATGATGTCGACATGAATGACACTTCCGCCACCGTCGCCTGCGGCGCGCACCTGCTCGCCCAGTCGCGCAAAATCAGCCGAAAGAATCGACGGAGCCAGTTCGATCACTTTTCAAAATTCTAACACGTGTGGATGGAACCCTTGCTGTCGGCGTGAGTCACTCTCAGACGAAGCTTTCAACCTCTTGACCTGATTGACCTACACCAATTTGCTGTATCTTAATCCGCTAAAATGAAATCGCTAAGGAGAAGAATTCCAACGCTACCGTGCCGACGCGGCAAACTTAATCGATGCAATCGCATCGAATGTCGGTTATCAAGTAGGCGTCGAAGTGTGTCGATGCGAAGGATTCGACAGGGCAGGGATTTCACATCTTCCGCAAGCTTTTTATAGGAAATTATCTATGAAAATTGTTTCGACCATATTTTGTTCGACACTCTGTTCGACACTTCGGAAGAGCCCTCGTTAAATGTCGATACAAACCCAGCCCATCATCTGGCCGGGACGGCCCTATCCCCTCGGATCAACCTGGGACGGCGAGGGCGTGAATTTTGCGCTCTACTCGGAGCATGCAG
>WNFI01021674.1_pt1 | contig 11152 bp, 7 predicted proteins | sample 5400471 | NCBI WGS metagenome assembly WNFI01 (sample SAMN13153348, study PRJNA577476) | soil metagenome | isolation source: 100 cm saprolite on Douglas fir-dominated hillslope | place: USA:California | collected 2013-09-17 | reverse complement strand
AACTGCAAGCATGAAGTTGCTCCCCGATGCGCCCGTTATGTCGAATTCCTTGCGCCTGTGTTGATTCCTCTCGATCAATTTTCCAAGCGGAATCAACCCGCTTGGGATGGTCTTTTGCTCTGAAATCAGGTCGAGGATTTGTTCGTCGGTTAGGAGAAGCATGAATTTCCAGAGATTGACTTTTGGACACGAGTGCATTACCTTCCATTCTAGGGAAGGTCGCATCATCGGCAGCCCCGAGAAATCAAGCCAAAGCCCGACCGCGAATCGGGCTTTGCGCATTTAGGGCGTGTTTAAACCCTCAATGCTACCATAGGGCAAGTAACGTAACACGGAAATGGCGGCACAGGCATGAAACCATTACCCCCACCGGACATACCCGGCAAGACCGAGTATGAGAGGTTCGACAACGCGATGCGCCAGATACTCAGCGTCTCGAAAACAGACCTGCTGAAGATGGAAGCGCAGGAGAAGCGCAAGAAGGCACGGAAGAAAGAACGGAAGCGCACATAAAGAACATCTGGAGAGGATATTTTGCCAAGCGCGCGGAAAGCGTTGCTCAAAAAATGCGGGCGCTGTCCGGTTAACGGATGCAGAAACGCCGCTATCCAACAAAACCATATCCTTGAGGATCGTCATGCAGGTGGCCCAAAACTAGCTGGCGTCTGTGACAAACATCACTACTGGTTTACCAGGGAAAACAGACGAATGGCATGTGCACAAGGCAAAGCGTTAACTGTGGAGCAAAGACTATCCAATTGGTCGCGGTTGGTTAGTGGAAAAATGAAACGACCGCCAGTTACCAAAGCAGACAGAGAGTTCCGGGCGAAGTGGCCCGGAAACCGAGTGGCTCTACCCTCCTAAAGCCCCCAGTTACAGCCTATTTTGCTAAGTATATTATTACCTCTCTAGGTCTTGCTTCTCGTCCCTTTTCGTGGCACATTAGGAATGACAGTTTACCCGGCGCAACGGCGGATGCAGCCTTTGCGCCGTTTTGTTTTTATAGAGCAAATAGCAGTTAGCAAATGGCAAATAGCCACAAGATCTTTGACAACTGAATAGACGCAAAATCAGCTTCAGCCTCTTGGCGCACCTTAGAAGAATGCCCCCGATTGGAGGGGCAAAACAAGGCAAAAAATGGCTTTCGACCGTCCGGTCACAGCTCAGTCGAATGGGATATCCCCTTTGTTTGCAACAAACGTGTTCTAGGGGGGGTAGGGTCATCTAAGGTCCACGCCCATACCACGGGATGAACACAGATTTGAGGGCGGATTGCCGAATGCTGGGTGCTGAATGCTCGGGAGAGGTGCTATGCTGGCCTGAGTCGGTCCTCCCCCAATGAAGTTTCTCTATTCAGAGCTCCCGATATTTCACCTCGCCGGGCCGAAAGTGGTAGGACGCATCGTCTTTGGCGTGCTGGTGCTGGCGTCGGCCCTGCTGGGCACTCTGGTGGGCCTTCTGGTGGTGTATTCGACCGACCTGCCCCAGATGGGCGAGCTGGAGCGCTACCGTCCCAGCACCATCACCGAGCTCTATGACGCCCAGGGACGCGTCATCGGCTCCTTTGCGCTGCAACGCCGCCTTCTGGTCACCTACGATGACTTTCCCCGCGTGCTGCGTGACGCCATCCTCTCCACGGAAGACAAGACCTTCGAGAGCCACTGGGGAGTCAACTTCTGGCGCGTGCTCGGCGTTACCTACCGCGATCTGACTTCGGGATCGCGGGCGCAGGGCGCGTCCACGCTGACCATGCAGCTTTCGCGCAACCTGTTTCTTTCGCCTGAGCGCCATTTCAGCCGCAAGATCCAGGAGACGATGCTGGCCATCCAGATCGAGCGGCACTTTACCAAGCAGCAGATCTTCACTCTGTACAGCAATCAGATTTTCCTGGGACATGGCGTGTATGGATTTGAAGCCGGCGCGCAGTATTACTTCAGCAAGCGCGCCAAAGACCTGAAGCTGGAAGAAGCGGCGCTGCTGGCCGGATTGCCCAAGGCCCCGGTGTCGTACTCTCCCATCAATTATCCGGAACGCGCTCTTAAACGCCGCAACCTGGTCATCAACAACATGCTGGAGGACGGCAAGATCACCGTGGAAGAAGCTGGACGGGCCAAGGCTTCGCCGTTGCGGTTGAACATCCGGCGGGAAAATTCTCCGGCGCCTCACTTTGTAGAAGATGTGCGCCGCTACCTGGAGAAGAAATATGGTTCCGACCAGGTGCATGAAGGCGGGTTGCGCGTTTACACGTCGCTTGACTTGGACCTGCAAAAAACCGCCACGCAAGCCGTGCTCGACGGCTTGGCCGTCTACGAGCACCGGCGCGGCTGGCAGGACGATCTCAAGAACGTAACCAAGGCCGGCGAGTCGCCCAGCAATTATCACGATCCTGACTGGGACCAGCCGATCGTGCCCGGCGGTTACGTTCATGCGCTGGTGGTTGACGTGGGCCTGCAATTCGCCAAGATCAAGTTCGCAAGCTACAACGCTGCTCTGGGACCTGTTGAGTTGAAATGGACTGGACACAAATTGGCGCAGGGAGCATTGACGGCTGGAGACCGTGTTTACGTAAAAGTTCTGGCCCTCAACAGCGACGGTTCCGCCCGCGTGTCGCTGGAACAGGACTCAGGCGTGCAGGGCGCGTTGCTGGCCATCGACAACGCCACTGGCGACATCAAGGCCATGGTCGGCGGGCGCGATTTTGACCAGTCCAAATTCAACCGCGCCACACAGGCCCAGCGCCAGTCAGGATCTTGCTTCAAGCCGTTCATTTACACCGCCGCCATCGATCAGGGCGCCGAACCGGATGACATGGTGCTGGACAGGCCCACGACCTTCAACAGCGCCGGCACTCCCTACACGCCGCACAATTTTGATCACCGGTTTGAAGGCAACATTACTTTGCGGCGTGCGCTGACGGAATCGCGCAACGTTCCCGCCGTCAAGCTGGCGCAGAAAGTCGGCATGGCCTCGGTCGCCGAGTACGCCCGCCGTTTCGGCATGACTTCCCAAATTCCGCCCTACCTGCCTGTGGCTCTGGGCGCCGCCGATCTGACGCTCTACGAGCAGACTTCTGCCTTCACCGTTTTTCCCAATGACGGCCTTCGCATTGAGCCGCGCTACATCCGAAAAGTTACTGACTATGAAGGCCACGTGCTGGAAGAGGATTTCCCCGATGCTCGCGACGTCATCGGTTCGCGCACCGCGCGCACCATGGTTTCACTGCTTCAGGGCGTGGTCCAGCGCGGCACCGGCGTGGCTGCGCGCAAGCTGGAACATCCTTTAGCGGGCAAGACCGGCACCACCAATGATTACACTGACGCCTGGTTCATCGGCTTTTCACCCAGCATCACCTGCGGCGTTTGGGTCGGCTTTGATGAGAAAAAGGCCCTGGGCGACAAAGAAACCGGCGGCAAGACGGCCCTGCCCATTTGGATTGATTTCATGCGCGCTGCCATCGCTGACCCGGCGCGGAAAAACGAATCTTTCCTCCGGCCGGCCAACGAGGGAAAGAAAGCAGCGTCCATGAAGAAAGTTGCCGCTGCACTCTCCCGGCATCGCGGCAACGCGGAGGCGCACTGAAATGCTGCGCAAGCTGCTGCGGTATTTTCTTCTGGGACTGGTGCTGCTGCTGGTCTTTTGCGCTTCCGCGCTGCTGGCCATGCGCTTTGCTATCCACGGCCGCGAAGTCCGCGTGCCCAGGCTTGCCGGACTCACTCCCACAGAAGCGGAACGAATTGCCAACGCGGATGGACTGGTTCTATCCGTCGAAAGCCGCTTTTATACTCCCAGCGTGCCCGAGGGCCGCATTGTTTCCCAGGCGCCGGCTCCGGACACGCGCGTCCGCCGGGGCTGGAAGGTGGTGGTGGCGGAGAGCTTGGGACGACAACGCTCGGCCATACCAAATCTGGTGGGGCAAAGCGAACATGCCGCGGACATCAACATCAGTCGCCGCCGGCTGGAAATTCGCTCTGTGGCCACGATTCATCTTCCCGGAGCACAGCCTGGAACAGTGGTTGCGCAGGACCCATCGCCCAATGCCAAGGACGTTATTTCTCCTAAGATTGGTCTGATTCTTTCCGCTGCTGACAACGCCCAGCGATACGTAATGCCCAACTTCGTCGGTAAGTCGCTGACGGAAGCTACAAACGCTTTGGAGCGGGCCGGATTCACTTTAGGCAACGTGCAGAATAATAAGGTTGGAACCACAAAGGACACAAAGGTTCCACCATGACTCATCCCAGCCGCTCGCCTTGGGCAGGCCGGTATCCGATGACGAATTCGCGCGCGGAAATGGTTTTTTTGCCCTCGGGCTGGAGCCGAAGCAGTTCCAATACAGTTCCGCCGCCGCATCCGGTAAACAATTTCTCTTCGTTCCAGCGCAGTTCTCCCGCAGAAAGATTCAGTCCAGCTTCCGCGGGACGCGCTGCGATGATCTTCAGGTTCTTTCCCCGAAACTGCGTGTAAGCTCCAGGCCACGGCTGAAAACCGCGCCAGCGATTGTGGGTTTCAGTAGCGGAGCGGATGAAGTCTACCTGCCCGTCTTCTTTCTTGAGAATGGGCGCGAGCGTAGCCAGCGAATGGTCCTGGGAAACGACGGAGATGCTTCCTTGCTCCAACCCGCGCAAGGTTTCCACCAGCAGATCTGCTCCCATCTCCGCCAGGCGAGGCGCAAGCGTCACCGCGGTGTCGTCGGGCCTGATTTCCATCTCCCGCTTCAGCAGGATGTCGCCGGTGTCCAGTCCTTGGTTCAGAAGCATGGTGGTCACGCCCGTAAGAGTCTCTCCATTCGCAATGGCCCACTGGATGGGCGCGGCGCCGCGATACTTCGGCAGAAGGGATGCATGCACATTGATGTTGCCGTGCGGCGGCAACTCGAGCATCCAGGGCGGGACCAAGCGCCCGTAGCCGACGACAATAATGGCCTCCGGCCGCAATTGAGTAAGCCGGTCCTGAAACTCCTGGTTGTTCTTGATCTTCTCCGGCTGCACAAGCGCCAGTCCAATCTTCTGTGCTGCTTGTTTCACGGGAGGAGCGGCTATCTCCATGCCACGGCCCTGTGGACGGTCGGGCTGGGTCACTACCAGTTGCACGTCAAATCCGGACGTGGTCAGCCGCTCGAGCGAGGGCACGGCAAATTGCGGCGTGCCGCAGAAAACCAGCTTCATGTCCACTCGCCGGCGCGCATGAGCTTTTTGATTTTGCGCTTCATAATGTCGCGCTTGAGCGCGCTGATGTGGCTGATGTACAGCCTTCCGTGCAGGTGTTCCGTCTCATGGAGCAGGGCGCGAGCCAGCAGTCCTTCTCCCGTTTTTTCAAACCACGTTCCCTTCAGGTCCTGGGCGCGGACGGTGACCACGTTGGCACGGCTCACGGTTTCGCGAAACTCAGGCAAGCTGAGACACCCCTCGCCTCCGCTCTGTTTGCCGTGTTTCTTGATGATCTCCGGGTTCACCAGAACCAGTTTTGCATTCGGGTCATCTTTAAACGTCACGTCGATGACGGCAATGCGTTTGCTGATGCCGATCTGCGGCGCCGCCAGCCCCACGCCGTGGGCGGCGTACATGGATTCAAACATGTCGTCCACCAGCTTTTTTAATTCGCTGTTAAATTCCGTGATGGTTTGGGCCGGTCTTTCCAAAACTGGATCACCGTACTTCACGATGGGATAAATCATTGGCCTCGTCAGAACGTCCGCAGTTGTTGTTTGTAGCCTTCGAAATTGCGCAGGGTCTCCGCGATGGAGTCTCCGCCAAACTTTTCCAGAGCGCAGCGGGCCAAGGTGAGCGCTACCATGGCTTCCGCGGCCACTCCCGCAGCCGGGACCACGCAAACGTCAGAGCGCTCATAAGCGGCCTTGACCGGCTCCCGCGTCTCAAAATCCACCGAGCCCAACGGGCGCCGCAGAGTGGAGATCGGTTTCAGGTAGCCCCGGACCAGAATGTCCTGCCCGTTGGAGACGCCGCCTTCAATTCCGCCGGCATGATTGGATGCGCGGGTAAAACCTGTGAACTCGCTCTTCGCGCGTTCCCGGGAATGGCCAATCTCGTCGTGGACCGTGGAGCCGAACGCCAGCGCCGAGCCCACACCGGTGCCGATCTCAACCGCCTTCACCGCCTGCAGAGACATCACGGCCATGGCCAGCATGCCGTCCAGCCGCTCGTCCCACTGCGCGTACGTTCCCAGCCCCGGAGGCACATTGTGCGCCACCACTTCAAACACGCCGCCCACCGAATCGCCGGTGCGCAACGCCTGATCGACTTCGGCCTTCATGCGCTCTTCGGCTTCCGGATCAGCGCAGTTGAGCAGGACATCATCCTTGGCATGCAAGGCTTTGATCTTCTCCCAGGCAATCTCCGCATTGCTTAGCGTGGTCTTGCCCACGGCAATCACATGGCTGAGCACTTCCATGCCAAGTTCACGCAAAAACAGCTTGGCGATGGCGCCCGCGGCTACGCGTGCGGCCGATTCGCGCGCCGAAGCCCGCTCCAGCACGTATCGCGCTTCAGGAAAGTTATATTTCAAGGCGCCTGCCAGGTCAGCATGTCCCGGACGCGGCGACGCGACTTTCTTGTGCTTGGCCGGATCGCCTTGCTCCACCGGCAGAGATTCCTGCCAGTTCTTCCAGTCCTTGTTCTCCAGCAGAACGGCGATCGGCGATCCGATGGTCTGGCCCTGGCGCACGCCGGAGACAATGTGGGCCGTATCTTTCTCGATCTTCATGCGCCCGCCACGGCCAAAGCCCTGCTGCCGCCGCCACAGTTCGCGGTCCAGGAAGCTCTGGTCGATCGACAGGCCGGCCGGCAGTCCGGATAGAAAGGCCACCAGGGTCTCTCCATGGGATTCTCCAGCAGTAAAGTAGCGAAGCATAGACCGCCCATCTCTTGGCCCACGCATGGGCTCAGGTTGAACAAAATATTGATTCTAGCTGAACCCAGGCGTGGCAAAGAAACAAAGATGCAAAGGAAGATGGATGAAAGATGATGGGTGGCGTGCTTGAACATGGGATTATGCCGCCCTCGGAACACTCTGGCGCACCAACGTTAGTTGCGAAGTAACGCTCTGGAAAACTGATATCTATCAGGTCTTTTCTTCTTTCGCTTTAACTTCGCAAACCAATTTGAGATCTGAATTCAAAGCTTGACGGAAACGTCTCGAAACACGTCAATTTGCATGTAAAATGCGTCTGCTCGCAAATCCAAAAACTGAGGCTGGCTGAGACCTTTCTGGCCATAGGGTTCTTGGGATGTGCATGCCGCCGGACCAATCCCCGTGTCACACGCCATTCTGTGAAAACCAAATGAACCTTGGGCAGGCCAACAGTGTCTCCAGTCATGATGCCCTTTGCTTCGAGCGTTTGAAAAAACGCGGCTTCAAGAATTGCTAAAAGTCTATGATGCGAAGAAAACAACGTGTGATTGTAGCGGCGTCCTTTGCTACGCTGCTGCTGGGTTCCTGGTGTCACGTGTTCGCCCAGACCATCAGTTCCCTCAAGCCTTCCACGGTTGCAGCCGGCAGCCCCAGTTTCACGCTGACGGTCACTGGCAGCGGCTTCGTGTCTAATTCGTCGGTAGTCCGCGTCAATGGCGCTAACCGCTCAACGATGTTTGTGAGCACGCTGCAACTGACGGCCACAATTTTGGCCTCCGATGTGGCCTCGCCTGGTGCGCTGCAGATTACGGTGGCGAATGCCTTAATTGTTTCCCAGCCCGCGATTCTGACTGTCAGCTCCTCCCTTCCTCCGTCACTGAACCGAATCTCTCCTGGATTCGTCGCGCAAGGAGCGGACCGGATACAAATGACGCTGATTGGGGCCAATTTCCGTCCCGGCGCTATCGTAGTGATCTCACCGCCGATTGCGGCCGTGAGCAACTCGACAGGAAGAACCCCCGCCGCAGATATCTCAGTCTTGAACGCCACCCTTATCAGCAGCACCGTGATGACCGCGCTGGTTAACGTGGGCCCAACGGCAACGCTTGGCCTCCGCGCCGTCGACGTTCTGAATGCCGATGGCACATCCACGGCTGGCTTCTCCGCGTTCGCCGGGCAGGGGACATCCCAGCCTTTGCGCGTGCAATCTTCGAACTCATTGGGCGCTCCGCTTTCCATTCTGACTTTGGCGGTGACGCATCCCCGCGATGGCACAGTCGTGATGCAAGGCCAAGAACTCAATGCTGAAGCCATTCTTGCCGGGGCCGGCACGGGAACTGTGATCGGGCAGTGGCTCTGGGACGACAATGTGGTGGAGCAATTCAGCGCCTCCGTTGTGGGAGGCCAGAGGGCGGCGATCCAGACCCGGCAGTCGCTGCCCACCTGGTACCTTGGCGTGCACACGCTGCAGTTGCGAATCGTGCAACCCAATCAGGTTGCCACCCGGACCATTGCCATCGTGGTCAATCCGGGCAACTGGCGGCTTGAAAAGCTGCTGGGCCCGGCCTACGGCGCGATTTTTTCGCCGGAGAATCCACCGCTTCTGTTGTGGGCACCTGTGCCCGGAGCGGACAAATACCAGGTCGGGTTTTCCACTCGCCCTTATTTATCCACCATCGACAAATGGTACGACGTTGGAGACAACCGTTGGCAGGTGCCAAACCAGGTCTGGCATGATCAGCCGGAAGGCGAGTTCTTCTGGACTGTACGCACTGTCGAACCCTCCGGAGTGGCACGCAAGCCGCTGCCCATGCGAAGCATCTTCCGCTCCTCCGACGGAAGTTTGACCGCCGCGCATGCGGCGCCGGGAAGAACTGCCGCTGGACATACCCTGCTGGAATGGAAGCCCGTGGCCAAGCGTGTCCTCTACCTGATTACGGTGAGTAGTGATCGCGAAGGCGTGCAAACAATTCGGCGATACCTTACTTCGGAACCCAAAGTTGATCTGCGCGCCGTCGACCGCCGCCTGGAATCGGGCAAGACGTACTTCTGGCGGGTGGATGCAATCTCCCCCGCCGGTAAGCTGCTGATGTCCGGCCCGCCGCAAAGCTTTGTAGCCGAGGCCAGTCCCAAGACGGGATATAAGGAGCAACGCGGTGAGCTGGTGCAACTGGCTTCGCTGGGAATGCCTGCCAGCTTGCGCATGTCCCCATTGGACCTGACGGCGCAAATCACGAAGCGAACACCCGAACCCAACAGCACCGTGAACGATCTCCAGCCGATCGTTTCCGTAGAGTTCCAGTCCAAAGTCAATCCCGCAGATATCAGCTTGATGGTTGATGACGTGGACGTGACCTCCATGGCCCAGGTCAATGAGACCAAGGTTGCGTACACCTCTGCGTTGCCGCTCAGCTCGGGCGATCACTCGGTGAATCTCATCGTCGGCAATGAGGGGCTAAGCTGGAAGTTTTCGGTCGCAGCCAAGGCTGCCGCCGAGCAGCCTGCCAGCAACACCATCGCCCCGGCGATCCAGCCAGGGACCGATGCGGAAATTCCTCCGGCCTCAGTGACTGCAGCGTTGCCTTCGCCCACCGCTCCTCCTGGTGCTACGCCACCCGGCGAAACACAACCCGGAAAGCGCCTTGGCTTCACAACCGAGGGGCAAATCAGCTCGAATACGCAGTGGGCTTCCGGAGGAAACCCACCGGCTTCCAACGCGATCTCGTTGGCCGAGCGCATGACGTATGAAAATGGGCCGTGGCACGCTGCGATCAATGGCAGCGGTTTGACCAATTCAATTCTCAATCCCGAAGAACAGCGTACCAGCCACGGGCGGGCGAATGATTACGTGATGCAGCTTGGCTACCAGGCCGCGCACTGGGGAGCTAATTTCCGCTTCGGGATCGTTGCCCCGGTTCTTTATACGGACGCGCAGTTCGTAAACGCAGCCACTCCACGCCAGGCCGCGGAAGTGACCCTCACTACGCCTGGCGGGACATTCGGTTATTTCGCAAACACCAACGATTTGGCCCTGGGCGGCGGTTCCGGCATCACCTTCCATCAGAAGATTATGGGCGCAAGCTGGCAAGCTCCTCTGCCCAAGAAATGGGTTGAGTTCCGGTTCATGTGGCTGCGCGCTCAAGATGTGGGTTCGCCGACAATCGTAACCTTTGACGGGCTGGGGCATCCGATCGTTACACCGGATCCGCTGGCAACGGCGTCAAAAGGGGACGTTTACGGCGGCTTGTTGCGGCTTCACCTCACACCAAGCTGGTTGTGGGCATCAGAATACGCCTGGAGCCACGACAACCTGAACGCTTCCGACCCAAGCTCAAGCAGCTTATTCGGACGCGCCTGGCGGACAGGCATCAGCGGCCAGCGAAGCAAGACTTTGGTGAATGTGGCCTACCGTGACGTGGGCCCGAACTTTGGCAATCCAGCCAATCCCGGGCTTACGCTGGCCAGTAAATCTGATCTGCGCGGTGTGGACGCAACCGTGACGCAAACCACGCGGGCGGGGACCTTCGGCTTTGGCTACAGTTTCCTGCAGAACAACGTTAATCCGGTGGACAGCCCGGAGCTGGTGCTGCATAGCTTCAACCAATCCTGGACCAAGTCTTTCGGCGTAAAAACCAACTTAGCCGTGGTGACGCGCGAATCGCTCACGCAGACCGGAACCGTCCCGGCTTCGCTTAGGTTATTGCCGCTGGACCAGCAGGGTCTCCAGGACATGCGCGATGTCTCCGGCAACATAACTTTGGGCCGTCAGATTGGAACCGTCACCATGTCTGTGGGCGGCGTTCGCGATTGGAACCGCAACAACCTGCTGCCGGCCGCGGACACCATTACATCAGCCATAACCTTCGGCGCCAACTGGATCACCAAGGGTGTCTTCCAACTCAATTCTCAGGTGAACTTGAACTGGGTAGCCGCAGAAAAGTTTACCGTCGGCGAGAGCCGGAACATCACGGCATACTTCCAGCCGGCATTGCTTTGGAAGAAGCCAGGCCTGCAAGTTTCACCGCTCATCACCGTGACTCAGGGAAGGACGCTGCTCGCCACGGGCGCGCTTACCAATGACACTCTCACCGGCCAATACGGAGGGCGCTTGGCGTGGACGCTGCCCGGCGCGCTTAAGTTCAACACGTTCTCAGTGCAAGGAAGTTACAACCAGAACCGAAACAACATTACAAGTCTGGACCTGCGCGGCACGCAACTGCTGGTTTTGTGGACTGCCACGTGGGGCCAGAAGAAACAAGTCTTCTGACATCAGGAAATGAGGTAA
>WNFI01192763.1_pt1 | contig 11153 bp, 9 predicted proteins | sample 5400471 | NCBI WGS metagenome assembly WNFI01 (sample SAMN13153348, study PRJNA577476) | soil metagenome | isolation source: 100 cm saprolite on Douglas fir-dominated hillslope | place: USA:California | collected 2013-09-17 | reverse complement strand
GAGAGGGTCGGTAATCTGGAAATTCTCCTGGAGTTCCCCGAATGGAAGGTGTACCTGCCGCCTGCAGGCCACACTTCTCAGAATGACTTGTTCAGCCTAGCGAATGGGGAGCAGGGTTTGGTAACGATCATGGTCGAATCTGTCAGGAACAGGAGGGTGTCTCGGGTGCAAGTATACCTGTAAATCCCAGGATTCTGCGGGAGAAATTGGTAGAGCTATCTGGGCGGGCAAGCAGTCTGAAAACACGGACTTTCAGCAGGGAACGGCCCGCAGAATTATACCAATTTCTCCCGCAGAATCCTGGGATTTACAATGGTGCCATTTCCTACACCCATCTACCCTCTTGCTCTTGACAAAATATTCTCCATATAACAAAGACGCGACAAAGTTCCATTGCCGCCACTGCAGGCATGCCCTCACTCATAAGACGAAGGAGCAGTTCCCTTGCCCGGAAAAGTCCATGGTGGTACCCGCGGCGATACGCCTCCTCAATCAACTGCTCCTGCTCGCCTCCGCGGGCGGGCGTCCTTTCTTCCAATTCTTTTGCCCCTTGCTCCTCACTTGTTTAGTAAGGACAGTGCATGAAAGGCCAGGGTGGTTCGTGATCGCTACGAACGGCACCACCGACTCCCATTTCCTTCTTGTAATCTCTAGCTCGCCCTTCCACCACGCTCTCACCTCAGTGTACACCGCAGCGATGGAAAGTGCATAGGAGGCCAAGTTTCCCTCATGAGGCACGTTGCTCTTCCTGCTTGCAACCTGCACGAGGGAAAGGAAAGACGTAGAGCAGCTAGACGATCGGGCGTTCTTTCAGGTCATTCCAATACCATTGCAGTTCGTCGAGCCGCTGCTGGATTCCAACCCGGTCAAGTAGATCGGCCGTCTCAAGCGTTGCCTGGGCAACTCGCACCAGCGTCTGATACTCTTGCTCGGAGAGTGACTTGGCAATTATCTAGCCCAAACATCTGGACACTATGCCCGGCGGCGAGGAATCTGCGGAAGAGTCTGCGTTCCTCGCGCACTTCCTCCATTGATGGAAGCGGTTGTGTTTCCCGCTCACCGGGCAGCGCATTGAGGCAGATCGTCATAACCTGGTCAAGGAGCCTGAACTTTTCCTCCCAGTCAGGTGCGTCCGGATCCCCTGGGGCAACCTCGGCGGATGCCACGATCTGGGTCGGCCCATGCGGGGTAATGCGCAGCCTGCCCAGCTCGCCAAGCGTCACGTGGGCAAAGGTATACAGACGCACACCGCCGGGGAGGTTCGTGGCGCTGGTACGAACGCCCGGCGGGAGGTCGTGCGGCGATAGTTGTTTCAGTGGCATCCTGGTCCTCGCTTCATAGATCAACTGTCTCCATATAGGACGAGCAGGAGGGTGCTCTCTGGTTTCCGATAGACCGAATAGGTAGGGAAAGGCTGTCTGCTGGTACACCAATGCGCGAGTTCGCGAGATTTCCCGCAACAATTTGGGTGAAAACTAACACCTGTGTCAGCGATTTTCTGCTACGCTTGCTCAAGGAACAAGAGCACTATGAGCAGGAGAAGAAGAGAAGAACATGAGCCGATATAGCTATCAAGGACGCGAGCCTTCACAGCACCTGGCAGTGGGATGGGACCCGGTGCGCGGGTCGTTCTTTGGCCAGCTCTGGGCTCATCCAGAACTGGAAGATGACACACCGCTCTTTGTGATTGGCGATGAGGAGATCATTACCGATCTCACCTTTTTAGATGCCCAGCTCGCTCCCTACGGGACTATTCCCTCATCCATACAACCAGCCCTGCTACAGGACTGGAAACAGCATCGCCATCGACCGAGGACTCCGGAACTGGAGCAGTTTCAAAGGCAGCTCCTCTCACTCTCAGAAACGTCATCATCACGCTACTACATTCTGATCGATTCAGACCATGGATGGCAAACACGCAACATCTCGCGATTGCCACCAGACGAACAGGAGCGCAGAGCCGTCTATCGATCCATCCTGGCGGGCGATTCTCCACAAGAAACCGTCGCGATCCAGACGATTACCAACGCCTTCCCAGGCGCATTTGCATCGGTGCAGATCCTCGTTGATCAGCTCGGGACCGTCAAACGGCTTCCTCCTACTGTCTTCATCGAACCTGACTATCTGCTGGTTGGTATCCGCCTGGTCATGAGCCCAGAGGGATTGAGCGAACTCCAGGTGCAGCAGCTCCAGGACGTGATCCTCACGGTGGATGAGTCCGTACGTGACGAGGTAGCCCGGCACTTTTACGACCATCTTCAGCCTAGTCCCTGGTCGAGCTCACCCCTCTCATCAGGGTCTTCCAGGGGCGCCACCACCACTGATGGAACGTAGCGCAAGCGGGCGGGAGGGCCACAGACAGCAGGAATCCATCCAGAAAGGAACGCTTCGATGCAACATGAGGAACAGTATCCAGAGGAACAGTATCAACCCCTTCGCCAACAAACGCTGTATCAATGGGCCTACTCCGATGGGAGGCTTATGCCAGCCGACGTCCTCGACTGGCCCACTCCCGATGAGGAACAACTCTGTTCCTTCCTTGAAGAGGAGTACGGATTCGAGGGGATTGGGTCCATCGGATCGCAGACCAGTATTTTCCACCTGGAGGTGTTTACCAGGGAATGTCCAGGAGAGGAAAACATCCCCTATGAGTACCTCGTCGCGCTTGTGCATAACTCACGTATCGAGGTCATCTTGTACGCCGACTTTCCCGACTTCCTTGAGTGGATGAGGGCCCATTCACCTCTGATGCTGGCCATCTTTCCCGGCATGAACTGCCGCGCCCCACTCATCTTTTGACCACTGCTCGCGCAGGAGGGGGCAGATGTCCTGTCTAGAGAAGGATAGTCGGTGAGCAAGGCATCCCTCAAACATCATTGCAGCGTTTCTCGATCCCAGAGTGAGAGAGCTGTGATGCTCTCGCTCTGCTGCTCACCGCGTGCTGGCCGCAGGTTGGACACGAACACTCCGAGCAGGCGCACCGCCCGCTTTTCACTACCCAACTGGAAAAGGAGGGTATGAAGCACCGGGAGCATCTCCCGCGCAGACCGGACCATCTGGCCGCGGTCGGCGATATCCCGCTCAAGAGTGAGTTCCTTCCCGACCGATTTCCGCTCGCGCACCGACTCGACGGGTCGTTCGTCCTCAGCGCGCACATGCTGGTAGAGCAGGCTGCCGCGCGATCCCAGCAGTTCCCGGAGCTGTTCCTCGCTCATCCGCCGGAGATCGGCTCCGGTCAGAACGCCACGTTCTCGGAGCGCTGCTGCGGTAACTCCCCCAACGCCGAAAAATTTCTCAACCGGGAGCGCATCGAGGAAAGCCGGGGCCTGCTCCGGGGTGATGACGGTCAGCCCGTCTGGCTTGTGGGCGTCGGATCCTAACTTGGAGAGCAGCTTATTGAAGCTGACACCCGCCGAGGCCGTTAAGCCCGTTTCCTCTCTGATGCGATCTTTGATGCGGCGGGCCAGTTGCACCGCCTCTGGGAAGTCACGCGCAGATGAAGTGATATCCAGGTACGCCTCATCCAGGCTGAGCGGTTCCACGAGGGGTGTGATGCTTTTGAAGATCGCCATGATCTGTGCTGAGACGTCACGGTACACGTCAAAGCGCGGAGGGAGAAAGATGGCCTGTGGGCAGAGCCGATACGCCGTCCTCGCGGGCATGGCACTTTTGACCCCGAACGCACGGGCCTCATAGGAGCAGGTGGCCACCACGCCTCTGCTCTGGGGAGAACCGCCGACCACCACCGGTTTGCCGCGCAGCTCAGGATGGTCGCGTTGTTCGATGGACGCGTAGTAGGCATCGAGATCGACGTGCAAGACAAGGCGCTGTTTTCGCTGGATCTCTTCCATGGATCTTCTTTCATCTGCTCACGTCTGGCCGTTCTCCTGCATCGTATCAGAGAATCGCCCAGGCGGCAACCGTGGTGCATTGATAGATGGGTGTGCTGGCAACCGTAGGTATGCTCTACAGCTTCCCGTTCCATGGTTGAGTTGCCTCCAGGATATCTGTCCAAGCTGATGGTGACAGGTTTCTCCCTGTCTATTGAAGAATAAGGAAGATGAGGAACACATAGGTTTCTTTCGCGAGTAGAGGAAAAGTCCTATCCCTTTACTTCCCTGATTCCTCTTCGTTCTACTAGTATTGGTATGATTGTTCTAATTAGAAATTCCATTCGCAAGAAACGTTACATCTCGCGCAAGGTGAGAAGGGTCGAAGCATGGATTACACTGCATCCTCGCGTTCATTTCAAGAACCATTCCGTTTTCAAACGGTACAGCAAAAACGGCTGTATACAAACCTGCGGCTCATTGGGCCAGGTCCAGCCACCTTCTATAGAGAAGCTCGGAACTTGATAACACCGCCCCAGCAATTTGCAAGCAGCACGCATCTGGTGGCGCACCTGCTACGGGAAATCGAGAGTGCGGTGCGCCGTGTGCTGTTGCCTCACACCTTCACTCTCCCCGAGGCCTGTGAAACGTGTGGCAATCGTCCTGAGGTCCACGCAAAGCAGATCGAGGCGATCACGCAATCCTTGGGGTTGGATGAGCGTGTCCAGCAGAGATGGAAAGAGATCGCGACGAGAAATAAAGCATACAACGGCCTGGCGGCTCTGGCCCATCGAGAAGACCTCTCGCTTCCCCGAACAATTGATGCCCCCTTCGAGGAACTTGTCAGTGCATTCGAGGACGTCTTCGATGCCGTTCTTGCCGCCTTTGAGCAGCAGTCGATCCCCGCTTTTGCCCTGCTTGATAGCCTGCTCAAGAAGGACCGCCCCAGCAAGACAAGAAATGACCTTTCCATCTTGAGAAATAAGGTGCCCCATAATGATGCAACGCACCGGTACTTCTTTGAACGCCTCCAGAGCCCTGGATGGTTGGAACCCTTGTACCGAGAAGGATTCTTTCTCCCTCCTCCCACCAAAGAGTGGGATGAAGGTCTCGGCCGACCTCTCTTTTCTGCCTGGCCGCCAGTTCCCTATCTGCTTCGCATGGCATCGGTCGAGTCGGCACAACGCACGGTCCTCGCCATTGTGCATGAGGCGGTCGAGAGCGACAATCCCTTTGTCCGCTCTGCTCTGCTCCAGATGGCTCAGGCACTCCCCGCCACTCTCGCCGCAACGCTCGTTTCAGCTGTCCAAAAATGGGTACAGGACCCTCTGCTGCAGTCTGTCGAGTTCGGCCAGATCAGCGATTTCACCACTCACCTTTTGCAGGGTCATGAGAGCGAATCTGCTACCGCACTTGTAGAAACCTGTGGCGCGGTGCTTGGGCGCAGTGCGTCACACTCTGAGCGTTGGGATTACGAGAAGCTGCTCACCGCCACTGTCCCACTCCTGGTGAAAAGTGCTGCCTTTCAGACGCTTTCCATGCTCTGCCGACTTCTGGATACAGCTATCTACGAGTACTCTATCCGCTTCAGAGATGTGCAGGGCGAGCGGAAAGAACACTTACACCAGGAGGCGCAAGAGGCGAGTACCCGGTCCTGGCAGCGCGCGCTTGATGCCAGGAGCAGCTTTCCGGCAGGCACGCAAGAGTCGTTGAATCTGCTGGTGGCAACTCTACGCCAGACGACAGAACAAGCAGTCCGAGAGCATCTGCTCGCAATGGAAACGGTGGTGTCGCTCTTTGAGGGCTATCCGGGGCGCATCTTCCGTCGCTTTGCACTCTACCTGCTCAGTTGCTTCCCCGAGGACCGACCCGAGATGGTGAGCCGCTTCCTCCTGGATCGGAGGCTATTTGACGACGGTGATGTGCGCCATGAATACGAACTGCTCGCTCAAGCAGGATTCAGCACGCTGCCCGATCCCGAGCAGGGACAACTACTCCAGTGGATAGAGGCCGGACCAGACCTTCAGTTCTACCGGGAGCAGTATGAGCGACTCTATCACGAGCGGCCAGAGGAGGGGCTGGTGCAGCAGTATGCAAACGCCTGGCGCCGCGATTGGTTCGGCCACCTGGGTGATCGGTTGCCGGGAACCTGGAAGGCGCGCTACGATGCCCTGGTAGCCGAGGTGGGCCCGATTGAGCCTGATGACACCGACCCTCTCGTCGTGACATGGGAAGGCCCGAGCAGTGCCCTCTCGATAGAAGAACTGCGCCGTATGACCATCGACCAGCTCCTCGCCTTTTTGCGGGACTGGCAACCCTCAGCAGGCTTCATGAGCCCCTCACGCGAGGGGGTGGGACGACTGCTGAGCACCGCCGTAAGTGAGGATCCCAGTCACTTTGCCGAGGATGCTATTCGGTTTCAGGGATGCGATCCCACGTACATCAATGCACTCGTGCAAGGCTTTACCCAGGCCACACGAGATCATCGCTCCTTTGGGTGGGAGCGCGTCTTCGATCTCAGTCAGTGGATTGTTGAGCAGCGCTATGCGCCCTCGGAAGATGGCACCGCAACCAACTGTGATCCTGCCTGGGCGTGGGCCAGCCAGCTCGTTGCGAACCTGCTCTTGTGCGCTGTAGAGGCGCGTCCTCCCGTTCTCGCGGCCTCACTTCGCGCCAGAGTATGGCAGATGCTCAAGCTCCTCGTGGAGGACCCCGACCCTGCACAGGAGGAGGTCGACGAAATTGACCCGACGATGGAATACGCGACGCGTGCCATCAATAGCATTCGCGGGATAGCGCTGCATGCGGTTGTACAGTATGCCTTGTGGGTGCGTCGGTTGGCAGAAGAGGAAGCAAGCAGCGACGCCACTCTGGACTTCAGCATCATGCCCGAAGTCCGAGCCGTTCTTGAGCGCCATCTCGATCCGAACGCCGATACCTCCCTGGCCGTGCGTTCGGTGTACGGACAGCACCTCACGAACCTCGTTGCCCTTGACGCACCATGGGTGGGCCAGCATCTGACACAGCTCTTTCCGCACGAGGCTGATCAGCAAACGCTGCGCGCGGTCACCTGGAATACCTATATTGTCTTCTGTGAGCCCTATAACAATGTCCAGAGACTCCTGCGCGAGGAGTACGTAGCCGCGATCGAGCGGTTGGACACGATAGAAATAGACCAGGGCACGTCAATTCTTGAGAACCCTCACTACCAACTTGGCGAGCATGTGACCCGGTTTTATTGGAGTGGACTCGTCTCGCTCGGTGCTCCTGAAAGCCTCCTGACGCGCTTCTTTGCAAAGGCGCCTGACTATTTGCGGGGGCAGGTGCTTGCCTTTATCGGTCGGGCATTCTATCATACAGGGGAAGAGGTTCCACCTGAGATCGTCGAGCGGTGTCAACGACTATGGGAGTGGCGTCTTTCTGAGGCACAAGCTGCGCCATCGATAACAGCATATCGACAAGAACTCGCAGCTTTCGGCTGGTGGTTCCGGGCAGAGTGTTGTCCAACCGAGTGGGGGATGCAGCAGCTTGAAGCTGCCCTTGTCCTGGCTGGGCATGTCGATCTGAGTTATGCCGTGGTCGAGCGATTAGCAAGGCTCGTGGCGCAGAATCCTGCCCAGGTGATAAGGTGTCTTGAGCAGCTTATCAAGGGCGAGACGATGATGTGGACGACCTCCACCTGGGAAAAGGCCGTGCGGCCTATACTGACGTACGCCTTACAGCAAGAGGGGGATGAAACCCGACGAAAGGCCAAAGCTATCATCAGTACTCTGGCGCTCCAGGGGATGACCGATTTTCTCGCTCTGCTGCCTGCAGAGGAAGAGAGGACAGAGAGTTCACCGATCCAATCGCCTGCTCTGTGATAATCCAGGAGGAGGCTTGTTTCCGGCCTATGTCCATTTGAAAAAGGCTTGCCTCAAGATTGGCTTGTGGAGTCAGCCTATTTGAAACTAACAAAGTAGTACTAGAGTATCGATCAAGAAATGCGAGAGAAGGATTGACAGGCCGGTTCCCTGCTGTCAAACGGGTGGTACCAAGCACGTTTCTCGATCAGAAGAGTGCTCTTGCCTCTTTTTTAAGGATCTTAGCTTTGCTTCAGCCCTGCTGTTTACCTTTCAAAAAACGCAACATGTGTTTTTGCTCTCTTGGCACAGGAGACACATCAGTGCCCTCTCCCATCGAGAGCGTTATCTCAACGAGGTTTGTGGAAAAGTTCCGTCGTGGAGACTGGTTACCCGAGCTTTCGATACCTGGCCGGAGTCATGCCGACTTCTCGCTTGAAGGCTTTGTGAAAGGCGACTCCTGATTCATAGCCGAGAAGCTCTGCAATCTTTTCCACCTCGACGTTGTTTTTGAGCAAACGGGTCGCTCTGTGCATGCGCCAACGGGTCAGATACGTGATGGGGGGTTCCCCTACCAGACGGGTAAAGCGAGCAGAGAAGACCGCGCGGGAGAGCGCCACCGCCTCCGCCAGTTCCTCAACCTTCCACCCGCGTTCAGGCGATTGATGGATCAAGCCCAGAGCCGTGCTGATGGACTGATCGTGGAGCGCTGCTAACCATCCGGTTTCGGCCCCCGCTTGCTGCTCAACCCAGATCCGTATTACTTGAATGAAGAGCAGTTCGGTTAATCGCCTGAGCATCATCTGCGTGCCCAGCCGAGGCGTGGTCGCTTCACGTGCGATCAAACGCACAATTTCGGTGAAGCCCGGCGCTATGTGGCCTTGTTCTGCGGGAATGTGAATCACTTTTGGCAAGCTGTGCAGCAAGGGAAAGGCTCCGGGATGCTCCAAACGGAACGCGCCACAGAGCACGACCATCTTTGATCCCTCGTCCGTATCTGGGAAGGCTCGGAACTCATTTTGCGCGGAATACGCCACATGCAGGACTTGCGTCAGGGGTGACGTGAGTTCATCGCAGATCGCGTGAGCGTGCCCAAAAGGGAAGAGCAGGACACCCCCACCCTCGACCCGCATTGGAGGTGTTGGATCTCCTTCAAAAGAGAGGTAGCCACCACCAGAGCTAAGCAGGTGAAAGATCATATCTTGACTGGCGGCAAAGTGATAGCGCCAGGGAGGAACCAGCGCTCTGCGCGCAGTGATACACCCTTGCAGTTCGAGTGCATCCAGGACATCTGTGAGCACGTCCATGCTCTTCTCCTCTTTTGAGACGATCAGACAACTATTTAAGACAATCTATCATAGATTGTCTCAGCATGCAAGGGTATACTCTGTCTATCGAGAAGATTTGTTCGAGTTTCGTCGCTCGAAGCTGGGTGGCTTTTCAAAAGACGTTCGTTTTTGTGGGCTACCTTTGTTAGTAGAGAAGAAAGAAGAAGGTATGAACGAAGGAATCAAGGCACCACGCTTCCACGACAAGAACGTGGTCGTCATTGGAGCGAGCCGTGGTCTGGGGCGCGCCATTGTTGCTGCAGCTCACGCTGAGGGCGCGCGGGTGCTTGCCGTTGCCGGATCAGCCGAGCCGCTCAAGCAGCTAGCAGCCGAATTTCCAGGCGTGCGGATACTCGCGCTGGACGCGACTTCGGAGGACGCTCCCGCACAGGTGTTTGAGACGCTTGCCCCAGATGTCCTCGTCGTTTGCGCGGGTGCTATCCCTCATATGGCGCCACTGGTGGAGCAAAATTGGGAGCAGTTTTCACGCAACTGGAATAGCGATGTGAAGATGTCCTTGCTCTTCTCTCAGGCCGCCTTGACCACACCGCTGCCTGCGGGGACGACCGTTATCCTCATTTCCAGCGGCGCGGCTGTGAATGGTTCGCCGCTTTCAGGCGGCTATGCAGGAGCCAAGCGCATGCAGATGTTTCTGGCGAATTACGCTCAGAAGGAAGCCGATCGCTTGCAGCTCGGTTTGCGGTTTCTCGCGCTTGTGCCGGGGGGGATTATACCTACTACCGATCTGGGGAAAGTGGCGGTCGAAGCCTACGCTTCCTCTCTCGGTATTTCCACTGCCGACTTTATCGAAAACAGGGAAGTGAAGCCGACAGCAGAGGATGTCGCCAATGCTGTTGTCGAGTGTGCAAGCAATCCGCAAGAGAGAGCAGGAAAGGCGTTCCTGGTTTCTGGAGCGGGGGTCAAGCTGGTATCGTAGGTCCGCTCCCACCACTTCTCGAATCTTGTGCTTGTTTCTGATGTCCCTGAAAAACGTCGTATCGAACGAACCATGGTCTTGCCTGCCCAGCGCCAACGTGTCTGGGAGGCTGTCACGAAACCAGAACAGCTTGCCCGTTGGTTTGGGGTGGTGAGTGACATGGATTTTCGCGTAGGTGGTGCCATCCAATTTACCTGGGAAAATGAACCATGCCCCTATCCTGGCGTGATCGAGGTCATTGAGCCAGAGCAGCGTTTTGCCTTTCGCTGGCCTTCCTATGCTGTTAGCCATCCCAATGTCACGTTTGCCACCGCGCCCAGTACGTTGGTGGAAATTACTCTGGAAGAACACGCCGAAGGGACCCTCTTGACGCTGGTTGAGTCGGGGTTTGCTTCCCTGCCCCAGCCTATTCCGGCAGAGGAAGCCTATCGCGACAACTTTGATGGCTGGCAAGAGTGCCTGAACGGGTTGCATGCCTACCTCCAGAGCCAGGAAGTCGTGTAGTCCTGGTCCGAAGGTGCTTGCTTGTTGTAGGTGATGCGGAAAAGCACCTCGTCGAAGCCGGAGAGGAGAAACAGGTGATGACTGATGAACATTCGCAGCGAATCTTTCTGGCGCTCGCTGATCCCACGCGTCGTCTCTTGCTTCAACAATTATGCGAAGAAGGCTCAGGGACAGCAGCGGGCTTCGCTACCCGTTTGCCTATCACGCGTCAAGCAATCATCAAGCATCTGGTGACCTTAGAGCAGGCTGGTCTCGTGACGGCCCGCGAGACGGGTCGGGAGCGGCGGTATATGCCACGGCCAGAGGGATTGCAGGCCGTCACGACCTGGATTGAGGCCATTGAAGCCCAATGGGATCAGCGTCTGGCTGCCCTGCGGAGCTATCTGCTTGAGGAACCAGGCACATCCTCCGCGCAGGAGCAAGAAACCAATGCCAGAGCGAATACACAAAAGGACAAGGAGTCTGGGAGTCCATAGCTTGCGTCTGTCCAAATGGAGAGAATCATGAGTCATCCCGCATTCAAGAGGGATAGGAAAGAAGGAGTAAAAATCTTATGAATATCACAGGCAAAACAATTTTGATAACAGGCACCAATCGCGGCCTTGGGAAGGCACTGGTTGAGGAAGCCTTGAGGAGAGGCGCGAAGCGGGTGTATGCCGGTGCGCGTGTACCAATGGAACATTCAGATAAGCGCGTCACGCCTTTGACCCTG
>WNFI01381634.1_pt1 | contig 11154 bp, 12 predicted proteins | sample 5400471 | NCBI WGS metagenome assembly WNFI01 (sample SAMN13153348, study PRJNA577476) | soil metagenome | isolation source: 100 cm saprolite on Douglas fir-dominated hillslope | place: USA:California | collected 2013-09-17 | reverse complement strand
ATGCCTGCCAGGATTTAATGGAACAGGGCTTTTGTGCAACAAGCTAGGGTTTCTGAGGAGCTTTGACTTCGGACTGAAAACCAGTGCGGACATGGCTATGCTCCCCTGATGAAAATTACACCTTCTGATGTTTCTTCGGCCTATAATCGTCTCTCGTTTGACCCCACTGCAATGATATTGGTTTTAGAACGCGTTTTGGAGCGTGCGTCACAAATGCAAGCCAGGGAACACTTGTAGAAGGAATCCAACGTCTGATATACTCGTGTATAACCAGGCGCAAGCTGTTATAGTGCAGCTCTCGTATTGCTATTTTTCTTTGCAAAAAGGAGAGAGTTATCCATGGCCGAAGAAACCAAACCTACGATCATGGCAGAAGAGAATGGTCCCTTGTATATCCAGAACGCAAAGGGTTTAATTCTCTTAGATAGTGATGGCAACCCCTTTGAGATTACCGACGACGAGATTACCCTCTGCCGTTGCGGCCAGTCCCGTCAGAAACCGTTCTGCGATGACTCGCATGTTCGCACCGGGTTTAGGTCTACAGTGAAAGCACCTGCTAAGGATGCATAATTGGCAGGTGTTTAGCCTTGTTCTTTTTCCGCGTTTCTCACAGCGTTTAGCTCATTTCCTCAGAAACGCTCCGAAACGGGCTAAACGCTGTTTAAACGGTATTCCTGATATTGGACAAGAACACCGAGGAACACCATCAAGATTTGAGGAACGCTGTCTTCTTTTCTGATCCGGTAACGCTTTCTAAGAAGTCGTTACCGAATCAGTTATGGTAGGTTCATCTTGATGATAAAAGAGTACCCCCTGTTTAGGCGTTTCGGTGTTTAGACGTGTTCTTTTTCCGGCGTTTCTTGTAATAGTGTAGCTTACAGAAATAAAGGGTATGTGCTTGCTATCTCTAAGAGATTTAAAGAAGCATTAGCTGCATGTAGCAAAGCTATTCATCTTAACCCTAACGATGCGCAGAGCTATTTCTTTAAAGGGGTAATACTCATCGAACTTAAAAGGTTCCAGAGAGCACTAAATGCGTCCGAGCATGCTATCCGTCTTGATCCTAAAAATGCAGCAGCCTACACCAATAAGGGAGTGGTGCTTGCAGAACTTGGACGATATCAAGAAGCTATCATCGCATCTGAGCAAGCTATTCATCTCGATCCTAACGATCCTGGTGCTCATGATTTAAAAAAAATGATTTCCTCGCAAATCCAATACTACAACATACTGCTTTCTAAAATTGAGCAAGATATTATTTTTGGATGCCATATCGATTGTTGTGTAGCCATGTGGCGTAGAAAAAAAGCTAACTGGCTCAAAAAGAATGCCATGCCCTCTTCTATGTGTTTCTGGCCTTGTAATCGTGGAGGTCGTGGAGTGGGAGATGGGTTTTCCCTTCGACGACCGAGAGCAGCGCGGTCATTTTGTGCGTGTATTCATCATAGGGAAGAGTCAGCCTTAAAAAATTGAAGGGGTTAGCAATGATCGGGCGAAACCACCGCCAGATGACCGTGGTTGTGTCATCGGAAAGCTCATACAGACCCGTGATGTCTGACTTTCTATCCCGGTGGACACCAAAAAAACGTGCCGCTTGCCAATCGATATGTATGTTTTCTCGGCTATGAAGGATGCTGATCCCTTGGTCATCAATAACTAAAGTCTGCTCCATCTGTCTCCCGGCTAGATAAAAATTCAGGAGACCCAGGAGTCCACCCATGAGGAACGAGAGAAGCAATGTCAGCAGAAAACGGCGGAGAGAGAATGGTCCCTGACTGTCTGCTAATGACATGATGATGGTATAAACAAGGGCAAAGCAGACGGCCTGGTAGAGAATATATTTGGCTTTGACAACACGCAGTTCAATGGTGGTTGGAAGAGGAAGCGCATGCGCATCAGCGATGGGTTGTGCGGCGGCAATTACCTCCTGCGCATTGCGGCGTGCGAGTACACGCTGGCGGCTGGTGTGCCGCACAACCAGCATGTGCACAATCACCAGACCAATCAGCACACCATCCAGTACCATAGTCAGGATGATACCTGCATTGTAAGTGCCGTTAGCCGAGCGTCCGATGAGCAGCAGCAGGACAAGAAGCCCAAGCAGGAGAGCTATCACCGCGGGCGCATTTTCCACGTCTTTCCAACGGTCAGGATTTGATGGCCACATCTGTCTCATCCTCCTCTGAGGAAGCAGTAGGATTGAATTCCTCTTGAAATATGTGCTTCTAAGGAGAACACGAACCAAAAAGAGAAACAGATGCATGACTACTGTCTGATACCTGCCAAAATGGAGAGCAGGACCAGAGAGCGATGGCGTTTCTGTTGCTGCACAGGACGCCTGGCACAAACCATCTCCTCCTGAACCACTCTTGACGGTGGGTTGCATTCGCGTGCAGTAGTTCTTAGTTCTCAAGCCTTATCCGAGCGAGATTTTGTGCAAACGGATGTCCTGGATCGTTGCCCAGACAATGATAAGGCAACTCATCTCCGTCGTAAACACATCAATCTGATCGGTGCGTTGCCGAACATTGCTGAACAGACTTTCGATGGCGTTGGTCGTCTGAATATGCCGATGTATCGTGGCAGGAAACTCGTAAAACGTCAAGGTCTTCTCTTCCTCTTCGGTCAGGCTTCGCACCGCTTCGGGATAGCGTTTGCCATATTTGGCTTTGAAAGTTTCTAATTGGACCACTGCCTCCTGCCTGGTCGGTTGCTGCCAGATCGCCACGAGTTCGGCCTGCACTTCACTGCGCTCTCGCCTGGGAACAGCAGTGAGAACATTGCGTTGTTTATGCACCAGACAACGCTGACGAGGAGTGGCCGCAAACAGTTCCGCGACGGCTGCCAGTACTCCATCACCTCCGCACAGGCTCGTAGTGCCAACACCCCTTTGTTTCCTGCCAGATCCACTCCTAAGGCCGTCAAAATGATGGTGGAATCGGCCTTGTCCCCGTGGCGAATGCTGAAATGTACGCCATCGAGGTACAGGATCCGCCAATGCACTTGCAGCGTCCGCTGCCGCCAGTCCTCAAATTGGTGGGTGAGGCTCTGGTTGAGGCGACTGATGGTGCTGGCACTGGGAGCGACTCCCATCAGCGTTTGAGCGACTTCCCCCACCTTGTGGGTGCTCGTTCCGGCCACGAACATCTGCATCAGCCCCTCGGCAATATGGGGTTCATAGCGACTGTAGCGTTCAAAGGTCTGGGTGTGGAATTGGCCCGCGCGGTCTCGAGGCACTTTGATCTCCTTCAGCCGGCCGGTGGACGTGATCAGATCGCGGGTGTAGGTGCCGTTGCGATACCCTTTGCGCTCTTGACTGCATTCTCCCCAGGCGGCTCCAATGAACGCGTCTAACTCCTCGCGCATCACCAGCTCTATCACGGTCCGCACGGCGCTTTGAGCCAGGGCACGCAGATGCTGATGAAATTCTTGCTGTTCTGGCAGCAGTGGGGACGATGGTTCCGACATTGAAAGGGCCTTCTCTGGTGTGATACGCTTTTTCTTAGGTACAGGCATAGTTCCCTCCTTGTTGAAATTGAAGGTTTTGATGGAAAGGGACAACGTATGCCTGTATTATCTGCTCTCCGCTACCTCTTTGGGGAGTTCTTCTTTACACAACATTCGCTATGGCATCGGCAGAATGGGCCGTTGGGTAGGCTTTGGCCTGACACTAGGTTATATACCTGATCGCCGCGAAAGGATAGATGGGCTTCCTAACCCCGACTATTTGCTATATGTCCCTTATGCTCCACACATAGAAGCTGCAAACTGGCACTTTGACAGATTTATAGCCACAGGTTGCCACCTTATGCAGTTCGCTCGCGAGATAGAAAAGCTGGACTGTACTTTTCCAGCCTTCGAGGAATGGGTAGATAGGGAAATATTGGCTCAGATTCATCAATACAGAGTGCTGGATAGCGACGGAAAAATTAAAGGCTACAAGATCAAGTCTGTCGGTGGTTTGAGGAACTACTTCACAAACCTAAAGCTCATAGGATACTGGGTATACAAAGGAGAACTGGTCAGCGTAGACAATCATAAACCCATCTTAGACATTGATAAGTTCATGTATGTTTATAACAAAATATCATCTGTACGCCTGGATGGAACCGCGAATGAAGAAGTATTAGAGAGGAGGAAGAGATACACAAAGCGATATTATAGTGACTACGAAGCCATTTTAAAAAATCATATAGAGCCTCTCAATCCTAAAAAGAGGATCAACGTGTGTCCTAACCCGATCGAGAAAGACGGTGAACGCGCAGAATACTACTACGGATTCTACAACCGTAATGACGATTTTAAGACGGCAAAATACATGCTGTCATGTCAGGATGTAGACCGCATCTTCCTACGTCATTTTATTGATAGGTTACAAAAAGCAGAGGAGTTTACAGAATTTTTGAATGCAGAACAAGCAGAGCAAGGGGAGCAGCAACAAATAGAGCGAGATGTACAAATACAAATTACTGCTACCAAATCTCTTCTACGGAAAATTGAACAGCAAGTAGATTCAGGTGAGTTTACCAATCCCAAGCTCGCACAAAGAGCAAACAAAAGATATGGTGAACTTGAGATGGAACTTCAAAGGCTTGAGCAGAACCTAGAACACGTAACAAGAGGTGGTACTAAAGCGAGGAAGAGACGCACATATAAGCAGATGATGTATGAAGTAGGCGAAGTACTCGACGAGGAGACTTTGGACGAGCTTATACCACCCAACGAGATGCCGGAGTTTATAGACGCTTTCATACAAAAAGTGGTCGTTGATACTCTTGGGCCACGTTTTTATAAATTGCACATTCATTGGGTTGATCCAATGTGGGGCATTGACGAACTGTTTTGCTATAGAGGAGGAAACCCTTCAAGTGTATGGAGTGCAGAAGAAAAAGCACTGCTGAAAGAACATCTTTTAACCATGTCACGGGAAGAGCTAATGAAGTTACTGCCGCAGCGAAGCTATCGATCAATAGCAACTATGGCGCTGAAACTTGGTTTACGCTGCGAGGGGATGTACAAAATTTATCCCGACCAGCCATATGACCTTTGTTGGGGAGACTGGCAAATTATACAGGAGTACGGGCTTACAGAAGAAGAGACAAGAGGCAGCAACCAGGGAAGGCTGATAATATGGCTATCGTCATCTCCTAAAGTTGTTGAGTCCGACAACTCAAAGGTGGAAGATTCAGAACAAGCTCATCATCGCAGAATGGCTTGTTATTGTAACTCTTCTCAGTGAAACAGGAATGCTCAGTTGTGAAGCTGAGCGTCCCCTGCCTTCAGGCATGGGGAGATGTCAACAAGTGAAGTATAGCAGAGCTCACTTCTTTTTCACAAGTAGCAAAACCGAATAGGACCTGCTTCATTTTATTACCCCTCGCGCACATGCAGCGACGCCTGCGCGGTTAGTAGTGGTCGAGCTTGCCTCGACCACCGCTCACACAGAAATGAACCACACCCAATCCGTCGTTCGGATCAGCTTGATCTCACTCCAATGTGGCGTGCAAAAATCACCCATGTTGGCGATGTTCCGCAGTATGTTTAACCGTATACTTTTCTAGATGTTTAAACGTGTACCTTCTTGAGGTATTCCCTTGTCAAAATGCAAGATAATGGAAGGGACTGCACCAGATCCAAAAGGAGGGTTACAGTGCAAGACGATCGACAGGAACAACCAACCATTCAAAGTCCAGACCTCCAGAGCGAGCTTGATCATACAGAAACTCAAGGACAAGAACAGCAAACGCGGGCTGACGCCGCTCCAGATGACCTCCTCAAGCAGCCCTGGGTTGAAGGCATATTTCTCATCTCTAATAGGCAAGAAGTGTACCGTCAGGATGAGACAGCCGCCCGCTCCGGTGCAGGATCATCAAGTTCAACACCGGGCCGCGATGATGACACCATTGAGGGCGAATATCATGAAATGTAAAATGTTATACAATAAGGAAAAGATATAAGTGAAATAGGCAAACTCACAGCATAAAGCTAGATGCTGTGAGTTTGCTTAAGTATCCACAGGGAATAAGTGGAAAAGAAGAGGCATGTATGGCCGTTGACTATAAAGATTATTACAGTATTCTAGGTGTAAACAAAAATGCGAACCGCGAGGAGATTCAAAAAGCTTTTCGCAAATTGGCTCGCAAATATCATCCCGATGTTAATCCAGATGATAAAACGGCCGAGGATAAGTTTAAGGAAATTAACGAGGCCAATGAAGTTCTCTCCGATCCTGAGAAACGCAAAAAATATGATGCCATGGTTGCAGACTATGAACGCTATGGACGCTGGACCGGAGCAGAGGGATACTCACGCGCAGGCAGTACGAGTGCCGGTGGTGGTCCGCAATATTACACCGTCAACGAGGAAGACCTCAACGACCTTTTTGGAGGGGAGTCACCATTCTCAAGTTTCTTTGAGACCTACTTTGGCAGTGGCGCTACCACTGGCACGGGAGGTCGTGCACGTACAACTGGCAGAACACGACAGCGTACTCAACCTCCACAAGATGTCGAATCGCCCATAGACGTAACCCTGGCGGAAGCATACCAGGGAGCAACGCGCCTCCTTGAATTATCCGAGGTAGACGGCAGTTCACGACGCTTAGAGGTAAAAATTCCTCCTGGTGTGGATGAAGGGTCACGCATTCGTATTGCTGGGCAGGGTGCACAAGGAACAGGAGGTCGTGGGGATCTCTACTTGAGAGTGCATATACTACCGGACCCAAGATTTACCAGAGAGGGAACAACGCTGCGCACTCGTGTCGATGTTCCCCTGACAACTGCCATGCTTGGCGGCGAGGTGAGAGTCCCCACTCCTGATGGACGCCAGCTTCTACTACGCATTCCGCCAGGGACGGCCAATGGCAAGACTTTTCGCTTACGCAGCAAGGGTATGCCTCAGTTGGGCAAGCCGGAACAACGAGGGGACCTCTATGCTGAGGTAAATGTTTTCTTGCCAACATCACTCAACGATGAACAACGCCGCCTCTTCGAAGCCTTTGCTCGCTCTATAGGCTATCGAGAGCAGACGACAACAACATAAGGAGAAGGCCGCTATGGATGAACAGCGCACCGTGCATATCTTTATCCAACAGAGCCAGGCCACGAAATACTACAGCGCACAAGAGATTGCAGACGTATCCCACCTGAACATACAGATTGTACAGCAGATGTACGCGGACGGACTGCTTGAAGGGGTCGAGATCGTTGGTGAGGAACGGCGTTATAGTGAAGAAGATGTGGCCTTGCTGCACCGCCTCTACCGCCTGCAGCATGATCTAGGGGTCAACCAGGAAGGGGCAGAAATAATCGTGCGCTTACTCAAGCGCCTGGAACTCTTACAGCGCGAACGAAATGATCAGGCCAGGCAAAGTTAGACATAAGCACATATAATGTGATATACTGTAGCTAACCCAGTGTAAGTACATACCTTATGCTTGCACTGCCGGGTAAGCTAGCAAATATCACCTGGAGATCCAGAGAAACTGTGGAAAGCCAGGCGAAAGGGGTTTTTAATCAATGCCTAAAAAGGGTGAACTTTCAAAGACGGCGCGTGCCTCGCTCGCGAACCGCGAAGAAATCAACCATCTCACCGACCGCATTTGCGCAAAGTGCGGCGAAGCAATCATGCTCAAAGAACTTCAGCCTGTCAAGGTTGTTGGTAAGGGCATGGTCTACTACCATAGGTCACACTATGCCCTCCAGTAAGGATACTGAGGGTTAGTAGTCCGAGTGACTCAAGCTTAAAACACTTTACAAGCCTCTGAAGATTTTCGAGGCTTGTTTTTTTATGCAAAAGCCCGGAATCTGCCAATCCTTAATTCCGGGCTTTTGCATATATTTATTGCTTTTACGTAACTATGCAGGTCTGCTTTTTTGACTTCTCGCCGCTTCGCGATGCCACAGGCATCGAGGGTTACTGAATAGTTACGCTTTTACAGTAATTAAAAAATTATGGTACTTTAAGCGACACGAATTGACGTGTGTAATGGCATATGTTATGCATATGGTGGGGGAACTGCCAATTCTTCACATCCCAACTCCAAGGCTGTTAATGCTCTGCAAAGGAGAAATTATGCATGACCATTCACATTGGCTATAGCAGGCGAACACGTGCCACTTTAGCCCTCACTTTTACCTTCGCGACCTTAGCCCTCTTCTACATCCTGTCAACTACGCTGCATACTGCTTCGGCATCAGGAGGAGGAAGCCTCCAACTGAGTACTGATCCATACACGAATAGCACCAGCCAGCATAAAACAGAGGTTGAACCGGACACCTATTCCTTTAATTCAACTATCGTGTCCGCCTTCCAGGTTGGCCGCTTTACTAACGGTGGAGGCTCCAATACTGGTTGGGCTACATCCACTGATAACGGCACAACATGGGCCCATGGCTTCTTGCCTGGTACGACTGTTTATGCAACACCCGCAGGTACCTACGCACGTATCAGTGATCCCTCGGTTACTTACGATGCCAGGCATAAAACCTGGATGATCGCAGGTCTGGCTATTTTAAATGAAGGTGGCACACCAACTGGCGCTGCCGTCCTTGTCAGCCGTTCCATTGATGGTGGCCTGACATGGAGTAACCCGGTCACAGTCGCCAAAGCAGCAACCGGTGCCTTCTTCGACAAAGACTGGATTGCCTGCGACAATACCACGACCAGCCCCTTCTATGGCCACTGTTATGTCGAGTGGGACCTGGCCACCAGTGGCGACCGGGTTTTCATGAGCACATCAACTAATGGTGGTCTTATATGGCGCAAAGGTTTGAATACAGTGGATCATGCTTCCGGTTTAGGTGGACAACCCCTCGTTCAGCCCAATGGTACGGTCGTGGTACCATTTTTTGATGGCTCTGCCAACATCCTGGCATTTACCTCCACCAATGGCGGAACAAGCTGGAACAAATCTGTCACCGTTTCCGCGGAAATTAATCATGTGGTAGCAGGTAACCTGCGCTCAGAACCCTTGCCATCGGCAGAAATTCATTTCATTCCTGGTATCGGGGTTGATAAGTCTACCTCCGGCAGCACGGCTCACATTGGACTGGCTTACTACTACTATTCAAACGCAAATTGTACTACCACTACCTGTCAGCTCAATGTTGGTTTTGTCTCGTCGACCAATGGTGGCAGCAGTTGGTCAGTACCAAGCACGCTCTCGCCGAGTCCCATGAAAGTCACCTGGCTCGCCAACACCACGCTGGGCTACATGGTTGGTGACTATATCTCCACCTCCTTCGCAAATGGTACAGCCTACCCTGTCTTTACTTATGCTACTGCCCCAAGTGGCGGCGCATTCAACGAGTCCGAGTATACATTCACGAGCCTACCGCTTAGCGGGGGCACGCATACTGCAACGGGTGATCATGTCGTTGTTCCCAGCGGACACCGGACAGCCCCAGTGCTTACTGCGTACTAAAGACGTATGTTTGAATGAGGCTACCCCTACTATACGACGGAGGAGCCTCACAAGCAGCTCCATGTATAGTAGGGGTAGCCCTTGCGGCCACCCTGGCCTCTGGCACCTATTTCCAACCTCCTGCATGGCTCGTTTCATTCGCCAATGATATAAAATTTGGGATGATTTATGTTTTTACAGCAAGCAAGCTTTTTCTGTATGCTATATTTCCAAATTAACATGTCTCATTTTGAGACGCGTTGAGCGAGTTTGTCATCGCGCCAGCCACGAGCAAGGCCTTATATAGAGCTTTGGGTGCAAAGCAATGTACATCTATAACAGCACAAGTATGTGCTATACAACTTGACAAGTCTTGCTATGACTGGCACAATCGCATAAAAAGGTGGCGATCTCTAAAGAACACCCACATACGAGGAGTACATATACATGATACCGTCAACGGAACACCAGGCAGATCAAGTACCACATAGGCAGCAGCCAGTGAGCGTGGCTTTTCAAGGCGAACGCGGAGCCTTTAGCGATGAAGCAGTGATAACCTATTTTGGCCAACAGGCTGAACCACAGCCACACCGCACCTTTGCTGATGTCTTCCGCGCGGTGGCCGCCGGCGAAGTTGACTATGGCCTGGTACCGGTGGAAAATTCGCAGGCTGGCAGTATCAATGATGTGTATGATTTACTGCGCCAGCACGACCTCTTTGTGACCGGAGAGATCAGTCACCCGGTCAATCACTGTTTGCTGTGCCTGCCTGGTCAACAGCTCAGCGACATCAAACGCGTTATCTCGCATCCACAGGCCCTGGCTCAGAGCGACGTCTATTTACGCGAGCTTGGGGCAGAAATTGTAGCCACCTACGACACCGCGGGCAGCGCAAAAATGATTCGCGAGGAAAATCTGAACGGAGTCGCAGCAGTCGCAGCCAGAGGCGCCGCAGAGCTGTACCAATTGACCATCCTTGCAGAGAGCATTCAAACTATCAAAGATAACTATACACGCTTTATTGTTCTCAGTCGCGAGCCTGCGTCACGGCGTGAAGGTGAGGCGAAGACGATGCTTGTTATGGCAACAGCCCACCAGCCCGGATCGCTCTACACTTGCCTGGGTGTGCTGGCCGCGAATAAGATTAACTTGCTCAAATTGGAATCACGTCCATCGCGCCAGCGTGTCTGGGAGTATGTCTTCTACCTCGACTTTGAAGGCCATCGTGATGATCCTGCCGTACGCAGTGCCCTGGCGGACCTGGCAACTCACACAATATTTTGCAAGGTGCTGGGATCATTTGCCAGAAACGCATAGAGAGGTTTCGCTTAACATTTCCAGGAAACCGTAATCGTCCGGTCATTAAGCGAGAACATAAAGCTGCCTACCTGATCAACAGAATAATTGGCAATGAGCGCGAGTACTTGCGCTCATTGCCAATTATTCTACACATTTGCTAACGCTTGATCTTCAGCGTATTGATAAAATTATCCGCCAGTAGCTCGTAGGCGTCGGCGTGATACTCCTCAACGCGACCGGCATCACAGAGGGCAGTCAATTGGGGATCTATCGGTAGTTGGGACAGCAGGGGAGCGCCTGTCATATTGACCAGGTCGGTACCATTACTTGGGCCAAAAATCTCGTAGCGTTCGCCATCGGGAGCCTGGAAGTAGGCCATGTTCTCGACGACACCAACGATAATGCCTTTGAGCTGGCGCACCATATTAATACATTTCTTGACCACCATCGTT
>WNFI01670348.1_pt1 | contig 11158 bp, 12 predicted proteins | sample 5400471 | NCBI WGS metagenome assembly WNFI01 (sample SAMN13153348, study PRJNA577476) | soil metagenome | isolation source: 100 cm saprolite on Douglas fir-dominated hillslope | place: USA:California | collected 2013-09-17 | reverse complement strand
CGCACATCGGCGCACGCCTGGCGCATCGCAACGCCGCCGAGCTGGATTGAATGGCTGCCGGCGGTATAGCCCTCGTTTGGCGCCTTCTCGGTATCGCCGGAGCGGACGGTGATCCGTTCGATCGCGATGTCGAGTTCGTCGGCTGCAATCTGTGCCATGGCGGTGAGCACGCCTTGTCCCAGCTCGACCCGCCCGGTGAGCACGGTCACCTTGCCAGGCGAAGGGAAAGCGACCCATCGCTCGAGGCTTGGATTGTCGTTGAGCGGCCCGGGCAGGGGAGCGTTCATTGTCCGGCTCCTGCAAGCATGACTGCCGCCGCTTTTTCTACCGCACGCATGATGCGGTTATGTGAGCCGCAGCGGCAGATGTTGCCGTCAAGCGCTTGCGCGATCTCCTGACGTGACGGCCGTGGATTTCTGTCGAGAAGCGCCTTGGCCGAAATCAAAATACCGGCGAGGCAATAGCCGCACTGGCCGGCCTGCTCATCGAGAAAGGCCTGTTGCAGCGGATGGGGATGTTCAGCGCTGCCCAAACCCTCCACCGTGACGATTTGCTTTCCAGCCACGCCCCATATCGGCTTCGTGCAGCATTTCTCCGGCGCGCCGTCGATCAGCACCATGCAACATCCGCATTGTTCGAGCCCACACCCAAAGCGCGTGCCCATCAGGCCAAGCTCGTTGCGCAATACGTTGAGGAGTGGCGTCTCCTCATTGTCGAGCGAGACGCTGACGCTTTTGCCATTGACCGAAAAATCGAATGTCTTTGGCACGCGTGCTCCTAGAAACCGAACTGCTCGCGCAAAATGCGTTCGTCGAGGTTGTGGCCGGGGTCAAACAACATGTTGATCGATATATTGTGATCCATGCCGATGTTGACGCTGCGAACCGACCGCACTTCATCATGATCGGCGACTGCAGCAACCGGTCGCTTGTCAGCCTCGATGACTTCGATTGTGACCTTCGCCTTGTCGGGCAGCAACGCGCCGCGCCATCGTCGAGGGCGGAATGGGCTGATCGGCGTAAGCGCAAGCAGCGGGGCATTGATCGGGATGATCGGACCCTGCGCCGACAGATTATAGGCGGTGGAGCCCGCCGGCGTTGCCACCAGCACCCCATCGGAAACAAGTTCGGTAAGCCGCTCCTGACCATCGATCAAAATGCGTAAATTTGCGGCCTGAGCGCTCTGGCGGAACAGCGAAACCTCGTTGATGGCGCGGTGCTCATGGGTTCGGCCTTGCGCGTCGCGAGCTTGCATCACCAAAGGGTGGATGACGGTGATATGTGCCGCAGCGAGCCGTTCGGCCAGATGCTCTTCTACGAATTCGTTCATCAGAAATCCGACTGTCCCACGGTGCATGCCGTAGATCGGCTTGCCGGAATTCATGAACTTGTGCAGGGTCTGCAACATCAAGCCGTCGCCGCCGAGTGCGACAATGACATCAGCCTTGGCGGGATCGGCATTGCCATAGCGCTTTTCAAGCTTGGCGTAAGCCTCTCGCGCCTCCGGCGTCTGGCCGGCCACGAAAGCGATATGCTGGAAACGTTTGAGCGGCGGGCTCATTTGGGGACCTGAGGATGGAACGCGCGGTGCTCGTCTATACGAAATGAAGTGGTCATGATTATCAAAACCCGCTCATCGATGGCGGAATCTGTGCATGGGGCGGTGAAAGAGCTGCACAGCTATACAACGCCCGCCATTATGGATTTGCCGGTGGAAAGCATCGACCCGGCCTACCATGCATGGATCGTGCAAGAGACGTCCCAATAGCATCATGCCCGGCGCGAAGCCGGGCATGACATATACCAGTCGTTCCGACGTTAGACCTTAGTAGGTCGCATTGCCGTCGATCACGTCTTTCAGTTGGCGATATTCTTCGCAGGTGGTGTTGCCGCAGATCAGCTGTACCTTCTGCAAATCGTCCAGCGCTTTTAGCCGGTTGCCTTGCTCCATCTGCCACATGCCGTAATAGGACCAGGTGCGCACGTGGTTAGGATCAGCGGCGAGCGCTTTCTCGTACCAAACCTTTGAGTCGTTATAGTCGCCGAGCTTGCGATAGGAATAGCCAATGTAGTTGGCGACGTCCGGATGCTCATCGTGGCCGAGTGCGTGCATCGCGGCGATGCCACCTTGATAATTGCCATCGAGGATCATGGCGCGCGCGGCGCGATAGTCACGCAGGAATTTCTCCTGAGTCAGCTGCTGCTGTTTTTGTTCAATGACGTTGTTATCGTTCTTCTTCTTTTTCTTTTTGCTGTCGTCAGAGGGTGGCGGATTGTCGGTGCCCATGGCGTAGACCGCCACCGGCTTGAAACTGATCGCTGTCACCAGCAGTGCAGCGGCTGCAAAGATACCTGCGTGGCGAAGGGCTTTTGTGAAGGTCATGGCGGAAGCTCTCCTGCGTAAAGCCGACTCTGCGTGGGACGATACGACAAAACCGGCGGATACGTGAAAAACAATCCGTGATGGGTACCTAGTCCTTGAAAATAAACAATAACGCGATCGTGAAGCCTTCCCCCATGAAGCGACCGGTGAGGGGCCGCTTGACTCGCCTTGCCGTTCAAGAGAACATTTTACCGTGCTGGTTCCCCGGGCGATTCCGGGGACGAAAGAGGGAACACGGACACGACGAATTCGAACATTCGAATTCGAAGCAATCCGTGGCTGCCCCCGCAACTGTGAGCGGCGAGCCTCAAGTCCAATACGGCCACTGGGAAACTGGGAAGGCTGGACCATGAGGCAACGACCCGCGAGCCAGGAGACCTGCCAGCGCGGTCACCCAACCGGTGGACGGGGCGTCCATACGGAGCGGTCTTTCGCAGCGGTGACGGCAATGCCGGTGCGAAGGCCGTGAGAGGACTATCTCCCACGACATTCCGCACGTGAGACCCGCGCAACGTTGCTTGGGTATCTCGCTGCGTCCTTCGCGTCGGGCTTGGTGTTCACCCGATGCGCCCGCTGAGTGCGGGCGTAAACGAAGGAACGTTGTGCCATGGGACTTGGATTTCGCAGTGCGGGCGCCGTACTGGCGCTTGTGATTTTGTATATGCAAAGCGCAGCAGCGCAGAACAATGCGCTGGTCCTGCCGCCAATCGATGTCACCTCCAGCAGGATCGGCAGCACCGGTATTATCGGCGCGTCGACGAGCGTAATTACGGCGCAGGATATCGAGCGCTCGCCGGTGCAATCGTTGCCAGATATTTTGGGACAGCAGGTCGGTGTTCAGGTCACCCACCTGTTTGGTGGACCGACCGGCACCGGAGACATCGTCGACTTGCGCGGCTTTGGCGCATTCGCGCAGTCAAACGTTCTTATTTTGGTGAACGGCAGACGCTATCAGGATTTCGACCTTCAGGGGTTCGACTTTTCCCTGATCCCTCTCAACAGCATCGAGCGCGTCGAAATCACCAGAGGCAATAGCGGTACGGTCCTCTACGGTGACGGCGCAATCGGTGGTGTCATCAACATCGTCACGAAGACCGCATCGCCGGCGCCATTTGCGGGCCGCGTCGAAGGTGCGGTCGGCTCTTACGGTTTTGGGGAAGGCCGCGTGTCCGCCAGCGGATCATCGGGCCCCTGGTCTACGGCGGTGTTCGGCAACACCGTCACGTCTTCCGGCTATCGCCAAAACAGCGAGTTGCGGCAGCAAAACGGCGTCGGCAACTTGAGTTACAGGACGCTCGATTGGGGGGCGTACCTCAATATCGCGGCCGACGGGCAGCGTCAGAATCTTCCGGGAGGCCTTCAGAATTTGCCGCTTGTCTACCCGATCACGCTGGACACTCCACGCGCCTCGGTTACGCCGCTCGATTGGGCCCATAAACAGGATTTCAGCGTTACGACCGGCGTGACCCACACGTTCGGGCCTGGCCTCGACTTCATTGTCGATGGCGGGGTGCGGCGGAAAAATCAGCAGAGCCAGTTTTACAACTACTTCAACAGTCCGACGTTCTCGTTCGATCCCACGACCGCGGTTCCGGCCAACTACGTCAATACCATAATGACGACCTCTTCGGTGACGCCGCGGCTTGATGCGCAACATCAGCTGTTTGGCGTTCCGAACCATCTGCTGACCGGTATCGATGTCTACAATACCCAATATGATTCCGACCGGCCGCAAGCGCCCGGCCTCCCGGACATTCATCGCTACAGTATTCAGCAAACGACGGCCGCCATTTACGCGATGAACACAACATCGGTAACGCCGGCGCTAGACATTTCGATTGGTGGCCGCCTGCAGCGAAATTTGGTGAAGGGTGACGATGCCTATAACGCGGCTGTCGATCCGAATGCCGGATTTTACGCCACCAATCCGCAAGCGCCTCCGGTTGATATGCGCGAATGGCAATATGCCGCGCACATTGGTTACGATTATCGCGTTAGTCCCGCCTTTGCTTTGTTCGGCCGCGTTGCGCGCGCTTTCCGTCTACCCAATGCGGACGAACGTGTCGGAGCGGGCAATCCGTTTGGATTCGTTGCGCCGGCCAACCTGGATCTCAAAACACAGACGTCTTACGACGCCGAAAACGGAGTTCGCGTCACGTGGGGCCGCTTCAATTTCCAGTCGAGCGCCTACATCATGGAGCTCAACAACGAGATCCATTTCATTCCGGCGCTTTTTATCGATGTGAACCTTGATCCGACACAGCGCATTGGTTGGGAAAACAGCGCAACCTATCAACTGTCCAACGACGTCCGATTGCGAGGCGGGGTCGCCTACACTCGTGCAACGTTCCGTGATGGGCCTTTCGCCGGCAACGAAATCCCGTTTGTCTCACCTTGGTCCGGCTATGCAGGCGCAACGTGGAATATCTGGAAAAACATGCTCGTGCTTGATGTCACCGCCCGCCTTTTGGGCGAGCGCCGCATGGATAATGACCAAGCCAATGTGCAGCCAACTATTCCGGCCGTTGCGACAATCGATGCAAAGATTGGCGGTCAATATGACCGCTTCTTCTGGTCACTCGCAGTTCAAAATCTCCTCAACGCCAACTATTACGATTACGCCATCGCGAGCGCGTTCACCCAGGGTTTCTTCACCGCTTATCCGCAACCGGGCCGAACATTTTCGGTTCGAGCGGGGGCGACGTTTTAGTTGCTGTGAGTGCTTAAGCGGCCTGCGTCGCGTGCGCCGGCCGCGCTTTGCTTGAGGTCGGTCATTTGGCTGTCAAAGGCTGCCACTCGACCGGTACGAGCTCATAACCGGTCGCCGTCTTGACCATGTGTCCGCAGGCGGGGAAGGGGAAGTGATACGCTTCGACCAACATCCGGTCTGCGACGACCCGATCGAGCATCTGGCGGCGTGCCAGCACTGCTTGCGGGCCGTCCATATCAAAAGTTGGCTGCCAATCGGGATGCCGAGCGAAAAGATAAGGGTTACGAACCGTATCGCTCATCGCCAGCATCGATTGGTTGCCGGAATGAATTGCGAAAGCCGTGTGGCCAGGCGTGTGGCCGTACGCGGGCACCGAGACAATGCCGGGCGCGACCTCATCACCCGGGTTGAACCGCCGAACTTCCCTGGCGATGTCGCTGAAGATACGTCGGGCGTTCAGGAAGTAGCGTTTCACCGCACCCTCCGCCGGCCCCATTTTGGCATCGTCCATCCAGAAGGCCCATTCCGGCTCAGGGACCAGGATCTCGGCATTTGGGAAAACTTTTCCGCCGTCTTTCGTCTTGAGGCCGTCGATATGATCGGGATGGAAATGTGAAATCAGAATTGTGTCGATTGCCTTCGGGTCGACGCCCGCGACTCTGATGTTGTCGAGCAAACTGCCGGCGGTATCGGTGACCTGGCCGGCGGTGCCTGTGTCGATCAGCACGAGCTTTGTGCCGGTGTTCACCATCAGCGCGGTGAACGATATCGGCAGGATACTGGGCGGAAGGAATGCCGCGGCGAGCGCTTGATTCACCTCCGAACCGCTGGCATTGCGCACGAACTTGTCATCGATTGGCAAATACCAGACGCCGTCGAATAGTGCAGTGATCTGATAGCTACCGAGATTGTGCCGATAGACTCCGGGACCTTGAATCTTGGGCGCAGGCACCGCCGCGGTGCCTGGCAGCGGGAATGCCGCCGCGCCAGCCGCCAGCGCGGTTTCGGTCAAAAAAACGCGGCGGGAAACTTTGCGCATGATCTCCCGTCTTTCAGATGGGCAAGGCGGTTTTTGGGCGGCGTCTCAGGAACACCGCAGGTCGGTATTTTATTCGCGCACGTCAGTTCTGATCAGCCTTGATATTGTTGTCCTTCACGACCTTGCCCCAGGTCCGCATCTGATTGCCGACGAAAGTGCGCTCGATTTCGGGCCCGCCGAGGGTCAACGAGACCTGTTGGGTTTCGACCAACTGCTTGGCGATGCGTTCCTCGCGCAAGGTGGCAGCCATCGCATTGCCGAAACGCTCGATGATCGGCTTCGGCGTACCCGCCGGCGCAAAGATGCCCCACCAGGCGTAGGCTTCGAAACCGGGAAAGCCGCTCTCCGCCACGGTCGGCACCTGGGCGATGAATTGATTGCGCTCTTTCCCGGTTTGTACGATCGCGCGAATTGTCCCAGCGTCGACCTGTGGCATCGATAGCGCGGTGCTGCCGACCAGAAGATCGACATGGCCCGCGACGGCATCGTTCATCGCCGGACCGCCGCCGCGATAGGGCACGTGTGTCAGTTGGACGCCGGCGCGCTGCGACAGCAGCGCCATCGCGAGGTGCCCAACACTGCCACTTCCGACCGATGCGTAACTGACCTTGCCCGGGTTTTCCTTTGCGGCGCCGATGACATCAGCGAGCGTGCGGTAGGGCTTGGTCTTCGCCGTGCTGATCAAGTAGGGCGCGGTGCCAATCAACAGTACTGGATCGAGATCCTTTTCAGTGTCGTAGGAAAGGCTCGGGAGCACGAACGGATTGGCGGCGTGGTTGTCGAACACGGCCAGCCAGGTGTTACCGTCTGGCGGCGATTTCACCACCGAGGCGGTGCCAACGCTACCGGACGCGCCCGACCGGTTCTCGATGACAATGGTGGCGCCGAGACGCTGCTGAAGCCCCGGCTGGACTAAGCGCATGATGGCGTCCGTCGAACCGCCCGGAGGGTAGGCGACGACAATATGGACCGGGCCGGAGGGCCAGGATTGCGCGCGCGCCACATGCGGCGCGGCCAATGGTGCGGCGATGCCGGCAAGCACGAGCGCGCGGCGTGAAAGCGACATGGCGTTCTCCCCTGGGCTATTTTTATAGGCGCCAGCATATATTTCTTTGGCAGATAGCGCACCGGGCTCTCTGGCCGATCCCGCACCAATTGCTATGATTGAGCTTGGGCAGGGGATGAAGCGAATGCGGAATTCGCGGATACGACAGCTCGCGCTAATGGTGGCCGCTCTCGCTGCAGCTTCGCTTGGCGGCTGCGCAACCGAGGTTGGACCCAGCTCCTCCGAATTGAAGGCGCGTTGGGATGCGGAGAATGTTTACCCGCAAGGGTATCGACAAGACCTGTTGGCATTCCTGCACACTTATCTCAACGATCCGTCGCACATTCGCGACGCAGGCGTATCGCAGCCGCAGCTAAAATATATCGGGCCCGGTGACCGTTATGTTGCGTGCGTGCGCTACAACGCGCGCAATACCGATGGAAAATATCAGGGGTCGAAAGACGGCGCCGCAACCTACGTCTCGGGCAAGCTCGATCGTTTCTTCGATACGCCGAAGGATGTTCGCGAGCTTTGCAAGGAGGTCGCTTTTGCGCCGTTCCCCGAATTGGAGAAACTCACGCGCTAGCACGCCATTGTACAAAGGCACAGGCACGCGTCAGCCGTCGGGCTCGAACAGCCCGGCGGCGCCAGATTCAGACAGAACGGTCGAAAGTAGCCTCGGGCGTCGAGGTCACTTAACCTTGAGGTTCTCGGCGGACGTCTTTCCGCGATTCTCGACGAGTTCAAACTGAACGGTCTGCCCTTCGTTCAGAGTGCTAAGTCCGGCGCGTTCGACCGCCGAAATGTGCACGAACACATCCTTCCCACCTTCTTGGGGTTGGATGAAGCCATAGCCCTTCGTCGGATTGAACCACTTTACGGTGCCCTGAGGCATGCTAGATCTCCGAGGTATTACTAACGATTACAGTTTGGCACAGTCCGCAACCGGCGAACAAGGTCCCAAGGGCAGGGGAGCGCGACTTTCTCGATAATTTTGCGGCTGCAAATCGCCTAATTCCGGTGCCGGGCGGCGGTCTTCTGCTGACCCCACCAGATTTTTTTCCCATGAGGGCTTCGTTGTTATGCGACCCGGCGGTTGCAGTTCCAAGCCATGTGACTGAAAGTTTCCGGCGCGGAAAGGTCGCCTCGCGGCGCCCTTTCTTTTGGATCAAAATTCACCGAAGGAGCGCCGCAATTTTCTTGGTGGACCTCTATCGACCAAGAACCAGACACCAATAACGGCCGCCGCCGCTAGCGGCCGATGCTATCCCGTAACTGCGGACGTCGGCCAGGAGCATGTTCGCGCGGTGGCCTGCCGAGTCCTCCCACATGCGGATCGCGCAGCTTTCGCTGGCGCACCCGAAGGCGACATTTTCAGCTCGCGCGCCGCCCCGCTCGGAGTAAAAGTCCGCATGATCCATTGCGTGGCGTGCCGCCATGCTTTTGGCATGGCGTTGCGCCATCGCCTGCATAGCGGGGCTGCGGTGTAACGCAGGAAGGCCGTGAGCATGGCGAAAGGAATTGACCGTATCCGCCAACGCAGGTGAGGAGCAGGCCGCAATTATTATTAACGTGATCCAGATACGGCACCCTCGCATCACGATCTCGACCCTTGAGCCTGTTGCCCCGGCATTACCCCGCAGATGTCGACGATAGGTGGCCTTTATTAACCTGTTGTTTTTGCTGGTGCCGGGTGAGGGAATTGAACCCCCGACCAACGGTTTACAAAACCGCTGCTCTACCGCTGAGCTAACCCGGCTTGGCCAGAGAGCTATCAGCGTCGCCGATTTGCTACAAGCCGTGGAAGGCCGATGCCGGGCCGTTCTTTCATAAAAATGCCCCGCACCATCGGTGCGGGGCATCCGGTCGAGAAATAACGGGCCGGCCGCTAGTGGCCGCCGGCCCGTTGAGCAATCAACCCTTTTGGATCGCAACACCTGAGCCGGTCGAGATATCCACGCCTCGGGTGTCGCGCAAGAAGACGAGACCGACCACCAACGTCATCACTGAAACGATGATCGGGTACCAAAGGCCGTTATAGATATTGCCGGTCGCAGCAACCACCGCGGTTGCCAGCAACGGCAACATCCCGCCGAACCAGCCGTTGCCGATATGATATGGCAAGGACATCGACGTATAGCGGATCTTGGTCGGGAACATTTCGACCAGGAACGCCGCGATGGGCCCATACACCATGGTCACGTAGATCACCATGATGACCAGGATCAATTCGGTCATGAACCAATTGATCTGGGCCGGGTCAGCCGACTTCGGATAGCCCTTGGCGGCCAGCGCAGCCGTCCATTTCGCATTGTCCCAGCCTTGGACCTTGGTTCCTGCGATATCCAGGTCAGCCGACTTCTGTCCGGAGGCGTTCACGATCTTGAACGACAGACCCGACTTGGTCAGGAAGTCCTGTGCGCGGTCGCAATCCGTGAACTTCGACCACGGACCGACGAAGATATGGAAGTTGCAGGTTGTTTGGTCCGCCGTGACGGTGATCGGGTTCTTCGCGGCGAAGGTCTCGAGAGCCGGGTTCGTGTAGTGCATCAGACCCTGGAACAGCGGGAAGTAGGTGAGATGTAGTCAACCTTCAGCGTGATGACGAGGAAGAACAACGCGTAGAATTGCCCCGTGTACCAGACCACGCCTTGACCGGCGGTGGCGCCCAGCAAAGCGGGCAGCACGTATTTGTTGTTCGGATAGTGGAAGAAGCTTTCGGTCAACGGCGCCTTCGAGCCTTTGCCCTCGGATACCATCTTCTGGAAGATTGGGGTCTCATTCAGCTTGAGCCGGATGTAGACCGAGAACACCAGGAGGACGACCGAGATCAGGAACGGAATACGCCAGCCCCACTCGGCGAAGTCCTTGGCGACCATGTTGCCGCGGCACAGCGCGATCAAGATAAGGGCGAGCAGCAGGCCGAGCGTGGCCGTGGTCTGGATGTAGCTGGTGGCGTAACCGCGCTCATGCGGCCGTGCGTGCTCCGCGACGTAAGTTGCCGCTCCGCCATATTCGCCGCCGAGTGCGAGACCCTGCAGCAAGCGAAGCGAGACGAGGAGGATCGGCGCCAGCCAGCCGATGCTGGCGAAGGTCGGCAGCACGCCAACCAAGAAGGTGGCGCTGCCCATCACCATGATGGTGACGAGGAAGGTGTATTTGCGGCCGACCAGATCGCCGATACGGCCGAAGATCACCGCGCCGAAGGGGCGAATGAGGAAGCCCGCCGCGTAAGTGGCGAAGGCCGAGAGCAGTGCCGCGGTGTCGTTACCCGTGGGAAAGAACAGCGCCGCAAAGAACGGTGCCAGCACCGCATACAGATAGAAGTCATACCATTCGAAGATCGTGCCGAGCGAGGATGCGAAAATGACGAATTTTTCGTCCTTCGACATGCCGCCGGTTCGTGCGGAGGCCTGCGCCATCGTTGCCATGTGCGTTGTCCCTATCGTTGGTTTCTTGCTTTCGATTTCTTGTTAGGGACAGCCTCCCACATAATCGCGTCAGACCACCCCAATTGAGAAATACGCCGCGTACCCTAGCGCGTCTGTCCATCTGAGGTCGTACGCCTAAAGTCGTAATAGACTTTTGTAAAACTCAGATTTTGCAAGTGAAATCAGAAGCGATCAGGCGCCCACCTGGCCGGAAGTAGCCCCCTGGTCACATGGTGCTGACGAGCTTTTCCAATATATCGATCAGCCAGGCGGCGGCCTGCAGCACGGCGAGACGCTGTGCCAGCTTTTCCTTGCGATAGATGTCGTTGAGGAGCTTAAGCGCGCGTTTGTACCCCGGATGGCGCTGCGCGGCCTCACCAAGCAAATGTAACCGCGCTGATAATTCTGTGCGGCGAACCTCAAGCTCATCATAGCGTTGACGAAAGCTCGGCCGTTTTTGCGGAGGCGATTTGGCGGGGGCAAGGCTTGATCGGCGATGAGGCATGGCGGTTAACTTTATTAGCCTTGGACTTTGTGGCGGAATCGAGAAT
>WNFI01234345.1_pt1 | contig 11158 bp, 9 predicted proteins | sample 5400471 | NCBI WGS metagenome assembly WNFI01 (sample SAMN13153348, study PRJNA577476) | soil metagenome | isolation source: 100 cm saprolite on Douglas fir-dominated hillslope | place: USA:California | collected 2013-09-17 | reverse complement strand
CTCTTTCATTAGGCAAATACTTCGCTGAGCAGATCACGTTTAGTGCGGACAGCCAGCGTTTGGCCTACGTCGTCGTTTCGGGCGGCGAGAATTATTGGGAGGGTGCAACAAAGCGTGCGAAGCGACGCGTCGTGGTCGACGGTCACGAGCACAATTTGTACGATGCCTATGGGATCAACCTGACCTTCAGCCCTGACAGCCGCCACGTCGCTTACATAGTTCACGGCGGCCTTAAGAAGGACAAATCGACGGTGGTCATCGACGGTCGGGAAGGGGGACCTTACGACAGCGTGCTGGGCGGAGTTTTTCATAGGGAGGTTGGTGCCGACGGCGGTACCTCTGCTGAGTTCGTTTATATCGCGCGCGAAGGGCGCAAATTCTACCGCGTAACCCAGCCCCTCCCGTGAAAGAGGGTGTGATTCGCCTTGCCACTTTGGCGATTCCAACTGAATTACGGGCAAGCCGGAACCATCGATTCGTCCGTCGGATTAGTACCGACAAACGCGCTTGTATTGACTGGTCTAGCCAACTTCCGGGTGGTCGGCTATTCGGAAGTTGAAAGGGCGAGGCTTTGCACTCCTCGATTGAAGTATGCAACGCACTCGCGGGCCCTCGCGCGACGTGACGGTGAAGAAGGAAGGATTGAAGGTGCGGGCGCGGCCAGGATATTACCTTGCGGCGGGGCCGCTGAGCCGCATTTGATCGAACAGAGTACCGAGCGGTAGTGGCTCAGCTGGGTGGGGCTGAGATATGGATTTTCAGTGCGGGGTAGGACGACCGCATTTGTAAACTGTAGTCTTTGTTCATCAAATCCGCCGGTTCGAGTTGCAGATCAGAGGTAATGGAATTCCAAGTTTTGGCGTCGCGCAATCCAAGAAACAAGCTGCCATGTTGCCAATAGGATGGCGGCATGTCGCCGGCTGTGAAATCAGGCAAAACAATTTGAAACATTCCGTCGGCATCTGGAGAAACGTTTGCTAGTTCGATTTGAACTACGGGGCCATCCGTAATTCCGAAAAACTCGTGCGCCCAATAAGCCATGTAAGTGAGGATTAATTCCGCAGCACGACCTCGGATCGACTCACTCGGCACGATCTGTCCCGAGAGGGCGACAGTCGATAGATGCCGACACTCGAAACCTTGTGTGACTCCCGAAGCCTCATCCAGAGGAAGCGTGAATGTTTGAATCGCACAGCCTGGCGCGTATGCGATCAGCCTGATTTCAGTTGCCGCTTTGCCTTCAATGGAAGTCGCGATCTCGTAGGAATGTAGTCCTATCTGCTGTTTCACATAGCCGCCATACCCACCGAAAGGGCCCCTCAAGAAGTAGCGGATTTGCACTGCTTCCGACGAGATGTCCCTAGGAAGCGTAATTGACACTCAGGGAGCGCCTGCAACCTTTGGAAGAGTCTGTAAGCCGAACGAGTACAAAGCGGTCAGGCCTAGAAAAAGGGGAAACAAGCCTCGAACCACTGCTGGCCTCCTACAGACCAAATCTTCGAACATGGGCGGCCCGACTAAGGTTAGCGGAATTTTGCGTCCTTTGCCGTAGCATTTGCATAAGTTCGGTCGGCGGGTGCTAGGCTGAAGTGGTGAGCCGATGACTAATCGGGATATCCAGACGGCATGGAAATATCACGAGGGGACGAAGCACTCGTACTGGAGTGTGCGGAGCAGTACTCACTTTTTAGATTGGGCGAACCGGCCGCTGCCTTTCAAGATTTATCCGGCGATTGAAGCGATTGCGTTGCCGCGGGACGTGCCGCAAACGGGGGTGGCGGCGCTGGCGGCGATCTCCGAGCAGGTGCGTGCGGCGGGCGGCGGCTTACCAAGCAGCGCAAATATCCGGGCGGAGAAATCTATTTTCGCGCGGCGGCCTGCACCGGAGCGCTCTACGAGATCGAGTTGTACGTGGTGACGGGCGAGCTCAAGGGCCTGGATGCCGGGGTGTATCACTTTAATCCGGCGGACGTGTCGGTACGGCTCCTGCGCAAGGGTGACTTTCGCGGGAATCTGGCGGAGACGACGGCGATGGAGCCAGCAGTAGCTCGTGCGCCCGCGACGATTGTCTGCACCGGAACGTATTGGCGAAACGCGTGGAAGTACGCGGCGCGCACGTACCGGCATTTTGGTTGGGATGGCGGCACGTTGCTGGCGAACATGCTGGCGGTTGCGGCGGCTTCGGGATTGCCGGCGGAGATTGTGCTGGGGTTCGTGGACGCCGAGGTGAACCGGTTGCTTGATCTCGATACGCGGCGCGAGGTTTCGTTGTGCCTGGTGCCGATAGCGCGCACGTCGGAGAGTTCGCTGCCAGCCCCCAAAGATGTGCAGGCGCTCGGCCTGGAGATGATCCCGCTTTCGAAACGCGAGATGGAATTTCCCGCCATGCTGGAGATGCACGAAGCGTCCTCGCTTGCAACCGAAGAAGAAGTAGCGCAGTGGCGCGAGGCCGGAAAGCAATTGGTATTCCCATCTTCCGCTCCGGGAGGCGAGGAAGTTCCCCTTCAGCCGCTGCGGGAAGAAGAAAAGCCGAAGGATACGATCGAGGAAGTGATCCTGCGCCGCGGCTCTACGCGCACGTTCGATCCGGCGGCGTCGATTACACTGGCGCAACTCTCGACCATTCTTGACTGCGCCACGCGAGGGCTTCCGGCTGACTTTCTCGAGCCGGGTGCGCAGCTCAATGACGTTTACTTGATCGCGCATGCGGTGGAGGGGCTTGCGCCGGGCGCTTACTTCTTCCGGCGTGAACGGAAGACGCTGGAGCTTTTGAAGCATGGGAAGTTCCGCGCAGTGGCTGGGCGCCTTGGACTGGAGCAGCAGTTGCCGGCGGACGCTTGCGTGGACGTGTTCTTTCTGTCCGATTTGAAGCGCATCCTGGAGGCGCACGGAAATCGCGGCTACCGCGCTGTGCAAATGGAGGCGGGCGCGATCGGAGGCAAGATGTATTTGGCTGCGTATGCGTTGCGGCTGGGAGCGAGCGGGCTGACTTTTTTCGACGATGAGGTGGTTCAGTTCTTTTCGCCGCACGCAGAAGGCAAGAGTGCGATTTTTTTGCTAGCGATTGGCAAGGCGCTGAAACGGAAGGCGCAGTAAGAGAAAAGCCTCAGGCCCAAAAGACGGGCCTGAGCTACAAGGCTTTGCGGGCGCGGTTCCGTACGACGACAAAAACTAGGATCTGGAGCAGTGCCGCGGCACAGAACAGTGCACGGAACCAGAGGGGTCTGTTGTCCAAGGCGCTGACGAGGAACCCTGCTCCCAGGAAAAGATTGGCCAGGGGGTTGAGATAGGCGCCGGACGCCGGTCCCCTCCCGGGCGCGCGGTTTTTCCGCACGCGCACAACGGTGACTATGCAGGTCACGATGGACGCGGCGTACAACGTGATGGCGGTCCACAGGATGATGTGTCGCAGATCTTGCATGAGCATCCTCGTCCTAGGCGAGCTGCTGCCAGAAGGTGGCATGGACGCGGCGTACAACGTGATGGCGGTCCACAGGATGATGTGTCGCAGATCTTGCATGAGCATCCTCGTCCTAGGCGAGCTGCTGCCAGAAGGTGGCTTCGCGGCCGGCGAGGAGGGCGTCTTTGCGGGCGTTCCAGCGCAGGAAATGCGGGGTCTTGGTGTGGAGGCGATGGTGTTCGCGGGTGGCCCAGACTTCGTGGAGCAAGAAGGCGCCGGGGATTTCGAGGGCGCGGTGCAGGTCGTAGGTGAGGCAGCCTTCTTCGCGGCGGGTGGGGGCGATGAGGGCGCGGAGTTCTGCTTCGAGGATGAGGTCCTGGCCTTGCTTGGCGCGGAGGATGACGACCAGGGTTACGGCGTTCTTGGGGAGCTTGGTGCTCCCGCTGGCGGATCGCCGACGAGCGGCCTTACGTGTGGAGGGCGCTTTCTTCCTTTTGCGCTTCGCCATTGTGGCGGGATTGTACTCCAATTGGGCGAAAAGAAGATGTGGGCTGATCGGCGGCAAGACCGCCATACTTCAAAGCGGTGGCAAGCCATCGCCCTCCAAATGAGATATCTGGCCGCAGATGCGTGACCGGTTCATTCCGTTTTCCAGAAACAACGAATATGAATCCGCGATGGTAACGCAGGAGCAGATTCCATCTGCTTGTAGTTTTCGTTAGCGAAGCAGCCGGGTGCCGATGAGGGCAGTGACAACAAAGCGCGCGAGCCAACCAAGTGAGTGTGACACACCCAGGAGCGGATGCATCTTGATCCAGACAATGTTGCTGAAGATGATGGGCACCGCACCCGCCACGCAGACCAAGAAGGCCATACGGAGCATGGTGCTGTACGCAAAAGGAGTCTCCGCCCAGACGCACAAATAGAGGAATGCCGCACAGCTCAACACGCCCAGAAGCGAGGAGAGCACGATGCCGCGCGTCTCACTCTGGCCAGGCTTGAGGCGCCAGATTTCGGGCGTGGCTAGATATTTGTTGTGAAACAGCACGCCCATGAAGAGCCAGTCCGTAAATGTTGTGGCTAACCCAGATAACACGATGGCAAGGAGAAAGCGGGTCCAATTCATTGGCCACCTCTTGGTGGCGGATTGTAGCGGGTTGGATTACTTGGCGGCTACAAACGTGATGCAAACCGGTGCGGGGGCTTCCGCGATTTCGCCGGTGGGGCTGAGGGCGCCGGTGGTGGCATCGATGCGAAAGATGACGATGTTGTTGGACTCCTGATTGGCGGCAAGGAGGAATTTCCCGGTGGGGTCGATGGCGAAGTTGCGCGGAGTTTTTCCCATGGTGGGATATTCGTCTTTGAGGCGTAGCGTGCCTTTTACAGGATCGATGGAGAAGGTGGAGATGGTGTCGATGCCGGCGCGGTTGGAGGCGTAGAGGAATTTTCCGTTGGGATGCACGGCGATCTCCGCGGCTTCTTTCGGACCGGAATAGTCCTTTCGGAGTATCGAAAACGTGGAAACCGTTTGCAGCGGTGAGAGCGAACCGTTGCTTGCTTTGTACGCGAAGGCGGTCACGCTGCCTTCCATTTCGGTGAGCACGTAGGCGAATTTGCCATTGGGGTGGAAGGCGAGGTGGCGAGGCCCGGCGCCAGGTTGGACCTCGGCGCCAAAGCCTGCGAGCAACAACGGCACCGTCCTCAAGTCCGGATCGTTCCGCGTGAGCGTGCCTTTGCCGGCGTTGAAGCGGTAGATGAGGACTTCATCGAGGCCGAGGTCGGCGGCGAGCGCGAAGCGATTGTCGGGAGAGGTTGCGATCCACCGCCGTCGTAATTGGCGACGAGGACAAACTTGCCGGTCTTGTCGAGCGAGATGTAACAGGGGCCGGCGCCTTGCGTCGCGGCTTGGTTGAGCAGCGTAAGCTTGCCGGTTTTGGGGTCAATCGAGAAAGCGCTGACCGCGCCGCTTTTTTGCGCGCCGAAGTGGTCGATTTCGTTTACTGCGTAGACGTATTTGCCGCTGGGATGCACGGCGAGGAAAGAAGGATCTTCGGATTCGGCGGCCACGCCGAGAGAAGTGAGCTTGCCAACGCCGGGATCGAAGCGGTAGGCGTAGATTCCTTTGCTCTCGGTTTTGTTAGTGTAGGTGCCGACGTAGACGAGGTAGGGTTTGTCGGGCGCGCGCTTCTGCGCAGAGGCGGCAGTTGCGAATAAGAGCAGAGGAGCGGCGGAGAGCAACACACTCGCAAACCCGCGTCTGTTGAGTTTCACTTCTTCTCCTCGTCGTTTTCTTCCTGGAGGACGGCGGCCGCGGCTACGGAATCGTCGGCGTCGAGGCGAAGGAGGCGAACACCCTGCGTGGAGCGGCCGGCTTCGCGAATTTCGTTGGCGTGCACGCGGATGACTTTGCCGTTGTGGGTGATGATCATCACGTCGGACTCTTCGGTGACTTGCAGAGTGGCGACCACGGAACCGTTGCGATCGGTGGTCTTCATGTTGACGACACCCTTGCCGCCGCGGGAGGTGATGCGGTACTCGGCGAGGGGCGTGCGCTTACCGAAACCTTTTTCGGCGACGGTAAGCATCAGCGTGGTGAGCGAATCCTTGATGTGCTCGTTCTCAAGCTCCTCGAGGTTCTGCGAGGTCTGGTTGTGCTCCTTGGCAATAATCTCGAAATCCGGCTGCACGGCGTCCATGCTGACCACGTAGTCTTCCTCGTCGAGATCCATGCCGTTGACGCCGCCGGCGCCGCGGCCCATGGGGCGCACTTCCGTCTCGCGGAAGAGGATCGCCTGGCCTTCATGGCTGGCCAGGAAAATCATTTTCTTGCCGTCGGTAAGCTTCGCACCGATTAACTCATCCTTGCCGTCGAGGGTGATGGCGATGATGCCGGTGGAGCGCGGGTTGGAGAATTCGGTGAGCGCGGATTTTTTTACCGTGCCGTTGCGTGTGGCCATGAAGACGAACTGGCCGGCTTCCTCGAGATCGCGGGCGGCGACGAGCGCGGTAAGTTTTTCGTCTTCCTGGAATTTCACGAGGCTCGAAATCGCCTTGCCACGCGTCGCTGCCGCGGCTTCCGGGAGCTCGTAAACTTTCAGCCAATAGACGCGGCCCTTGGACGTGAACAGCAAGATGTAGCTGTGCGCGGAAGCGATGAAGAGATGCTCGACGAAATCTTCTTCCTTGGTGCGTGCGCCGATGCGGCCTTTGCCGCCGCGTGATTGGTGGCGGTAGGTGTCCGCGGCGGTGCGTTTGATGTAGCCGGCATGGCTGACGGTGATCAGCATGTCGGTGTCCGCGATTAGATCTTCGAGCTTGATTTCGTCGACCTTGTCGACGATTTGCGTGCGTCGATCGTCGCCGTAAGACTTTTGCACTTCCTTGAGCTCGCCGGTGATGACCTGCTTCAGCTTTTTGTCGGTGGAGAGGATTTCTTCCAGCTCGGCGATGTGCTCGCGGATGGATTTCAGTTCCTTGATGATTTCGTCGACGGAGAGCTGCGTGAGGCGGTGGAGTTGCAGCTCGAGGATGGCGTCGACCTGGATGGGAGTGAGGCCGAGGGCGGCGCCGCGGCCGGCGGCTTCGCCTTCGATGGGGCCGACCTTGTACTTGCGGCCGTCGAGCTTGACGCCTTCAAGCTTCCGGGACTTGCCGTTTTCGGTGATGGTGACTTCCTGCTCCGTAAAGTACTTGAGCAGGTTTTCCTTGGCGTCGGCGCGGCTGCTGGACCCGCGAATGATGCGGATGACGTCGTCGAGATGGTCGAGCGCGATCTGGTAACCGACCAAAATGTGTTCGCGCTCGCGGGCTTTGCGCAGCTCGTAGACGGTGCGGCGGCGCACGACTTCGACGCGGTGCTCGATGAAGAGCTTGATCAGCGGGATGAGGCCGAGCTCGCGCGGTTGACCACCGACGATGGCCAGGAGGATCATGCCGAAGGATTCCTGCATCTGCGTGTGCTTGAAAAGATTGTTGAGGATGAGCTGGGATTCTTCGCCGCGCTTGATTTCCACGACGATGCGCATGCCTTCGCGGGAAGATTCGTCGCGCACGTCGGCGATGCCGTCGATTTTTTTGTTCTGTACGAGCTCGGCGATGCGCTCGATGAGCTTGGATTTGTTGACCTGGTAGGGAATTTCCGTGATGACGATGTTTTCGCGGTCTTTGCCGACTTCCTCGATGGCGGCTTTGGCGCGCATCATGAAACTGCCGCGGCCGGTTTTGTAGGCGGCTTCGATGCCTTCGCGGCCGGCGATGTACGCCCCGGTGGGAAAATCCGGGCCGGGGACGTGCTTCATGACTTCTTTGAGAGTGGCGTCCGGCCTTTCGATCAGCAGCATCGCGGCGTCGACGATTTCGCGCAAATTGTGCGGTGGAATGTTGGTGGCCATGCCAACCGCGATGCCGCTGGCGCCATTGACGAGCAGATTGGGGATGCGCGACGGAAGAACGAAGGGTTCTTCGCGTGTTTGATCGAAGTTTGGAACGAAGTCGACGGTCTCTTTTTCGAGGTCGGCCAGAATGTCTTCGCTGATTTTCGCCAGGCGCGCTTCGGTGTACCGCATGGCCGCCGGGGGATCGCCGTCGACGGAGCCGAAGTTTCCCTGCCCGTCGATGAGCGGGTAGCGCATGTTGAAGTCTTGCGCCAGGCGAACGAGCGCGGGATAGATGACGGCTTCGCCGTGCGGGTGATAGTTGCCGGAGGTGTCGCCGCAGATTTTTGCGCACTTGCGGTAGCCGCGATTGGAGGCCAGGCCGAGGTCGTTCATGGCCACCAGGATGCGGCGCTGCACCGGCTTGAGGCCGTCGCGCACGTCAGGGAGAGCGCGCGCGATGATTACGCTCATCGCGTAGTCGAGATACGACTTACGCATCTCCGCTTCGATATCTACGGGAAGCAGAATGGATTTATTTGTCTCGTCGGCCATTTTCCTCGTTGTCCCCTTTAGCCTAGTTCAGTGATTGGCTGAGATCCTTCGCTACGCTCAGGATGACAGCCCTATTTTCGCGTACGTTCCAACGCAAAGGCTTTCACGGTGTCGAAGGCATCGGCAGTGTTGGTGAAACGTTGCGCGGCGAAATGCTCTTCGAGTTGGCGCAAAAAGTTGTCGCGCTCAGCTGCCGTTGCAAACTCAACGGCGACGCCGCGTTCGTTGTCCGGCGCTACCGCGGGCGCGGCGCGAAACTCGCTGCAGCTTAGTCCGCGCAGCCCGGGCAACGTGCTCCAGCCGAGCTGGTACATCATGGTTGCTGCACGGCTCGCGGCCGCAGGAGATAAAACACTCCCACTGCGACGGCCAAAATAATGACGATTCCCACGGCGTTGACGCTGAAAATTGTCCTGTACAGATCCGCTGCTGAAGAATCGGCCGGCAAAGCCTCGCGCCATTGTTGAAAATTGCGAAACGTCGCCGGCAGCCGATACCCAGATACAGCCACAGCGGCGAGAAGCAATCCCCAGCGCACGGCGTCGCGTGTCGATCGTCGCCCGGTTTCCGCCATCAGTTTTGCGCCATCGAATCAAATATCCAGGTTGACGACTTCCAGCGCGTTTTCCTCGATGAATTTCCGCCGCGCTTCCACGTTTTCGCCCATGAGCGTCGTGAAAATATCTTCGGCGGCGACAGCATCTTCAAGCTTCACCTGCAGCAGCGTGCGCGTATCCGCGTTCATGGTCGTGTCCCAGAGCTGCTCGGCGTTCATTTCGCCGAGGCCCTTGAATCGCGTGATGGTGAAATCTTTTTTGGCGTCCTCGACCACATAGTTCAAAACATCCCGCGCTTTTTCCTTCGTCACTTTAGTGCCGTTGTTCGTCACTACGAACGGCGGCTTGTTGAATTCATCGACCAGCTTGGCAAGGGAACGCAGGCGCTTGTACTCCGCGGTGGAGGCCAGCGCCCAGTTGATTTTCTGGCTGTGCGGCGGGCCAAACTGAATTTCGTACAGGCTGTGCTCTTCGTCGAAAGCGATCTTGCCTTCGAGCTTGAGCTTGGCTTTGTCGACTTCCTTCAGGAATTTCTCCAGCGCCTTCTTGTCTTCAAAATCGGTTTTCTTTTCGAGGCCGCTCTCCGAGAGCAGCTCAACCAGGCCGGGCTCGCGCAGACGGCGGCCGAGCTTCGCTGCGGCGGCTTCGTACTCCTGCACGTTCAGCAGGAACTTCGTCAATCCTGCGCCTTCCAAGGTTGCGCGATGTACACGTGGCCGCGCTCGATCAGCTCCTTCATGTGGCGAAAGAAAAACGTGAGCAGCAAGGTGCGGATGTGGCTGCCGTCGACGTCCGCGTCGGTCATCAAAATTATTTTGTGATAGCGCAGCTTGCCGGCGTCGAAATCATCCTTGCCGATCCCGGTGCCCAGCGCGGTGATGATGGCGCGAATTTCCTCGTGGCCGAGCATCTTGTCGTACCGCGCCTTTTCGACGTTAAGAATTTTGCCCTTGAGCGGCAGGATCGCCTGGTATTTCCGGTCGCGGCCCATTTTTGCGGAGCCGCCCGCGGATTCGCCCTCGACGACGAACAGTTCGCACCGCGAAGGATCGCGCTCCTGGCAATCGGCCAGTTTTCCGGGCAGGCCGCTGGAATCCATCGCGGATTTGCGGCGGGTCAGCTCGCGGGCTTTGCGCGCGGCTTCGCGGGCGCGCGCGGCTTCAATGCACTTGCCGATGATGCGGCGCGCGACGGTGGAGTGCTTGTCAAACCATTCGCCCAAGCGCTCGTTCACAAGCTGCTCGACGTCGCCCTTGATGTCGCTGTTAAGTTTGCCTTTGGTCTGGCCTTCAAACTGCGGCTGCGGGAGGCGCACACTGATAACGGCGACGAGACCTTCACGGACATCGTCACCGCTGATGCTGACCTCGTCTTTCTGCTCTTTCAACATGCCGGCGGACGACGCGAAATTGTTGATGGAGCGCGTTAGCGCGGAGCGAAATCCGGAGAGATGCGTACCACCATCAACGGTGTTGATGGTGTTCGCAAACGCGAAAACGTTTTCGCCATAGGTGTCGTTGTATTGCAGCGCGATTTCGATTTCGACGGTGCCGCGCTTTCCTTCGATGTAGATGGGCGAATCGTGCAGCGTCGTCTTTCCGCGGTTCAAATGCTTGACGAATTCGGTGATGCCGCCGGTAAACCGAAACTCCGTGCTCTTCTCCGTGCGCTCGTCGGTGAGCGTGATTTTCAGGCCCTTATTCAGGAAAGCCAGTTCGCGAAGGCGCTGCGCCAGCGTGTCGAAGCTGAAGGAAGTCTTATCGAAGATGGCTGGATCCGGGTGAAACGTGACTTTCGTTCCGGTTTTGCGCGTTTTTCCGGTCTGCTTCAGCTTGGAAGTGGGCTTGCCCTTTTCGTAGGTTTGTTCCCAGACGCCGCCGTCGCGCGAAATTTCCAGCTCCAGCCAATCGGAAAGCGCGTTGACGACGGAAACGCCGACGCCGTGCAGGCCGCCGGAAACTTTGTAAGTTTCGCTGTCGAATTTTCCTCCGGCGTGCAGAACGGTGAGGACCACTTCGGCCGCAGGGCGCTTTTCGGTGGCATGCATGTCGACTGGGATACCGCGGCCGTTGTCGACTACGGTGACGGAATCATCGGCGTGTACGGTGACATTGATTTCGTCGGCGTGGCCAGCCATGGCTTCGTCGACCGAATTGTCGACCACTTCCCAAACGAGATGGTGCAAACCCATGTCGCCGGTGGAGCCGATGTACATCGCGGGGCGCAGGCGCACGGCTTCGATGCCGCCGAGCACTCTGATGGATTTCGCGTCG
>WNFI01660541.1_pt1 | contig 11159 bp, 14 predicted proteins | sample 5400471 | NCBI WGS metagenome assembly WNFI01 (sample SAMN13153348, study PRJNA577476) | soil metagenome | isolation source: 100 cm saprolite on Douglas fir-dominated hillslope | place: USA:California | collected 2013-09-17 | reverse complement strand
AGTGCATCGACGTCCTGAACGGCGCCGGCCCCGCCGATCTTCGCGAATTAAGTTTGGAGCTTTCCGCCTGGATGTTCTTTCTTGGCGACCGCACCAAGACCGTGGACGAAGGCCGCCAGCTGGCGGAGACCATGGTGTCAAGCGGCCAGGCCAAGGAAAAGTTCAAGCAGGGAATTCGCCTGCAGGGCGGTGACGACCGCATCGTCGATGAGCCGCACCGATTGCCCAAGTCTCGCTTTCACGTCGACGTTGCCAGCCCAGCCTCCGGCTACATCTCCGGCACCAACTGCCAGCAATTCGGCATTGCGCTTGCTATTCTCGGCGGCGGTCGCGAGAAGAAAGAAGACGCCATTGATCACGCTGTCGGCCTGCAGTTTTACAAGCGCATCGGCGATCGCGTTGAGAAAGGCGAACCGCTTGCGACGATTCGCTACAATGCCGATACGCGCCTTGCCGAGGCGAAAGCGTTGATCGCCGAGAACTATTTCATCGCCCAGGAACCTCCCCGGGGAAAACGCGCTCTTATCCGGCGCATTCTCGAGGCTTGAGCGAACGGTCGGAACCTTGCGGTCAAACATTTGTCCTATTCGGTCGAGCTTGTCGTCCGCAGTTCGGCGCTGGACGCAAGCGCAGAGGAGAAACACATGGGACGATTCACAGGGGTGCTCGGCATCGCCACGATCCTGGGTCTCGCCTACATATTTTCCACTAGTCGGCGATCCATTCGCATAAAGACCGTGCTGTGGGGACTCGGCCTTCAGCTCGCACTAGGGCTTTTCGTTTTGCGAGTTAAATCAGGAGAATGGCTTTTCCAGAAAATGGGGAACGGGGCGAAAAAGCTCCTCGATTTCTCGTACGTGGGCTCCTCATTTGTGTTCGGGGAGTTGGGTAAAGAACATTCGTCGTTGGGCTTGATTTTCGCTTTGCAAGTGTTGCCGACAATCATTTTCATCGCAGCATTTTTTGCGGTCCTCTACCACTTGGGCGTGATGCAAGTTATTATTCGCGGCGCGGCCTGGCTGATGACCGTCATCATGGGCGCGAGCGGCGCCGAGTCTCTCAACGTCGCGGCCAGCATATTCATGGGCCAGACCGAAGCGCCGCTGACCATTCGCCCCTTTCTTCCCAAGCTAACCAAATCCGAATTGATGACTGTGATGACCAGCGGCATGGCCCACATCTCCGGAGGAATGATGGCCGCGTACATGCGCGTCGGCGGCGCGGACGCAAAGCATTTGCTGACCGCAGTCATCATGACCGCGCCGGGCACCTTGCTGATGGCCAAAATGCTGGTCCCCGAAACCGAGCAGCCTCTCACCGCAGGACGCGTCGAAATGCCGCCCATGGAGAAAGAGTCGAATATCCTGGGAGCAATCGCTCGCGGCACGGTCGACGGCCTGCACTTGGCTCTGAATGTCGCTGCCATGCTGATTACATTTCTCGCCCTGCTTGCACTCGTCAACGCCATCATGGGATGGACACACCTGCACATCGGCTGGTTTCCCTACAGTTTGCAGCAAGTCTTCGGCTGGGTCTTTGCGCCCATCGCCTGGCTGATCGGAATTCCCTGGCACGATGCCCCCACCATCGGCAATTTGCTTGGCACGCGGATGGTGCTCAACGAATTCGTCGCCTTCGCGCAGCTCGGCACCCTGAAAGATTCCCTCGACCCCAGATCTTTCACCATCGCCACCTTCGCGCTTTGCGGGTTCGCGAATTTCAGCTCCATCGGCATCCAGATTGGCGGCATCGGCGCGCTCGCTCCCGAACAGCGCAGCCAACTCGCCAAATTTGGTATCCGCGCCATGTTGGCCGGCACCATGGCGAATCTCCTGTCCGCTTCCATCGTCGGAATTTTTTCATGAGCGCAAAGAAAAAGGTGAAGGCGACGCAAACGAAATCGAAGCCAAGCCTGGAGTTCCTCCGCGCCGAACGCGCCGCCAAATTCATCCTCGGCAAAACCAAGTTACGGCCGCGCATCGCTTTGGTTTTGGGTTCTGGCCTGGGCGATTTTGCCGACGAATTCTCCGACGCGACAAGAATCCCCTACGCGAAGATTCCAAATTTTCCCCAATCAACAGCTATCGGGCACGCTGGACGTCTGGTCATCGGCAATGTCGGCGATATCCCGGTAGCCGGCATGCAAGGCCGCGTCCACCTGTACGAAGGCTATTCAGTGAAAGAAGTCGCCTTCCCCATCCGTGTCTTCGCGCGCATGGGCATCAAGGCGGTGATCCTCACCAACGCCGCTGGCGGCATCAATCGCAACTATTCGCAAGGATGCCTCGTAGCGATTCGCGACCACGTCAACCTGCAAGGCGTGACCCCCGTGCAAGGCCCGAGCTACGAGACTCCCGCCGAGATTTACTCCTTTCGCGCAATCGGCGCGGACCTCGTCGGCATGTCCACGGTTCCTGAAGTCATCGCAGCGCGCCACAGCGGAATTCGCGTCCTCGGAATCTCCTGCGTAACCAACATGGCCGCCGGCACCACCGACGCGCCGCTGAACCAGGAAGAAGTCCTCGAGACCGCCGCGCGCATCAAATCGCAATTCATCGCCCTCCTCCGCGCGGTGATCCCAAGAATTTCGGAGGCGATAGCGTGAGTGAGTACGATCATCTGATCGTCGCTGCCAGGCAAGCACGCGAGAATGCCCATGCGCCGTATTCCAATTTTCGCGTCGGGGCTGCTCTTCGCGCGACGTCCGGCAGAATCTTTGGCGGCTGCAACGTCGAAAACGCTACCTACGGCCTCACGCTTTGTGCCGAACGTGTTGCCATCTTCAAAGCCATCAGCGAAGGCGAGCGCGGCTTCGACGCCATCGCCGTCGTAACGGACACCGACGCCCTTACTTCACCATGCGGCGCCTGCCGCCAGCTCATCTGGGAATTTTGCGGCGATGTTCCTGTCATCCTCTCCAACCTCTGCGTTCTCGTGGCGAGTGTCAGTGCGTTCGCTGCCTCGGCAGTTGCGCAGCAGAAAAGGGACCGGGCTGACCTGGTGATTGTTGGCGGCACCGTGGTGACAATGGATGCCGAGCGCCACATCCTTGAAGACGGTGCGATTGCCGTAAAGGGCGACGCGATAGTGGAGGTGGGCAGTCGCACCCAAATCGAAGCCAAGTACGCAACGTCGACTCGCATCGATGCAACGGGCCATCTCGTGCTTCCCGGCCTCATCAACGGTCACACTCATGTTCCGATGACTCTTCTGCGCGGCCTCAAGGACGACGTTACCCTCGACGCCTGGCTGAAGAACTACATTTTTCCCGCCGAAGCCAAGAATGTCACGGAAGACTTTGTCCGCTGGGGCACGCGGCTGGGAGCCGCCGAAATGATACGCGGTGGCGTAACAACCTTTGCCGACATGTACTACTTCGAGGATGCCATCGCCGAAGAGACCAAAGCCGCGGGAATGCGCGGCATCCTCGGCGAAAGCTGGCTCGACTTCCCGGTCCCCGACAACAAGAACGAAGCGGAAGCAATCGCCTACACGGACAAATTCCTGAAGCGCTGGCAGGGCGATCCGCTAATTCATGCAGCCGTTGCGCCCCACTCCATCTATTTGTGTTCGCAAAAGACGCTTCACGACGTTCAAGCGCTTGCCCTCCCGTTCAATACATGAACCGTATCGGCCTTCTCGGCCCGGATATTATCGCCGCCCACTGCATCTGGGTCGATGAAACCGACCGCAAGCTTCTCGCTGAAAATGGCGTCGGCTGCGTGCACAACCCATCCAGCAACATGATGCTGGCCAGCGGTGTGGCCCCCGTCATCGAAGAACGCGCAGCCGGCGTCGCCGTGGGTCTAGGCACCGACGGTCCTTCCGGCAGCAACAACGACCTCAATTTAATGGAAGAGATGGACCTCGCGGCCAAACTTCAAAAAATTAGCAAAATGGATCCCCGTGCTCTGGGCGCAAAAGCGGTCGTCGAGATGGCCACCATCGAAGGCGCCAAAGCTGTGCACATGGAAAAGGAAATCGGTTCGCTGGAGCCAGGCAAGAAAGCGGATTTGATCCTGATTAATCTGAACGAGCCCAACGCCGTCCCCATGTACGACATCTATTCTCAACTCGCCTACTCTCTAAAAGCCAGCGGCGTCGAGACGGTCATCATCGGGGGCCGAGTGGTCATGCGAGACCGCAAGCTTCTCACCCTTCACGAAGACGAAATCCTCGCCAAAGCGCGTGAGTATGGGAAAAAAGTAGAAGGTTCGTTGAAATAATTAATGCGCTGGATTTACGGTTGCAACCGCAAGACCCTGAGCAGTTGGTCTTGGACCTTCTTCAACTCGCGTTCCCGCTCGTGTTCTTCCCGCGTGCGATCGCTCAGCGCTTCCTTCAGCAAAATCAAATTCCGCCGGAACTCCATCTGCATCAACACGAGCCGGCTCAGCGCCTTCAACGCCGCCTCCTGATCCGCCGCCAACTCTCTCGGCGCCCGGTCGATTACGCACAAAGTGCCCAGCGCATAGCCATCCTCATTAATTAGCGGTGCGCCCGCATAGAAGCGAATGTTGGGTTCCGATACCACTAGCGGATTCCTGCAAAACCGCTCGTCCTGCAGCGCGTCGGGCACCACAAACACGTCCGGTTGTTGAATAGCCGTCGAGCAAAACGCAATGTCTCGCGATGTCTCCGTCGCCGAAATCCCAACCTTGGACTTAAACCACTGCCGGTCTTCTCCAATCAACGAAATCAGCGCGATGGGCGTCTTGCACACGTAGGAAGCGAGCAGCGTCAAGTCATCGAAAGCTTGTTCCGGCTCGCTGTCCAGAATCGCGTACTTCTGCAAAGCGGCTACCCGCTCCGCATCGTTCGTCGACATAATCGGAGCGCCCATGCTGAACCTCCCCGCAAATGTCAGCCTTGTTGCGCCTCATCATACTCCAACTAGCCCGCCGCCGGCATCATCGCACCAGCGACAAGTAAGGCCTCGTCACTGACTTCTGCGTCGCGTGCCCCCATTTTTGTCCCTTTACCGCCGAATGCACCACAATGCACGACGGTTACCTGCAAAAGAAGATGCTGGGAACGTTATATATTCGCTATTTTACTGTTTTGAGGTAAACTTTCGCATGGCTTGGGCCCCACCCCAACCCCCCAGCGAACAGCTCAAAGACATTCGTGGCCGTTTGGGCATCACCACGCGTGAAGTTTCCGACTTCAGCCAGAAGATCGCCGATGCCGAAGGCAATCCCGAGTTTCACATCTCCAATGCCTGGCTTACGCAAGTCGAGAATTCCGATTCTGTCCCCAGCATCTTCAAGCTCTATAGTCTCAGCTCCATCTACCACATCAAGTTCACCGACCTTCTGCGCCTTTACGGCGTAGACCTTCAGCATCTCAGCCGAAACCAATTGGCCGCTCCCCTGCCTGACACCCACCTGACCAATCTCGAAGTGTATGACCAACAGCACACTGTCTCCTTCCCCATTCGCTTCGATCGCTCCTTCGATGTCGATAACACCAATCTCCTCTCCCGCCTCGTCGAAGTATGGGGCGAAGTGCCCATCGCACTGATCCAACACCTCGACATTCGTCATGGCCTTTACGGTTCCCATTTATTTTGTGGAATTACGCGATGGCTATGCGTGCTCTTGGTGCGAGTTGCAGGATGGGCATCTGCTGCTGCTGCCCCACCCTCTGTCGCCTCGCGCCGTTCGCAGGCTCGCGCACGGTACGGACGCCGAAATCGTGGGCCAGGTGACCGCTGTTGCTATGACATTGGCGCCCGCGTTGCCGACTGTTCCTGACGTCGCCGCAAGATTGCCAAGGCGAGTTTAACGTTCGATACAAATAGCTGCGCTAGCGCTACATTGACATCCACCGGAAGCGCTACCCGATACGGCTCCAGTTTTTGCCACACGTGCAGGACCTCTTCCGGGCTCTGTCGCGAAGAACTCACATAGTGTTCGACTTCTCCCACCAGTTCTTCCAGCGAACGCGCCGCAATGCGATAAAAGATCTGGCGATGCGCCAGCTCCAGCGCATGGCACGCGGCCTCCGCCTGAAAGCGCGCTGCAAGCCCCTCGTGGTGGTACTTGCCGGTGTTGTAGTCCCGCGTGGAGGCGAGGTAAATCAGACGCGCTAGGTCGCCGCTAATTTTCGATAGCGATCGGCGCAACAGGTCGTCGTACGCCTCTTGCACCGTCACCGTTTTGTCTGGAACATCCATATCCGCAATGTCACCTTATATTCTGTTGCCCCTAAAATCGCCGAGTTCGCCATTTACTCGAACAGCTATGCAGGTCCCGCTCCCCCGGCCTTTGCCATGACCCCCGCTTGGAAGGATTCCTGCAGATTCGTTACCTGTTGCGAGAGCCTCTGCGCAAAATGCGCCAGCCCTCCCAGCCACAGCGGTCCCGCCATCCGAACCGCTAACGACAGAATCCCACAGAGCGCCATCAACGTCAGAAATTGCGCCAGAATGTTGATCTCCGTCGAGAATTCCAGATTCTTACTTTGGCGCGCCGCTTCGGCATGCTCGCGTATCACCTTCCGGATCATCGCAGAGGTTTGGCGAACCCAAATCAGCGCCACTTTTTTTCGTTCCCGCTCGAACAATCGCTCGATGCTGGTAACTTTAAGACCGTGCACGAATTCCCAGTCACCCCGGGAAAAAACCCTGGAGACAAACTCTTCTGGGCACGGTTCTAACGCGTCCAGTTCACTGGGCGCAACCGCCGTCTCCTGCAATTCTCGCGATGCAAGCCATCCTTTTATCGCCACCGCCATCAACAACAGCAGCAGCACTACCGCGGCGATCAGACCCCAAAGCCCGATCATGAGCGCACCGCCTTCCTCAGATACCCGCGCGTTTCCTGCAAACGGCTCCGCGTGGCCGTCGCGATCGTCTGGTATTCCCGCTCCAGGTGCACGCTGGCGCTCGGCTCGGGAATCGCGTGGTACGACCATAGATGTCCCAACCATAAACTCAGCGCCGCCACATAACACCCGAAATAGGCGTAAAACCAGAAATGATGTCCCTGCGAAGGAATGAACGTTAGGCAAATCACGCGTTCGCCGATGAACAATCCGTATCCCAGCAATATGCCGCGCAAATTTTTCCCGAATGGTATGGAGTAGGACGCGAACACCGCGACCAGCGCCACAATCGAAATCGCCTGCACCGTTCGTAGCGCCCGCTCCGCCTGCAGCGCCGTGGCCTCTGCCAGCAAATGCGGATCGCTCCACAGCGCGGCAGCGGCCTTTGCTAGCGCCAGCACAAACAAGAACAGTAGGATTTTCCGCGCCACTTTTGCCGTCCCCGGATAGGCTGCGAGTGCCACGCGGTAGATCTCCAACACGATCCAGCAGCCAAGGATCAAACCCAAAAATTCCGTGATCCAATACACTATGCTGTAGAGATGCTCGCTCCATGGATGAACGAGAGCACGGAGAATGGACTGTGAGAGAACAAAGAAAATGTATCCGTAGAAAACCGGGTAGCAATCGATCAGCCGCCCTCTCACTCCTCGAACCAGCAGGAAAACTTCCAGCGCGGCGCAGCTCCACCAAATCGATTGGGTGAGCATCTCTCTCCCGGGTGCGAGTAAACTACTCAGGTAAGAACTCCGGTGCTAAATACTAGCATGAGTAGGGGAGAAAAGCTGTGTTTTTCTCCCCGGCCCACGCTGTCATCGCACTATGCTGTCAAGCCATTCGGACGAGGTGGTATCGGTGGCGGATCTCCTCCATCCGCCATTAGCGGTGGAATCGGGGGCGGATCCCCTCCATCCATCAGTGGCGGTATGGGGGGCGGATCCCCGCTATCGGTAAGAATGGCCGCGTGTCGCAGGCGATCTCCTGCATTTGCCGCCCCCGAACTGCAGTTCACCCGCAGACCCGCCAGCAACACCAACCCAAGGCACACCAACAGAATTTTCGTGGAACGCATGATTTCCTCCTCTCAGAATTCCAGGGCGAGCGAAAAATCGACCGTCGCCCCAGTGCAAAACATGGGCGCAGCCTACGCGCTGCTACTTTTTCGCTCTTGAGAGGAAGAAGGCTGGTCGGAATTCCGACCAGAAGTGAGCTCTGCAATCAAACAACAGATTTGTGTTGGGACGAATCGCGACTACAGACACGCGACTTAACTCGTGTGAACTGCTCTTCTAATGCCGTAACTCTTCGCTGCCCACTCTCAGGGCAGACATCGGGTTCAGCACTTGTGTCTGGTTGCAATCACAAGCGATCAGTTGATTCTTCGCTGCTTTCGGCCGGTGGCGTCACGCTTTTCGTGAAAATCTGCACGCTCGAAACAATTTTCTCCAGCTGCTTCATGATCTTGGTTATGTCCGCTGGTTTCTTGAACCCGTCTGGGTCAGGCGTTTCTTCCGCCGCCATCGTCAGCAAGAACTCGTAGCAGGTCCCCCGCGAATATCCAGCGTAGGTGCGTTCCAATACTTTGGTTCCCGCCGTTTCACTCTCTTGCTCGCTCCACTTAAACGCAATTCCTTGGATCGTCGTGGTTCGCGGACGGCTTCCGATATGCGCCACAAGGCTTGTCTCCCGGCAGCCTTGCTCCGTTCCTGCCGCGTCGACTACCAATTGCAGCGACCCATGCTCAAACGTAGTGTTCGGATAACCGTCTTCCGGAATCAGTACGGTAGCTAGCAAAGTTGCTCCCGGTTGGTCGATGTCGAAATCGTCCTGCTTCTTCAGAAAAAACGAACGCTCCTGCACGTCCCCTTCTTCTAAGGAATAGTTCCGCGGATAACGAAACGAAATCCCCTCTTCCGGATTGTGATAAGTGGAAAGAAATGTTTCGTGGGGCGCATCTTTATGCAAAGGCCTCGCGTGTCTGGCCTCCAGCAGAGGTCGCCCTGCATCCTTACCCGAGTCTGCGGCAATTGAACTGGCCTGCGCCCGCGTCGTTTGCGCCGAACGCGCCGCCTCTCCGCCGCAGCCCGCAAGCTCCACCGAGCCAACTGCAACGATCAGCACAACAAACAGTCTAAGTCCCAGCATAAGTCGCCTCCTGCCAAGCAACATCTCACCAGCAGATTGGCAAGAGACAAGCCATAACCTAAGTTACTGTATGAAAGGTAGTTAGATATGAAGCGACCGCCGGCATGCGTGGCCCGGCGTACACGCTGTTGATTTCCAAACTCGCTCGAAGACGCTCGCCGCCACTATTCCGCTACCGGCTCGCGGTCAGGAGCCACCCATTCCCGCCTTGCTCGCCGGTCTCGCACTACGTCAAAGCTGTAAAATAGCCGAAACCGCTCGCGGTCCTCTCCAAACGCCGCTACCGCCGCACGGACTGCCTCCAACCGCGACATGAACCGGCCGCACCGGACAAACCCGCCTATCTCGCTAGCCCAAAATCGCGTCAGCGTTTCGTGGTAGCCATTGTCCTCGGTATTTGGCGTGCCTACCGATGTGTTGTGGTTCAGAATGCCTGCTTTCATGATCGCGAACGTGGCGTCGGCCGCATGATCAAAAGCAAAGTACGCCGCCATGGCCACATGCGCGGCGTGTGTCCAGGCAGGCTTTGGCAATCTTCCCGCCTTCCACGCTTCCACGAATTGTTGCAGCGCCGTCTCGCTCTGCAGGAACGCGAACGTCTCCCGGTTTGCCGCAGCCTTGCTGGAATCCGTGTTTCCCAATGCGCTAGAATGAGTATCCATTCGATTTCAATCTCCTTGCATTTACGTGTATTATGAATCGAAGGACAATCTATGTCAATGCCATCGTTTAGTAGGGCAGCTCCAATAAAGTCCTTGGATGTGAAGGCGCTGAAGCTTCTGATGCACAGCGGCCGCGCCACGTGGGCCGAACTCGGCCAACTCCTCGGCCTCTCCGCGCCTTCCGCCGCCGACCGCGTCCGCAAACTCGAGCAGCGTGGCGTCATCCGCGGCTACGCCGCGCTCATCGAACCTGCTTGCGTAGGCCACCCGCTCACCGCTTATATCTCCGTGTCGCTCGCCAGCCACCGTAAACGCGCCGCTTTCCTCCGCGCCATCGACAAAATGGACCAGGTCGCCGAGTGCCACCACGTCGCCGGCGACGACGACTACCTCCTCAAGGTCCGCTGCCGCGGCACGCAGGATCTCGATCATCTCCTCGCCAAGGAGTTGAAAGACAAGCTCGGTGTCGCCCACACCCGCACCACCATCGTCTTATCCACCGCAAAGGAATCCGTGCGCGTTCCGATAGCGGCTGCAGAGTGACGCTGTGGAGCTTTATGGGAAGGCGCAACAAAATTAATGGGAAGGACCTCAACCGTCGAGCGATGGCACCAAACACCGCGTAGAGGAAACCGCATGACGAATCAGCTTGAAAGCAGTCCAGGGAACTACCAGCAAATGCTGAAAATCGCCATCGACGAAGCCCGCCAGGGCCTAGCCGAAGGCGGCATTCCCATCGGCGCCACCCTTTTCGATCGTCAGGGAAACCTGCTGGGGCGCGGCCACAACCGCCGCATCCAGGAGAACGATCCCGCGATCCACGCAGAAACCGACGCCTTCCGCCGCGCCGGTCGCCAGCGCACTTATCGCGACAAAATCATGGTCACCACTCTGGCGCCCTGCTGGTACTGCAGCGGCCTCGTCCGCCAGTTCGCCATCCCCACCGTAATCGTCGGCGAATCCGTCAATTTCCGCGGCGGCATCGGCTGGCTGCGCGAAAACGGCATCGAGGTTATCGACCTCCACTCCGCCGAATGCATCGACCTCTTAGCCGCCTACATCCGCAAAAATCCCGCCATTTGGAACGAAGATATCGGCGTCGACTAACCTCGCCTGCAATCGCTGCCATCTTCAAAATCCTCCCGACGAGCATAATTTCCCCTACACTCCTACCATGAACGCTGACATCGACTGGGTCCGCGATCTCTGCCTGTCGTTCCCCAACGCAACCGAACAGGTCACCTGGGGCGCCGATCTCACCTTCAGAATTAGCGGAAAGATTTTTGCGGTTACCGTTCTGGAACCGGCGAAGGTCTGGCTTTCTTTCAAATGTTCAGCGGAAAATTTCGCGGAGCTCACCGAACGCGCCGGCATCATCCCCGCGCCTTACTTGGCTCGCGCGCAATGGGTCGCGCTGGAAAACAAGGACGCCCTGCCGAAAGAGGAACTCGCCGCCCTGCTTCGTGAATCCTACGATCTTGTCTTCGCCAAGCTCCCGAGAAAAACTCGTGAAGCCCTGCTGCA
>WNFI01537109.1_pt1 | contig 11159 bp, 13 predicted proteins | sample 5400471 | NCBI WGS metagenome assembly WNFI01 (sample SAMN13153348, study PRJNA577476) | soil metagenome | isolation source: 100 cm saprolite on Douglas fir-dominated hillslope | place: USA:California | collected 2013-09-17 | reverse complement strand
GATAGTGCTCGAGCGCGCTGCCGAGACGGGCAGCGCACAGGCGAGCTTCATGCTCGCAGAGACATATGACCCCGTCATTCTATCCGCTTGGGGGACGTATGGAACGCGCGGCGAAGCGACGAAGGCGCGCGAATTCTATGCGAAGGCTCATGCCGGCGGCATTACGGCGGCGAAGGATCGATTGAACGCGTTGCGTTAGCGAGAGGGATGACGTTTTGGCGTTCACGCACCGGCCCTGTCGGCCGGCGATGATCGCTGGCTGAAAAACTGAATTTTGCGCTCACGAGGGAGTTCATCGATGAACACGCTTCTAAGACCGCGCTTGTCGCTCCTGCTCGCCGCGTTGGCGCCGATCATTTTGGCGCTTCAGCCGGCCAATTTGGATGCGCAGACAGCCAATGTGGATGCACAGAACGTTCGGCCGTCACGCCGCGCCGCAGTGCACGACACCGAAAAAGTGAAGATGAACGCCTGGACTGTCGGCCTCGCCGGCGGCTTGCTTGAGGGTGCGCCCATTCGTCTTGCAGCGGAGATCGCCCGCGTCGTCGACGACGGATCAGATATGCACGTCCTGCCGATCGTCACCCGGGGTGCCACGGAAAATCTGAATTCGCTCCTCTATCTGCGTGGCGTCGATACAGCGATCATCAATTCCGATGCGCTTGAAGAGTACAAGATTCAGGTACCGGGGCCGCTGATCTTCAGCCGCCTCGGAATCAATGTAGAGAAGACCTTCATTCCCCATCAGGTCGCGCTGGAGCAGATGCGCAAAGGCGAGATGGCGGCCGTCGTTTTCATCACGTCGAAGCCGGTCGACGCTTTCGTCCGCGGACGCTGGGAGCCTGGCTTCAAGTTCCTTCCAGTAGCTTACGAAAGCAAGTTGGAGGATTACTATCTTCCCGCAGTGTTGGAGGCGAGCGAATATCCCAATCTGATCAAGCAAGGCGAACGCGTGTCGACGATCGCGGTACCGACGGTTCTCGTCGCCTTCAACTGGCCGGCAGGATCCAACCGTTATCAGCGCGTCGCCCGCTTCGTCGATTACCTGTTTTCCCGGATCGACAGGCTGCAGGCGCCGGGCTTCGACCCGAAATGGAGGTCGATCAATCTTGCCGCGACCGTCCCCGCACTCGCCCGCTTTTCGGCGGCGCAGGAATGGCTGGATCGTAGGGCGCGCGGCGCGCAGGCGCCGCAATGAAGACCGCTGCGATCCCCCTAGCCGTAGCATTCAAAGTCGCAGGCGGAGTCGCTTTTGCACAAAGCCCGGGCGATCCGATCGCGCATCTTCGCGCTTGCTCCCTGCTGGAGCGTGCAGAGCGGCTGGAATGTCTGGATAAGCTGTCTCGTAGTATCGCACCGCCGGCTCGCCCAGCGCCGGGCGACAATTGGATTGTCAGCGAGACCACCTCGCCCGTGGACTATACGCCGATCGTCATCGCCACCACGTCTTCTCGCGGCGGCCCGGATAGCTCCTCGATGCAACTCTCTATTCGCTGCCGCGGTGGCCGCACGGAACTAGTGGTCACAGGACCGGCCGTCTCCCGCAACGGCGAGGATTACGCCATATCCTATCGTATTAATGACGATCAGCCGGTGCAACTTGCGGCAGGCTCGCCATCGTTTGGGACTGGCGCTGCGTTCACGGGCGACGTCGTACGGTTGTTGCAGTCGCTCCCCGAAGAGGGCGACCTCACCGTCCGTCTCTCCACCCGAACTGCTGCCGCCCAAGACGGGTATTTTTTGCTCGGCGGACTGAAGATGGTGCGAGAGAAGGTAGCCGCGGCGTGTAAATGGCCACACGCAGTTGCCAAGCCACGTAACTAATGGCCATCGAACTATCAGGGGAGATGCATGATGAAGAAGTTCGAAGATGCTGTGAGAGTGGCGGCACGGCCCGCCGCTGACAAGAAGGCGCACCACCTTGTCTTGCAGGTGAATACGAACGAACCTGCGATCATGAATCTCGCGCTCAACAATGCGACAAACGTCGCGCAATATTACAAGGACCTCGGCGAGAAAGTGACGATCGAGGTCGTCACTTTCGGTCCCGGCCTGCATATGCTGCGTGACGACACTTCGCCGGTCAAGGCGCGGATCAAGGCGATCACGGAGAGCATTCCCGCAATCTCCTTCAAAGCCTGCGGCAATACCCAGGAAAATATGCATAAGGCCGAAAACAAGGAAATTCCCCTCATTCCAGAGGCGAAAGTCGTGAAGTCCGGCGTTGTGCGCGTAATGGAGCTGCAGGAGCATGGCTGGACATATGTTAGGCCGTGATGCCGGCGCGATCGGAAAGCGGAATGTGGTGCTTTTTGAGTGCCTGGTCGGATTTCAAAAGACGCTGCGTTCTCGCTTGGACTCATAGCCGGTCTACGCTGGCGGACTTCGAAATGTCGCAGAAGTGCCATGAGCGGGATTGAGAGTGCGGGATAGAATTCAAGATTCCTTGCGCGCAGACGTCGAGTCGAACAGGCCGCCAAATCGCCGCCAGAGCAAATGATCGACCGACAGGGCGCCGGCGCCGCGGCATAGCAGCACCAGAAGCATTGCGGCCCACTGGATGTGCGTTGGCCAGGCTAGGGGATAGACGAAGATCTCGATGACGGCCGTCATTCCGAGCAGAACGAATGCTGTCGGCCTTGTGAGCAAGCCAAGCACCAGCAGTACCGGGGTCGTCAACTCGACGGTCGTTGCCATGTAGGCGGCGATCGCGGGAGGAAGCAGAGGCAACTGATATTCGTCGGCGAAGAGGGACAACGTGGTGTCCCAGTTAGCGAGCTTCGCCATGGCAGAGTTCCAGAATACGGTGGCCATGGCAAACCGCAACGGCAGCGCGAGCCATGTGTAGGAAATGCCGTTCAGGCCATGAAGCGTTCGACCGACGATCCCGCGATTGGCAGGCGAAGCCGGCGTTGAGACCGTCATGTTGCTCATGCGCAAGGGCTTTCAGGCGACGGTCGATGTCAACGAGGCATCGGGCATCTCGAAGCCGGAAAATCGACCAAGGGCCAGATGCTCGGCCAGCGCGGTGGCGCAATCGAAATCAACGGCACGCTCAACCGCGATTCCGAGTGTCTCGCCCGAGCAAAGCTCCGAAAGGAACCGCCATGCCGTTTCGTCCAATCGAAAGACTTCAACGCCGGTCGCCCGTCGCTCGATCAGCAGATGGACCGGGCCGTCCTCGAGATTGATCCTGCGAAGGGCTTCGTCGTCGGATTCGAGAATGGCGTGCCAGATATCGTCTACCGGCTGTCCAAGCCGGAGCAGGCGGAGCGAGGGGTTCGCAACGAAGCAAATACGGCCTTGATCGTCGGCCTCGATCGCACCGAGCCTGCCGATATCGAGCGATTCAGCGTCTGGCGCATGGAGTGCGCCATTCACCGCCCATTCCAGCTCCGCGATATCGCCGAGATAGGCGATCGACATTGCCGGCGGGAACGAGCGCAGGAACTTCGGCAGCTTGCCGCCGTATTGATCGAGCCATGCTGCCCGAGGCGGGTGCTCGGCGATAAAGACCTGGACGGCACCTTCGAAGAATTCCTCCCCAACCAGTCGCTGCAGCACCGGAAAGCAAAGCCGGAGCGCCTTGGTCAGGCCGTGGAGGAATGTGTTCCGATAGATATCCAGGCGATCCTGGCTGACGTGTCCGGCGAGCATCGCAGAAACAGCCTCGTTCTCGCGATGGACCAGGCTTCTTTGCATTGCATTCTGCATCTCAAGCAGCGTCGGCATGGCTGGATTCCTTGTTGATGTTGCCGATGAGCCGAGCCGCCTGGTCGGCTTCCTGGAGCAGGACCTCCAGCGGCGGCACCTCGTTATCCCATTCGATCAGCGTCGGGACGGCGCCGAAGCGCCCCAGGGCCTGTTGATACAGTGCCCAGACCTCGTCGCTGACCCGCGAGCCGTGGTCGTCGATGCGCAAGGTGCTGCCGTCAGCGAATGTTCTGATGCTGTGCCCGGCAAGATGAATCTCGCCGACGGCATCTGGCGGCAAGGCGGCGATGTAGGCCGAAGCATCCCAGCGATGATTGTGGGCGCTGACGCAGATATTGTTGACGTCGCAGAGGATGCCGCAGCCAGTTCGCTTCGCGACGGCCGCCATGAACTCCCATTCCGGAATAATGGAATTCCCGAACGCGACATAGGTCGATGGATTTTCGACGAGGATTCGGCGCCGCAAATAGCACTGGGTCTGATCGACATGGCGACATACGACGTCGAGCGCTTCTTCTGTCATTGGTAGCGGAAGCAAATCGGCGAGATAGGTGCCGCCGACGACGTTCCAGGCGATGTGTTCCGACATCAAGCCGGGTTCGACACGCTCGGCGACTTTCCGGATGCGTTCGAGATGCGCGAGATCGATCCCTTCCGCGCTGCCAAGAGACAGTCCGACGCCATGCAGCGATATCGGGGTATCGCGACGAATCGCGTCCAAATACCGCAAGGCCGTTCCTCCGCCCATGTAGTTTTCGGTATGGACTTCCATCCACGATACATCGGGACGGCTATCGAGCACGGCCTGGTGATGCTGAAAGCGCAGCCCAATCCCGGCTTTCGCCGGAATCAGGCTGGCTCCGCTCACATCCGGGGGGCGCGTCAACCTGACCGCTCTCAGGTCGCGGTCGTCTTGCCGCCTTGAATCTTGCTGCAGTCGCCGGCCGGCAGCAGCACGAACGATTTTGGGTCGCGGGCCTGCGTCGCCTGACCGGCGCAGGAATGGGCGCCTTCCGCACAGTCGTTCTTCGCGGCGGCATTGATGCCGTAGCACTTCTCGAGCTTATCCTTGGCCATGCGCACCATGTTGTCCTTCACGGCCTGTGGCGGATTGGCCATGCCCTGGGCCTGGACATTGGGGGCCTGCATCGCAAGCGCGAGGCCGACGGCGGTCGTCAGCGTGGATACGGCGAACAGACGGCGATTCATGATGTCTTCCTCTCCTGTTGTGTCCCGAATGCGAGACTCACATAGGGAGGTTCGACGGCAGTCCGAAAAAGGTTACCCTGCCCTGATAAAATTGTTTGCTACCGCTGCCGACGCCGCCGGTGTATTTTTCCAGCGTCGTCGTTGCGGGATTGCGCGACTGCCAGATTATTCTCCGGTCACCAACGCCGATTTGCCAGATGCCCGATGCGCCGCAGCCGAACACCCCGCGATTGACGCTGGTTTCGTCGGCAAGATCGATTGGTCAGCTCGACTGGTCGAAACTGATGGCGCGCGCTCAGGACGGCGACCGTCAGGCCTATCGGACACTTCTTGAGGAGATTGAACCCTATGTCCGTTCGATCGCAACAAGGTGCTTCCGGCAAGCCGCCGATATCGAAGATGCGGTTCAGGATGTACTTCTGACCGTTCATTCGATCCGTAATACATATGATCCGGCCGGCCCGTTCGGACCATGGCTCGTCGCCATTGCGAACCGGCGAATCATCGACCGGTTGCGTCGCCAGACCCGTCAGAAGGCGCGCGAGATCGAATTGTCCGTCGAGCACGAAACCTTTTCCGAGGCCCCAGCGAACCTGGATTATACCGCAGAAGTTGCGTTAGTGGACGCAATCGAGAAATTGCCTCCAGATCAACGCGAAGCGATCAAGATGCTGAAGCTCAGCGAGATGTCCTTGAAGGAGGCCGCAACAACGAGCGGGCGGTCGATCGCGGCTCTGAAGGTCGCAACCCATCGCGCGATCAAAAATCTGCGCCAGCTGTTAAAGGGCGACAGCCATGATTAAAACGCCAGACCTCATCGACAAGCTGGTCGAGTCTGCGACGCCGGTCCGTCGACTTTACCCTCCGCTTGTTCGCGCTGGGCTTTGGCTGCTGCTGGCTGCGGTTATTCTAGCGCTTCTTTGCGTCGCGCACGGATTGCGACCGGACATCGCGATGCGGCTACGGCAACCGATTTTTGTCGTCAGTATGGTCGGCGCGCTTGCAACAGGGATCCTGGCTGCGATCGCGTCGTTCAAGGTGAGTATGCCGGATGGTTCACGCTGGTGGCTGCTGCTGCCGGCGCCGACGCTGGCAATTTGGGTGTCCACCATTGGCTATGGATGCCTGACGGACTGGGTCAACATGGGGCCGGACGGCATTCGCATGGGCGAGGCTGTCCGGTGCTTCGCGACCCTCCTGCTAACGAGCGTTCCGCTGGCGATCACGATGCTGATCATGCTGCGTCATGCAGCAGCGTTGCGTCCAACCGCCGTGAGCGCCACGGGCGGCTTGGCCATCGCGGCCATGACTGCTTTTGCGCTTTCGCTGCTTCATGACCTTGATGCGACGATCATGATTTTGGTTTGGAACCTTGGCACTGCAGCCGTGATCGCGAGTCTTGCGAGCACGTTCGGTCGCGCGGCACTTGCCTGGATCGCTTCCTACGTCATGCCAACGATACCTCCTCAAGTCTCAAGGTAGATTCTTTTGCGGCCGACTATGCTCATGATCTCCGCAGAAAAGGAGGCTGACTGCCCCTGGCTTTTTTTGATCGCAAAGCCGTTGTGGATTTCTGCCGCTTCATTACGCGCAACACGAGCCGCCTTTTTGAATAGGCGGACACGAGACTGACCCGTAAGAGCAAAACACGCAACAGTCACCAGCTTTTGGTTTTAAGCGCACGCCGCAACCTTTGCAGTCATAAAAAAATTGACATGCATCGGTTGGCATCGTTTCTAATGACTGATAGCTGCACCGCGGACAGGTGATGATCGATTCAAGTTGCGTCACGAGCGAACGTCCCGGATCAGAATTAAGGCTATACCGCGCAGGTTGAATTTAAGCTGCTCGCCGAAAAGTGCAAAATTGAAACCGCTGTACGGAATTCCAAGGCGTCGAATGATCGTGTCGCCTTGTGTCCATCAATTCAAAACCTTCTCCGAGTTCCTTGGCAAGACTTGCGGCGTCGTATCGGTTGACCGGCAATCCGCTGCATTTTTCCGGGCCGTCGAGTGCGAACGTTCCAATAATGACATGACCGCCGGGCTTGATAGCTTGTTTCATGCATGTGACGTAACCAGAGCGGTCCGCCGGATCAATCAGAAAATGGAAGGCTGCCCGGTCATGCCAAACGTCGAAGGTTTGCGTCGGGTACCATTTGGTTACGTCCGCGACGATCCATTGAACCTGCCTCGCTCGTTCACCGAGCCGCTCCTTGGCGACTTCGGGCGCGGCCTCCGAAATGTCCAACACGGTCACACGATTGAACCCGCGCGCTACCAGGCTATCAACAAGACGTGATGCGCCGCCGCCGATATCTACGACCGCAGACTCCGGCATCGACCCTGCAAGGTCGATCAATTCGAGCGAAGGCGCGGGATTTTCCTGAAACCAACTGACGTCATTTTCGCCCTTTGTCGTGTAAACAGTTTCCCAATGGGCTTTTCGGTTCGCATCGTTCATAAGCGAATCTCCGCTCGCTGTGCCAAAGGCTAGACTCGAGTATGGTCACGCCTCCCATACTGGTCAATAAACGCATCTCTTCGCCATCAATGTTTGCGCCTTCCGCTTTGTTGCGTGAGGCGCGACGGCAGAAGAAACTTGAAGCTGTTGACGCACCAAGCGTCTGCATCCTGGATCCGGACGGCGACCTGGTCCGAACGCGGCACGCCGGGGTCGCGTTTCCGCTTTGGGCTCATAACCGGTCTTCGCTAGCGGACTTCGAAATGTCGCAGAAGTGCCCACAAGTAGACCTTCGCCGTGGTCCGGTTGTGTAAGTATAATAAATTGCAACGTTATTCCGGCAGCCCGCTGACGTGCAGCGCCTCGCTCAGAGAGGCGGCAAGCGCTGGCGCGCAATCCACGCCTAAAAATTGCCGGCTGTACCGGAATGCAGGTTGCAATTCCAAAACCCGCGCCGCCGCAGCCTTGGATTCTTCAAGCCTCCCGAGCTTCGCGAGCGGCGCCGCCAGCAGCATATAGGAGATGCTGTGGGCCGGATTGGATTGGACGGCCTTGTGGGCGGCATTGGCTGCCTCCTCATAGCGGCCGTAGTGGAAATACCCAAGTGTCAATGAGTGGAAAGCGGCGAAGGCCCAGGGATCGAACGGACTTAGGCGCATGCCCCGCTCGCCCCATTCGATCGCCCGGTCGGCTTCTGCGGCCCATCCGAGAATTACGCTGCCAAGGATATATGTCAGGGCCGAAGAGGGGCTAACAGCAAGGGCTGCCTCGAATGAGGCGAATGCGGCGGCATGATCGTGCCCGTCCATGCCGATGGAAAATCCGGCGAAGGTCAGAGCGAGCGCATCGTCCTGGCCATGCACAATGGCAGCCTGAGCATGGCGGATTGAGGCTGTTTGGCTTTCTTCATGCAGTCCGGCGCGCAGGAAGAGGTTGTGATGGCACATCGCGGCAAACGCGTGCGCCAGCGCATAAGTGGGGTCGAGCGCGAATGCGCGTTCCAGAAGCAGCAGCGCCTTTGTCGCACGCTCCGGCATCCCGGAATAGACGTCTGGCTGAGCCCGCAAGACAAGATCATAGGCGTTGAGGCTATCCGGCCGCTTGCGGCTGACGCGCTCGACTTCGGCCCGACGCAGGCTCGGCTCAATCGTGCCCACGACAGAGAGTGCGATCTCGTCCTGAAGGGCGAAAATATCATCGAACCTGCGGTCATAGCGCTCGGCCCATACATGCGCTCCGGTTGCGGTATCGATGAGCTGCCCGGTGATGCGCACGCGATCCGCCGCCTTGCGAACGCTACCCTCAAGCACGTAGCGCACGCCGAGATCGCGGCCGACCTGTTTCACGTCGACCGCCCGGCCCTTGTAGGTGAAGGTCGAATTGCGCGCGATGACGAAGAGCCACTTGATGCGCGAGAGGCCGGCGATGATGTCTTCCACCATGCCTTCGGCGAAATACTCCTGCTCTGGATCACCGCTCAAATTTGAAAACGGAAGCACCGCGACGGATGGCTTGTCGGGCAGCGCAAGTGCCGGTGATGGCTGTGGGTTTGCCTCGGCAGGCGGATTACCCGTAGCGACCACTGGCCCGACATAGCGGTAGCCACGGCGGGGCAAAGTCTCAATCCAACTAGCACCACCGGCTACTTCCTCAAAAACCCGGCGCAATGCTGCGATCTGAACCGTCAGATTGCTGTCTTCGATCGCAAGTCCCGGCCACGCGGCCTCGATCAGTGCATCTTTGGAAACCGGTGCTCCCGCCCGCTCCAGAAGTAGCCGAAGCAGCGCAACCGCGCGTTGGCCCAGCACGGTGGGTACGGCACCGCGAAACAGTATCTCGGCGTCCGCGTCGAGGCGGAACGGACCAAATTTGTGGATCGTCGCCATCGGCTGAGCCGATACCATTCGCAAACATTTTGCAACATTTTCGTAACAAATTCACGACCTTCAGGTGCGGCAGGATCATCTTGCAGCGGTTGCAGCGCACGACGGAGTGCCGAACCATGGAGGAGCAAAATGAGCGCAAAAGCGGTCATTCGAATGCCGGGTGAGGGCAAAGAAGTCACGTTGGCCGGCCAGCCGATGGCGTTCCTCGTGACTGGAGAGGACTCGAAGCACACATGTATGTTTGATTGGACACTGCCAGCCGGCTTTTCCACCGGCCTCCACGTTCATCGTGTTCAGGAAGAAACCTTCTACGTGCTGGAGGGCGAGTGCGAGTGGCAGGTAGGCGATCAACTGGTCCGCGCCAAGCGCGGAACATACCTGTTCGTTCCGCCGGGCGTGCCACACAACATCGGCAATGCCAGCGACAAGCCAGCAAGGATGCTCATGACCGTTTCGCCACCCGGTCACGAACATTATTTCGAAGAGCTTGGGAAAGTGGCTGCGCGCGGCGGCCCACCAGATGCCAATGTCATCGCGGAATTGAGAAGCCGCTACGACACCGACCAGCTATCGGCGCTAAAAATTAGTTAACGATTACCGATAGCCGGTCAATCGCGCTTCGATAACCGGCTCAACTTATCTCCTACGTTCGAGGCTCCGCTTGCTGGAAAGCAAGCCTTTATTTCAACAAGAGGTTTTCGCGCGATCGTGCGATGCGTTACCGCTGTCGGCGCCGAACGGATTATGATGACATCGCTGCGTCGGCCGCCTCGGCGGCGCGCCGCCTCAGCAGGTCATGTTCGCGCTTATTGCCCGCCAGCGCCGCGGTCGCTTCGAACGCATCGCGCGCTTCCTCGTAGCGGCCGAGCTTGTGGAGTAGGTCACCTCGAACGCTCGGCAAAGCGCCGGCTCGTTCACGAGGCGGTCCACGATCGACAGCGCCGCTTCTCGACCCCATCGGTTCGATCGTGGCGGCTTTTTTCGAATGTCGCGTTTGATGCTCGCGTTTGGTCCGCTCTTCCCTGAATGAGAGACATCGGCGGCGCGATCACCGCCTGCGCCCGGGCCAAGTTGATCATCTCTAGGAAAACAATCCTTGGTGCCCCTGGCCGTCTTCCCTAAACCTTTATAAGCTTTTGATTTCAATTGTATATTGGTGGCGCGATTCTGCGCGTACTCACATTGATACTCACACCCGCGAGCAGTATGGGCTATTGAAACTTGCGACGTTTGAATGCCGCGATGTCGGCGTTGGTCAGTTTGAACCACTCTCCGTTCGCCCGCTTGTCGGCAAAGCGACGATGTCAATACGCTTCGATACCTGCGGGGTCGTCGGTTCGGATTGAGTGAACGAGCGATGCCGCTTCCGGAAGAGCGATGCGGATTTCTTTCACGCGCCGTTCAAGCTCGTCGCTGCGGCCTATCTTATAGTGAGCGCCTGACTTGATGAGATAGACGAGGCCCTCTTTATCAACGGATTTATCGGTGGGGCGCTCGATGGCCTCCCCAACGAGGGCGGCAATATCTTTGTAGGCCTCTTTGTCCCTGATCCAAACTCGCAGATTTTCTATAAGCGCACCCTTATTCCCAAAGTGGGAGTAGAGGGATTTCGCATGTGGGAAGTCCTTTTGTAATCGGCCGTACATCTTCAATTCATCAACCGTAGGTAATCAACTTGAAATAGAAGCACGATTGCGAAAATCGGGTAGCGTCAAGCCATTGAAAATTCGATGTAATTCTTCGTAAAAGGTATTATTTTACTGGTGCCCCTGGCCGGAATCGATCTTTTCTGTAAGCATTTGATATATGGATGTCATTTTTGAGTGAAGCTCGATCTACTCACAGTTCTACTCACACTTTTGATGTTCGCTAAAGACGCGCAATGTG
>WNFI01665847.1_pt3 | contig 11160 bp, 16 predicted proteins | sample 5400471 | NCBI WGS metagenome assembly WNFI01 (sample SAMN13153348, study PRJNA577476) | soil metagenome | isolation source: 100 cm saprolite on Douglas fir-dominated hillslope | place: USA:California | collected 2013-09-17 | reverse complement strand
GCAGAATCGGCTTGATTGCCCGCTCCTTCAATACCCAAGAATGTGCAAATTTCTTCGAACATGCGGGGTATAGGTAGACGTGAGCGGGATATGCTCTAGAGGCACCCGCGTAGCAGAGCGCGCACGCGACCAGCGCCGAAGCACCGACCGTGAACGAGGATTTGTACATCGTTTGAACGCAAACGATGATCGTAATCAGCCAGAAGATCAACACGATGTTGCCGCGACTGAAGAACGCTGCGACCAGTGATCTCATATTGCGCCTCCCCCTCGTTCGAACGCCGTTTCATTGTCGCGTTCGGCCCAACTTTCCCAAAGCCGAGCCTAATTGCAAGGCAACTGGATAGCGCTCTATAGTAGCATGGGATCATCGCAATGGAATTTTGCTGGCTAATTCTTCTATGAGGGAATTGCTCAATGAATTTAGAAACCGCGTTGGGTGCGATCATTTTAGCAGCTTGGGCCGCGCTTTTACTTTGGGGTCTCGGACAGACCGCTCTATCGGCAAAAAAAGGATACACGTCCTTAGAATACGTCATAGGCTTGGTCACCGGTTGCGTATTGGCGGCAGGACTTGTGTTGATGTTTGGTCCTCACGACGCCAGTTTTTTCGGTGCAGGCTTCTTGCTGGCGTTGGGCGGCACCCTTCTCATTTGGTTCCGACGAGGGCCATTGAGTGCAGCAGCTCGGTTCAAGTCGGACGACAAACTCCAGACTGCAGCACTAGGCATCATCGAAGAGATGATACGCAAGGAACTGCTTATGGTGTCTGTGGCGATAACTGATCCGCCCGCGTCCGTCTCGTGTCGAGTTCAAGCAGCGTTTGTCGCTAAATCCGCCACCCAAGAAGAAATCACGAGGGAAATACTAACCGGCGAGCCAATACTTGGACACGGGGTCGAGCTATTGCTGAACAAGAGGTTCAGATTACCTACCGAAAAAGAAGCGCAGCATCTTCGTTAGGCGACCATCGTGAAACCTTGCAGCGCGACCTGGCACGCGTTCTTCAGCAAGATAGCGGTAGCTGTTGTCGAGATACTGCTGAAGCATCTCCTCGGCGTCACCAACATAGCTCTCTCCCTTGGCCGGATTACCTGGCTCTGCCGTTATAAGTATAAGCCTGACCATCTTCAGGTCGCTTGTGGCTCCGAGATAGCCCCTCGGAATATGCCCATCGAGTGGGTTCCATTTACATGCATCCTGACAGAGTCCAGAGAAGTGAATGCATTTGGCTAGTGAGGGCATCAGGACGTCGCGCATCTCTTGGCAGGTCATTTCAATCGTGGCTCCGCAAGCGAGAAGAAAGCTCTTTCTATATCTATAGCGCGCGCCAAGAATGCTCCGATCCGTTCCAGTCACGCCAAGTCGCTCGCGCGCTGTTTAGCTCGTCAGCCTTGTTGGAGCACCAGCCGCACCACTTGCTGTAAGGCGCAACCTGAGCGCGTTTGCTCGCTGTGGCAATCCAAATAACTTCACTGGGAGGCTTCGCCTACGACGTGCCCAACCCACTCGCCAAGTGGCCGCTTCCTTCCGACCTTGGAGTTTTAGATTGATTGGCTTTCCTCGAATACAAAACGCTGCTACAAAAGCAAATCAGTCGCGGTCAAATTCGTTAGATTTATCAAGGCTAAAGCGCTTCAACGGCAGTTCCCACCCAACTGTACCGGACCGCTTCCTTTAGTTCTGCTCCCTCTGGTTCTGCTCCCTCTGGTTCTGCTCCCTCGCAAACGCTGCCAAAGCGGCATCACGCCCCTGTCGCCCTAAATCTTGGGCAAGCTCTTTGCCAATAGCCATCGCCGCGCGTTGACGCGGAGCCGGGCGCGCGTGATATTTTCGCGGTCGAGTCCCGGTTCGCCAGATTTATTGCGTTTCCAGTCGTTGCGGCTGTCGTCCGCGATCTCCAGTATTTCGTCAGCCATCGCCTCATAACCGAGTGCCCGCGCCCGGTTTTAGCGTACGCGATGCTCGGTCATCCAGGCCAACACCGTGCTGGGTACCGGCATGCCGTCGTCGCGACATACGTCGCGCAGCGTACGGCCGCTCATCAGTTCGGTGAGAATCCTGTCGACGATTTCATTCTGCCGAGCCGCCACCGCTTTATTGCCGAGCTTGCGAGCATGCCTGTAGCGGGCGGCAAAACCTTCTCGATCGTCAGTCACCCAGGTCCGCACCGTGCTTTCCGGCGGGATGCCATCGTCCTTGCAAACGTCCCGCAGCGAGCGGCCCAGGAGTAATTTTCGGAGGATCCGCTCGGCGAGCCCTGCGGTGTAGCAGGTAGGGGAGGCGCTCATGCTGGAAGCGGCTCCGGCATCCAGCCGTCGATCGTCGCTGCCGGCGGCAGGACAAGAGGATCGGCGAAATCGGCAATCTGTCATGAGTGGTCATCCTGCGTTACACCGAAAGAAATTTCGGCGGCAAGCGCAAAAAAAACCGTCGCGCATTTCTGCGGACGGATTTTGGGCGAAACAACTGACGTTTCTAACCGCACCACGCTGGACCGGACCGGTCAAGCGAAGTCCTGATTTCTTTTCCACATGTGGATTGTCGGGTCTTGGAATTTGGTAGGCTCGCTGCCAGGCTGGCCGCAGGCTCGGCGGCGACAGCCATGCGCGGTGTCGGGAATAGCGCTAATATGATGGATACCAGAGCGGCCGAAGCACACGACAAGACGGCTTGCATTCGACCGCGGATCAAAGTCGTCGATGCCGGCTCATCAGGTCTGCGCCGGAAGGCAGCGTCCAACGGACCGTCCAGCCTCGCGAAAGTCTGCGGCTCGGTCGCGCTTTTCGAATCCACAAGGGAGCTTCACATCGGCTGACCCTCCCGATGGCGAGGGGCAGCCTCTCACAAGATTGAACGCGATAGCACTCGCAGGCAGCTGGTACGCTTGGCTTGTGGCTGCGCCGCTTTGCAAAGTTCCAGCTGATCTGCCTGGCCGGCCTCGCGCTCAACACGGCGCTGCTGAACTTGCAGTTCAATCTTCTCGGGATGAATCGCTACGTTGCCAATGCCATCGCCATCGCGGTCGTGACCGGCTGGAATTTCTACCTGAATCTCAAGTTGAGTCGGCGTGTTGCCGAACCGAGCTAGCATCGCTCACGGAGGCGCGGCTTTGGCCCAGGCTGACCGGTCGCAACCCGGGGCGCTCCCGGGATAGCAGTTGCCAAGTGGCGCACAGCGTGGCGGCCAGGATGATCAAGCCGGCATCCGCCGGCATTCTGAAGCGCCAACTGCCCCAACTGATCAGGCAAACGAGCGAGCTGAAAATGGGCAGCGTCCAGAACATCGCCAATCTTCGCCATGCGTGCCGATTTATCCAGAGGCTGAGCGAGGCGACGGCGACGAGGAGCAGCAGCGGAATGTTCCCGAGCAGGCTTTGCGATGGCCCGTTCCAGAACGGATATATACCCCACATGTACAATAGTTTTCGTGCACTGAGATACGCAACCGCACCGGGATTGGAGCTGATCCATGCACGCGCGCGCGCCGACAACAGCGCACTCGCCTGCGCGTAGGGGAGCTCGAACTCCTGGGGCGACAGGTAGCCTGTTTCATCCATGTTCACCCACTTCCCGGGTCCCTGCCAGGCGGAACGGCCGCCAGCCGTGACGTGCACGCGGGAATTGTCCATTGTCATCAGGTTTGGGTTGAGGCCGCCGGCCAATGTCTCGCCGTCGTTGGCACTGACCAGGATGAAGTGACCTTCGCGCGCGGAGAGATACGCCGACCACGGTGCTACCACGACGATGCAACCCACGGTCAGGAGCGCGGCGGCGGATAGACCCCGTCTGAATGATGTCTCGCTCCAGATTGCAAGACAAAACGCGAAGGGCGTGTAAAGCAGGTACAGGGGCTTCATCTGCAGGCACAGGCCCAGAAGCCCCCCCGCGAGACAAAACTGCAACCAGCGGCGCAGAGGTGGATGATCGGCAGTGCTCGGCAGCGGAAACGCCAGCAGATATACGAGGAAGAGCAGCAACGCAATCGAGTCGCTATAAATCGAAGCACCGTAGCGCACCAGCGGCGGCCACAGCAAGAAACCAACGCTGGCCAACATCGCAGCTCTCTCGCTGCCGATCTGGCGTCGTACCAACCAGTAGATCAGCAGGGGCGATAGCGCCAGCAATGCGCTTACGAGGAGTTGTACGTAGAAGTAGTTGTCTCCGACGATGCTCCGTAGTGTTGCGAGCAGAAGCGGAAAGGGCAGCGTGCGCCGTGCGGGGATACCGCTCAAACCCAGCGCGTGCAGCTGGCTTGCGATGCCCCAGTACTCGCTCTCGTCTTCATCGACCGACGCGATGGTCGCATGCGACCGCATCAGAAATGCGGCTGCGGTATTGACGACGAGAGAGGCTATGAGAAGCCAGAAGCTGAATGTCCATGGCTGACTCAGCGACCGGGACTGCCGCTGGTCTGCCGCGAATGGCGCCGCTTCACCGATGTCAGTCATGCTGCCTCTCACCGCCCAAACTTGAAAGCAACCGTGCTGGAGCTTTGGTTTCTACCATATTTGGTTTCTACCATATCATGAACAGGTCGGGTCAGTCCGTGCGGGCGCGCCGATCGCATCGATAATGGCCTGATAGCCGGTGCAGCGGCAGCAATTGCCGGAAAGGTGTTCGCGTATACGTATTAGTTCAACGCCTATACGTATTAGTTCAACGGGTATGCATATTAGTTCAAGATGTCTCTGCCAAACATCGCGTGGCCGCCATCCGGCGGCGCTAATGCTCGCGGGCGACAATCGCATTAGCTTTCAGAAGTATGCGACCAAGGAAGACCTTGAGGACCTTCGCGGACACGGCAAACGCATCCTCCCGGAAATACTGGTAGCTGCAGCTCCGTCCCGTTCCGTTGCCCGTCGTACCAAGGGGAAGGTTGTTTTCCCGCCCGAAGGACAACACCGTTTTCGTTGTGCACGGCAGGGATGAGGCGCTTCGAAAATCCATGTTCGCCTTCTTAAGAGCATGGGGGCTCAAGCCCATGGAATGGGGTGACGCCCTCGCCGAAGCCAAAGGGGCTAATCCACAAATCGAAAACATCATCGACGCTGCCATGAGCCGAGTGCAGGCGGTCGTGGTTCTGTTCTCGCCGGACGAGGAAGCTCAACTCAAGGAAACCCCGTGTGGGCGTGGTGAAAAGAGCACCGAAGGCAAACTCGCTGGGCAACCACGGCCAAATGTATTGTTCGAGGCAGGCTTGGCGCTTGGGAGACATCCAGAAAAGACCCTTTTGGTGCAAGTTGGTAAGGTGCGGGGGTTCACCGACATCGCCGGAAGGCACCTTGCGAAACTCACCAATGAGGCTGCTCGCCGTAACGACGCGTGAGGTGCTCGGTTGAACGCGGCTCGCCCTTGAGCACGTTGAGCGGGATCTGCTTGACATCCACGACGCCTTTCTCCGCCAAGACCATTTTGACTGTGCGCACGTAAGTCGACCCGTCGAAGCCCCAGAGTGTGAATTCGGACATGAGTGCGCTCTCCCTCGTTGCGGCCGGACTGGCCTTGCGGATGTAGTGCGACCGACGAGCATCCGAATCCCCGTGCGCCCTCGTCGACAGCGCCACGAGTTCAGATGAGCTGTAGCGAGACCGGACAATTCGCTTCGCTTCGACGTCCAGATCAGGACGCCTTCGCGCCGCCCGCTGCCGACCAGCTCGCCTCCGTCAAGGGAGACCAGCGGGCGTCCCTCTCATCGATCCGGCGCATGCGCGCGCCGCCCCGCTGGTCGAAGACTTCGTCGGCCACGGGGGGCAGGCCGGCAAATGCAAGTCTCCGGAGCCCGCCGGTGCCGGCGGCCTCGCTCAAGGCCAAGGCGCTAGAACGGCACGACGCGGAGACAGGCAGATGAGGTTACGCTTGAACGCCAAGTGCCGCGAGCAAGGTCTCGGCTTGGGCACGGAAGACGGCCTCGGGATTCGGCCGGACCAGAGCGAATGCCAGCATTCCCTCCAGAGCGCTGAAGAGGACGGGGCCCACAGCGTCACCGGACAGGTCTGACTTCACGGTCAGATCCGACCGCCCCAGTTCCCAGGCAGCTGCCAGCCAAGCCATGTGTTGACGATGGCAGCTTGGACGTCAAGTTGACCACGCCGAAGGAACTCGGCGGTCCCGGCGGCGCCGGCAACAATCCGGAGCAGCTTTTCGCGGCGGGTTATGCGGCCTGCTTTCTGAACGCCATCAAATTCACCGCGATTCGGGAGCGGGCGGCATTTCCGCCCGACGCGTCCGTGACCTCCAAGGTCGGCGTCGGCCAATATCCGGATGGCGGTTTCGGGCTGGAAGTGGCGCTGCACGTCTCATTGCCTGGGCTCGAGCGCCCGGCGGCGGAGATCTTGGTGCGGAAGGCGCATGTGACCTGTCCCTATTCCCGAGCGACCAGGAACAACATCGACGTGGAAATCGACATCGACGGAGTCCGCTTGGTCTGACGAAAGCGTCAGGTCAAGCAGGTTTGTGAGCCGTCATCGGCGCCGCGCGGTCGGCAGCATAGCAAATCGGGAGGCGTGAAATGGTCAAGGTCGAAAGCGTGCTGCGGCGCATTGTTCTGGTTCATGGCGCGGCGCATGGCGCATGGTGTTGGGAACAACTGGTGCCGCTCCTCGCAAGCAGGGGGTATGACGTCGAAGTGCCGGATCTTCCCGGGCTTGGCGACGATCCGACGTCCGTCAAAGAGGTGACGCTTCAGTCCTATATCGACCGCGTCGTGGAGGTTGTCTCCGCGCAGCCGGAGCCCGTGCTACTTCTAGGCCATTCGCTGGGCGGTGGACCGATCTCCGGCGCCGGCGAAACGATGCCGGAGCGGATCGGAAGACTCGTCTATCTGACGGCGTTTCTCCCGAAAGACAGCGAGTCGTTGCTTTCGATGATCGAGATTGCGTCCAGATTTCCGGAGCCTTCCGTGGCTCGCGAAATACGTCCGCCCGTTGACGGGGCGTATGAATTTCCGCCGCGATGTGGCGCGGCAGATGTTTTACAATGCCTGTCCGCCCGACGTCGCCGATCGCGCCGTGGCGCGGCTACGTCCACAGGCGGAGAGACCGCTCGCCGGCGCCTTGCACCTTTCCCCCAGTCGCTGGGGTTCGATGCCGAAGACCTACATTGTCTGTACGCAGGATCGCTGCCTGCCGGTCGGCGCGCAGCATTGGTGGTGCGAGCGTGCGCCAGAAGTGAAGACGCGCGTTATGGATACGGATCATTCGCCGTTTTATTCTGATCCGGAGGGTCTGGCGGCAATCATCGACGAGGAAGCGCGGCTTTAGTCGTCCGTGAAGAACTCTGATTTCAAGCTGGATTGATATTAAGCGCGACGGCGAAGCGGGCGACGATTGCGACATTCACTTGCATTTTGCACGATAGCGGGTATATACCCGCTTTATGCTCTTGGAACCTCCCTGCGCCTGCACAAGCCTTCGCCGGGCAACGCGTCTGGTCACCGCTGCGTATGATCGCGCCCTGGCGCCGTCCGGTTTGCGCATCACTCAGTTTTCTATCCTGCGTACGCTGGGGCGCCTTGGCCCGCTTGCGATTACACGTCTGGCGGCCGAAGCCGCGCTGGATCGGTCCACAATGGGCCGCAACCTTGATCCACTCGAACGTCGCGGCCTCGTCCGCATTGAAGTCGGTGAGCATGATCAGCGCGAGCGGGTCGCTCACCTGACAGCGGATGGAGAAGCCGCCATAGAGACCGCTCTGCCGTATTGGCGAGCGGCCCAAGCGCAGATCAGCTCGCTCGTGCAGCCCTCCGCGCTCGGAAACCTAGTCCACCAACTCGGCGCCATGCGTCAGAGCTAACCTTTAACGCAAAGGCAGGTATGTACCTGCAACGGAGATCGCCATGCCTCTCGCTCGTATTGATCTGGTCCAGGGTAAGTCCGATGACTATCGCCGCACCATCGGCGACGTTGTCTATGAAGCCATGGTCGACATTCTGAAGGCGCCAAAGGACGACCGTTTCCAGGTCATCAATGAGCATCCGCCGCAGAACCACATTGCAGACGAGAACTTCTTCGGCATCCGTCGCACTGCAGACTGTGTCTTTATCCAGCTCACCCTGAATGCTGGCCGGACGGTCGAAGTGAAGAAGGCTTTCTACAAAGCCGTTGCTGACGGCTTACATGCCCGCCTCGGCCACCGCCGCGAGGATGTGTTCATATCCCTGCTAGAGGTCGCGGGCTCGGACTGGTCCTTTGGGAATGGCGAAGCGCAGATCGCAACCTGAACCCCCAAGTTTGTCACCTTTGACTGGGCTATCCGCCGTCCAACTATCAAGGACGGCGGTGAGGAGCGCATCGTACGAGGAATGCGAGATGCAGCTTCTGAAAAATGGCGTCTCGTCGGAGATATCTTGAACAATTTTGTAGGGTCTTCTCGCTAGGTAGATGGGCGGCAATCCAGCATTCTCAGTTCTCCGTTTTCCGAGAACAACAACGGCTCCGGGCCTTTCCGAACACCTCGACCGGTGACGGCAACACCACGGCGAGCGACATCATGGGATGAGTGACGTCGGCTTCTCGCGGCAAGTCCGCGCGACGACGAACGCTGGATCGGCTGCAATCGCAACGCAATACGTCAGGTCGCGTCTGCTCTCATCGATCATGACCACGGAAGCGGTTCCGCGCAGCTCGGGGCGGACGGTAAACAGGTCCGCAGCGAGCCTTTCGGCAAAGTGGGCGGCAAATCGCAGGTCTCTGAACAACAAGCCGTGTTGGTCCGAGACTGATTTCGGTCCGACCAAATCAAAATAAAACCTGTGCATCGGGCGTCTCTTTGTTGAAGCAACGGTGCTCGCAGTCGATGGTTGGGGCGTGTTCGCTCCTATTTGGGAGCTCGCAATTCGCCCAGGGTCCAGGCCTTGATCATCGTGGCTGCCATGGGGTCACCAAGCTTCACGGCTGTCTTGATGCTGTGCGTGCATTGCGAACATTCAAACGTGCGAATGTCGTATCCAGCGGGTCCCGGCGTGATTCGTCCCAGGATCATTATTGATCGGCAGTCCGGACAAAACGCTGGCTGCGAAAGCGGCACGATGCTCCCTCTTTGATCGGAAGGCGGGAGCACAAGGCTCCCTGTCACCGGCAGGTGCCTGGGCGTAGCGGTGATGGTGCCATTGTAAAGCGAGAATCACCGTTCATCTGAGCAATCCGATACGTCCAGGGAACGACGGACAGTCGCCGTTTCGATTTGGGATACAGCTGGTAACTGGGAATCGTAAACAACGATGAGAAGACGAATCATGGAGCGTGACGGGAAGATCCCGATCCCTGCGGCCCTTTGCTGCATCGCGCGAAGTTGCATCCTTGCCAACGTCGCCGCCTTCACTCACACTTTCGGTCGTCCAACACCTCTGGGGAGTCTCCATGATTGCGCGGTCCAGGAACTTTCAATTCGGTTTGATACTCGCAACTGTCCTATCATTTTCGATGCTTTCCACCGCCGCCGACGCCTACACCCCCGAGCAGCAGCAGATGTGCACCGGGGATGCGTTCCGGCTGTGCGGTTCCGACATTCCCGACGTCGATCGCGTCACCGCCTGCATGGTCAGGCAGAGGAGCCAGCTGAGCCCGGGCTGCAGGGCCTTCTTCAGGGAATCCGAGCCCGAGCTGACGCCGGTCACCGCGCGGACGCCGCTCGCGTTCAGGTCGCGCAAGGCCGGCAAGTCCAGGAAACCGCGCAAGCCGCAATGACCGTGGCGCAGCATGCCGGCGCGGACGCGTTCGTTCGCGCCGGTGCGGCGCCGATGCGCTGTTCCTGTTTGCGTCGCTATTGACCCGCATGGGTCCAACGGCGGCTTGATAGATCGAGATGCCGCAGCGTATCGGTTCCGGCGTTCGCCCCGACGTGTGGGTATGCTTCGCTCCGACATGATGCTCCGACATGATATTGCGTCCGCGCCGAAGCATTTAACTCTGCATCCCGCCCGAGATTGGCGGCCTCAGTGCCGATCACATCGCCTCAGGTCCGTTGGATATCCGGAGATCGACCGACATTTTGCGTGGCCTGCCGGGTTGTGGATGCTGCGGCCTGGACTCGTCCTGATTGCAAAGCGCAAAATGACTCTCGCCGGCGGACAAAGAGCCCTCGAATACCACATACGGCCCACGATTGGGGTCTGCCGCGCTGCATGGTGTGACTCAAAAGCCAACGTCACCGAAAAATCCGACCCACCCGCCAGAATTGCATGTAAATTCTTCTTTAACGAATCAGCGAGGTGATTCACTTTCGGCTTCTGGGGTCAACTGGAGGCCAAGGTATGAACGTCATTGTTTTCGCATCGCGTAAAGGTGGCTCGGGAAAAAGTACCCTGGCTGCGCATCTCGCCGCACAAGTCCACAAGCCATCGAAGCCCTGTCTGCTGATCGACGCCGATCCGCAGGGGTCGCTCACGCTCTGGCACAAGCTGCGCGGCACCAACGAACCGCCGCTGAAGGTAGCCAGCCGCAGCGTCAGCGAGATGGTCGCCGCAGCCAAGCGCGACGGTTTCGAGTGGGTATTCATCGATACCCCGCCGAACATGTCGGCCGTGGTTGACGATGCCATCAAGAACGCCACGCTGGTGATCATTCCGGCCCGGCCCGGCGTGTTCGACGTCAACGCGGTGCAGGAAACCATCCTGACCTGCCGCTCGGCCCGCAAGCCTTACGCGGTGGTGCTCAACGGCGCTCCGGCCCGCAGGGACGAAGCGGAAAGTCCCATCGTCACCATCGCGCGCGAGACGCTCGCCAAATTCCGTGCACCGGTGTGGGGCGGTCAGATCACCAACCGCGCCGATCTGCTGCTGGCGCTGGGTCATGGTGAAGGTGCCCGCGAATATGATGCCGAAGGCCGCGCGGCCTCCGAGATCAATCGGCTGTGGGCTGCGATCGAACGCTCGATCAAGGCGATCCGCGGGACGGTGTCCGCCAGCGGCGCGATGCACAAACAGGCGGCGTAAATCGCCGCCTTGCGGAACCCCAAAAAGCGCGCGGGCACCGCGCGTTTTTTGTTGTGCGCGCTTCATTCGGCGCGCCGCGATGCCGCTGTCGGTCAGCATGATGATCACCAATGCGTGACAGCATGCGGCGAATTCGAATGCGCAAAAAAAAGCCGGGCTCAAAAGAGCCCGGCTTGAGGTATTGGCCACGTGAGGCCGACACAATCACCTTCCAAGAGGGATAACTGA